>Ga0210403_10000071_pt1 | contig 109349 bp, 102 predicted proteins | sample IncBWC19MmetaG_FD_150863 | JGI IMG/M metagenome (GOLD analysis project Ga0210403, IMG submission 150863) | Forest soil microbial communities from Barre Woods Harvard Forest LTER site, Petersham, Massachusetts, United States - Inc-BW-C-19-M | ecosystem: Environmental > Terrestrial > Soil >... | reverse complement strand
CGGGTTCAACGATCGCGTCGAGCGCATCGACAGGGAATCAGGGAAACAGGAGATCGTTCATCGGTTTCCAGCCAGATCGAACCCGTTCGACGGGGGCACCTCCCTTGCGGTGTCCGCCGATGAGCGAGTTATGTACCTCTCGGGGAGGAAGCGGACTGAGTCGGACATCTTGTTGGTGGATCATTTCAAGTGATGCGTAGCTTCAAGATCGCAGGCTTAAGCCGGCGCGAAAGCTGAAAGCTATTTTTTTCCGATCTTTCTACATGGAGGTTTAGTCGGCTATCCGGAGAACTGACCAGGAAAGACGTTTTTAAGACGACTGCCGATAATACTTGCTATCAGGCTGGGACGCGCGATCGCTGGTGCGCGCCTGCCGCGAATCGTGTTGGCTGGTGGGCTCGCTTTTGATCTTGCTGTTGTTCCCGTTCACTCTGGTCGTCATCAGGCCGACCAACTTCTCGATCCCGCGATCGATCGCGGCTCGGATCGTACGCGCCGTCTGTTGCAACGGTGGGGCTGGCTTCACGGTGTGCGGACCATTTTGAGTCTCGCGTCTTCGATGCTTTTCCTGGCGGCCTTGATCGGCTTGCCGTAGACCACCAAGTGTTGCCGCTTTGTGGCTGTTTAAGTGACGTCACCCCGGTGACGTCACTGAAAGTCAGCGCCCGGCACCAGATGAAACGATGCTCCTGCATAATGCACTATCCAGCATGGACCGGGTTCGCCTCGACGAAGCTCACCGTCTGCTGCAGATGCATCGCTTTGCCGTCCAACTCTACGAAACACTTGCGGAGCGGTACGGTATCCATCACGAGCAAACGGAGTTGGCTCTTCGCCTGGTCGGGGCGACGAACCCCAATGGCTGCACCGTGGCCGTCTCTGTTCCATCGGGTAACTCCCTGTCAGAGAAGCGGAGCCGGGGTTTGAAACACCGCAGCCAAGATGCATGATGGGACCCTTTTCCCGGTTGACGCGGCCCCAGGACCGTCATGAAATACACGGACACTACGGCGTCGTCGGTTCGACCCCTGGCATCCACTACTAAAGCGATGAGAATTTGCACGGCTTCCGACAATGTAATTTTCGGGACCGACCCTCGAGAAGACTGTCATTACGTTCCCTTGGAAGGCTTTGATTGGATTGCGCCGAACCGCCAAAGAGAGACTTGTTCGCATTGTTACGATGTGGTCTAATGTGGCCGTGTCGCGGATCAGGTTCTCTCGATTAGCTGTGATATCAGCGGCCGTCTGTCTCGCTCTCTCGGCTGGGGACGATGTGACCCTTCCGCCGGCCGCCAGCATCAAAATCGATTTTTCGCGCGATGTCGAACCACTGCTCGTGAAGCGCTGTTCTGGCTGCCACGGACCCCAGCGGCAGATGAGCGGCTTGAGACTCGATACTGCGCAGGAAGCGCTCAAGGGCGGGGCATCCGGGCGCGTCATCGATCCGCGAAACAGTGCCGGTAGCCGCTTGATACGGATGGTCGCCGGGGTAGACGGGAAGATCATGCCGCCCGTTGGGCAGCGGCTCACACGCGTGGAGATCGGAATTCTGCGTGCCTGGATCGACCAGGGGATCGACTGGCCCGTGGGATTGAGTGTGCGTGCAACGGGTTTCTCACATTGGGCGTTCCAGAAGGTTGTGCGCCCGCCGGCGCCGCCGGTCCGAAACGTCGGATGGGTGCGCAATCCCATCGACAGCTTCGTTTTGAAGCGCCTTGAATCCGACGGCCTGCCCCCTGCACCGGAAGCGTCGAAGGAAGTCCTGATCCGACGCGTAAGCGTGGATCTCACGGGTCTTCTCCCGACGCCCAAGGAGGTCGCCGATTTTCTCGGAGACACCCGATCGGACGCCTACGAGCGCGTGGTGAACCGGCTGCTCGACTCGCCGCATTACGGAGAAAAGTGGGCGCGGCTGTGGCTCGACCTGGCCCGCTACGCGGATAGCGACGGTTACGAAAAAGACCGGTCCCGGCCGTGGGCGTGGCGCTACCGGCAGTGGGTAATCCAGGCGTTCAATCGCGATCTCTCGTTCGACGAATTTACACGCCAACAGCTTGCGGGCGACCTGATACCGGGACATGATCTCGACACGCTCATCGCGACCGGGTTCAATCGCAATACGCTGACCAATCGCGAAGGCGGCACCGATCCCGAGCAGTTCCGCGACGAACAGGTGCTCGACCGTACGGCAACCTTGGGGACGGTGTGGCTGGGCTTAACGGTTGGGTGCGCGCAATGCCACGACCACAAGTACGATCCGATCAGTCAGAAGGAGTTTTATCAGCTTTCCGCGTTCTTCAATAGGCAGGAGGAGGTGAACATTCCGGCGCCGCTTGCGGGAGAGTTGGGTTCGTACCTCGCCGCGAAGCCGGAGTACGATCGAAAGCGCGGCGAAATTCTCCAGCGCTATAAAATCCCACAGTCACAGGCCGACTGGGAAGACAAGATGAGCTATGCGTCCCAGCATCCCGGCGAGCATCAGGATTGGGATTTCGCCTACGGCGAATTCACCCACAATATCGACAGCGCCAGGAAAGTCCTGTTCATGGATCGCGCCAAACGGAGTGAGCTGCTGCAGTTCCTGATGACCGACTATTTCCTGGTCGCGTGCCACCAGGCGTATCCAAAGAGCTATTGCGACGGTCTTAAAGTCGGCGAAGCCCGGAAGCAACTAGTCGATCTGATTCTGAAAACGCCTCAGCTCAGCTATGCGCCAGTGCTGCTCGAAAACGACACACCGCCGGCCACCTACTTGCATCTGAAAGGCGACTGGCGCGAGCACGGTCCGGAAGTGCATCCGAACACTCCAGCGGTGTTGCCGCCAATTCACGACAAGCCGGATCGGCTTGCCCTGGCAGACTGGTTGGTTTCGCCCGAGAATCCGCTCACTGCGCGGGTGGCCGTCAATCGACTCTGGCAGGAGTTGTTCGGCCGGGGCATCGTCCGGACCTCTGAGGATTTCGGCACGCAGGGCGAACGCCCCAGTCATCCGGAACTGCTCGATTGGCTTGCAAGTGAATTCGCCGGACGAGGCTGGAGTATGAAGAATGTGATTCGGCTCATGGTGACCTCTTCCACCTACCGGCAATCGTCCAACACGCGGCCGGAACTGATCAAGCGTGATCCGGAAAACATGTTATTGTCGCGGCAATCGCGGCTGCGCCTTCCGGCGGAACTGATCCGCGACGAAGCGCTGCAAGCCGGCGGGCTGCTCGACTTGAGAATCGGTGGGCCGAGCGTCAAACCGCCGCAGCCGGCCGGAGTAGCGGAACTTTCCTATGCCAATTCGGTGAAGTGGGAAGATAGCAGCGGTGCGGATCGATATCGCCGCGGGCTTTACGTCCACTTCCAGCGAACCACGCCTTATCCGCAACTTATGAACTTCGATGCGCCCAACGCGAGCTTGTCCTGCACACGCCGGGAACGGACGAACACGCCTTTGCAGGCACTTAATTTGATGAACGACCCGGTCTTCTTCGAGGCTGCGCAAGGCTTGGCTTTTCGAGTGATGAGCGCGCCCGCTTCGGGCTTTCAGGAACGCTTGAGTTACAGCTACCAACTCGCGCTTGCACGAAAACCGAGCGCTCGCGAAGTGGAGCGCATGCAAGAGTATTTCGACCAGAGCGTGCGGGACTTGAAGCTGAACCCGGATGCCGTACGTTCCCTGTTTCCCAACCGAATCGACGGCGTGTCGCAAATCGAGGCGGCAGCGTGGGTGGAGTTGAGCCGCGTCATTTTTAATCTGGACGAGTTTATCACGAGGGAATGATGGATCGCGACCAGTTTCTGAAAATCCAGACGCGCCGCGGCTTCTTCGAGAAGTGCGCAGGCGGCATCGGAATCACCGCGCTGGCGCAGTTGCTGGAACAAGAAGGACTGGGCGCGACGCCTGAGCTGAATCAGCTTGCGCCGAAGAAACCCCATTTTGCGCCGAAGGCGAAGAACGTCATTTTCATGTTCATGGAAGGCGGTCCCAGCCAGCTGGATCTTTTCGATCCGAAGCCTGAACTCACCCGCTGGAACGGACAACCGCTGCCGCCCGAGATGACCAAGAATATGAGGCTGGCGTTTACCAAACCGAATGCCGCGGTGCTGGCCAGCAATCGAACATTTCAGCATTACGGAAAAAGCGGAATCGAGTTTTCAGACTACATCCCGCACATCGGCTCCTGCGCCGATGATCTATGCCTGGTCCGATCGATGTACACGGATGCATTCAATCATCATCCCGGACAACTTTTGCTATTTGGAGGAAGCATCCAAGTAGGGAGGCCGACCATGGGTGCATGGGTTCTCTATGGTCTGGGCAGCGAGTCCCAAAACCTGCCGGGATTCGTGGTGCTCGGTTCCGGCGTCGGCACTAGCGGCGGGACCTCCAACTGGTCCAGCGGATTCCTGCCTTCCACTTACCAGGGTGTGGTGTTGCGCAGCGCGGGCGACCCGGTGCTGTATCTTTCGAATCCACCCGGCGTGAGTTCGGGGATGCAGCGCGGCAGTCTCGATGTGCTGAAGGACCTGAACGAGCAGCATTACAACGATACTGGCGACCTGGAGATCGCGTCGCGAATCGCGTCCTACGAGCTTGCGTTCAAGATGCAGATGGCCGCGCCTGAGCTGCTCGATTTTTCGAACGAATCGCCGGAGACGCTGGCGATGTACGGGGTCCACCAGGAACCCACACACCAGTTTGCGACTAACTGCCTTCTGGCGCGCCGTATGGTGGAGCGCGGAGTGCGATTCGTGATGCTCACTCACGCCAGTTGGGACGATCACACGGACCTGGATCGCAAGCTGAAGAAGAACTGCGAGATCGCCGATCGACCCAGTGCTGCTTTGATCCGCGATTTAAACCAGCGCGGTCTGCTGGAGAACACGCTGGTGGTGTGGGGAGGAGAATTCGGGCGCACGCCGATTGTTGAAATCCGCGATCCGCGCGACGCGCATAACGCTGGGCGCGATCATCATCCGCTCGCCTACAGTCTGTTCCTTGCCGGAGGAGGCGTCAAAGGCGGACAGGTGATCGGCAAAACGGACGATCTGTGCATGAACATTACGGAAGACAAAGTTCATGTGCACGATCTTCAGGCAACGCTTCTGCATTGCCTGGGACTGGACCACACGCGGCTCACCTATCAGTACCTCGGGCGCGATTTCCGGCTGACCGATGTGGCAGGAAACGTCGTTCAGAAGATGCTCTCCTGAGTGGGAACAAAAAAAGAAACCCGCCTGGGGTCCGTCAGGCGGGTTCACCGGCCAGCAACCAACGTCTCGCAAGCGCCGCCGCCTCATCAACCTGCGGATCGACGGCTGCGCATCCCGTCTCCTCGCCGTTCGAGTAGAACACCGCGGTGATTCCTTCTGCCGTTGGCGCCAATTCCATGCGCTTCTCCTTGGCGTCCAGCCGCAGCGTCTCCCCGAGCCACCTAAACTGTACCAGGACGCGTTGCCCATGTCCGATGGCCCGGCACTGCGTTAACAGTTCCAAGGTGAACGGCGACGTTTTCAACGCCTCCACATGCGGTGCGCGCAGCAACGCAGCTGTCCTGTCTGCTTCCCGCCGCTCCTGCTCTCGCTGTACCTTATCAGGGTCTCTCTCCTCCCGGTTCTCAAGCGCCTTCAGGTTATTCTCTAGATTGTCGAGGAAACTCATGCTTCTCACACCGAAATGTTCCTTCCCGCACGTCGGCGCGGGAGCTCCGGGTCGCAGCCATTTATGCCCGGAGTGCTCAAGCTTTCGGCGTGTACGGGTTATTAATTGTACCGTTGACGCTGATTGGGATCGTAGTTCTGCTGGGGCTGCCGATACTGCTGTTGATTAGGGTCATAGTTCTGCTGCGGTGACGGATATTCCCGTTGGTTGGGATTGTAGTTCTGCGGCGGCGCGTATTGCCGTTGATTGGGATTGTAATTCGGCGGCGGCGTTTGATATTGCTGTTGGTCGGAATAGCAGTTGGGATTAGGGATCCAAGTTCCATACCGATCATAAGAGCCTTCGGCGCAAGCCTGCGGTGTGGGCCCGGGTCCGTAAGAATAAGCTGGATCGTAGGCATAGCTGGGATCGTACACGTACCCATAAGGGGCGCCATAACCCAGGTAGAGGCCGCTATGTCCGCCGTAGGATCGGAAATAGCCGCCGCGATCAAAGTCGCGCCGGTCGCTGAATCGACGTTCGCCGCCAGAGTATCCTCGCTGGCCAGAAAAAGCTTGCCCGCCGGAGAATGCGCGCCGACCGGAGAAGGACTCTCCACCGGATCCGCGTTGGCCGGAGAAAGACTGCCCGGCTCCCCCACGTTGTCCCGAGAAACCTTGGCGCCCGGAAGAACCGCGATTACCCGAAGAGCGGTTCCCTTCGCCACCGCTTCGATGCTGAGCAAGGGCCACGTTCGGACTGACTAGAATGAGTGCGCCGACCAGCACGGTAGAGAATGCAAATTTGATCGGAATCAAGTTGGGCTTCATTGGGAACCTCCAGGTTCGCTTCTCTAGGAGCACTCGGACGACCATGTCTAATTCGCTGATACATAGAACTTTACTGTTCTTGGATTCGGCTCATAACCACCAGTCTGGTTGCCAGGCGACCGGGGACCCGGTGCGGAAAAGGAGCGACCGAGGAGTAGGCAATGGGACTACGGGCTTAAGTTCGCAGGTTTTAGGGCGTTAGCGATCAAATCGAACGGCACGGCACATCTGCGATCACGAAACAACAAAAGCTTGGATGACCGCTATCCCTCAATTGCAAAAGCCATCACGCGCTTGCCGACGAAACAGCAATCGACGGCGAGGTCGTCGCGCTCTTGTCCACGTTCATTGGACTCGGTACGCCGAAATTGTACTCCAGGAGGAAGCGCAATGTTGCACAACAAAACCCAATGTGCGGATGATTGGCGGTTGAAACAACGGGAGTGCGCGATAATGCTTAGGGAGCGTTCCGATGACTTACTTCGGCTTGTCTCTTTTTTACCTGCTCGCGGCCTCCGTAGCAGAATTGCTTCTCGCGAGCGTGCCCCTCGCAGCTCAGCCGGCTTCCAAGCCTACGAGGACAGCCCCCAAGGCCTGGACCCATCCACGCACACCGGATGGCCAGCCGGACCTCCAGGGCAATTGGAACAATTCCACTCTTACGCAGCTCCAGCGCCCGCGCCAATTCGCCGACAAGCAGTATCTGACCGAACAGGAAACGGTGGCGCTGGAAGCGCAACTGGCCAAACAAGGTAATTGGGACCGGCCGGGCGCGCAGGGTAATGCGCGCAATGAACTCGGCTACAACTACCTTTTCTGGGACGCCGGAACAAAGCTGGCCCGGATCGATGGACGCGGCCTGACGTCGCTCATCATCGACCCGCCCGACGGCCGAATGCCGCCCCTAACACCCGAAGCCCAGAAACGCGAAGCGGCGCGCCGCGAAGAGCGCAGCAAACACGGACCCTTTGATTCCTGGCTGGATCTGAACCTGGCGGAACGATGCATCACGCGCGGAAATCCCAAGCTACCCGGCGGCTACAACAACAACGTCCAGATTGTCCAAACCCGCGATTCGGTCATGATCATGTCGGAAATGCTCCACGAAGTCCGGGTGATTCACCTGGACAGACGCCTGCATCTTTCGCAAAACGTGCGCCTATGGCAGGGCGACGCCATCGGGCATTGGGAAGGCGACACGTTGATAGTTGACGTAACCAACTACCGGGACGAAGTAAGGTTTGCCTCCTTCAACTGCTGCGGACCGGCTGGCGAGAACATGCACATCACAGAACGCTTCCGCCGCGTAGATGACCGGACGATCGACTACCGCTATACCCTCGATGATCCCTCGACCTTTACGAGACCCTGGACCGCCGCCGTGCCCATGACCTGGATCGACGAACCACTGTTCGAGTACGCCTGTCACGAAGGCAACTACGCCATGGAAGACATCCTCAAAGGCGCACGGGCCGAAGAAGCAGCCAAGAAGAAATGAAAATGCGATGGGAGCGGGCGAGACCTCTATCACTGTAGTAGCCGCCGCCATCGGCAACGCAATTTTTGATACCACCGGCGTCCGACTGCGCCAGATCCCCTTCACCGTCGAGTGAGTCAAGCAGGCGTTGCAGGCGCGCGCCTCCCGGATCTAAAGCCGTTCGTCAATCGGGCAAGGCACCTTCATGCACTACCAGCCGTTAGAACTCCTCAAGGTTTGCGAAGATCAGAGAATGCGCGCTGTACTTGGGCTCGGCTGTTTTCTCGTTGCCGCGACGACCGCCTTTGCACAATCTCATTCCGTGTCAAACGAGATGCTCAAGTCGCACAATTCTCTTCGCCGCAGCCTGGGCGTGCCTCCACTGGCATGTTCGAATGAACTTGCTGCGAGCGCTCAAGAATGGGCACATGCTCTTTTGACAAAAGATCAGTTTTTTCATCGCCCGAAGTCGCCGTACGGCGAGAACCTGTTCGAGATGACCGGCGCGCATGCGTCGCCTGCGCAGGTCGTCCACGAGTGGGCGGCGGAATACAGGGACTACGATTACAGATCCAACCGTTGTAGCGGGACGTGCGGCCACTACACGCAAATCGTTTGGCGGGATACCAGACAAGTCGGATGCGGAGTCGCGCGCGGTGTCAGGAGCGAGGTGTGGGTCTGCGAATACAACCCGCCCGGAAATTGGGTTGGACAGCGACCCTACTAAGGTTGCGCACCCATACCGTTCCTTCCTGTCACTCACTCAGGCGGGCGACAAACCTTGCAGGCCGTGTACCTATTGGCCTTGGCGTCATTCAAGCTGATTGGAATCTTGCTGGCTGCGAGATACCGGCATCCGTCGCGATGATACTTCTTGCCGGTGCGAGTAATGTATACGGTTTGGGTCTTGGGGCCCTGCTGGATCTGTGCCCCCGGCTGAGGAGCAACCGGCAATGCCGCCGGGCACAAGAGTGATAGGCAGAGCGTGAGCGCCGCAAACAAGCGTCGCATCGTGAACCTCCAGGCGGAAGGGATACGTCGTCAGGAATCCTATCACGGATGACGACTAAGACCACGAACCGTCAGTGTGCCGTGCGCGATACTTGTGGTTCGTGGCCAAGCAAAAAGCCCGTGGCAGGATTCTGCGGTTGGTCAAACTTCTGGTCGCGGTCCTCGTGGCCCTCTACGTTTTTTGGTCGCTGTCGCTCGTAGCCCTTCGATTCGTCAATCCGCCGACCACCGGCGTGCAGATCCAGCGACGTGTGGAGGCTATGATCTCGCGCAAGGCATACCGCAAGCGCATGAAGTTCGTGCCCATCTGGCGCATTTCCCCCAATCTCCAGCACGCTGTGATCGCAGCGGAAGATGGCCACTTCTATGTCCATCACGGGATCGACTGGGATCAAGTCGAGCAGGTTGCCCATGAGAGCAGCCAGACGGGCCGCATCCGCCGCGGTGCATCAACGATTACGCAGCAGCTCGTCAAGAACCTGTTCTTCACCACGCATCGCAACCCGGTGCGGAAGGCATTCGAGTACACCTTGGCTCCGATGGCCGATTGGATTCTAGGAAAACCGCGCGTGCTTGAGCTTTATCTCAATGTGATTGAGTGGGGTCCGGGCGTATATGGCGCGGAGGCCGCAGCTGAATTTCAATACCACACGACGGCGGCAGAACTGGATCGGGATCAATCGGCACGTCTCGCTGCTTGTCTCCCGGCGCCACGGCGTCGCCGACCAGCCCGCATGGATCACTACAGTGCGCTCATCCTGGACCGCATGGTTCAAGTTGGATGGTAGATCTCGTGCCCATTTGCGCTGCTTGGTCTTGTTGAAGGGAGCCCCGGACGACCCAATCACTCGTGCAGGTTGGGGTAAGATAGTCGGCCACGGAGGAATCCATGACAGAACAAGAGCGTGACCTGGGACGGCGCTGGTTCGAACTGGTCTGGAACCAAGGGCGGCGTGAAGCGATTGCTGAATTGCTCACACCTGAAGCCGTGATTCACGACGGCGGCACCGACACGGTGGGGCCAGAAGGTTTTTATCCGTTCTTTGACCGGCTCAACCACGCGTTCTCCACTTTTCACGTGAACGTCGAGGACAGCATGGCCGATGGCGACAAGGTCTGTGTTCGCTGGTCGTGCACTGCCAAACATACCGGCGATGGACTAGGCATGCCACCAACTGGCGTCACCATCCACATCACCGGTATTTCAATCCTCCGTGTCGCAGGCGGAAAGCTTATCGAAGGGTGGCAGAATTGGGACATGCTCGGGATGATGCAGCAGATCCAGGGCGTCCAAACAGCCAGCACGTATATTGGAGCGCACTCGCAGTAGCGTCCTATTCCCCCCGGGCCGAGTCCCGCAGCCCGATCCGGGGGCGCCTCGCTCGCTTGTGACGGGATTACCGTTGCGAGAGACGTCATTTTCGAGTAGGCTCACATCTGTGACGCGTTACCGCATCGCGAAATAGCAAACGTCGGTCCGTTCCCTCTCAACGCCGCCTCTGGCTCGCAGCCGGGACGGCGTTCCAACTTGTGAACCCCATATGTTTTCCGTCACCCGCTGACCCCACCCGCCCGCTCGCTACCGACCAGAAAGGGTAATTTCGCAACAAAAGCGTGATAGGTCTGGCCTCTTTTTGACGCCTGAATTTGTAAGGTTCACCTTGAAAGGAGAAATCAACAATGAAAGATTCCAAACGCGGATGCGTAGCAGTGTTACTCCGCCCGGCAGCGGACATCGCGTGGATTTCAATGGTCGGCTTGGCGATGCTAATTGCAATTGCGGTGATGCTTACGAGACCGATAAACGCTGAGGACAGCAAAAGCCGTGGCGGAGGTGGTGGCGGTGGCGGAGTCTCGCTGTTGATGGAAGTCTCATCAACGACAACATCAGCGACTGCGGATGTCACCATCTGTGGTGCTGACTGTGCGAAAAAGAGCCTGGTGTGTACGTCGCTCGACGCCTCAGGGGCAAGCGCGAATGAAATCTGCGGCAGTGGCGGTGGATGGAAGCTGTACGAGTACACGATTCATGTCGGGACCACAACGTGCACAAGTTCGGCGCCGCTTTCCATTGGGACGCCAGCGCCAACTTGCTCGGATGCGACAGGCAACGCATTCTTATTTGCAAACTAGGCGTTTCGCATCCGAGAAGGAGCTGCGAAGCTTGCCGCCGACTAGGAACCCCACGGTTCCCCAACGCCGCCCGGCAGCCCGCGCTGGGTTTCTTTGCTTATCGGACCGAGTAAGTGACGTGACCCACCGGTCGCGTCACTGGCGGGCGCGTGAACGACATGCCTGTTAGGACCGTTGCCAGCAGCGGCCTCGGCGGCGTTGACCGCCCCGACAGAGGTCTTGGCGTGCTTTCGTCTCTCCAAGTATTCAGACAGCTTCATGATCAACGATCGTCTCTCCAAACTTGCCGATGGAAATCGGGTACGATTCCTGGACATCAACGACAAGCTTGCGGATGGGGATGGCAGGCTGTTCGACGGGATTGCAAACGACAAGCTTCATCCCACAATTAAGGGATACCAGATATGGGCGGATGCGTTGAAGCCGATCTTCGCGGAATTGCTTGGGCCGCCGGCAAGGGAGGATCACGCCCTCCACCGACCGGCGATCCGGGAGCCCGGCACTAATCGGTAAGTGGCGGATTCTAGTCCATGGCCACGAGGACCGGTCGAAGCGCAGGATAAAAGGGCGAGAAAGATCCGATAGGCGCGAGGTTGCGGGAAATGAAGTTGTGATCCCTCCAAGCAAACTTTCAATGGTAAGCCGATAATCCGGGGTTGCTCTTGGTCGGCATCGGTGCGTTGCTGGCTTTCTTTGGATCGAGCGGAAGGCCGATAACATTCATCTATCAAGGTCGCCCACGTGGATGACCTTCTCCGGCCGATTCGATTTTTGAACTGACACTACACTTAAGACGGTGCGATTCCGACGACAGAGCCAAATTCGTCGAGCCGATGCTGCTACTTCGATCGGATAGCCTACCAGACGCGCCGAACTGGAACTACGAGCTTTCTATGGGCCACCTTCGGAGGGTTTCCAAGCCTGCGCCAATTCCTGGATCTGCCGTGGTGATGGCAGTTTACGCTGCCCGGATCAAACAAAAAACCGCCGGGGTGTGATGAATAGTCACCCTTTACCGTCAAGGCTTGGTCGATAGAGACGAGAGACGAGTGGGTTATTACGAATTGGCGGCGCTACTGAATCTTGACGACTCCCGGTGCAACCTCGCGAAAATTCTTCATGACCGCCGGATCGTGCCCCGGAATAATCAGTTTGGGATTCGAGGCGATATCCTTCATCCGGTCCTGCGCGCGCAAATTCGAATCGGCGTCGAGCGTCGCTGCGATGGGCTTGTGCTTTTCCATGTTCTCGTTTAGATAGACGTTGTCGCTCGCCAACACGACCGTTCCTCCGGCGATCTTCACGCCGATGAACTGCGATTGGAAGGTGTGCTTGCCGCCGATGTAGGCCGTGATTCCCGGCAGAATCTCCTGCGCATCGCCGTTCACCAGCCCGACGCGGCCCTGCGTATTGAGTTTCACCAGCCCCACGATGTCATCCGGATCGGCCGCGGTGCGCTTCTTGTCGTTCCAGGCTTCCCCTGCGTAATATTCGAGCTCGTCCTTCTGAATCCAGATCTTGGCGTTGGGGAACAGGTCGAAACCATCGGCGTGGTCCCAGTGGATGTGGCTGATGATTACATCGGTGATGTCGCCAGCCTTGAGGCCACCGCGCTCCACCGCGACCGACGGCTTTTCGTAATCCGCCGGATGCCACTGTTTCATAAACTGATCGCGATAAAATCCGCAGTCGAACAGAATGTTGTGCCCACCGCCCTTGATCAGCCAGATCATCATGGCGATATCCATCTTACGCGCGCGATCCTCGCCCGCTACCAAACCGCCCACGGAAAAGTCCTTGAGCGTCGCGTAGCGGATCGCGTAGACCTCATAAGCGGGTTGCGCTGCAAGCGTGGAGGCTACGATCAGTGTTGCGATCGACAATCGGGCAAGAGTTTTCATGTTGACTCCTCGCTACTCGGATCCGGCGCGAACCTGCGACGGCTCCGCAGCCCCGTAGTATAGCGAGTTAAAGAATAGTTTGAACGTCCCATGCGGTTGGGCGCGATTCTGCACGCGGAAGCCGAACAGGATCAGATGGCCCTTTTCCATCGAGACGTCCACCGCCGCGGCGCGATCGTACAAGTGGCTCTCCCCGAGGATCCATCCGCTTTGGAGCACGTGATCGCCCGCGTACTTGACGATGGTCCGCACCTGGCCCGCGGGCGCGAATGTCGACGGACGAATTTCAAACGCGGAGCTACGCGCGAAGAATCCGAAAGCTTTTTCGGGCATGCCGAATCCCGCCGGATGCGTGTTGTCGACGCGCACATCGAGAATCGATCCCGGGCAGAAGAAATCGGTCGTTTTCATGCCAGCCACTGCATCCACGATGGGCAATCCCCAAGGCTTGAGGAACAGTTCGCTCGCGTTTCCCAATGCGACAACGGTCCCACCATTGCGCACAAACTCGCGCAGATGATCCAGGCCCTCCTGGCCAATTCCGCCGGCATATTCGGGCTGGATGCGGTCCGCAGAAATGCCTTCGAGAATCGAAGTCGGCTGCTGATCTGAAAATACGACCACGTCGAATCGCCGTGCAAAACTCCCCGAGCGCACGTCACCCGGGCGGATCTCTTCGTAGGGAAACTCGAAGCGCTCGAGCATCAGCTTGGTCCAGCCCTCGTCCATGTTTCCGCCCCATGGATTGAAAAGCGCCAGGCGCAACGGCTTCAGTTTGTATGCCGCAACGTTGAGCGAGCCGCCTGACGCGGCGAGCGGCAGCGACAGCGACTGCGCGATGCTCTTCACCTGCGCCTGCCTTGCTCCTTGCGCCGGAATGATGATCGTCCCCGGAGCGAGCTGCTCCCCCCCGTTGCTGAACGCTGCTTGCGACCAATATACGTCGTAACCGCTCTTTAACAATCGGTTCACCGCGATCAGGCTGTCGTTTTCTTCATGGCCGAGCAGAAACGCTCCGGTCCTCGCGCCGCCTTGGGCGATTTCGGGCGATGGCGGCTCGGCTCTCGTTACCGGTGTGAGATTTGCGTCAAAACGATTCTTCACCAGCATGCTCGCGACGCCCATTTGCAGCGGTAGCGTCCATCCGGCGACGTCGTAGGGCGGAACCGGCGGCCCGCCCGGAAATGCGCGGATGTCGGGATAGTGCTGCGGCTCCATGATGTCCTTCACGAACGGCCGAAATGGCTGGGCCATCAGAATCACGTACGAGCCTTTCGAATAGGTGACTCCATCCGCTGTGAAGTCAACGTTAGCCCGCTGCACCTCCGCGCCTTGATCGATCAGCAGATTGATCATTTTCACCGCGGTGTTCGGATCCCGCTGCTTCGCCGGCACGACATAAGCGTAGGGGCCTTCGGTTTCGCCTTTACGAATTTCTTCGCGGCCCATGTTGTAGAAATTTCGCAGAAAATCTTCGCGATATCGCGCCGCAGTGTCGAGCACGGCCATGGCCGCCGTGTATTCATACTCGACTACGTCGCGCAGCCGCCACGTGCCCCCGGGCCAGGGATGCGAAAAGTTTTCGCGCAAGGCATACTCATTCAGCCCTGGCGTGTTCCCGGTCAATTCGCTCAGTTTCTGCGTCACTGGCGAGGCGACATTGGGCGAAGCGGCCTCGGTGAGAACGCTGACCATGTTGTGAAACCACGGCTGCTGAAGGGAATTCCCTTGCCACCACGATGTATACAAAATGTTTTGCGCCACGCCGCTGTGCCCGGCTTCCTCCTCCGCCTCCGCCATGTGGGTCCCCAGCAGATTGATCCCGCGCCAGATCAGCGGATGAATGTTCGGATTCAGCGGATCGAGGAACGGAGGAACAAACAGCCGAGCCCCGGTGCGCCCCATCTGGTGGATGTCATACAGCACCGGCGGAAACCATTCCTTGAAGTAAAATTTCGTGACGACCTTGGTCTCTTCCAGGTTCAGCATGAACCAGTCGCGATTGTTGTCGTGTCCGACGTACTTGTGATACAGCCAGGGTAGCGGCGCGTTTTCGTATTTCGTTCCGACATTGCGGTTGTACCAATCGACCACGGTGATGTTGCCGTCGGGATTGTGGGAGGGCCACAGCAGAACCACGTCCTGATCCAGAATGCGGCGGATTTGGGGCGTGTCCTTGGTCACCAGATCGTAAGCCAATTCCATGGAAAGCTGCGTCGCGGCGACTTCGCTCGCGTGGATCGAACAACTGATCGCGACCAGCAGTTTTTCATCCGCGATCAGCCGCTCGGCTTCCTCCGGATTCAGGCCGCGAGGGCTAGCCAGGCGCTGCGAAACCTCTTTGTAGTGGTCCAGACGGGCGAGATTTTCCGGCGATGAGATGGCTGCCACGATCATCGGATTCCCCTCCGACGATTTTCCCGCTTCGATAATCTTTACCTTGTTCGACGAAGCGGCGAGCGAATGAAAATAATCCACGATTTGGGGCCATTTGACCAGCTTCTGGTCCGCGCCCATCTTGAACCCGAAGGTCTGTTCCGGCGATTTCGGTTGCGCGAACGCAACGCCCGCCGACATCACGAACACCAGCGCTCGAAGGCGATTCATACTGCGACCTTTCAGAATTGAAACCTCATCGCGAACTGCAATTGCCGCGAGGACGGCAACCCGCCCTGCGCCGAAATCGTGCTTGTAATTTTACCCGCATTCGGGTTGGGTGAGGTCGGTCCTGTATACAGGCTGGTGCCGGGGTTGGAGAAATTCGGATGGTTCGCGAGGTTGAAGGCTTCCACGCGGATCTGGAGATTCATGTTTTCGTGAATCTTCGTATTCTTCACCACCGCCAAGTCGTTGTTGGCCAGCGACGGACCATAGAACATGAACCTGTGCTCGTTCCCCAGCGTTCCGAGCGGCTGCAAACTGAAGGCCGTAGTGTCGAAATAGTGATTGATATTGCCGGGCTGCACCACTTTGTTCAAGTCGACGCCGGAGTTGATGTTCACATAGTTGGCGCTGTTCTGCTCACCCAGGCCGAGGCAGTCGAATCCGCACACGACGGTGAATGGCAGTCCCGTGTGGAATCCGAACAGATCGGCGATCTGCCACCCCTCGGTCAGGCGATGTCCGTGGAAAGGTAGCTGGTAAACACCGTTGATCGAAAAATTATTTCGCCGGTCGAAACTGCAATTTCCATCATTTCGAGAAAGCGGATAAGGCGGCAGAGGAGAAACGCCGCCGCCACCATCGACTGCGTAAGCGCCGGATCCATTGTCATAACACCGCGAGTTCGTATAGTTCGCCTGGAACTGAAGTCCGCGGCTGAGCGCTTTGTTCGCCTGAAACTGTACGCCGTGATAACTTGCGTGCGCCCAAGGCATGATCTCGCCCATCATGCCGAAATTAGGATTGATTCTCGGATTGGAGACCAGCGTCGGCGTTCCGTTTACGGTCTGCACCGTGGCGAACACGGGGTTCTGCGTCGTTCCCGAATTGATCTGCGGATTCAATTCGACCATGTCAAGCAGGTGAGAACTCTCCGAAGCGATGATTCCGCCACTCACCACGATCCCTCCCGGGATCTCCCGCTGTATGTTGGCGCTGTACTGAATGACGTACGGGACGGTCGTGATGTTGTAGCCCAACGCGTCGTGAATGGAGGGCTGCGTCGGAGTGCACTGGGCTGCCGCGGCAGTGCACTGGAACCTGACCGGCATGCTTAAGGCGGGGAACGCTACCGCAACTTGGTTGAACGGAGGCGAAAAATTATAGCCAACTCCGTAGTCTCGCGGCTGGTACACATAGTGAATGATCCCCGTACCGGCCCGAATCACCGTCTTGCTGTCTTTGAATGGCAACCACGCGAATCCAATCCGCGGATCGAAGTTCTTCCAGTTGGGATTCTTCTGGAACGCGTGCGGTACATTTACGTAGTTTGGCTGGCCCGCGTACGGCTGCACAAACGCGAAGAGATCGTTGGTGATGTCGTAAGGGTTGGTAGCCCACGAGTAGCGCAGCCCCAGATTGATGGTCAGGTTCTTGCGCGCCTTCCAGTCGTCCTGGATGAACGCAATCACATCGGTTTCACGGAAATTACGGGCGCTATCGGCGAAACCCGGCAGCGCGCCCACGAACTGAAAAGGTTGCCCGCTGAGAAATGAATTGCCCGTCGGCGTGCCACTCGCGCTATAACCCCACGACGAAAAATAATAATTCCCGCCGGGATTCACCGGAGTGCTGGTTAGCGTGCGATCCCGAACCACCCATGCGCCCATGGAAATGGAGTGCCCACCTTTGATCCAGATCACCTGATCGCGAGGCTCGAACTTATTTTGAATGTAGTCGAAAATCGGGGCGGTGGGCGTGTTCAGGCCGAAGATCGAGGAAACACCGGGGGTGTTGAAGTAACAATCGTAGGTGTTGGTCGGGTTGCAGGAGAAAGCGGGAATCTTGGTGGGAGTATCGCCCACCTGCGCCGTGCGCGTGTAGTTAAAATTCGCCTGGTTGATCAACGTGGCCGATAAATTTCTGGTCCAGCCGATGTTTTGAAATTGATTATGGTCGAACGCGTTCTGCGGATACAGCGCGACGCTGTTCGCCGCGAATGGTTCGGACAGAGTGGCGTGATCGTAGATGATGCGGTACCAGATGGTATCTTTCTGTGAAATTGTGTAATCCCATCGGCCGACCACGTAATTTTCGACACCGCTCTGGTTTCCGTTCAGGACTTCTTGTGAGGTGCCGTTCTTCAGATCGATCGCGCCCGCGGCCGGCAACGGAACCGCGTTTAAACCGTTCAATACGACCTGCTCGGCGCTCGCCTGAGGGCTGCCGGGCGCCAGCGTGGCCAGGTAATTCTGAACCTCGGTACGAGCCGCCTGATTGGGAAGAATCACTACGGGTGTCTCGCCCAGCGTCTGTCGCAGCCCTTCGTAATTGGCGAAGAAGAACATTTTGTTTTTCTTGATAGGACCGCCGATGGTCCCGCCATATTGATTGCGCTCGAACTCGGGCTTGCCGGTCGACGGCACGAAATAGGGAGCCGCGTCGAAGACCGAGTTGCGGGCGAAATAATAAGCCGATCCATGCAGGCTGTTGGTGCCGGATCGGGTTACGGCGTTGAGTCCGCCATTGGCGCCGCCAAACTGCGCGCTGGCGGTGCTGGTGTAGGTTTGGAATTCCGCGATCGCGTCCACGCCGAGCGAAGTCCCCAGCACCGCCGCGCCGGAGCCGTGTCCCCAAAAATCCTGAATATCTTGCCCGTCGATCATTTCCTCCTGACCAACCGGACGAGCGCCGCCGTAGGAGTACGTGATCGACCGTCCGATGTAAGCCGAGGACGAGGCGTTCGTGACTGGCACGGTCCCCGGCGTCAGCGCGATGAGCTGTTCGAAATTGCGTCCATTCAGCGGCAGGTCGCGCATCTGCTGCTGATCGATCAGACCGGCTACCGTGGACGTCGACGTATCGATCTGCGCCGCGTTTTCCTGGACGGCCACCTGTTGCGACATCTGACCCACCACGAGCGCGACGTTGACCTCGCGCTGCTCGGCAACCGTGAGCACGATACTCTGGCGGATCGCGGTTTCAAATCCCTGTGCCTGGACCTGGATCTCATAGGAACCGACCAACAGGTTCGGCGCCACGTAACGCCCGTCAGCGTCTGTCTTCAAATTGAGTCCGACACCGGTCTGCGTGTTTTTCACGGTGATGCTCGCGCTGGGAACCACAGCGCCGGAGGGATCGGTGATCGCTCCGCGAATGGACCCGGTGCCGACTTGCGCGAGACTCCAGATCGCGCTGGCGCACAACAGGATGAGAATCCAGAGAGCCTCTTTGATACGAATCGCGGTAACACATGACGCTTTGTCGAACATAGTTGTATCCTCCAGGCGTTTGGCCGTTCCCCCCGCTCTCAGTAGCGCCATTCTACTGGCCTACTCAATGGTTGTCTTGTACGTCTCTAGCCTTGGTACGGAATTAGCGCATCTGCGCGGGGAGTGATATGCTGGCCCCAGGCAATTTTCGGCGGCAGACATTTTCAGAGCGGACCATGCACACAGGTTTGACGGAAGAGTTTCGCGGCGAAATCCTTCAAACGCGCCGCCTTGCGAATTTCAGCGTCGTCGCTATTTCCTATGCACCCAACCAGGTGCTGCCGCCGCACCGGCACGAGCACGCACATCTATCCATTTCAATTCGCGGCGCATACCTGGAGCAATGCCCGATGAGTACTTGGGAGTGCACCACCGGAGGCACCATTTTTCACGCGCCCGGCGAATCGCATGGAAACCGCTTCCTTGAAACCGGGGCGCATCTGCTGGCCCTGGAGCTCCACCCGGAGTTCCTGAGTCGGATCGCCGAACAAGGGATCGCCACCGACCGTCAGTTTAGGTTGACCAGCGTCTACTGCATGCGATTGGCCGTGCGGCTCGAGGGTATGCTGAAGCTCTCCGACCCCCTATCGGCGATGTCCGCCGAAGGATTGTGCCTGGAACTGCTCTCCGAAGCGCTTCAGCCCGGCTCCGGGAGACTGGAGGAAGGGTCCTGCGATTGGCTTCTACGGGTGCATGAGATCCTTCACGACCGTTACCGCGAGCACCTCAGCTTGGCTGACCTTGCCGGCCAGGTTCAAGTGCACCCGGTTCACCTGGCGCGCGCCTTTCGAAAACGATACAGGTGCCGCATCGGAGATTTCATCCGCAAGCTGCGCGTGGAGGCGGCTTGCCGCGAATTGCTCCAGTCCAACGCCCCGATCGCCGAGATCGCCGCTCGGACGGGATTTACAGATCAAAGTCATCTCACCCGCATCATGAAACGGAATGCAGGCGTCTCGCCGGCCGAGTTTCGCAGATCACGCGGCAGGACCTGATTCCACGGCTCTTGGGTGAGTGGTCCAGTTCTAATGCGGATGCGGTACCACCTCGAAGATCTGCAATCAAGATAGAGCTCTAATCTCTTTCCTTGAACGGTGTTTTGCCAGGCGATCCTCCGGTAATGTTTGGCTAATGCTTAGGAATTGACAAGACGCGCGTGTCTGCCGGACTTCTCTAATTACCCGGTCCTTCGCCGTTGTCGCGATCGTCTGTGTACACCTTCACGCCTTCGTGACTTACGGGTACATAGATTCGATTCAACCGACTGTCCGCCGCAACCGAATGGGTCGTGTGATTCGGTGGCTGGGTGGCGATCAACCCGACGGTCAACGTTGTGATTAAGTTGTAGGGGGTCAGCCCGCTGACGACATTCACGCTGATGCGGTCAAGCCCGCCGCCGAAGTACACGCGGTCATCTCCCGGATTGAACCAAATCTCGTCGCCGCTGACGCCAGCAACGTTCACCACTGCGCTGGTTGCGATGTCGAGAACATCCCCGCAGCTCGCAATCAGGTGCTGGCCCGGAATCAGAGCCAATCCCGCCGGACCGCCCCTTGCGCCGCAGGCGGCACTCGTTGGAAAGATGTTCGTAATCGCTCTGGTTGCAGTGTCAATTTCGTCGATTTCCCCATTGGTGTTCGAAGCCGTTTTAGGAATCGAGATGTAGAAGCGCTTCGTCACCGGATTCCATACGGGCTGTTCGATTCCGCCCGTGGATAACGGATGCTTCGCATCGCTACCGTCGTAGATGATCGTTCCCAACACTGTGTGAGTGACTGTTGAGATGAATGAGACAAAGGGATGTGGCGTATCCTGGTCGTTCGCGATCAGGATGACTTGGTCCCGCGGGTCGTAGGCCAATTCATCGGCACGATGATTGCCACCTGTGCTCACCGGCAGCGGCGTGGCGAAAGGATTCGACAAATCGATAAACAAGGCGTGGCTATCGGCCGTTCCCACCACGAGCACGCCGGATTGATCTGCTCCGATATTCGTCGAGCCGTTGAACGAGACGACTCCGTTCCCCGCCGACGTCAACGGGATTTTATAGAGGAACTGATTGTGTTTGGTGTCGATCACGTCGATTCCAGGTGGCACCGGCGGAATCGCCGTCGCGTTCCCACGATTCGCCAGGTAGTATCGTCCAGCCTCCGAGTCCGCCCAGCTAATGTCGAATGCGGTTAGGCCGTCGGGAATTGTGATTGTTGTCATCAATTGATAAGCGACCAATTTGTCGCCGGGTTTGTCGTATGCGTATGCAGCGAGAATTAAAGCGAAGGTCCCGATTCCGAAAGAAGTCAATACTACTATTCGTTTCAACATGGAAGTCCTCCATCGCCCGCTTGATGCGGCGGCGCTTATGTATCGTTACGGCGCGATTCAGTCCGTGTCTGACCGCGCGTAGCGTTTAGATAATCGGGCGCTGCCAAACGTTTCGCATGCCCGTCGTATTTTATCGGCGAATGCGAGATTACGCAACGCCGGGCTACGCATCGGCTGCATCATTGCCGAGTCATCCTTCCGGTGAATCCCGGCGGCGGCAAGGTTGCGCGGGCACAAGCGACCAGTCCTCTAATCGACGCCGGGAATGTCTTCTTGCCGCATCCACAAATGTTTCCGTGGGTTGATGGATCGGAGAGTGCGCCGCATTCCGAACGGCGCCCACGACGACCAAGTTGATGCGATGACGCAGGTGCTGCTCCGCTGGCACATGGCTCTGCCGCAGGAGCAGGTCATCTATTGGAGCGACATTGTCCAGATCAGCCCATATTGAGCGCTGCCCCCTCAGTTCACTCGTTTCGCACTGAAGGGTTCGGCTATTCCGAGAAACGCAAAGGACTCGGGTCGAACCGGCACTACAGTTATCTTACGCGGCGGACGGCTTTTCTGGAACATGTTTCGCAGTGAATGTGTGTTGACAAATATTCAGCAATATGGCTGAATATCGTAGAGAGTCATTCTGAAGTGCTGAGGCGGCCTGCGCGCTCTACTGACAGGCAGGGATCGGCTTAGAGGGCGCCTGGGTGCGGCCGTCATGGTAGCGAAGAAAGGAAGAGCTCATGATCTTTGGTGCACATGTAATCGTACCGAGCAAGGATGCAACGGCTGATCGCGCCTTCCTCCGGGATATCCTCGGATTTGCATCCGTGGACGCTGGCCATGGATGGCTGATCTTCGCGCTGCCTCCGACAGAAGTGGCTGTTCATCCCGGAGAAGAGCTTGACCGGCACGAACTCTACTTCATGTGTAAGGATTTGAAGGCCGAGATCGCGGCACTCGGAGCGAAGGGTGTCCGATCAACGGACGTACAAGAAGCCAGATGGGGTTCGATCGCAAAGATCCGTCTTCCCGGCGGAGGCGAAGTCGGTCTCTACCAGCCGAAGCACCCGACGGCACCGAACATTGTTAATGCCTAAGCCGGCTTCGCGGGTGCGGCAAGATGCGTATGAAGCGGTATTCGGTGCGTTGGCCCACCCTGCCCGGCGCCGCGTGTTGCTCGCGGTCTATTTCAATGGAGGCGCGATGACCGCCGGCGAGATCGCGGCGATGTTTGCGCATGCATGGCAGACCACGACCCGGCACCTTCAGGTTCTTGAGGCCGCTGGTCTGCTCACGCACGAGAGGCAGGGCAGGATGCGTATTTATCGCATCGATCGAAAGCGATTGGCGCTCGTGAGCGATTGGCTGGCGCACTTTCAAACTCCAGTGAAACACCGCACAGAGGGAAAACAAGATGTCCGCAACAAACAAACCGATAGTCGTCAAGGCGAAGCCGCCAAAGCGCGAAGCGCCTGACGACGTTCCGCAGTTATTCAGGCTCAACGTCGAGGTCGGTGATCTCGACGCGGCGACCTCGTTCTATACGAAGCTGCTCGGCGTACAAGGGCGGACTCAGCCGGGCCACCGATGCTACTTCGACTGTGGCCCAGTTACCCTACAAGTGCTGGATGTGTCCTCGAACCGACCGCCGTACCCGGCGGCAAAGTCTTTGTACTTTACCGTCGAGAATCTAGAGGCAGCGTTCGAGCGTGCAAGGGCGCTGAGCTGTCTGTCGCACGAGGAAGTTCACGATGCACCGGGAGGTGGCATCGTCGTGCGCCCGTGGGGCGAGCGATCGTTCTATGCCGAGGACCCTTGGGGCAATCCCCTTTGCTTCGTCGAAGAGGGAACCGTTTATACGGGTAGCGACTAGCGCCGCTGCGGCGGATGCCAGCGCCCCGTTTTGTCCCCTTAATAAGAGGGCGAAGGAGAGCCTTCCCCGACGCAGTGCACTCTGTGTCATTGCCGATATTGAAGAGTTGCTCAATTCACACAGTTGCGAGCAACAGTTCTGCAGATTTCCGATCAAATCCCGCGAGCCTTGACCTGCAGCGTGTCCGCGATCTGCTTCAGGGTCCGCAGCGTCATACTTTGCTGACCCGCCTCGAGACGATACAGATGCACGCGATTCAGCCCGGCTCGGTCCGCTAGCTCGTCCTGGGTGATGCCCAGTTTCTTGCGGATCGACTTTATTTTCAGGCCCACCGCGTGCTCGATGTCTTGCAATGCATTCAGGCTATGGCGTATGCTGCTTTCAAGCACCCTGCTTAAAAGCAGGGAAATAACGCCGTCGGAGGCCCGTAAATGCCAACAATTCGTCTGGCCGTTTGTGTCGCTGCTCTCGCCCCCTTGAGTTGTTTTTGTCAGCCGTCCAGACTCCACCCGAGTGCCGGCGCCCTCACAACTTACAGCACGCAGATCGTGCCGCTGGTCATCGTTGGCGAAGGATGGAGCCAGCGCATTGCTCTGACCAACGTGGACCAAAGCCATCTCGCTGCCGGCACGGTTCAGTTCTTCACGCAGACCGGACAACCCTGGACGGTTGGTCTAATCAGCGGCGGGCGCAACTCGATCTTTGCCTTCTCCCTTCTGCCTGGCCAATCGACGATCTTTGAGACGGTGGTGTTGCAGGACCCACAGACGCTCGGTTGGGCGATGATCCAAGAGACCGTGTCTGGGCTCGGTGATCTATTCGGTCAGACGATCTTTCGGAAACAGACCGTGGGCCAGCCCGATTTCATGTGCTCGCACGTGCTCGGCGGTCAAGCCTACACCCGACTTACGGTGTTTTTCGACAATACTGGTGGCCGGTACACCGGCATGGGGATACTGACGTCTCAGACTTGCAGTTTTTCCTGCGACACTCCCGATTCGTTGCGCGTCTCCGTCTTGGACCTCTCGGGCAATGTGGTGAGTCAGAAGACCATCAACCAGAAAAAAGGAGTGCTGTACTGGATGAACCTGGGCGTCGATTTTCCGGAGGCGAACGGCAGGATCGGGACGTTCGTGGTTGAACCCGTTACGAAATTCTCAACGACGCTGACGGGCTTCAGCCTGCAATTTGCACCCAATGGTGCGTTCACAGCCATCACTCCGTTCGAGAACTAACGACACGGCCGTTTCCACATGATAGAATCCTTGGCGGGTAGCGATTTGTGCGACTCTTCGCCTATTTCTCGGTTGGCGTTACCCTTGCAGGCTCGGCATGGGGCCAGGCGGCTGTGGAACATGCCGTCATCACGGCTGGGGGATCAGCCGCGGCCGCAGGCGCAAAAGGCACCGGCAAATCGATCGGCGGTGTTTTTCGCAACCTGAGCGAGACTTTGGACAAAGCCGGGAACGTCGAGAGAGCCGAAAATACGCGCGCCGCAGTTGCTCAGTCGAAACAATCCGCAAAACCGGTTCCAGCCAGCAAGCCTGTTGATCCTTCCCAAATCACCGAAGGACTTGAGCGTGCCGAGTTGATCAACCGTTTTGGGGAGCCTTTTCTGAAGCTGTCCTAATCAAGCAACTCACAGCTTGTTGAGAGGATGTGGTACAGCACGACCACGTCCGGTGAAGTCGAGATCAAGTTGATCGGCGGCAAGGTCGCCGCGGTTCAGCCGACGGCGGCGGCCACAGCCTCGCCGTCGGGTTCCTCGAAGTGACTCTCCGAGTCCAGCCCATGGATCGCACCGAATCGTATTTGCTCTTCTTGGCTGTCTTGACGGCGCTTTGCCCGCGTTGACCCCACCTGCCGTTTCCTCGGGGCATTTGTGAGATCGTAAGGGGAGTATGGGGGAGAAGAGCATCGCGATTGCTGAAGCGTGCGCCGCTCTTAGAAATGGCGTACCTGATCAGGCAATCAGCTTGCTTAAGCGCGATTACCCATTCGCAGCTCGTCCAGTTACGATGCGCGAGTACGGACCTGTCGAATCGACCCGTGTTTTCGTTCGCGACGGTTTCATCGATCGATATACGGCCAAACGTTTGATATTTCCACCGGTGTTACGCGTCATCTCAAGAGAATTGCCAGTCGATTTCCCTTACCATCCCAACTGGAAGACTGACCTCACGCACCCGGCGTACTGGGAGGTCGGTGCAACCGTGGATCACCTAATACCTGTTTCTCGCGGAGGCGCAGACGATGACTCGAACTGGGTCACAACTTCGATGGCGGGCAACAGTGCGAAGGGAAACTGGACACTTGATGAGCTGGGATGGAGCCTCAAGGCACCCGGCGACTTCAAAGATTGGGATGGTCTCATCCATTGGTTTCTGGAGTACACAAATGACCATCCGGGATTGCTTGAAACTGCATCGATGCGCCAATGGCATCGCGCAGCTATGGCTGTCATCTCTCACCTCCGCTGAAGTCCGGCTCAAGACCGCGCCGTCCTAAACTTGGCGTTACACTGTGGCGGTGCCCACGAGTGACGCCAAGGCCCGGTTCGTCGAGCCGATGCTGCTGCTTCGATCGGATAGCCTTCCAGAGGCGCTGAACTGGGACTACGAACTGAAGCTCGATGGCTTTCGGGCGTTGGCGATCAAGTCGAATGGCACGCCACACCTGCGATCGCGAAACAACAAGAGCTTCGATGAAAGTTATCCGGGAATCGTCAAGGCCCTGGCGGGCTTGCCGGACGAAACAGTGATCGACGGCGAGATCGTCGCGCTCGATGAGTCGGGACGCCCGTCCTTCAACTCGCTGCAGAATTACGGCTCGTCCACAGCACTGGTCTACTACTACGTTTTCGACGTGCTGATCCTGGGAGGTCGGAATGTCATGTCAGAGAACCTGTCGACTAGGCGCGATCTGCTCAAGCGCGAAGTTCTCGCCCACCTCCATGAACCGATCCGGGAAGCTCCGCGACTCGATGCGACCCTGCCGGATCTGATCAAAGCGGTTCGCGATCAGGGTTTGGAAGGAATTGTCGCTAAGCGACTCGACAGCCGCTATGAGCCTGGCCAGCGCTCCGGGGCCTGGCGCAAGATGCGCATCAATAAAGGACAGGAGTTCGTGATCGGCGGGTACACACTGGGCGGCCGGTCCTTCGATGCGTTGATCTTCGGCTACTACGAAGGCGATCAGCTCATCTGTGTTGCCAGGGCCCGGAGTGGATTTACGCCCGCGTTGCGCGAACTACTGCTTCAGCGGTTCCGAATGCTTGAGACTTCACAGTGTCCATTTGCGAATCTCCCGGAGGCAAGAGCGGGGCGATGGGGGCAAGGGCTAACAGCCGAAAAGATGAAGGATTGCCGCTGGCTGAAGCCGGTCCTGGTGGGGCAGTTTGAATACGTCGAGTGGACGCCAGACAACCATCTCCGGCATTCGCGGTTCGTGGCGCTGAGGGCGGACAAACGTGCCGGCGACGTCAGGCGTGAGAACTGAAAGTCGAACGAAAACTGCCAGGATTTCGTTTCCGAAGGGGAGGGACGCACGCCGCCTTCCCGAAGGAAGTCTTCCCGGAGTTCCGTGAAAAGCTGGGACGATTTGGAAACAAATCCTCGGTGGTCAGGCGTTTGAGATACACGGATGTTGTTAATGCTCTGATCAATCTAAACCATTTCGATCAAAATCCGTGCGACTGGCATTGTTCTCACAAAATACACGGCGACAATCCGGTTGACTTGTCGCGAGTTTACGGATTATAATCCGTGGTCCAAAGGGGTCTGTCGGATGCACCCTACCTTGTTCAACCAATGCGTCATCGCCACGTTCATTCTGCTTCCGGTTTGTTGCGCCGGAACGATAAACCCAGGTTCAATCGATGCCACCTGGTACGCGCCTAGTAGCACGACGACAGCTGAATATGCCATGCCGTTCACCTATGGCGCTCCATTTTCCTACACGGTATCGATGTGGGCTTCAGGAGTAGCTTCGGATTCATTTCGGTTCGATGACTCAGTCTCGCTCACAGCCATTCAGACCAGTCCTGACACTTCAATCACCGAGGCCCCCGAACCTACAATTTTTCTCGGGATCACAGTTTTGGGAACTGGCTGTCTAGGTCTTAAGGTTGTATCCCAGCTTGCCTTCCTCAGATCTGCTGTAGTCAACATACGGAATAGACGTCTCTTCGAGGTCTCTGAAGTCCCCGGATTCATTTCTCAGAATCAGGCTTCTTTCCGCGTCCGAGAGTTGTGCTCGCTAGTAGATCTGCAGGGCGGTGGCGCGCCGAGTTTGGCCTTGGCGATTCGGGCGCGACGGTGGGTTCACGGGCAACAGCCAACTGGAGATAGCTGGAAGCCTCATCGACCAACCTTCTTCGAGAGGCTCCATGGAGACATCGACGACCCGATCCGACTTCTGAGGGCGATGCGACAAGGTGCACCGGCAACCTGTCGAAATTTCTCATTTCTGATGGTTGCCGTATTGACATGCCTTGGAATGCGAAGTCGAGTTGTCATCGTAAGTGCGACGCACTGGAAGACTAATACCGATGGTCACATTATGACTGAAGTATGGATTCAAGAGTTGGGCAAATGGGTTGTGATGGATGCAATGTGGGATGGGCTGTACACCGTCGGTGGGATTCCTGCGTCAGCACTTGAAGTGTGCGACGCCGCTCAGGCAGATAGACTAGAACATGTCCAGTTCGTTGGAATTAGATCGCCCGTCGCAGATCACAGCAGCACGAAACGTGTGTTTAGGCATCTGTATGTATCGATGAGTAATGCCACCTTTGACGGATACGGCGTGCGCCTTGTCGGGAGCAAACGAATTTCGTTCGCACACCTCGTCTGTCGGTACTCTCCGCGATTCCCGTTAGCTGAACAGAGAATCGCGTTGGTTCTAAGTGCGGCAAGTTTCCTCGCGGGTTTGATTTTTTGCTCCCGAGTGCTACTTTTTCCTTAAGCGTTCGGCGCGCTAGCGCATTTTGTCGGCCCTTAAAAAAGAGAACCCCGCCGCCAATTTGCCGATTTGCTTCTAAGGCATAATCGCGCAGCATTGACTTGCGTTTTCTCTGAACGGAGTGATCGATGTGATGACCGCAACAAGCGGCAAGAAGAAACAGCAAAATGGCTCCGTTCGCAATCGATACGGAAAACAACATCGCGGGCTGCCTCTTCACTAACCGGCGCGCTTGGCGTGCTTTCGGGCTTGAATCGGCATCGTATCCCGTTCTGGAGACAGAAGACGTACTCCTCAGCTATTGGTTCTTCTCGGCTTTGCCTTGCTTCGTCGTGCCAGCTTTTTCAAGAACGTCAAGTCATCAGACCGATAGCGATCAATATTCGATTGAGTCCTCGGCCTGAGTGTAAGCTGCTTGAGACGACGCGATTCCTGGCGCGGTAAACAAAAATAGTCGAAAAGCTCCTCATTGCCCGAAGTGAGCCGTGCGATAACCGTCGCGTCTGCTTTCGTGGGAGAGTGAAGGCGAAGCAGCCACCCGTGAGACTGGCCAAGTGGTCTGCATCTCGCGACCACACATCTCACCGTCAGGTTTCCATTCACCTGTAGGAGTTTTGTTCGGCTGTCTTGCATCGCGGATACTCCCAACCGCCGAAGACCATCCAATATCATTGCAGTGAATCGGCGTCGAATCGGGAGCAGCATTCGATCTCGATCGACGTAGGCCAGGTTGCGCTCAGGTTGATATCCGATCCTTCGGTATGCCTCCATAAGACCGCCAAACCTAGCGTTATAAGCCTGGGCGCATGGCATATCAGGATCTGCGATGATAGATCGCGCGGTCAGCCTGCCATTCCGTCGAAGGTAGTCCCTAAGGGCTTGTAGGAGATACTCGTCCGTGAGCAGGTGGCCTCGGGCGGCGACGACGGTTTCGGCTTTCTTGAAGACGCTCGGTTCGACGATGGCTTCAAATGCATTGTCGAGCCTGATCCACATTTCGGGTGGATTCTTTGTGCGGAGGGTGCGGAGCTTACCTGACAGGCGATTTGACACGTTGGAACCAATGTATTTCGGATTCGTCACCATGTCCCGGATCACGTATCGTGTCCAAGGGCGATTGCCTACCCAGGGCACGCCGCGTTCGTTTAGCATTCTCGCGATGTCAGCGGGGGAATAAAGCTTCGAGGTGTAGAGCCGAAATATTTCGCGGACAATCTCGATTTCCTCTACGGGTCCGGGGATCAGAACGACTCGGTCGGTTGCGATGCTCTTTTCCTCGCCTGACTGAAGGACGAACTTTGGACTTCGGTCAGGACCAACTAGGAGTCGGCGAAGCCCATAGCCCGCTAGCCCTCCTTGCCGAAAACCCAGCTCGGTTAATCTTGCCTGGCCGGCAAAGACCTTGACGGAAAGTTCACGACTGTACTCGGCGGCCATCGCGCGTTTAAGCGCTTTGAGGAGGGCCGTCGTTATACTCCCATCGTTGGGAAATAGCTCTGCGCAGTAATGCACCGAGATTTTCGCTCGGCGACAGCGATACTCGTAGTAAGCACTCTCGTCTGCGTCCTGAAATCGGCCCCAGCGGCTAACGTCGTAAACCAGAACAGCGGAATAGCCTGGAGTGCCACGCTCAGCATCCTCGATTAACTGTTTCAATCCGGGGCGCTGGCTCAACGTAAGACCGGTCTTACCCGCATCAGAGTAGGTTCGGACAATCGTCATGTTGCGCTGTTCTGCGTAGGCGCGGATAGCGTCCGACTGGTTGTCCAGCGAATATTGCTGCTGTTCGGTTGACATTCGAATGTATTGAGCCGCTATGACCGGGCCGTCCACGCTAGGCTTGTCTCCCATCTTTTGTCGTTTCCCGCATCGCCTTTTTGCGAAGGGCGGCAAATCTTGCAAGCCGTGTAGCCCAACGCTGCGGTCATCCGCCAATACGGTGCGCTCTTGGCGTCGCGTCAGCATCGATCACTTCCCGAGATGTGCAAGGCCCGGAATGAGGATCGGCTGAGGACGACAACGACATCTGCTCTGAGTCGATCAGTTGCTCGCGCGCAATGCTATAGCGGATCTGCCGGACCACAAGATGTTCGTAGCCGAGGTCCAAGGCGTCCGACCATCCTATGAGATGCAGGCCAAGGCGTCGCAGCGATGGCGTTCGCCCCTCCTTCCAGTTACTTGGAATTGGTATCTGAAGCTCATCGAGCGCCGTGCAAATCGCGCGTACGTTTCTCGTTAACGGCCACGCGGCAAACGACATAGGCATAGATTGCCGGGCGTACTTTGCGACGATTTCGGTGATCCGTCGATGGTGATCGTGTCGGGTCTTGCTGCCGTATCGGGGCATCTTAGATTTTGCGCGCCTCCGAATTGGTAGCCCGGAGAGAACACTCGCTTGCCGTGGGGTACCAATCCCTCTCACGACGTGCGGCCCGGTCATGGCCGTTCTCTGGGCGTGGACGTCGAGAGTATCGTACCCAAGCGTAGCCAGCCGCAAGGAACCCAACCAGAAGAATGGAGACGAGCATATCTTTTAAGGGCGCTTCCCAGTGTGCGAGCAATAGGGTGGTAGCGCCCTTATGCTGAAACAGACTGCGGGAGAATAGTGCGTTCTCAAGTGGAAAATTCTCAGGGAAACCGGAGCTGTGTGGCACTAATCGATTTTTGAAGACCCCGAAGACGAAGCACTCTATTTTCTCGATAACGCGAGTAGTCCATCGCGAAGAATAAAGCGCCGCTCGGAACGCAGTCAGAAGGTTGAATATGATGACAGTTTTTCGGGGCGCTGGCTGATGTGTGAGCATAAGCCGTAGCAGCGCCCCTTCGTTATGGAATGGACAGGAATATAGTTGGGTGCGAAGGAGAAAATTCTCAGAAAAAACCAGCGCAGCTTGGCACTAATCGATTTTTGCGGCCCTGGAAGACGGACCCCTTGGGCGCTCATTGGAGACGAGCGCCCCCAAGTTGCTGATGTAGCGGGCCCGAAGCAGAACCCTTCAAATAAAATATCGATGAGAAAAATCCTTCCCCGATGCCACTATGGACTAGTACCGCCTGTAGTAAGAGGACAGTGCTGCAGTTCACACATTTCACTGCGATCAAGTCAATCCCTATGATCCAGAGGGTTGGGGATCGTTGGGTAATGTCTGTACCGAAGATGCGTACTGATATCACGTCTGTGCTTCACGTTACAGAAGATGACCTCGAGCTGTATGCGATGCGGCGGTTCGATGAAATAGCCGGCTTGGATGCGGTCGATCTGCATCTTTTGAAATGCAACGAATGCCAGCGCGACCTGGTCTGGATCGAACAATTTCTCGGGGTGCTGAGGACGACCCTACTTGAGATGGAATCAACGGGTGAGCAAGCCACGTCGACTACGCCCGTACCACCCACTGTTCCTTCGCTGGTATCGCCCCGCCCCTCGGCCACCCAACCTTGGGTTTGCTCGCGTTTCTCATCCCCACATGGCACGCCACCACCGCCGATCTGTCGGTTTTCCTCCGCACCGCCGAGGTTCAGGATACGGAGAAAGGAGACCTCGATGGGCGATCCAATCATCATCTTCCCTCCGGTTCAGTAGCCGGGTTCTCTCCATGCTTTTGAGCTCGGGGTTCCTCTTCGATGACTGCTTCGTCATCTTTTGACGAGCTCCCATTTGAGCCCAGCGTCGGCCTCCTAAGGGCTTGAATGTAATCGCTGCTGACGACTTTGTATTTCGATGCGTGAAAGCTGTGCAATCCCGCCGCGAGAGGTTGACCGGAAGACGGATGCCTGCTGCGCGAAGAGAACCATCGAGTCTTTCGGGGCGCTCGCCCGGTGTGCGGATATGAGCGTAGTAGCGCCCCTTCTTTGGAATGGACAGCAATATAGTGCAGCGTGTGTGGGAAAATTCTCAGAAAAAATACTGGAGACGAGTTGTCCGTAACCAGTAGCGGCCCTGGAAGACGAAACCCTCGCGGCCTCCTGGACGTAAGCGGTTCAAGGCTCGGAATGATAAGTACTAGTACCTAATGCGCACTATTATCCACCTATATCCACTTCAGTTTTCTAGACGATTCACGATCATCAACATCGAGCGGCCTTTGGTTGCGCTGCATCGCGGTCATTTCTGACGAGAAAAATCTGAACTTATCCTGACAAGTATCCCTTTCAGCGTCTTTGATTAATCCAGCTTGTTCAATGGGAATACTCCCTGGAAATGGACATTCAGACGGGGTAAGGGGGGGACCAATGCATTGGTTGCCCACAAATGGACTTCCGATGTAACCGACCAAGAATGCACCCTCACCCGCGTTGGCGGGTGTTTTGGGGCCTTCCGTGCCGTCTGGCATTATTCCTTCGCGAATTTGATGATAATCCAACATGTTCGATGAGAATACTCACTAGGATACGCTACTAATCCAATGCAATAGGGGCGGGGACCACGTGCAGTGGTTGCGCACGCATAGGTTGGAGGACTTCCAATGGAAACCATGAGAAATGCGGCCTCGCCCGCGTTGACGGGTATCGGGAGCGTTGCGTCCCCTGTCAAGGAGGACTACGCCTACTGGGCCCGAGTTGTCCAGCAAATTCAATGCGGCGAGACAGACGGAATGGAGGAATTGTACAAAGTATTCCCCCGCATTCGCGGGTATTATTGTCGCAATATCGGCATTCAGGAGTGCCGCGACCGAGTCCACGATGCTTTTCTGATTGTTGTTCAGGCCATCCTGGCCGGCCAGCTTCGCGAGCCTCGACGGCTCATGGGCTTTGTGCGGACTATCAGTCAGCGGCAAAAGGCGGCATCCATCCACCAAATGGTCCACACGCGGGCCACCCATATGGAGCTTGGCCCAGACTTCTCCTTAGAGGGCGGTCCAGAGAATCCCGAACAGGAAGCCGTCAGTCGCCAGCGCCTCAAGGTGATCGATCAGGTACTGACGACGCTATCGGAGCGCGAACGTGAAATCCTGACGCGCTTCTATCTGCACGAAGAAACTCAGGTCGAGATATGCGCAGCGATGAGTCTCACACAAACACAGTTCCGTTTGATGAAATCAAGGGCTAAGGCCCAGTTCGGGAGGATCGGTAAGAGCCGATTCGTTCGCCTGCCACTCGGCAAATTTCATTGAGAGATTTTCGAGCCAGATCGCACTAGGGTCATCAGAGTTCCCAGGTCGAGTTTGTTTGTGCAAGATTGCACGCCGAAGGTACTCACCTTTATGGAGACTGAGTTGACGATATCTACTGAACATCCCACTGAGGACGTATTGGAAGAGCTTGTTTTTCAGCGACTTCCAGCCCATGAGACCCTACGTCTGATCGAGCACCTCCTCCACTGTGATGGGTGCCGAGAGGCGTTTCAGGATACGCTCGAATTTGTAATTTTGGCGAAGCAGGCGCTAAGGACGCTCCAACGTCGCGAACTTCCAGCTATGAAGGTACGGCAGTTACTCTACGGCTGAAAGTTCAGTCTGACCGAAACGCCTGACGGATTGTCGATTCATGGCTGGTGACAACATTCATCGCCTCCGTCCGGTATGTGAATGAAAGGACCGCCCTCGCAGGGTTCGCAATCGGGCTTGGATAGGGTTGTTCCAAGAGACGGAAGAGTTGGCAACGGGACGCGATATCGATCCAAGCCTCGAAGGCACGCCAAGCGGGCCGGTTAGTGAAGAGGCAGCAGCGTTGCGGAAAACGGTGATTTCTCGTGCGACATTGCGTTTTCAACAATTCGTGAGAGATTTCGACGTCTTTCGATGAGCTGGTTCAGGAGGCGCTGAAGTGCCTCACCGTCATCCTCGATCCACTCTTCCGGTACAGATAGGAATGCGGCCTCAAACACCTCGTGGCCAAGCGCCCTAGCCAATTCGACCCAAACGTTGACCTCATCGAAGGATTTCACGCCCTCATATACGGCAGGATCGATGAAGGTCCCCCAGTCGAACGAGTTCACAAACCTCCACAGAGCTCCCCCGAACGTCTGGCCGTGATCAATAAGCTCGGTACGCCACCGCCTGCTAGGATCGCGATAGAAGATCGCCTGCCGTTTGTCGATGTTAGACATCCACTGATCGGCAACGTAGGCGCCCAAGAAAGCCGCTGTGGTGCCTGTCGTTCGTAAGATCGCGCTCGGAAGAAAATCGTAAATCGCCGGTGAGTTTCCCGAGCTGAGAGACGGATAAAGTGATCCATAATGCAACCCGGCCGGGACTTCGATCGAACGCGATCCGTGATCAAGTGAAATGGGCTGGTCCCGGAGGAACGATGCTTTGAAGGCAATTGGGCTAAAGCCGGCGGCCGGCAGCCCCAGTGCCTTTAGAACCGTCGTCGCGATCACCTCGTTTATGAGTGTCCGGCGCTGCTGCGGGTTGTTAGTGAACTTCACAACGTACAGGTGCGCATTGTCGGCCAGCACCAGTTTTGCTTGCGCCCCGCCGCGCATTGCACGAATGACTTGCACCGCCTTCGGGTAGTCGAGTTTCGCGAGCATCAAGAAAGAGTAGTGCGTTCTCTGCCCACCAGTTCTCCACGACATTCCCTGAGTCCTACTTCCATCGGTAGTAAGGAAGACTACAGCGTGAAGATGACCACATTCTCCTACAACGAGGGCAAGGGGCTCTGTGACGTGAACCCTTTTTATGTGCGGCAGCAGGCCAGTGCCGCAAGTTCAAGGCGTCGACCAGACAGCCACGATCGCAGGGAGTACTCTAGAAACTGCCATCTTGGCTTAAACCGTTTTCTCAGGACGAACCATGACAGACGAGACGCTGCTCGGTTCTTATGACTACCGTCTGGTCGTTTTGTCGGTCCTGATAGCAATCCTGGCGTCATACACTTCATTCGACCTCGCGGGGCGCGTCACCACGTCGCGGGGCTGGCATCGGCATGCCTGGGTCATGGGCGGCGCCACTTCGATGGGAGCGGGTATTTGGTCCATGCACTACGTTGGGATGCTGGCTTTCAGGTTGCCGGTACCGATCCAGTACGACTGGCCGACGAGTTTGCTGTCTTTCCTAGCGGGCGTTTTCTCCTCCGTCGTCGGGCTAGTCGTTGTCCAGCGGCGATTCGGACTGCTGAACGCTTTGGCGGGCAGCATCTTGATGGGTGGCGGGATTGTGGCGCTGCATTACGTCGCAATGGCTTCGATGCGCCTTTCGGCCATGTGCCATCATTCGCCCTTGCTCGTGGCTCTGTCGGTCCTAGTCGCGATCGCGGGTTCTCGAATGGCCCTGTGGCTAGCGTTCTTTTTTCGGGGCGAGCCACCGCATCGGTGGAAGCGGAAGTTTGTCAGCGCCTTGCTAATGGGTGGCGCCATCGCCAGCATGCACTACATTGCGATGGCCGCCGCCACCTTCACCCCATCTTCCACACCGCCGGACCTTTCCCACGCCGTCAGTGTCGCGGTTCTGGGGATCACCGGCTTTGGCGGCGTACCGGCGATGGTCCTTGTAATTACTCTGCTGACCTCGATGGTCGATCGCCTTCAGGAGAAGAGCTCTCTTCTCGATGAATTGTTCGAGCAATCGCCGAGCGCCGTCGCCTTACTGAATGCGCACGATCAAGTCGTCCGCATAAACCGGCGGTTCACTCGGTTTTTTGGTTGCTCGCCACAGGAGGCGCTTGGACGTGGGCTTAGGGACTTGATCAGCTGCGACGAGTCGGGAGATCAGGGGTACTGGGACTTGGTGAAGTGTGGGCAACGAGTCGATGCGGAGGACGTTTGCCGGTGCAAAGATGGGAGCCGTTTAAATGTTGCGGTGATCTTGGCGCCCTTCTCAGTGCCCGACGGGGGTACGTGGGTATATGCGATCTACCGTGACATCACCGAGCGGAAGCGGGCCGATGATGCGGTCCGCGAGCTGTCCGGACAACTGCTCCAATTGCAGGACGATGAGCGTCGCCGTCTGGCGCGGGAACTTCACGACAGTACGGGACAGAAGCTGGCCGCGCTGACCATCAACCTTTCCGTGGTGCATCTATCGGCCGCCGCAGATGCGCGAACGCAGCACGCGCTAGCCGAGAGCCGGGCTTTGACCGCCGAATGCCTGCGCGAGATCAGAACTTTAGCTTACCTTCTGCATCCCCCCGAACTGGAGGAGCTGGGACTGGCCGACGCCGCCCGTGACTATGTTAGCGGGTTCGCACACAGGAGCGGAATTTCCGTTGATCTCGAGTTGTCCTCCGAGCTCGAACGGTTACCCCGGGAAACAGAGACTGCGCTTTTCAGGATTTTGCAGGAAAGCCTGAACAATGTCCACCGACACTCCGGCAGTCGCAAAGCCCGCGTTCGCATCTACCGGAGTCCGTTCGCTATCACAATGGAGGTCCGAGATGAGGGCCAAGGCATGCAAAAGAGCGCTTTTAAACACGCCAGCGATTTACCAGCCCCGCCGGGCGTCGGGGTTGCTGGTATGCGGGAGCGGGTCAGGCATCTTGGAGGTCGGTTCGAAATCCACTCCACGGAAAGCGGTACTACTTTGGAAGTGGTTCTTCCGCTCGACTGACGTCCATGAGTAAAATGCGTATTCTCATAGCCGACGACCATGAGGTGGTCCGCAAGGGAATCCGCACCCTTCTTGAGACCCGTTCGGAGTGGGAGATTTGTGGTGAAGCCTCTACGGGCTGGGATGCCGTTGCGAAGGCGAAACGCCAGAAGCCTGACGTGGTTTTGTTGGACATCTCGATGCCGGATCTGGGCGGGTTGGAGGCTATCCCAGAAATCCTCAAAGTTCATCCAAACGGGAAGATTCTTGTTCTTACCATGCACGAATCGGGACGGATGGCGACCAGAGTGTTGGCGGCCGGCGCCAGCGGTCTGGTATTGAAATCCGACGCTGCCCATGACCTGGTTCGGGCAGTTCAATCCATCGAAAGAAACCAGCCGTTTATCTCGCCAGCAGTTACCACGCTGATCATCGGCCATTTGGCAAAGAACAGCGTGCCGGGACCATCTCCGAGCGTGACACCGCGAGAACTGGAAGTTCTACGGCTGCTGGCACTGGGGCGCACTAATAAAGAAGTCGCTTCTGCTCTCGATCTCAGCGTGAAAACAGTGGACGCGCACCGCTTCAACATCATGCGGAAACTCGATCTGCGCACGTATAGCGATCTCATTCAATATGCGATTCGACAGCGGATAATCGAAGTCTGAAATGAACGCTGCATGCGTTAATCGGGCGCTGCGCAGTTAGCCAACAGAAACGCGTCACAGGCCCATCGGTCGTACACAACTATCTAGGTACATTCACTGATACTTGCTCGAAGCGCAGCCTAGGGAATCCTTCTAATTGCGGACCCTTGCCTTTGGCCGTATCGTCGGTTAGGGACGAGGAGGGCACGCAGTGCTGTCGCTAATTGGCATAGTGGACGATGATGAGTCCACTACCAAGGGCATCGGCAGCCTCGTCAGATCGGCTGGGTATAGGACTGCGGTGTTTGAGTCCGCCGAAGCGTTCCTTGACGGCGACCGGGGCCACGAGGTGGGTTGTTTGCTCCTCGATTTGGATAAGCCACGTTTAGGCAGCCCCCAACTGCAACGTCTGCTTGAGCGAATGAACGTCACGATTCCGATCATTTTTATAACTGCCCAAGTCGACGTTTTGAGAGCGAGAGCACTCAAAGACGGTGCTGGTGCGGTTCTGGAAAAGCCATTTACCCCGGACGCCCTCCTTGATGCCATCCAATCGGCCTTAGAATTTCCGGGCCATTCATCGAGGAAGAAATGAACATAGACAAGTGGATCGTCGGATTGTGTGCCGAGATTGTGAAACTTGACGAAGCGATCGCAATACTCGACGGTTTGCACCGAAAACGCGTTTTGAGCATTCCCAGGAAACGTAGTCCGTCTAGCCCTGTGGCGCGGAGGCAGATGGAACTAGGACACAACAAGCGACGGCCCACGGCGCAAGGGCGCCGGTTGCGGCTACTACGCCGAGATTGAGGGCTCGTTCTTCCTTCGAGCTACTCAAAAGGGACCCAGTCTTGAAACCATCATCGACGCGATGCGGATCACCGGAGCATACAGGAACAAGCGACGGCGCATGTGCGGTCAGTCCAGATGAGCAGAACTGGACCGAGTTGATGCTTCTCATTCGTTCCGCAGACGAGTGCGCGACGGAACAGCTTTATAATGCCCTTTCCGTAAAACTGCGGCCGTACTTCTTCAAGCTGATCGGCAGGCCCGATGCAAATGCCCGATTCCACGACACATTCATTGAGACGATCGATACCATCCGACGGGGCGAATTGCGTGAGCCTGAGGCGATCCTGCGGTTCGCTACTACGATCGCTCGACGACAAGTTTTCACCCATATCCGAGCGGCAGTTTGGAAGCGCACTCAGCTGGCGAGTAACAGGACGACGAACTTCATCATCGATGACCACGATAATCCAGAAAAGGCGATTATCACTTGGGATTGCCTCGAGTTCGCAAAGAGCACGCTTGCCGCTCTGTCTGAACCGGAGCGGGAAGTCGTGGCCCGGTTTTACCTCGATGAACAAGGCGAAGAGCAAATCTGTCGCGAGATGGTCCTTACGAAGACCCAGTTTGCCTACTAAAATCCAGGGCGAAAGGTCGCTTCGCTGATCGGGGTAAGCGAAGACGGAACAACCGATCGTTCAGAATAACCGTAATTACGACGCGGACTACTCCCGTGAGGTCGTGAAGGAGTGGCGTAGGAAAAGGCTCCCGGATAGGCTCGGATTAAGTGAACGCTTGTCCGCCGCGGAAATCGGAAGTGGGCCAATTCAAATTGGCCCACTACGCAGGAATCAGTGAACGGAAGTTGTAGAATGCGCGGAAATGATTTGGGCCAGTGCTGCCCTGGCGGCTTCCCATCGGTCGGGGTCGGCGGACCAACTGATTCCCTCACCGGCGTAGGAGTTCGGGTAGGGTGCGGGATACTCCCAGAGGACCTTCGGAACCACCCCACTCAGTATGGAACTGACCGCAACAGGATCGTATTGGGCTGCAAGAGTCAGATAATCTGCGTCCTGAACGCCTCGCCGCCATTCTTTGAGCCGCAGACTCGCGAATGGACCATTGACGTTGTATGAGTCGGCTGGATTGTAAACACTCGTCCCTGGATATACCAACAGCCCATTTCCATTCGACGTGCCGTCGTAACCGCTCTGCCCTAAGACGGGATCGTAGTATGAAGCGGTTCCCCACGTGACCGATTGGGTGAACCAATCGAGCGGAGCAGGCGGGTTCGCGTACCAGTAGAACCATCGATCGATCTGCTTCTTGTACTGCGCCCACGGAATTTGGCGCATAGAGACCCCATCGTCTTCCGTGTCGGCGGAACCGGCACCCGGATCTTCGCCGTTGTATGCCCATAGTTTGTTCCCCGGAGTGTGGCGATAGTAGTCGGCTGATATCTCATTGAGAGAAACGTTGTCACAGGGTTCCACATTGTATGGGCAGATTCCCCAACCCGCTGGAGAGTTCGCGATATTCACGTGCGGCATCCCCTCTTGAGCGAATAGCGGATACGTGGTCACCATGCTCCTCAAATTGTGACCTGGCCCAGGATTTTCTTGGATCCATCGAGCCCAAGTGTCTACCTGCAAGTAGTCCGATGGCGGAGGCTCATCTTCAAGATAGATGAAATAGTCTGTGCCCGGCGCGTTCTGCTGGAACCAGTTCACCCAGCCATCGGTATGGCTCCACATCCCCGATTCGCCTTGGCCTTTCCAGTTCCATGTGCCATAAGTACCGATCGAGAAGACTCTATTCGGAGTATTAACGCCCGGCCCATCATATCCATTTGCGGCGGTGAACAATGTGCCGTCAAGCCTGGGAACCGAGCTTGCGCACGGCTGATCCAGGATCGGACAATCGTTTTCGCCGATTAGGGAGATCTTGTGGCGATGAAAGAGCTGGTAGTATTTGTCCGTGATGCCGACGACCTGCCGTCCTTGAGAACTCAGCCAATTGATATAGTTACCGTAACCCGAGATGTAGCGGTACATGATATCCGTGGTGTCTAACGCAACCATCGATTTTGCGGATGGCTCATCAGGCAGCGAGAAATTATAGACATTTAGCGTAACAGGAACCGTTCGCGTGGCGGTGCCGTTTTCTTTAATCGTCACGGTGCCATTGTAGGTTCCTGGCGCCGTCGTCTTTGGAATGTAGATGTCAGCCCAGATGCTTTGATTTGTTCCGGATGCGATTGCGAAGGTTGGCACCAACTCTAAAGGAACCATGATGTCCGGGTAGAACTTATCATGATCGGGGCGATCGGTCCAAAGCCCGGTTCCTACACCTTCGCCAGTCCAGGGTCGTCGAAGTCGAGCAGGAATCTGACGTTCGTCCCCCTTGCTGTAGCCAAAATAGCTGAGCCCTTTAATTTGCAGATAGCGCATATAAAACAATTCGATAGGCCGGTTTACCCAATTGAAAACACCGTCGCCGCTGGTCGGTGTTGAGCGGATGCTCATGCCAGCTTTCGGCCCGTTCAACGAATTGAACGTTACGCTGACGTTTGTTGCCGCCGCTCCCGCGGCCTCAAGTACAAGATTAAAGCTGGCGACTTCATTGCGAGCGCCCGAAAGCGTGATGTGGCTTCCGTTCCAAGCTCGATTGATCACATGGCCTGTCAAATTCTCTGTGTGATTCGTAGCCCGCAGTTCGTCTTGGGTGACCTTGTCTCCACCCTCATTCGCCCAAACCGCGGTGATGTTGGTTGGTACGCTGCTGCCATACGCTGACACGAGCGCAGAGAAGATGAGGCCAGTCAAGACGGTGTTTATCTTTGATCCATTTTGGGATCGTCTTTTAAACGAACGAAGTAAAATCTCCATGAACCATTCATCGGCACGGCCCAGGATCTCTAATCGAAACGGTTTTTGTATCGTTTTGGAAAAACGTAAGGTCGAAGCCCGCTATGTGGCTGACTAGTTGTGCTTCGTCTGCGTTGCATATTGAAACGTGGCTTCCGTCAGGTGCAAGAGCTAGGTTAGAAATTATTGAAGAACGGCTCTATACCCTACTCCTTACGGCGAATGGCAGTCACTTTTTTCATGAGAAAAGTTCTCACCCGTTTGCACTTAGTTGTATGGACACACGAATAAGGACTTCGGGCCACCTGATACTGGCTTTGCTGACGATTGGGATTGCGCTAGGCGTGCGGTGCGCTTCCGCGGCATCCGTCCTTTATGACAACGGCTTGTTCAATGGGAGCATAGCGGGATGGACCATCAATTCCGGTTTCCAAGTCGCGGATACGTTCACTCTCGCTGGATCCTCAACGCTCACCGGAGTAAACTTTGCGGCTTGGGTCTCTTCTGGAGACGCTGCCCAAACGCTGGATTGGGCGATCGTCGGTGATCCGACTGATCAAGTCAGCACAACTTTCTACTCCGGTTCAGCTGCCCCTCTTGGAAACACGTTCCTTCTGACGAACGGCTTTGGCTTCGACGTGTACAACGAAAGTTTCGATTTAGGAAGCCTATCGCTCGGCGCTGGGACCTATTGGCTTGTGCTCATGAACGGTACAACAGCGCAAGGCGATGTGATGTTTTGGGATGAAAACGACGGCCCGTCACAAGCATGGGAAAGCACGCTTGGTTTTTTGACGGTCGCCAACGGTAACTGCGCGAGCAACGCATCCGGGAACTGTTCCGAAGCGTTCCAGATTCTTGGAACAACTTCGGGGATTCCGGAGCCGAGTACGCTTGCGCTGGGTGCTTCCGGGCTCCTGCTCGTCGCAGCGGCCTTGCGACAGAAGCGCCGCCTTTCGTCTGGATCTCCTCACCTAGAATCCCCACGAATTTCGGACTAACGTCAGTCCCAATCTGCACGGGTGTCCCTGCGGCTATTTCGGCGACCCCACGCGCGAATGCCGCTGTACCGGCGGGATCATCCAACGCTACCTGGCCAAGATCAGTGGACCTCTGCTCGACCGGATCGATCTGCATGTCGAAGTTCCCGCGGTTCCCTATCAGGAGCTGCGTGGCAAGGATGAAGGCGTGACCTCGGCGCACATCGCCGCAAAAGTCGAGGCCGCGCGCGTCATCCAGCACGCCCGTGGATTTTACAACGCGCATATCCCCGTACGCGTCCTGCGTTCGCTGTGCACCCTGGACGATGCTGGAGAGCGAACGCTGGAAATGGCCGTCCGGCGCATGGGCCTGTCCGCGCGCGCTCACGATCGCATCCTCAAAGTCGCGCGCACCATCGCCGACCTCGATTCGAGCGAGCGTATCGTCGCGAAGCATCTTGCTGAAGCGGTCCAGTATCGGAGCCTGGATCGGAATTATTGGCAGTAGAAATATCCGCGTGCAGTGGATCTCGCTGTGAGATTGGTAGTTGAGTGCCCTGTCCTTACTTTTACCTTTAAATTAAAACTAAAAACCTACCCCAAACCAAAACACAGCTAGTGGACAGTGTATCACTTGTGGTACATACTGGAGGCTACGAAATGAAAAAGCGCAACAAGCATATAGGCTCCTCACTGGAGGACTTCCTGAAAGAGGAAGGGGTCCTCGAAGAGACCCGCGCGGTCGCGCTGAAAGAGACGCTGGCCTGGCAGGTTCAGCAAGCGATGGAGAAGGGCAAAATCAGCAAGGTAGAGATGGCGCGGCGCATGAACACAAGCCGCGCGGCGCTTGATCGTCTTCTCGATCCCAGCAATGCCTCGGTGACGCTGCAAACCTTAACACGCGCGGCACACGCTGTCGGCCGCGATTTGCGCATCGAGCTGGTTTGAAAACTGCAAGGCACCGGTTTTCTTCATGCAGACGAGCAGGATAGCCTGAATCTGGACTGGAATTATTGGCGGTAGAAATAGCAGGGTGCAATGGATCTCGCGGTGATTTTTCTCCTGCCTATTCCTTCACTTCTGAGGCAGGCTTGTTCGTTAGTTTTTCAATATCGCGGAGGAGTTGCTTGATAATCTTGTCGGCGATATCGGCGCTCGCGCTCTTAAATTTTGCCCCCTTGCTTTCCTGCGTCGTAGACCAAACAACATCTCCGTCGCTGGAAACCAAACGGACCGCCATACGGGCATCACTGATCGTTTCCGTGGAAGCCTGAGAATCCTCGATGCCAAGGCTGCGTGCCGCGAACCCACCACTGCTCGAACCAGAGATCGACCCTGCGTTGCCGGAAATCGTGCTGCTATGTCCCCCTGCCGCACCAGCGACCGCTGTTGCCGAGCCGAGAGCGTGGAGTTCCTGCGAAGTCCTTTCGAGGGCAGCGCCCTTAAGAATAAGATCTGCCTTCTCCTTGTTCTCGGTAATGATGAATCGATGGCTGGTCCTAAAGGCATCGATGACCATTGCCTGCAGAGTCTTGTTGATGCCGTCATCACCGAAGCTTTCCACGAAAATCCGCTTGGCTTGCAGCAACTTTTCCGCGACTTCGGCATCAACCGAGTGAGGTTTTTGACCTTGTTTGTCTAGCGGAGCAGGCGCTGGAGTCGACTGTACGAGGACAATGCTGAGCGTGAGCAAGGTACTGCCTAGCATGACAATCTCCTAATTGCCCTTACCACTTTTTCGGGCCTCTTCGTCTTGATATTCGATCTTCTTGCCAGTTCTCGCTTCGAGTGAGGCTAGGGTAACCCGAACAATATCCTTTCCGAGTTCGAATACGACCGCCTGTTGCTTTTCATTCTCGTCCAGGTAGTTGACAGTCAGGAAGTGTTTCCTCTTCTTGGAGAGGAGCGCGATGGGCGTCACCATGATCGCCACTCCGATTCTTCTTCCTGCTTTTTGCCCATACTCAATCGAATCTACCCTTTCATAGGGAATATCAAGCTTGCCCTTCTTGTACGCAAACGTAAAGACCTTCTCATCCACAGTTGACGACTTTCCTTCCGTTTCTTGTTTGATCGATGTCACCGTGCCGCCCACATACATTGTTGACTTGCTGCCAATCCCCGCCCAGATCGATGTCGGAAGGGAAGAAATCACTGCCAAAATTACCCACCGATTTATTCTCATTTATCAACTCTCCGTTTGTTTTGACCGACCGCTGTTCCAGTAGAGTATACACCCGGACAAGAATAACGCGAACCGGGACAGATCGAACCTTTCTCTGGTTCCGGCGCCCACGAAGCGGCCCGTTTCCTGATTTTTTCGCAGTTTTCGACGCCATCCTCGCATTTAATCTTTATCAGGATTTTCCCTCGGCGTTCGAGGAGCCTACAGGAGGCATAGACGTGCAAGCTATTCATTCTATTACGGATAAGATTAGACGCTCGATTGCGGTTCTGCTTAGCAGACTCGCTTACCTGGCGTTACCGGCAATCTGCTTTGCCCAACCAGGTTTAATCTCAACCTTCGCGGGCACCGGTTCCGGAAACTACAGCGGCGACGGCGGACCAGCGATCAAGGCTGGCTTGACATCACCCACGGGGCTGGCGATGGATAGCTCCGGAAATATGTACATCCTCGAGACGAGCATCGGACGCGTCCGCAAAGTGAGTGCGGGCGGTACGATTACCGCTTACGCCGGCACCGGAACCAGCGGCTTCAGCGGGGATGGTGGCATGGCCACGAGCGCTCAGTTGTTCCCAGGCCATGGCATCGCCGTGGACGGCGCCGGCAATCTGTACATTGCCGATTTGTACAACAACCGCATCCGTAAGGTGGACTCCTCAGGGATCATCACCACCTTTGCCGGCAGCGGAACTGCGAATTCGCTCGGCCAAGGAGGGTATTCGGGTGACGGCGGCCCAGCGACATCGGCCATGCTCAACCTTCCGAATGCCGTCGCCGTGGATGCCGCAGGAAACATCTATATCGCCGACTCATCGAACTATCGTATCCGTAGAGTGGACCGGAGCACTGGTGTGATCACGACCGTCGCCGGCAATGGAAACGTGCCTCAAAACAAGCAAACTGCCAACGACGGGGGCGTGGCGACACAGGTGCCCATCGAGCAGCCCACGTCTGTGACCGTCGATCTCCTCGGCAACCTGTATTTCAGTGGTGGTGCGCGGGTCCAGAAAGTGGATACGGGCGGCATCATCCGAACCGTGGCCGGCAATGGAACACTGGGGGATACGGGCGACGGCGGACCGGCCACCAGCGCCGAAGTCAAGAGCGTCGTAGGCCTCGCCGCCGATAGTGCCGGAAACCTGTACATTGCAGAGACCACCAATCGGGTCCGCAAAGTCGACGCGTCCGGAACGATCACCACGGCGGCCGGCAACGGGACTCGCGGCTATACCGGAGATGGCGGTCCGGCAATATCCGCTCAATTTGAAAACCCGCAGGACGCGGTGGTCGATAGCGCCGGAAACTTTTACGTTTCAGATGCCAGCGCAAACGTAGTGCGCAAAGTGAATGCGCCGGTCGCCAGCACAACCCCCACCATTTCGCTGGTCTCGAACGCGTTTGGTGGATCGCAAACCATCGCGCCCAACACCTGGGTTCAAGTGAAGGGCGTCAATCTCGCCCCCGCAGGTGACACGCGCATCTGGGCAGGCTCAGACTTCGGAAACAATCAGCTCCCTATCCAGCTAGATGGCGTCAGCGTCACTGTAAACGGCAAACCTGCGTTCGTTTACTTCATCAGCCCCACGCAGTTGAATATCCTCACACCTCCGGACGCCATCTCGGGAACGGTCGCCGTGCAAGTAACCAACGGCGGCGTGAAAAGCAATGTCGTCAACAATGCGGCACAGCCGTTATCGCTCGCATTCTTCACCTTCGACGCCACCCATATCACGGCGACGCATACGGATGGTTCGCTGATTGGACCGCCGACCCTCTATCCCGGCCTGAGCACGCCCGCCAAGCCGGGTGAGACGATTATCGTCTACGCCAATGGATTCGGGACCACCACAGTACCGATCGTGAGCGGCGGATTGACTCAGTCCGGAATCCTGACCAGCCAGCTCATCGTGGGGATCGGCGGTTTCCCCGCCGCAGTGCCATTTGCAGGATTAGTTGCGCCCGGCGAGTTTCAATTCAACATCGTGGTCCCGTCGTCGGCGCCCGATGGCGATCTAGGCATCTCGGCGGCCTATAACAACGCTTTTACTCCCAGTTCCGCGACGCTTGCGGTTCAGCATTGAACGCTATCGATAATTCGTCTGATCGAGCTTGCTCAGATCCAGATTATCCGGCAGAACGCCGACCGTGACGATCGCGAACGTGAATACCGTGGTGTCCGGATGCAGATGGCCTCCGAACGCCTTTTCCGGAGTCGCCAGCGTTATGTGCGGATGAATTTTTCCGCCCATGATGTAGCCGTTCATGCTGATGATGTCGGCGGGCGCCGACGGGTCCTTCTCAATCATGATCTTCGCCGGTAGCGTCCGATTGCTCACCTGGTGAACTTCGTAATTCCGCACTGATCCCGCGCACGACAGAATCACTCCGTTGACGATGTGATTCTCTTTCACCATCTTTTCCAAACCACCGAGCAGGTTGGCGTCGTACTTGAATCGGAAAATCAGGACCTTCTCGAACTGGCTGGAGACCGCATAGACGTCCGGAACCTTGTCGCTATTGGGCCGGACTTCGTCCTTGCTGGCGTTTCCACCGGTTTCAGTCCGCGTCTGCTGGGCCACGGCCAAGCCCGTTACCAACGTGAAAAGAAGGATTTTCGTCATGGAGAAAGCATACATCCCCTGAATACGGGATGCCAGATACCCCGTCGAAAGGGGCGTGATTAGCTGCCTGGCTCTATGGGCGATTCGACGGCCGCGCCCTAATCTGGTATCGAGGTTGGAAGACACATGAACAGTTTCCTCGCAAGTCGCCGTCGACTCATGACGGTGGCAATTACAACAGCTTTGGCCGTGACGGGCTTCATTGGCGTGCGGGCGGCGACCACCGACCACACCAATCCGCCGGCCACCATCAAGACTTCGCCGCGGTCCGAAGCCGCTGCGCATCGCGGATACTCCGCCGTAGTGAAGAAAGTAGTTTCCGCCGTAGTGAACATTTCTTCGTCACGAGTGGTGAAAACCAGTATGAGAGGTTCCGGCGGCGATCAGGATCAGGCCATGGATCCCCTTTTCCGCCAATTTTTCGGAAATGAATTTGGGGGCCGTTTCAATGTCCCGCGCGAGCAGCGCGAAAAGAGCCTCGGCTCCGGCGTCATCGTCAGTCCTGAAGGCTACATCCTGACCAATAACCATGTGGTGGATCACGCGACTGACGTGATGGTCACGTTATCCGACAAGCGCGAGATGAAAGCTCGCGTGATCGGCACCGATCCGCGTACTGATATTGCGGTGCTGAAAATCGACGGCTCGAATTTTCCCTCCCTGACGCTCGCCGATTCGAGCAAGGTTGAAGTTGGCGACATCGTGCTCGCCATCGGCGATCCGTTCGGAGTCGGCCAGACCGTCACCAGCGGCATCGTCAGCGCGACCGGGCGCAGTTTGAACGGCGCCATCGAACAGGTGGAGGACTTCATTCAGACCGACGCTCCCATCAACCCGGGCAACTCCGGCGGCGCGCTGGTGGACGATGAAGGTCATCTGATCGGAATCAACACGGCAATCCTGGCGGGCCACAGCGGCGGCAACCAGGGAATCGGTTTCGCCGTTCCCATCAACTTGGCGCGGCATGACCTCGACTCGATCCTGGCGCACGGCAAAGTCGAGCGCGGCTACCTCGGGATCCTTCCGCAGGATGTGACCCCGGCGATGGCCAAGGCTCTCGGCGTCGAACACAATACTGGCGCGCTGGTGGGCGATGTGACCGCCAACAGCCCGGCGTCCAAAGCCGGATTGCAGAAGGGCGACATCATTCTGGACATCGATGGCCAACAGATCGGGGATGCAAACCAGCTTCGGCTGAAGGTCGGTATGCTCGACCCCAACGCTCGAGTCAATCTGAAAGTTCTCCGCGATGGAAAAACGCAGGCAATGGCAGTTCAACTCGGCAGTTTCCCGGAGAACGAACCGCAGGCTTCTATCGGCAAGAGTGAGAAAAACGACGCGCTCGAAGGCGTCACCGTGGAAAACCTCATGGCCGACGTCGCCCAGGAACTGAAGCTGGGACCCGCGACCAAGGGCGTCCTGGTGAACCAGGTGGATCCAGGCAGCCGGGCCGCTGAAGCAGGATTGCAGCGTGGCGACGTAATCCAGCAGGTCAACCGGAAACCCGTCGTCAGCGTCAACGAATTCAAGCAGGCAATGAGTGTAACGACAAAAGACAAACCAGTGCTCCTGCTTGTGAATCGCCAAGGCAATACTTTATTCCTAGCGATTTAACTTAGGTTGCTCCATCACCCTTGTGAGTGGCGCATACGGCCGGGCAGTAGCCGATCCTCCGCGGCGGGCCTGGCCGTTTCTTTTTGTGACGCCACCAACGCGCTTGCCCTCCAGCCCATGACGGTTTCGCGTGCGCTGCACCGGTGGTCGTCACCTTTTCACCGGAGGATTCTGAAACGCTTGCACGTTCCCAATCCAAAACGCATTTTCCCCCGCTTTTAGACCGACTCGGGCAATCGTCAGCGTCACGATTGCGCTGGGAATGATGCGAATCTCCTTCCCTGCGGCAAATCGCTCGTAAGGCAGCTTGATATGCGCAGGCGTACGACCGCCGATGACCGGAATGGGCGTGGTCCCCAGATCGTTCCGCATTCCCTCCGGCGTCCGGACTCCAAGCGACACTACGATCGCGCTCGGGTCGGCCGAGGCGACGTCAAATTCAATCCCGTCTGTTCCATCGAGCCCGAAATTGGTCATCCGGCGATAGAGCGCGACAGGTTGTCCCATGTGCTCGGTTTTTGCAACGACCTCGACGGCGGGTTCGTTCAACGGGCTTGATTCCATCAGCGTGAAGTGCCCTTTGCCGAACAGGATCCATTGCAGCATCCCGCGATCGAATCGGTCCACTGTCACGCTGCCGATCTTGGTTGGCTCCGCCGTGCCTTTCAACACTTGGAAATCCTGCAGGAGCAGAGTGTGTTTGCCCGAAGGAGCCTCGATCCCGAAAAGGCTCGCCATGCTGTTCGCCGGATTGCGAAAAGTATATGCGACATCAGAGATCCCGAATCCTTGGACTCTATCCAAATCCACCGGCAGGCCGACATCGAGCGGATCAGCAGGATTATCACTCGGTCCAAAATCCGACAATTTCAGATCGAACTGTTCCCACACACCGCCGCGGACGCTGACGAACGCGCTTCTCCCCAGTGCCGGTTTCGGCTCCGTGATTCCCACAATAAGACTCGTATCGTAATCGACCTTCACTCGGAACCGCATTCGCGCGAAGCCGGGGATTCCCTTTTTGGTTTCGAGGCCCAGAAATGACAGATTGCCCGAGCTGAGATCGTAATCGAATACTAGGCTGTGCTGGCCTTCACTAGCCGCTGTCCGCACGCGCGCGCCATTTGGCGTGTCCCAGCCAGACAAGCCAGCCTCGAAAGTGTGGTGGATCAAAAACTCCGAATCCTGTGCAACGGCGAACCAGCAACAAATGAAGAAAGCAACAATGTTTTTCATTGGTGATCGCACCTGTGTTTTCTACTTACCGCTGGATATGTGCCGCAACTCAACGCCACGGGAAAGCGAATTACCAGATGGCCGCATCTTCTTCAGATTACTCGTTCACCGCATAATCGTGCGCTCGCGCCGCGCCTGCTACGATAATCTCCGTGTCCTCCTTCCGAGCCGCTGTCATTCAAGCCGCACCAGTCGTGTTCGACCGCGACGCGACCATCGCGAAAGTCCGCACGCTCGCTGCCAGCGCGGCATCGCAGGGCGCGAAGTTAGCAGTCTTCCCAGAAGCGTTCGTCTCCGCATATCCCAAAGGTCTCGACTTCGGCGCGCGTGTCGGCGGACGCACTCCTGAAGGACGCGTCATGTACCGCCGCTACTTCGAAAGCGCCGTCGACGTCCCCGGTCCGGCAGTCGACGCTATCGGCGAAATCGCCCGCGAACACGCGCTGTACATCGTCATCGGCGTGATTGAGCGCGAGGGCGGCACCCTGTATTGCACCGCCCTGTTCTTCGATCCCCAAGGCCGCCTGATGGGCAAGCATCGCAAACTTATGCCCACCGCGATGGAACGCCTCGTGTGGGGTATGGGCGATGGATCCACCATGCCCGTGTTCGATACGCCTCTAGGAAAAATCGGTGCGGTGATCTGTTGGGAAAACTACATGCCGCTGTTTCGCACCGCCATGTACGCCAAAGGCATCCAGCTCTATTGCGCTCCTACTGTGGACGATCGCGATACCTGGGCGCGCTCCATGCAGCACATCGCCTTTGAAGGACGCTGCTTCGTGCTTTCCGCCGTACAGTTCTTGCAGCGCGGCGATTGTCCCGAAGATTATCCTGCCATTCAAGGTAACGATCCATCCACCATCCTCATCCGCGGCGGAAGTGTGATCGTCAATCCGCAGGGAGCCCTGCTAGCCGGGCCGCACTATGGCAGCGAAGTCATTCTGACCGCCGACATCAATCTGGATGAAATCGTCGAAGGCAAGTACGATCTGGACGTGGTGGGCCATTACGCCAGGCCCGACGTGTTTCGTCTGATCGTCAACGAAAATCCGACAGCGGCCGGGTCCTGACGTTATTCGGAATCCGTCCTGACCGGAGCATCTTCAATCGCGTAATGATGATCCGGCGCGCGCACGATTCTTTGCAGCTCGCCGTAATCCAGCCACACCAGCGCGCAGTGTTCGCAATCGTCGATCACGACATTTCCCGGCCCGCCATACAAGTGCGTATCCATCAGGTTTCCACACTGCGGACAACTGCGCTTGCGATTGAGGTCGTTCCAATCCGGTGGACGCGGCGCATCCGCCGTCGTGTCGCGCCGCGAACGAAGGTCCTGCACGATGTCGGCGAAAGTATCCATCCCGAGCAACATCCCGCGGCAGCGCTCGCAGTATCGGATGCGATGCCCGCTGATGGCCGCATGCGCCAGCCCGACGTGGCAAGCCGGGCAGGATTCCTGGGCCGGCTCGAGCACTCGTACTCCGTCTTCATTCGCAGCCGGAAAGTGGATGTTGCAGCAATACTCGCAAGTGAAGAATTCGGCGTCCGTTTTAAGGTGCATCGGCGCGCCACAATTAGGACAGTTCACTTAATAATGATCGGCCGGATAGGCCCGCTGCTTCAGGCCTGGGTGCTAATTCCGGGACACGACCCTGCATTTCCCGCTCGACACGGATCTGTGACACACTGTAGAATTCCGGAGTTTCCCTATGGTTGGCCAGAAGATCGCGCAGTATCAGTTTCTCGAAAAGCTTGGCGCCGGTGGAATGGGCGAAATATTTAAGGCCCAGGACACCCGGCTCAACCGCTTTGTCGCGATCAAAGTGCTCTCCACGGCGAGCTCCGGCGACCCTGAGCGGCGGCGGCGCTTCATTCAGGAAGCGCAAGCCGCTTCCGCGCTGAACCACCCCAACATCATCACCATTCACGACATTCTTTCTGAAGGCGATTCCGAATTCATGGTGATGGAGTACGTCGCTGGAAAAACCCTGGTCGATCTGATTCCCAAAGGTGGCCTGCGCCTTCCGCAAGCGCTCAAATTCGCCGTTCAGATGACCGACGCTTTAAACGCCGCGCATTCCGTCGGCATCGTGCATCGCGATTTGAAGCCGGCCAACGTGATGGTGACCGAAGCGGGACTGGTGAAGATCCTCGATTTCGGTTTGGCCAAGCTGACCGACCGCGGCCCTGTGACTACCACCGGCGTCGACGCGACGCAAACTATCGCCGATGCGCCGCTGACTGTCGAAGGCTCCATCATCGGCACCGTCAGCTACATGTCGCCCGAGCAGGCGCAAGGCAAGAAGGTCGACACGCGCTCCGATATTTTTTCCTTCGGCGTCGTGTTGTATGAAATGGTCACGGGCGTCCGCGCGTTCGGTGGCGACAACGCGCTCTCTACCCTTTCCGCGATTCTGCGCGATGAAGCCCGGCCGCTGGCCGAAGTCGCGCCGGATGTGCCCCCGCAGATCGAGCAGGTGATCAAGCGCTGTCTGCGCAAAAGTCCCGACGATCGCTGGCAATCGATGCAGGACGTGAAGGCCGCGCTGGCCGCGCTCAAACACGAATCCGATTCCGGGCAACTGTACAAGCCGCGTATTCCAGCCGCTTCTTCGAAGAAGGGCAATCCCAATCCCGCGATCGCGGCCATCATGGGCGGTGTGCTTCTGATCGGAGCCGCGGGTGGCACCTGGGCCTGGGTGAAACGCCATCGGACGCCGCGGAATGTCTCGGTTCAAATCACTCCCGATGGAGGCGTCTCGATTCAACCCGCCGTTCCGCCGCCCACCGCGGTAACTCCACCGCCGGCCGAACCGGCCCCGACGCCCGCAGCGCCGGTCGAAGCGGTTCTGACCAACGACAATGTTATCGAGCTGGTGGACGCCAAGGTCGCCAACTCAGTCATCATCAGCCAGATCCGGTCGTCGAAGACCAACTTCAATCTGTCATCCGCCGAATTGATCCGGCTCACCAAAGCCCACGTGCCCGCGCCCGTGATTGAAGTGATGCGCAATCCGAAAGCTGCTCCAGCGGAAAGTTCTGGCGCGAGAGTCCCTTCGAACACGTCAAAATCCCAGCAGCCAGCCGTGATTCCTTCGCAAACGACGCAGCCCACCCCCGCGCCGCCAACACCGGTCCAAGCGCCGCCCGTCCAGGTGGCGACGCCGGCTCCGGTGCCCGTTCCGATTACGCGTACCCTCGAAAAAATCACCGTGGTCACGATTCCCGATGGCGCGCCGGTTTCCATTGCTCTGTCCGCGGATGTTCCCGCGGAGGTGCAGGAGGGCCAGCCGATCCACTTCACCGTCGCGCAGGATTTCAAAGCCGGCGACACGGTGGTGATCGCCAAGGGATCGGTCGTAAGCGGCGCCGTGGTGGACATCGGTGGAAAAAAGAAATTCCTCGGCATGGGCGGCGGTAAGGTCACTTTCCGTCTGATGCAGGTGGACGCAATCGACGGTCACAAGTTGAACGTCCGCGCCACTCCTGGAAAGAGTCCCAACGGCCCTGCGCAACGTCCGCTCGAACCGGTAAACAAGAAGCCGCCCAAGGAGCTGGTGGCTGCGGCGGGAACCGAATACATCGGCTACATGGATGGCGAGCAGACCGTGTCGGTCAAGAAGTAAAGCCACGATCACTCGATCGTAATCGCGCGATCGAATGTAACATCCAGCGTCGAGCCTTGCCGCAGCTCCACTTCCTTGCCGCGCGTCAGCAGCGTAGTGGCGATTCCCACCGCTCCGCCCGCCCCCGCGCCAATTCCCGCACCTGACCAACTGCGATCCGCGATTCCGCCGATACCGGCGCCGCTACCGGCCAGAATCGCGATACGGCGCGCTTCTGTGCTGTAATCGGAACCCTGCTTGATGATGTTTTCCTGCTGCTCCACTTTTTGACCGGTATCGTTCGAATCCACCGAACTGAGCCGTGGCGAGATCTTCAGCGCCTTTCCGTTCAGGTTCAGCGTCTCCAGGCGAATCCCCAGCTCCGCACGCCCTGCGACCATCCCGCTTCGCTTGGCGTGTGAGATGGTGCCCTGAACATAGGTTCCCGTGGGGACCAGAATCTTCCCGTCCACAGCGACTGGCGTAGCCGTCTGCATGTAGACCTGGTCGCCTTCGGCCGCCGTTCGCGTGTTGATCGAGTTCACCATCCGCAACAAGACATGCGTGCCTTTGGGAATTTCCGTCGCCGAAGCCGCCCCAAAAATCATCAACGTAAGCGCCGCCGTTCTCATACCTATATGTTCTCAAACCCGGCCGGTCGCGCATGTGGGGCCGCCAGTCGTGGCGGCGAGCCGGCTTTCGGGCGGGCTTGTCTTCTTACTTCACCTCAACCTGACTCGCTGGGAAGCCGACGACCAATGTGCAGGTGCTGCACAACGGCAGTTGGGGATGAGCATCCAAAATCTCCGCTACAATCGACGCGAATGGGCAAGCAGGGATTTGACAAAAAGTTGCAAGCGATCGCGGCGCTGCGCTCGGCTCCTGACGTGGATCAACTGCGCAAAGCCTTGAATGACCGGAACAATTTTCTGGTCTCCAAAGCGGCCGCTGTAGCCGGCGAGGTGGCAATGCAGGCGCTGATCCCCGATCTGGCCGCTGCCTTCGACCGCTTCATGACCGATCCGGTGAAGTCCGATCCAAAGTGCTGGGCCAAGAACTCCATCACCAAGTCGCTGAAGGACATGGGCTGCGATGACGCGGCGCTGTTTCTGCGCGGGCTAAAGCACATTCAGTTGGAACCGTCCTACGGTCGCCCCGAGGACTCGGCGCAGACTTTGCGAGGCACTTGCGCCATGGCGCTGGTCGCGTGTCCACTGCCACGTTTCGAGATTCTGACGCATCTCGTGGACGCGCTCGCCGCCGATCCGGCGAAGACCGTCCGTATGGATGCCGCTCGTGCAATCGCGCAAATTCCCGGTCTCGATAGCCTGCTCCTGCTGCGACTTAAGACTTTCGCCGGAGACCAAGACGCGGAAGTGACGGGACAATGTTTGATGAGTCTCCTGGATATTGACCCGAAGAATTACATTTCGTTCGTCGCCAATTTTCTGACTGGAGCGGACCCCGATGTTCGCCTGGAAGCCGCCGCGGCGCTAGGCGAATGTCACGATCCGCAAGCGTCCGCGACGCTTATTGAAAATTACCGAACGAACCCAAGCGACGAAGTCAAACGCGCTATCTTGTTGACTCTTGGGGCTTCGCGTCAGACCACAGCCGCGGAGTTCCTGTTGTCCGTCATCGCCGCCGGTCGCCAGCGCGACGCGATCACAGCCATCGGAGCGTTAGCCGCGGGCCGTTTTCGCGACGAATTTCGCGAGCTCGTTCAAGCCGCAATGAAAGCGCGCGGCGACGCGAAACTCGCAACAACATTCGAGAAAGAGTTTTCAAAGTGATTAATCGTGGGGCAGGCTTGCAGCCTGCGCGTCGGATTGTAACCTGCGCAGTTCGGTACAGATGGCTACCGCTTGCTGTCCGGTTCGTCGACATAGAAGGCGTGCCCGCAGGCGTATTCGATCTCACCCTTACACTTGCCGGCCAGCTTCCGGGCCGCATCGAGCAGGCGATAATAAGCTTCCGAATCAGTCGAGGATTTCGCCTCGCTGGCCCACTTCAGTACGCGGACGGCTTCAGGCAAGTCCTCCCTGCTGTAAATTGCAAAAACGACTTCTATCGCATTGGCTCGCGGAATGTCAGATGTTACCGAACTGGCGATCGCCTCGATAAGGGACGGCACCACAGGCTTGCCGATAATAAACAGGGCGTCGTATGCGGGTATGGGGCTCCGGTTGAGAGAGATGGCGCGTTGCAGCGGCGATTCGTCAGGAAGGCGATAGTCGAGAAACCCCACCAAAGTCTTGATCGCCTCTGCACGGCGATCAAAACTCTTTTTGTCGATGGCGAGGCTCATATTGATCATCGCGTGAGTGACGCACGCGGGTTTCAACGACGAGCGGTCGCCCTGCAAATACTCGAGCAGCGCTTGCGGCGTCGCGCCTTCCAGTTCGGCGCACGGAGTTTGCGCGATCACTCGCGCAGATACTCCAAGCCACAAGCCTGCCAGGCGCACCATGCCCGTTGAACGTTTCACCATGCACCGTCCTTTCGGTCGCGTTACTCTTCCCGCAACGCTGTCATAGGATCGACGGACGCCGCATGCCTCGCGGGTACATATGCCGCCAACAGCGAGACGGAGGCCAACGTTCGCCGGCCAAGATGCGGGTGGCTGCAAGCTATTTCGCGAACGTCAATCTGAGCCCGGTGGAGAACAGAATGTCGTTGGTTTTGCGTCCAGCAATCGGATTGCTCAGGTAGCGATCGCTGACCGTGAATTGCCAACCGAACCATTTCCGGATCGCAGTGGTGGCGGAGAAATCGAAATTGATGCGATAGTTGCCGCTGTCGCTGGCATTCGGGAAGAACAGCAGGAGTTCATGCAGCGAGGTGGCGCTGTTCAGTTTGTAAACGAATTCTTCGCCCGTCAGTATTTCCGTGAAACTGCGGTTGAGACCGGTTGAGAAATATTCTTTGTCTTCCGAAGCGCCGACCTGCGCGTCGAGTGTCGCTTTCGGAGTCTTGATGACGTGATAGCCGAGGCCGCCCGCCGGGTTGAAGCGTAAATCCAGACTCTGGAACTGGTCGCTCTCCAGATTTACCAATCCGAATCCGAAGATTTTGTCGGTGATGTTCAGGTTGTAGCCGACGCTGCCGCGTTTCGCGTTAGCGGTGGTAAGGCTTTTTCCCGAAGCGTCGCTGGAGGATTCGATCATCGTAAATCGCGCCTCGATCTTGTCGCGCGTGGTGCTGCGCGTCGCGTCCGTGTTCAGGGTGAACGTCGATGTGTCAGTGTTGCCTCGGGTGGTCGCATAGCCGAGGTCGAGAAAGCCGGTCCACAGATCGGTGATGCGCGGATTGCGGACGCGATCGTACTCGGCCTGCTCCTCTTTGGACCGAATCGCCGTGACCGATTCCCGGGCTGCACTAACAGTGCCCGTGGCCTCGGTCGCGATCTGGAACTTGCCGTCGGCCGTGGTCACGGTGCCGACGATCGTCCCGCCGTCTTTCAGAACAATGTTCAGCGGCTCCGTCGACGCGATCGATGTGACTGCGTCCCACGGAATGGTGACGGTCCCAGCGAGATCCGATTTGAGGACCAGGCTCTTGCCATCGGATTTCACGATTGCGCCGGAGAGGCGATCGCCATTCTTCAGAGTGACCTGACCTGCCAATATAAGCGACGGGGCGAGGAGCCAAAGGGATAAAGCGAGTCTGCACATGCCTGATAGAGCCGGATCTAGTCATTCTTGTTTCAAACCGGGCGGCATGATTCCGGGAACACGCTAAAATCGTACGTGGCCGCACCCGCAAAAACCCTGACGGTTCGCCAGTTCTTTGGCCGCAAGGGGCTCCTTTCGGAGTGGCATCCGAACTACGAATTCCGTTCCGGGCAGCTCGAAATGTCGGAGGCGGTCCAAGCGGCGCTGGCTGACAAAAGGCATCTCATAGTTGAAGCGGGCACTGGAACCGGGAAGACGCTGGCTTACCTGGTCCCGGCGATTCTATCCGGACGCCGCGTGGTGATCTCCACCGGCACCAAGAATCTTCAAGAGCAGCTCTTCTTCAAGGACATTCCATTTCTCGAAAAGCACCTGGGCGCGCTGCGAGCCTGTTATATGAAGGGTCGCGCGAACTACGCCTGCCGGCAGAAAATCTACGACGCCGAAAAGGAGCCGGTGCTGGAGGGACTGGAAGAGGTTGCCGATTTTCAGATCATTCGCGAGTGGGAAAAGTCCACGGAAACCGGAGATCGCGCGGAGATCAAGACTCTTCCCGAATCGAGCAGCGCGTGGGCCAAGATCGATGCGCGATCAGATCGCTGCACGGGCCAGAAATGTCCACAGTTCGAGCGATGCTTCATCACGCGCATGCATCAGAAGGCGCTTGAAAGCGACATCATCATCGTCAATCACCATCTGTTCTTTGCCGACCTGGCAGTAAAAGGCGACGCTGACGCGGGCGGGATCATCCCCGAATATGGCGCCGTCATTTTCGACGAAGCGCACGACGTGGAGGAAGTCGCCGGGCAATATTTCGGCGTTTCCGTGTCGAGTTATCAGTTCGAGGAATTGATCCGCGACGTCGGCGCTTTGGCCATGCGCAAGGAATTCCAGAGCCGGGAACTGGATCGCATCCTGCTCACGGTGAGCGAGCGTGCCACTCATTTTCTGTCGCTGTTCAACGCGCCTGACGGACGCACGGCGTTCCGGTCGCACGAGGCGTTCCTCATCAAGAACGAAGACGTGTATCGCGACGTGTTGGCGGGATTGGAGCTGATCTCGCTTCAACTGGAGTTGCTGAAAGCCGCTCCGGACGAATCGATTCCGCTGGTCCATCGGGCCCGTGAAGTAGCACGGCGGCTACAATCCTTCATGGAAGGCAACGACCGTCGCTATGTCTACTGGATCGAGCGGCGCGGTCGGGGAACATTTCTGCAAGCCACGCCGATCGACGTGTCGCAGATCCTGGACGAGAAGCTGTTCGACACGGTCGATTCGGTAGTGCTGACGTCTGCCACGTTAGCGGTCGCGGGAGAATTCGAGTTCACGAAAATCCGCCTCGGCTTGCGCAACGCCCGCACACTGGTTGTGCCAAGTCATTTCGATTACTCCAAGCAGGCGCTGCTGTACGTGCCGCAAGAGTTGCCCGATCCGCGCAGTCCTGCGTTCACGTCCGCCGCCGCGCGCGAAATCGTCGAGCTATTGTTCCTCAGCCGCGGCCGGGCCTTCGTGTTGTTCACCAGCAATCAGCAGATGCGGCTGATTTACGATCGCGTTTCACTCGAAGTTCCGTTTCAAACCTTGTTGCAAGGCACTGGTCCGCGCACGGCTCTGCTGGAAGAGTTCCGCTCGACGCCGAACGCGGTCTTGTTCGCGACGGCATCTTTCTGGCAAGGTGTAGATGTGCCCGGCGACCAGCTCAGCCTAGTGATTATCGACAAGCTCCCGTTCGCGGTGCCCAGCGATCCGATTGTGGAAGCCCGCGTCGCGGCGATCCGCGATGACGGCGGCGACGCATTCAATTCTTATCAGGTCCCCCAGGCCGCCATCGCGCTGAAGCAAGGATTCGGCCGCCTGATCCGAAGCCGCAGTGATCGGGGAGTGCTGGCGCTGCTCGATAATCGCATCACGAAGACGCGTTACGGCCAGATTTTCTTCGACAGCCTGCCAGACTACGCGTTCACCACGAAACGCGACGATGTAGAAAGATTCTTCGACTATGTTTGAAGTGACAGTAGAACAAACCTTCGCCGCCGGCCACGCGCTGCGGAACTACAAGGGGAAATGTGAAAACGTCCACGGCCACAACTTCAAGGTGCAGGTGGTCATTGAAGGCGAAAAGCTCGACGAGACCGGCCTGCTGGTGGATTTTATCGATGTAAAGCAGTCGATGCGGACAATCATCGACCGGCTGGACCATGTTTTCCTGAACGATATCGCGCCGTTCGATGTAAAGAATCCGTCGGCTGAGAACATCGCGGAGTATTTCTACCAAGAGATGGTCAAATCTTTAAAGGCCGAAGTCCCGGTCCACATTCGCGAGGTGAAGGTGTGGGAGACGGAAATCCAGAGTGCCAGTTTTCGGCAACGCGTGAGTTGATTCCACTTCGGGAGTGGTGCTTACCGTCCGAAGTACGCGGCGTTCTTTTGAGCGTAGTCTGACCACTTCTCCGGCAGATCGTCAAGGGCGAAGATTGCCGAGACCGGGCATACTGGAACGCACGCGCCGCAATCGATGCACTCCACCGGATCGATGTACAGCATGTCTTCGGTGGCGAATTTATCCGCGTCTTTTTTGGGGTGGATGCAATCCACCGGGCACGCGTCGACGCATGCTGCGTCCTTCACTCCAACGCAGGGTTCTGCAATTACGTAAGCCATATTGAGAAGTACAGGGGGTAAAACTCCATTTAACCACACTGCGCCCCGAGTTCCTACTTCTTGACCGAATCGCGGACGGCGGCTTCGCCTAGTGTTCTGGTAGGGACGGGCGGATTCGAACCGCCGACCTGTCGCTTAGGAGGCGGCCGCTCTATCCATCTGAGCTACGTCCCCGCTTAGCCTCAATTGTACCAGCGCTTTAGCCCCTTGGTCGCGATGTCGCCGCGGTAGTGCATCCCGTCGAAATGGATCTTCTTGATTGCGGCATAAGAGTTCTCGATCGCGGCTGCCAGATCCGGGCCCGATGCCGTTACGCCCAGAACGCGGCCACCCGAGGTTTCCAATCCTTGAGGGCCAAGTTTTGTGCCGGCCTGGAAGACTTGCGCGCCGGAGTTTTCGATCCCCTTGATCACGTCGCCGGTGCGAACCTTGCCCGGATAGCCGGCGGCGGCCAGGACCACACAGACCGAAGGTTCGGGCTTCCAGCGTAGCTCCGCGCCGGCGAGCGATTTCGTCGCCGCACGCATCAGCAGATCCGCGAAGCTCACCGACGGATCCATGCGGTGCATCAAGGGCTGCGTCTCGGGATCGCCCAGCCGGACGTTGAACTCGAGCACCTTGGGGCCGTCGGCAGTCATCATCAGACCGGCGTAGAGAAATCCGGTGAAAGCTGTCGCGCGAATGGTGGGCTCGATCACGGTGTCGATCACTTTTTGCGCATCGGCGTTGGAAAGGATCCGGCCGTCACAATACGCGCCCATTCCGCCGGTGTTGGGACCCGTGTCGCCGTCGCCGACGGTTTTGTGATCTTGAGTCGCGTCGAATGCAAGGAAGTTGCGGCCATCGCTGAGAACGATGAAGCTCACTTCTTCGCCTTGGAGGAATTCCTCAATCACCAGGCGAGGTCCCAAAGCGTCCACCGCCGCATGTGCCTCAGCCGGATCTCGTGCGATGATGACGCCTTTTCCAGCAGCTAAGCCGTCCGCTTTCACGACCACAGGAAAGTTGAACCGAGACAGCGCCGCGACGCCAGCTTCTTTGGTTTCTGTACGGGCGAACCGAGCGGTAGGAATCCCCAGCCGCTGCATGAATTCCTTCGAATAGATCTTGCTCGACTCGAGCTGTGCGTTGTTCTGATCCGGTCCGACGATAGCCAAACCGCGCGCGCGGAATTGATCGACGACGCCGGCGACGAGTGGCGCTTCCGGTCCTACCACGGTCAAATCGGCGTGCACGCTTTCGGCGGCGGCAAGATAATCATTGGTCGCGAGGACCTCGCCCACCGCGGCCATTCCTGGATTCCCAGGTGTTGCAAACACACGGTGGCCTTCCGAAGCGAGACGCCATGCAATCGCATGCTCGCGTCCGCCGCTGCCAATCACAAGAATCTTCACAGTGGCCCCAGAGCCTCGACCCCTGGCATCATAGCATTAGACCCAAAATGCAAACGCGCTATCAGGTAGTGATCGTCGGAGCCGGACATGCCGGCTGCGAGGCGGCGCGTGCTTGCGCTCGCTTGGGCCTCAAGACCGCGATGATCACGATGAATCTCGACTTGATCGCGCAGATGTCGTGCAATCCCGCGATCGGGGGAATAGCCAAAGGCCACCTGGTGCGGGAGATCGACGCGCTTGGGGGCGTGATGGGCGAGGTGACGGATGCTGTCGGGATTCAATTCCGGCTGCTCAATACCAGCCGCGGTCCGGCGGTGTGGTCGCCACGGGCGCAGTGTGACAAGAAACAATACCGCTTGCGGATGCGCGAAATACTAGAAAAAGAGCCGAATCTCCGAATCTTGCAGGCAGAGGTCGCCCAGTTGGTGATTTCGGGTCGTCGCGTGACCGGCGTCGCCCTGCGCGATGGCCGAACTATCGAGGCCGATGCAGTGGTTGTCACCACGGGCACCTTTCTCAATGGACTGGCGCATGTTGGCGAACAGAAGTATAGTTGCGGCCGGAGTGGGGAGGCGCCGTCGAATCTGCTGGGCGATCAACTCCGCTCGCTGGGGCTGGCGTGGAAGCGGCTGAAGACGGGAACTCCGCCGCGCCTGGATGGGCGGACCATTGACTGGTCTCGTTTCGAGCCGCAGCATGGCGATGCGGTGCCGACGCCGTTTTCGTTTCTGACCAAGAAGATCGAGCGGGAGCAGGTTCCCTGCTACATCACCTACACGACGCCCGAGACGCACGCCATCATTCAGGAAAGCATACCGCGCTCGCCACTCTACAGCGGGCAGATTGAAGGGGTCGGGCCGCGCTATTGCCCATCGATCGAGGACAAGATCGTAAAATTCCCGGACAAGTCACGGCACCAGATCTTCCTGGAACCGGAAGGCCTCGATACCAATGAAATCTACGTCAATGGCATGTCCACCAGCATGCCCATCGATGTTCAGACACGAGTAGTCGCATCTATTCCCGGCCTCGAGAATGCGGAAATGATCCGGCCTGGATATGCGATTGAGTATGACGCGATTGATCCCCGGGAACTGACGCATTCGCTGGAAGTAAAGTCTTACGAAGGGCTCTTCCTGGCCGGTCAGATCAATGGAACGTCGGGGTACGAAGAGGCCGCCTGCCAGGGGTTGATCGCCGGCCTGAACGCTGCGTGGCGAATCGGCGGTTCGGACCCGGTGATTGTCGGACGGACCGAGGGCTATACGGGCATTCTTATCGGCGACCTGATCAGTCAGGGGGCCGATGAACCCTATCGAATGTTCACGTCGCGGGCGGAATTCCGGCTGCACCTGCGGATCGACAATGCGGATGAGCGGTTGACGCCGCTGGGCCGCCGCGTAGGGCTGGTCACCGAGGAGCGTTGGTCGCTTTACGTGCACAAGCAGGAGCAGAAGACCCGGCTTCGTGCACTTCTGGAAACCACGCGCGCCGACAAGGACTTGCCGTCCATGGCAATCTGGCTCCGCCGCCCAGAAGCCCGAATCAGTCAGCTCAGTGAATGGATCCGGCAGCAATTGAACGAAGAGCCTCTCCATGGTGTGACGGACACGCTGGAGACGGAGCTAAAATACGCAGGCTACATCGCGCAGCAGCAACGCCAGGTGGATCGGTTGCACGATGCGGAAGGTCGACACATCCCCATCGATTTCGCTTATGGCGACATCCCAGGCCTCTCTACAGAAGTCCGTGAGAAGCTTCAGCGGGTCCGGCCCGAGACGTTGGGACAAGCCGGGCGCATTCCGGGAGTGACACCCGCCGCCGTCGCGGTCCTGGACGTTTACTTGAGCATCTCGCGGTGACCTTTCGAGAACTCCTTGGCCGCGAATTTCCGCTGTCTGCTCAGCAACTGGAGACTCTGGAGAAGCACTACAATCTGCTGAGTCAATGGAATCGTAAGCTCAATCTCACGCGCATCGAACGTTTGGAGGATGCCGTTCATTTGCACTACGGTGAGTCCCTTTTTCTGGCCGAAGCGTTGCCAGAGGGGCCGCACCGGATTGTCGATGTCGGCTCGGGAGCCGGCTTTCCAGGCATACCAGTTGCAATCCGACGGCCCGAAAGCTCGGTGACCCTGGTCGAATCGCATCAACGGAAGGCAGTCTTTCTTCGCGAAGCCTCGCGAGATCTTCCGAATGTGCAAGTCTTTGCGGGCCGGGCCGAGGATCTAAAGGGCTCCTATGATTGGGTTACGGCGCGGGCTGTTACGCCGGCTGACGTTCTGAAGCTCCGGCTGGCGCCTCGTGCCGCCCTCCTGATGAGCGAGCCGGATCTTGAGGGCTTGACGCCTCCCGATTCAGTCCTCAAGATCCCAGGGAGCGAAAGAAGAGTCGTGGCGATGTTCAATGTTCCACGTGGAACATAGAGAGACCATGCTAGAATCTGACGAGACGTGGCAAAAGTCATCGCCATCACCAATCAAAAGGGCGGCGTAGGGAAGACCACTACAGCGATCAACCTGGGTGCCTCCTTAGCCGCCAATGACTTACGGGTCCTACTGGTCGATTCCGATCCGCAGGGAAACGCCACCACCGGCTTGGGAATCGAGAAGAACGCGTCCACGGCAACTCTATACAGCGCCTTGATTTCGGGCGGCACTCTTGCGGACGCGATCATCCCGACGGAATGCGAAGGCTTGGACATTTTGCCGGCTGATAAGAACCTGGTGGCCGCCAACCTTGAGATGGTCGACCTTGAACAACGGGAGTATCGCCTGCGGCAAGCGCTGGAACCCCTTCGGGAACGATACGCCTACATCCTGATCGATTGCCCCCCAGCTCTGGATCTACTCACGCTGAACGCCTTGGTTGCCGCGGATTCGGTTCTGATCCCCATCCAGTGCGAGTTTTTCGCCCTGGAAGGGATCTCGCAACTCATGGACACGATTGATCGAATCCGGGAGACATTCGCCCATTCGCTGAAGATCGAAGGTATTTTGTTGACGATGTTCGATGACCGGACCAACCTGACGAAGCAGGTTGCCGATGACCTGAAAGAGTTCTTCACCGATGACGTCCTGGCAACGGTGATTCCGCGCAGCATTCGTCTGGCGGAGGCGCCCAGCTATGGCAAACCGATTCTAAAGTACGACCCACGCTCGCGCGGCGCAGAGAGCTATCTCAAGCTCGCCAAGGAGATCGTTGAAAATGAACAGCGCAACCGAAAAGCAACGCAAGGCGCTCGGTAAGGGACTGTCGGCCTTACTTCCTGCGCGCACTGCCCCGACTCCGCCTCCGCCCGCTGCGGCCCCAACCAATAGACTTGCCATCAATCTGATCCAGCCCAATCCGATGCAGCCGCGAACCGTGTTTCAGCCGGAACGCCTCGAAGAACTCGCGGATTCGATTCGTGCCAACGGGATTATCCAGCCGCTGATCGTCCGAAAGCACGGCAACGACTATCAAATCATCGCGGGGGAGCGACGCTGGAGGGCGGCTCAACTGGTGGGCCTGACTGAAGTGCCGGTGGTGATTCAGGATGTGGCTGACCCGGCCATGCTGGAACTCGCACTGATCGAAAACATTCAGCGTGAGGACCTCAACCCGATTGAAACCGCGCACGCCTACGAGCGCCTCCATCGCGAGCTCGGACTTTCACAGGAAGAGATCGGGCGCAGGACCGGCAAAGAGCGGAGCTCGATCGTCAATACGATGCGGCTTCTCAAGCTGCCGAAAGAGGTCCAGGGATTGGTGGCCGGGCAACGTTTATCGATGGGTCACGCCCGCGCCATTCTAGGGTTGAGCTCCGCCGAGCAGCAGATCGAAGTCGCCGAAAAAACCGCGGCACAAGGCTTGTCGGTCCGCCAGGTGGAAGCGCTGGTGCAGGACTTGACGTCGGATCGTGGCAAACCTGGACGCGAAAAGCAGCCCACGAAAACGGATCCCAACGTCCAGGCTGCGGTGGATGAGATGACCCGAGCTTTGGGGACCCGAGTGAGGATCGTAGAGCTAAGCGAACAGCGTGGGCGCATCGAGATCGAATACTATTCGCAAGAAGAGCTTGACCGGCTGTTTCAGCACATCGTGAGGACCGCTTGAGGTTGGTGCCGGCGGCAGGAGTCGAACCTGCGACCTACGGATTATGAGACCGTCGCTCTAACCACCTGAGCTACACCGGCGTTATTACGAGCGTAGCAAACAGGATCGGGCGGTGGGTAGTAGATAAAAAGGTATGAATATATGAATCGCGCCATCGAGTTCTCGCGCGTTTCGAAATCTTATTCCATTTATGCGGCCCCAGGCGACCGGTTGAAGGAGCTGGCTACCTTCAACCAGCGGCGCTTTCACACCGATTACTGGGCGTTGCGCGACGTCTCCTTCGAAGTTCCCCGGGGCGAGACTTTCTGCATCGTCGGAGAAAATGGATCCGGCAAAAGCACGCTCCTTCAGATCTGCGCCGGCATTCTGCAGCCGACTACTGGAACGGCCACCGTACAGGGACGGGTAGCGGCGCTGCTCGAGCTTGGCTCCGGTTTCAATCCCGATTTCACGGGACGAGACAACGTCTATTTAAACGGCGCGATCCTGGGACTCTCCTCGAAAGAGATGGACCAGCGCTTCCCTGAAATCGAATCTTTCGCCGAAATCGGCGATTTCATTCACCAGCCTGTGAAGACGTATTCCAGCGGAATGGTGGTTCGCCTGGCGTTCGCCGTCGCGATTCACCTGGACCCCGAAATCCTTATAGTCGACGAAGCGCTTTCCGTTGGAGACGTATATTTCCGCCAGCGCTGCATGCGAAAAGTCCATGAGCTGCGGACGCGAGGCATCACGATTCTGTTCGTGTCTCACGCCACCGGGGACGTTAAGGAAATCGGAAATCGAGCCATGTGGCTGGAGCATGGCCGCATCATGGCCATCGGAAAGACCGACCTGGTGGTGTCGCAATATCTGGCCGCGATGGCGAAGAAGGACGCGACCTACCGGCACGATCACGAGGCGCTCCCCGCGCATGATTCGTATCGCCCGCCTGAAGAGATCGTCGAAGACATTCCGAACATCGACCACCGCTTCGGCGACGGGCGCGCGGAAATCCTGGGAATTGCAGCCTACGACTACGCGGGAAAAAAGCTCAGCACGCTCCAACCCCGTTCTACAATCGTCGTACGGATCAGCGTGCGCGCGAAGAAGAACATCGACCGGCCGATTGTAGGTTTCATGTTCCGGAATCATTTGGGTGTCGATTTCGCGGGCACCAACACAGCGCGCGAAGGCTACACGCTTCCGCCGCTGCCGGCGGGCGAAGTCTGTACCGTCGATTTCTATGTGGACTTGCCGGATCTGTACGCCTCGGCGTTCTCCTTTTCACCCGCCATCGCTGACGGCACCCTGGAGCACTACGCGATGTGCGATTGGATCGATAACGCTCTCGCGCTGCACATGGAGAAATCGGGAGCGCTCATCTATGGCCAGCTTCATTTCCCGTGCCGCGTAGAGATCAACTCCAAGATCCGAGCGGGAGCCGCGTTGTTGTGACCGAATTCACCGGCGAGCGCGTCGTTCCCGGCGCCGTCAATGAAGATTTGTGGGCCGAACATATCGCGCGCTACGCGTTCGCGGCCAGATATGTTTCCGGCGGCCGCGTGCTCGACCTCGGATGTGGCACGGGATACGGCACGGCGGAACTCGCTCCAGGGAGCCGTGACACGATCGGAATCGATATTTCGTACGACGCCGTCCAGTATGCCCGGCTCAACTACCCGCTTCAGAATCTCCACTTCCTTCGGGGAACCGTAACCGCGCTCCCCATCGCCGACGCGAGTGTCGACCTCATTACCGCGTTCGAAGTCATCGAACATCTTGAGGACTGGCCGTTGCTGATTTCCGAAGCGCGGCGCGTGCTCCATCCCGACGGACTCTTCCTCGTTTCCACACCGAACCGGCTGTACTACACGGACTCGCGCGGAACCGAAGGACCCAATCCATTTCACGTTCACGAGTTCACCTTCGCCGAGTTCCGCGATGCCCTTTCGGCGTCCTTTCCCAGTGTGGCGATCTTTCAGCAGAACCGTACGGGATCGTTCGCGTTTGCCCCGGTCGAGCCGATTCTCACGACCGTCGACGCACGCATGGATGTGGCCAGCCACGCTCCGGATCATGCGCATTTCTTCGTTGGCTTGTGTGGGATAAACATCAGGCCCGATCCGCGAAGCTTCGTCTACCTGCCGCGAGCTTCCAATCTCCTGCGCGAACGCGAGCAGCATATTGCGCTGCTTCAGAGCGAACTGCAGTTGACGAAAGATTCGTTGGCCAAGTCGCTGGAAGATCATCAAACGCTCATGCATCTTCACGCCGCGCAGCAAGAGCAGTTGGAGGAGCACAACCGTTGGGCGCTGCAACTTGAAAAGGACTGGCGCAGCGGCCTGGAACGTATCTCGCAACTTCAAGACGAATTGAAGGCCGAGCAGGCCGCGGCTGGACACGTCGCGACCGCTTATGCCGCGAAGGTCGTCGAGCTGGAAGAGGAGAATCGTGTCAGGACGCAGTGGGCCCTCGACACGGAGACGCGATTGTCCGGAGAGATTGCCGCAAAGAGCGCCGAGTTGGTCGAAGCGGTTCGACTGCTCGATCGAGCCGAAGAAACGGTGGCCGAGCGGACGGTCTGGGCGCAAGGTTTGCAGCAGCGGCTGGAGCAACTGGAAGCGCAGATGCGGATGATTCGCGAATCGCGCTGGATTAAACTGGGGCGCACCGTGGGAGTCGGACCGCAGGTGCGGGATTAATGCGGCAGTTCGCCCGCGTGGTGTGGAGATTGGCGAAAGGCCTGCCGCTTGCCGTGCTGGCCCCTCTGTTCCTGGTGGTCACCGCATTCGCGCTCTTCCTGGTCGATCTGGTGGTCCGGCGGCGCGGCCCTACGGAACCCGCGGCACAACCGCGAAACGCCCTCCACAAGGCTTCTATCGTGATTCCGAACTGGAATGGACGGGGCCTGCTCGCCAAGTACTTGCCTTCGGTGATCGCCGCAGCGGAGCGATGTCCCGGCTCAGAAGTCATTGTTGTCGACAACGGGTCGACGGATGACAGCGTCCAATTTCTGCTCGAGAACTTTTCGAAAGTCCGCCTGATTGCCCTCGATGAAAATCTGGGATTCGGCGGCGGATCGAACGAAGGATTCAAGCACGCTGTGAACGAGGTGGTCGTGTTGCTCAACAGCGACATGCGCGTCGAGCCGGACTTTCTCCAACCGCTGCTGGATGGATTTACCGACGATCGCGTCTTCGCGGTTGCCTGCCAGATCTTTTTTTCCGATCCCAACAAGAAGCGTGAAGAGACTGGGCTCACCGAAGGTTGGTGGCAGCAGGGATCGCTGCGCGTAGGGCATCGGATCGAGCCCGGCATTCGCGAACTGTATCCGTGTTTCTACGGCGGAGGTGGATCCTGCGCGTTCGATCGCCAGAAGTTTCTCGACTTGGGTGGATTCGACAAATTGCTCGCGCCGTTTTATCTGGAAGATACGGACCTCGGTTATATGGCCTGGAAACGCGGCTGGAAGGTGCTGTATCAGCCGGCCAGCGTCGTGTATCACGAGCATCGCGGGACGATCGGACGCCGTTTCAGCGACGCTTACATCCAGGGCGTTCTCAAGAAAAACTTCCTGCTATTCACGTGGAAGAACATCCACGAATGTCGACGGCTTACAGCGCACTTCTTCTTCGCGTGGGCCGGCGCGATGCTGAGCTGGCTGTTCGGCGATTCACCGGAGCGAGCGAGTCTTTCAGGAATCGCGCGTGCGACGCTGCAACTTCCACGCGCGATGCTTTCCCGCGCTCGCGCCCGGCGGCTGGCGGCGATCACGGATACCGAAGCGTTTCGCAGGCCACTGGGCGGGCACTTTCGCGACGCGTTCGCTGAAGTGTCCGGCGAGACATTACGCGTGTTGTTTGTTTCGCCCTATCCCATCTGCCCTCCGGTACATGGTGGCGGCGTGTTCATGTACCAAACGGTACGACAGCTCGCGCGGCTGTGCGAACTGCACTTGATCGTGCTGCTGGATTATCCGCACGAGCGCAAGCCGCATGAGGAACTGGAGAAGATCTGCGCATCCGTCGAATACTTGGTCCGCATGGAAGGGCGACGGAAAGCGATCGGTTCGATCGAACCCTATGCGGTCCGCGAATTTCGCAATCCCAACCTGGCTTGGTTGATCCATCGGCAGATCTACACGCGGCGGATCGACGTTCTTCAGCTTGAATACACGGTGCTGGGGCAATACGCCGGCCAGTTCCGCCGCATTCCCAGCATTCTGTTCGAGCACGACATTTATTTCCAATCGATCGCGCGACGCCTACCGTATATGATCGGAACCATCCCGCGGATCCAGGCGCGCTGGGAGTATTTGCGCTCGTTGCGCTATGAACTACGCTTGTTGCCGCACGCGGATCGCATTCAGGTTTGCAGCGACGATAACGCTCGTTACGTGGAGTCATTCTTACCGCAGCTGCATGGCCGGATCGATGCCGAATATCGCGCTGGGATCGACACGTCGCTGTACGCATTTCGCGATACAGGACGCGAGCCGTTCACGATGTTGTTCCTGGGAAGTTTTCGCCATCTTCCCAACTCCGAAGCGCTGCACTGGTTCGTACATCGGGTGTTGCCGCTGGTTCGGGCGCGGGAACCTCGCGCAAGGCTGGTGGTGATCGGATCGGATCCGCCGCCCCGGCATTCGCTTCCCGAAGCCGACGCCATCGAACTGATTGGCTTCGTCGACGATGTGCGCGACGCGCTTTCTCGATACGGGCTGTTTGTCTGCCCGATCCTGAGCGGTTCCGGTGTGCGAGTGAAGTTGTTGGAGGCCTTTGCAGCAGGGATTCCGGTAGTATCGACGCGCATCGGAGCGGAAGGATTGGCCTCGGTCGACGGCGAAATCTGCGCGCTTGCGGACGATCCCGCCGGATTCGCCGAGAGACTTCTGCAGGCCATCGAACAGCCTGCTAAGGCGGCGGAAATGGCTGGAAGAGCTCGTGCGTTTGTGTGTGAGAAACGGGATATGCGCGCGATGACGGAGAAACTGTTCGAGTCGTATCGAGCGGAGTTGCAAAGGATGCGTGGAGCAAGCTTCAGCTTGCAGCGACGGCTTTAGCCGTCGACGCCACCTCGGCTAACGCCGGGATTCTGCACTTTACAAAGTGTAAGGACTTACGTACAAATGAATCATGACCAATGGAATCAGCTTAATAGCGGTTTAAAAGGCGTTCGAGACTGAGGAGTAAATTGCATAGCACATCCGAAGTGGCGCGCCGCTTAGATTTCCTGATCAAGACCGACATCCAGGGGATGAGAGATGAGTATTTCGCTTGGCTGTTGATACTTACGGGCGTTGTCGCACTTGGCATCATTTTGGAGGGGCCAGAAGTGGTCCACGAAGCAAGGCTCGCTATATCTGGCCGAAATGAGGCCAAACGACGCTGGATCACGATACTGGCGCTACTCGGGTGGATTCTTGTTGCAGTTGGAGTTGCCGGAGAGGGTGCTTCTGAGGCACTAGTCGCAAAGGCGGATGGCCTACTCCAAAACTTCAACGATATCCTTCTGTCTGTCGCGATGTCCGATGCTAGTAATGCTCGTGAGCGTGCTGCCAATGTGGAAGCGTCCAACAAGCGATTTGCGCTCGATCTTGAAAAAGAAAAACAGAAAACCGCGCGCTTCCAGAAGGAAGCGGATGCGGCACGGTTGGCATTATCCAACCAAGTCAAGGAACAGGGACCGCGTTGGCGACTTCTAAGAGCGGCCAAACAAGAATTAGTAAACGTCTTATCAGCCTTTTCTGGACAGAGAGTGGATATATATATTTCTGGGCCGCAGATCTTGGCAGACGAAGAAACAATGAGCACATGGGGAGCGCTCGCAGAGGCACTTGGTACCGATGGAGCAAAGTGGAAATTGGAGCATGGCGGCCTCACCTTCGCTGACAGGGATCGGCGAGTCGTGGGCATTCACGTGTGGGTCAGCACGAAGGCAGTAGCGCGAACAGCACAGGCAGCCAAGACCCTAGCTGGAGAACTAGTAAAGATACTTCCGCCATTCTCGGATAGAACCTTGCTACCACAGGACCCAGATTGGATTGCAATGACTGAGTCAAGAGGCTTTGCACTGGACAAGGATGCCCCATACGTCCTTGCGGCTAGGAATCCAGATCTAATAACGATCATGATCGGACCCCATCCCCAGTGAGAATCCCGGCTAAAGCCGAGGCTTCAAGCTAAAACTTGCTCCACATTTCACCCCGAGGCGAGTGATTCCAACTCCGCGACTGCGCGATCCAACTCCTCGATCAGCGGCGACACTCCATGGCAGCTTAGTGCATCCATCACCGCGCGGTAATACCACAGGGTGCCTTCGCGGCCGCCGCTGAAACGGTCCCACAGGGACTCCCCTTCCGATCGATAGTCTCGCGCCAGGCTGCGCGCGTTGTGGAGTTTGTCGCACGCCGAAACCAGACGCACGGAACGCGGCGCAGTGCGCAGGTGTTCGATGTAGGCTTCTTTGCGAGCACGCCAGGGCGGTTTAGGATGTTCGTCCGTGTCAGTGCAGCCGTCGACGATGGCAGTAATCCGCGGACCAAATAGACGTAGAATCTCGGCGCGGGTTTCGGGACCACCCTGGTCCTCTACTGCGTCGTGCAGCAAAGCCGCGATGGCTTCGTCCTCGCCGCCGCCGAATTCGAGTGTCAGCGCGGCCACCGCCATCAGATGCGAGATATACGGAACTCCCGAACCCTTGCGCGTTTGTCCGGCGTGCAGGCGAGTCGCATAGAGGAGCGCTTCCTCGAAGCGGCGCGTGAGCACTACTTGCCCTTCACGTCCTTGGCGAGCTTCGCCGCGATCTTCTCGGCGATGTGCTTGACCTCCGGCTGGGTCGTGTTCCTGGGACGTTCGTAGTCGCTCCACACAATGTTCCGCGTCTTACGATCGACCAGAAAGATCGCGCCCTTGGCACGGGAAATCGACTGCGAGACTGGACGCTGCGAGCCAAAGGCATCTTGGTCCTGCTTTTGTTTCTGTCCGTACAGTTCATCGAGCTTCTGCTCCAGACTACTGCCGACATGATCGGTCAAAATAGCATCCGCCTTCTGCGGATCGGTGACCACCTGAAGGATCGAACCCGTGGTGAGCTGAATCGCGAGGTATTGATCGAGACCATTGGCCATCGGCAGCATATAGACGGTTTTGATCCCGTCCAGGTCAAGGGCCGAAGCGGCCAGGCTCGCCGCCAATAGAAGAAACAGCTTCATGCCATCCATAATACCGTGCGGAGCGCGATATTCTGGTGGATTGTACAAAAGCCAGAGGATCACGGTGATCATTCCGTGTCTCAATGAAGAGCAGGGAATCGAGTCGGTGTTGCGGCGCATGCCGGAGTTTGTTGACGAGGTGGTGGTGGTCGACAACGGCTCCACCGACCGGACCTCGGACGTGGCGAAGAGTTTCGGCGCGACCGTGATTCGCGAGAACGTGCGCGGCTACGGACGCAGCTATAAAACCGGATTCGCGAAAGCTACCGGCGACCTGATCGTCACGCTGGACGGCGATCACAGCTATCCGCCGGATGCGATCTCCTATCTGCTCGAGGCGTTCCTGCACCTGAATGTCGATTTTCTGAATGCGTCGCGATTTCCCGTGCGCGACCGCCAGGCCATGAGCTTCAAACATAAATTCGGGAATCTGGTTTTGTCGTTCGCGATGTCGGTGCTGTATTTCCGCTGGGTGCGGGATTCGCAATCGGGCATGTGGGTGTTCCGGCGCTCGATTCTGAAGGACATGAAGCTGATCTCCGATGGCATGGCCTTTTCCGAAGAGATCAAGATCGAAGCGCTGAAAAGCCATCGCGTGCGTTTCGAAGAGATCTCCATCATGTATACGTCGCGGCTCGGCGAAATCAAGCTGAATCCGTGGCGCGATGGATTTTATAACCTCTGGTTCCTGATCAAGAAGCGGTTCACATGATCGTCTCGGCGGTCGTTCCGCACTGGAACCGGCGCGAACTCTTGGGGACGCTCCTTCGGAGCGTTCGCGAACAGCGGCGGCCGTTCGATGAGGTGATTGTCGTGGACAACGGCTCCACTGACGATTCGGCGGCGTTCGCGGAAGCCAACGGCGCGCGCGTCATGCGCTTAGAGAGAAACTTTGGATTCGCGGCCGCGGTGAATCGCGGGATCGAAGCTGCTCGCGGCGATTGGATCGCGATTCTGAATAACGATGTCACTCTCGACTCGGAGTGGCTCGCGACGCTGCTTGAAAATGTCGGAGATGCATGGTTCGCCACGGGAAAAACTCTTTCCGCCAGAGATCCGCGTATCATTGATGGAACCTTCGACGAGATCTCCCGCGGCGCCTGCGCCTGCCGCTGCGGCTCCGGGAAACCGGATTCGGCTGTATGGAACAAGCCCCAACCGATCCGCTTCGCCCCCATGACTGCAGCGCTGTTCCGCCGCCAGTTGTTCAGTGAGGTCGGGCCGATCGACGAACAGTTCGGATCGTATCTGGAAGACGTCGATTTCGGAATTCGCTGTTCCCTCCGGGGCCGGGTTGGGATCTATATTCCAGCAGCGGTCGCGTATCATCTGGGGAGCGCGACGCTCGGAGCGTGGAATTCGGACACGGTTCGATTGATCTCTCAAAATCAGGTGGTGTTAACGGCGAAGTACTTTCGTGGATTGCCACGCTGGCCGATCATGGCAGGCCAGTTGCTTTGGGGAATTCTCGCACTTCGTCACTTTTGTGCAATCGCGTGGGTGCGCGGTAAGGCTTCCGGGTTCAGGATCGCCCGGAACATTCGTAGGGATGGTTTTGCCAACGAAAAGAACGGGATACAAACGATCCTCGCCGCCAGTGAGCGAGCCATCTTCGACCTTGGGCAGCAGACCGGTTTCGACTGGTACTGGAGGGTATACTTCTGGCTGCTGCGGTGGTAATTGTTACTTACAATTCAGAAAAAGTGATCGAGGCGTGCCTCGAGTGTCTGGCTAAAATGGCTCCCGCGATAACGCCTATTGTCGTCGACAACGCATCCCAAGACACTACGCTCGCCCGGGTTCACGGAGCTCGCGTGATCGCCAATCGGACCAACCGGGGATTTGCCGCCGCTGTGAACCAGGGCATCGCGTCCACCGATGCCGAATTCATCCTCCTTTTGAACCCTGACGTGAATCTGCTGTCCGCGGTTGACGCGCTGGTGGAATCGAGCCGCCGCTACGGAATGGCAGCGGGCAAACTCGTTGACGCGACAGGGCACGGGCAGACCGGCTTCAGCATTCGAAGATTCCCAACGCCCGCGACCCTGATCTTCGAACTCTTTGGGATCAACCGGTTGTGGCCTTCGAATCTAGTGAATCGACGGTATCGCTACCTGGACCGTTCGCTCGATGAGCCCGGCCTTGTCGAGCAGCCGGCCGGGGCGTTTCTCATGATCCGGCGTGACGTCTGGAAAAAACTCGGTGGTTTCGACGAGCAGTTTCATCCCATTTGGTTCGAGGATGTGGATTTCTGCCGGCGCGCCTGGGATGCAGGGCTTCAGATCGAGTACTTGCCCAACGTGCTGGGGTGTCATGAAGGAGCTCACTCTATCCGTCATTTATCCGAGGGCTGCCGGTCATGGTACTGGTGTGTTAGCCTTCTAATGTATGCAGCTAAGCACTTCTCAGCGTTGGGTTACCGAGCCGTATGCGCGGCGGTGCTGCTCAGTTCGATTCCACGGATGTTCGCGGGGATCATTCGGGAGCGAAGTATCTCTCCGGTAGCTGCTTATTGTAAAGTTGCGTGTTTTGCGGGCCTGTGCCTTATATCTTCCAGGAGGCGCGGGGTAGTTCAAGTACCGACTTCATAATTCAATGGCCTCCAACGACTTAGTTTCCGTAACGATCGTCACCTACAACAGCGGCCGGTTCATCAAACGATGCCTGGAATCGGTACTCGAACAGAAGTACCCGAACCTGGAAGTCATCGTGGTCGATAACGCCTCGACAGACGGCACCGCTGACATCCTCGAACCGTTTCAGGATCGCTGCCGGATCTATTACAACGACGAAAACATCGGCTTCGCCGCCGCGCAAAACCAGGCCATCGCACTTTCCGGCGGCGAATGGGTGCTCACGCTGAATCCCGACGTCCTGCTGCTGAAGAATTTCATCCAGGCGCTGGTCGACGGCGGCCAGATGGATCCCAAAGCGGGTTCGGTGTGCGGCAAACTGCTGACTATCCGCGCATCCTTCGATCTTCCGGATAAGCAACTGGTGGATTCGACCGGCATCTACTTCACGCCGATGCTGCGTCATCTGGATCGCGGCAGCCAGGAGATCGACAACGGGCATTATCTAAATTTCGAATACGTCTTCGGCGCTACCGCGGCGGCTGCGTTGTACCGGCGGCAGATGATCGACGACATTTCGATTCTGGGCGAGTTTTTCGACCCCGATTTTTTCGTGTACCGCGAGGACGCCGACGTGGCATGGCGCGCGCAACTGATGGGCTGGCGCTGCGTGTACACGCCGCTTGCCCGCGGATACCATGTGCGCAACGTGCTTCCCGGCAATCGCCGCGCGCTGCCGCCCGAGATCAATATGCACTCGGTGAAGAACCGGTTCCTGATGCGCATCAAGAACATGACCTCGGATTTGTACCGGCGCAACTGGTTTTCGATCACCACGCGGGACATCGTGGTGGTGGGAGCCTGTCTATTGCGCGAACGGACTTCGCTCAAAGCGTTCTGGTACCTGGCCAGGAACTGGCGCCGCGTGGTGGTCAAGCGCGGGGAGATCATGAAGCGCCGCCGTGCGAAGGACGACTACATGGCCAGCTGGTTCTCCTATGAGCCGGTGAGCCGGCCTGCTCCGCGGCCCACTGCGCGCACTCTGGCCAAAGCCCGTGCGGCGCGAGGCTGAGAATTTCATCGCGTGGGCTCGGGCTAAGAAAGTGTCCGCCGCGAATGCACACGAAGCAGTTATTTGTGTCCATTCGTGTACATTCGTGGCCCAACTCTCCAGGAATCCTGCCAGGTGAAATTCGCGATTGTCGGCACTCGCGGCATTCCGGCCCGCTACGGTGGATTTGAAACCTTCGCAGAGGAATTGTCTACACGGCTGGTGGCCCGCAACCACCAGGTGACCGTTTACTGCCGCGAACCCACTACCACCGAATACCGCGGCGTACAGCTCGAATACCTGCCCACCATCCGTCACAAATATTTCGATACGATCGTTCACACGTTTCTGTCGACACTGCATTTGCTGACCACGCATCACGACGCAGTTCTGTACTGCAACGCCGCAAACGCGGTGTTCACGTGGATGCCGCGGCTGCTGGGCATGCCGGTCGCTCTGAATGTCGACGGCCTGGAGCGCCATCGTAAAAAGTGGAACAGCGCGGCGAGGGCCTGGTATCGCGCCTCTGAATGGCTGGCCACGTGGATGCCGAACGCCGTGGTCACCGACGCCGCAGCCATCGCCGAGTATTATCGCGATCGTTACCATCGCGCATCCTTGATGATCCCGTATGGCGCCGACACCGGCCGCGTCGAAACGTGCGAAGCGCTGAAGGCGCTGGGCCTGGAGAGCCGCAAGTATTTCTTGTACGTGAGCCGTATGGAGCCCGAAAACAACGCGCTCCTGGTCCGCGAAGCGTTCGAGCGTGTGGAGACGCCTCTTCGGCTCGCGCTGATCGGTGATGCGCCCTACGCCGCGGATTACATCGCGCAAGTTCGCGCTACCAAGGACGCGCGCGTCGTGATTCCCGGCGCGATTTATGGCGAAGGCTATCGCGAGCTGGGATCGCACTGCTTCGCCTATGTGCACGCGACGGAAGTGGGAGGAACGCATCCTGCGCTCATCGAGGCCATGGGCCGGGGCGCGGTCACCCTGTATCTCGATACGCCCGAAAACGCCGAAGTCGCCGGCGGCGCGGGAATCGCGTTCACTCACGCAAATCTAACGGACGTGCTGCAAAGCGTATTGCGGATGACGGAAGAAGAACGCGACCAATGGCGCGCGCGCGCAGTCGAGCGTGTCCGCGATCGTTATAGTTGGGATGCAGTGACGGATGCGTACGAAAAGCTACTGACGAGGCTTGCCGGCGGAGCGATGTAGGAAATGCGGAGCTGGGTAGAAGTCTCGCGCGGCCGGATTCGCGAAAACTATCGCGCCGTACGAGCGCTGGTAGCCGAGACCGCGGAAGTGATGCCGGTGGTCAAAGCCGACGCGTATCGTCACGGCGCGATCGAAGTTTCGCGGGTCCTCGAATCGGAAGGCGTCCGCTGGCTGGCGGTCTCGAACGTCGAAGAAGGCGTCGCGCTTAGAGAAGCCGGGACCGGCGCACGGATTCTGGTCATGGCGGATTTTCTGCCGGAAGAACGCCCGGCGCTTGAGAAATTCCATCTCACGCCGGTGGTGCATTCGCTCGACGATCTTGGCGACGTGCGTGTTCCCTATCATCTGAAAATCGACAGCGGCATGGGCCGTCTGGGGACGCGTGCCGAGCCCGCGGAGATCGTTCGCCGCGTCGCTGCAGCTAGCGCGCCGATGGAAGGGTTGATGACGCACTTTGCGTCATCCGCGAACTACGAAAGCAAGCAGACCGAGGAACAGATCGCGCGTTTCGACTCCGTCGTCGCAGAGTTTCGCGCGCAGGGGAGCTCGCCGCGGTACGTTCATCTTTCGAGTTCGATTCCTGTCGCCTACCGGCGCGTCGAAGCTTGGGGCAACCTGGTGCGGCCCGGTCACGCGATCTACGGTTATATCTCTCCCGGGCGCGGCCCCATCCCCCAGTCGGCGCTGCGCGTGAAGCCGGCGTTGACATGGAAAGCGACAGTTCTCGCCGTGAAGGACATCGAGGCAGGGGCATTGATTGGCTATGGAGGGATCCACCGCGCGCTGCGCTCCATGCGGATCGCGATCCTGGCCGTGGGCTATGCCGACGGAATCCCGCATCGTATGGGAAATCGTGGCAAAGTAATCGCCCAAGGAAAGTTGGTGCCGATCATCGGCGCGGTTTCGATGGATCTGACCACCATTGATGCATCCAGCTGTTCCACGCTGCGCGTCGGCGACGCGGTGACGCTTTTAGGGACGGAAGGAGATGTCTCCATCGACGCGCAACAGATCGCGCGGTGGGCGGGGACGATTTCGTATAGCGTGCTATGCGGAATCCACGCGCGGGTAAAACGCGTTTACGTCGATTAGTAGCCTGTCCCGGCGATTTCGTCGCTGATGGCCGGCAGGCTTGTGGCGCACGCACTTACAGGATGCGGAAAAACTCAAATCATGTAGGCCTTCGCGGCTATGGGGGGCGGACCCCGTGGTCCGCGCGCGATCCCCTGATCGCGCTTCTCGTCAATAAAATCAGGCCTGCGAATACGCGACCAGGCCGATCGGGGGATCGGCCGCGGACCAGGGAGTCCGCCCCCCTCTTGCGCCGAACCCGGCCGGAAATTGACTTTTTCCGCAGCCTCACTTAGCGTCCCGTGTTCGCGCTTGGCGAACACGTGGCTTTCCCGCGCAGAATGGTGTTCGCACGAGTGCGAACGCGGCACGCTAGGTGCGTGCGCCACAGGCAGCAATGAAATTGCCGAGAAGGTTACTTAGGCGGCTTCGCTGGACTCTTCCACCACGCGGCCGTCGAACAGGTGAATGTTGCGATCGGCGTAGCGGGCGTAGCGCGGATCGTGCGTCACCATGCAAATCGTGGCGCCGCCGCGGTGCAGTTCGCGCAATAGATCCATCACCGCCTCGCCATTGGCCGAATCCAGGTTTCCAGTAGGCTCGTCCGCGAGCAGGATCGACGGATCGCCAGCCAAGGCGCGCGCTACTGCGACGCGCTGTTGCTGACCGCCGGAGAGCTGCGAAGGATAGTGCTTCACGCGATGCGACATTCCCACGCGTTCCAGCGCTTCGTGAACCCGCTTCTTGCGTTCCGCGCTGGGCATGCCGCGATAGGTGAGCGGGAGCTCGACATTCTCATACACCGTCAGATCGCCAATCAGGTTGAACGCCTGGAAGATGAACCCGATTTCGCGGTTGCGGATGCGCGCGCGCTCGCTCAGCTTCAGGTTCTGCACCGGCTTGCCGTTCAGGATGTAGGTGCCGTCGCTGGGCGAATCGAGCAGGCCTAGAATCGCGAGCAGCGTCGACTTGCCGCAGCCCGAGGGTCCGGCTATCGAGAGATATTCGCCCTTCTGAATATCCAGGTGAATGCCCGCCAGCGCGTGCGTCTCAACTTCGTCCGTGACGAAAACTTTGGTCACGCCTTCCAGATGAATCAACCCGTCAGCCATTTGCGGTCTCCCTTAGAAATCAATTCAGTCGAATGCGCGGATTTTGGTCCTGCGCCGACATGTCGGACAAAATCACTTGATCGCCAACTTTCAACCCTTCCGTAACTTCGATGGTATTCACCGAACTGCGTCCCAACTTCACCGTCGTGCGAGTCGCGCCCTTGCCATCTTCATCCAGCTTGAACAGACCCACCTGGCTGTTCGGTTGGCCGAACACCGGCCGTCCTACGAACACCACATCGGCCAGCCGCTCGATCTCGATGGTCCCGTCCACGCTCAAGTCCGGAACGGCTCCCGGAGGAAGCGCTCCATCCAATTTGCAATCTACCGTGCGGGTGCCATTCACAATAGACGCATCGATTCGAATTACGTGCCCCGCAACAATTCCGTTCCGTGTATCTACTTCCGCTTTTTGTCCCAGGATGATGTCTTTCGCCTGAGTTTCGGCTATATTCAGGCGAGCCATCAGCTTCCACGGCTGGGCCACCTTCGCCAGCACGTCACCTGGTTTCACCTTCTGGCCCTGCTGAAGCGTCATCTCCTGGACGCGGCCAGCGATCCCAGCCGTGATGGTCAGTTCCTGGACCTGCTTCTTCTTGAGCGCCCACTGCGCCTTAAGCTGATCGATCTGCACCTGCTGGGCCTCTAACTGCGCGTCGACGGACTGCTTCAAGATATCGAGTTTCTGCTTTTCAATCTTGTACTTACCGACCAGTTTCTCCCAGTTCGCTACCGACAGCTTTACGTCCATGTCAGCTTTGAGATTGAGCTTCAGGAGTTCCTGGTCGCGCTCCTTGGTTAGCTCCGCCTGTTTCATGTCGCTGTTGGTGGTGTCCACGATCGACTGCTGGTCGAACGTGTTGCTTTGCATCTTCACCTTCAAGTCGGCATAAGCGGCTTCGGCTCGCTTGACTTGCCATTCGAAATCGTTGGCGGTCACTTCCATGTCCGGATTGCTTAATACCACCAGAATGGTGCCGGGTTTCACTTCATCGCCCGAATGCACGCCAACTTTGGCCACCTGGCTATCGAACTGCGCCGGGATCCAGACGATATCTTCGGGAACCAGCGTTCCCAGGCCCCGGACTTCGCGGACCATGGGCCCACGCTTGACGGAGTCGATCCAGACCGTTGCCCGCTCCACTGTGGGAGCCGCCGGCTTCAATTTGGAGAGCTGCCAACTGATCGCTCCTACTGCCGCGACCGTCAGGGTTAAAATGATGATCCTTTTGACCATCTTCTTTTTCGCGACGCCTTCGCGTTTTACGTCCATAGGAATGGCTCCCGCCTGAGAGGATTATAAGCCCAAAGCCAAGAATGCACGCCTCCGGCCAACGTCGATTCGGTCGTAAACGATAGATTGCACAAGGAAGTTCTTACTTATGGCGCATTGGGACTGTTCGTTGGTGGGAATCCGTTGTGCGGTTGGGGATTTGGGTTCGTTTGGTCGTACTGGAGCGGGAGACGGGATTCGAACCCGCGACATCGACCTTGGCAAGGTCGCACTCTACCAACTGAGTTACTCCCGCTCGGAGGCCCAAAGAAGGGACTAAAAACGTGACTAGCAGATATTGTCGCGCCCGCCTTGGAGAATGTCAAATCCGTTGCTTCGGTTACAAAACGGACTGTGGATAAAATGTTCGGTTAATTGGATTTTTGCCTATAAGTACATGAAAATAAAGAATTCAAAAAATAGTAACTTACTGCTTGCGCGGAGTAGCGGTTATGGTATGCTGAAACTCGTCACGTTAGAACAGGCGGTCTCATCGGGCCCCTGCCATCGGTAGTAACGGTCGGCGATTCCAAACAGAATCGGTAGCTCAAACTCTAGATTTCCACAGTATGTGGAAATTATGTGGGAATTCTACGCCTATAAGCGAGGGACATGGTGCGAGTGGATACAGACGGAAAAGGAACCGCGGCCGTAATGCAGCTGGAGAACAATCCGTGGGATCAAATCAAGAATCGACTGTCGGGAAAGATCAGTTCTCAGGCGTATCAGAACTGGGTGATGCGGACCTCGTTTGAGGGCATGGACGGCGCTACGCTGCAGGTGAGCGTGCCGGATCAGGTCACTAAAGACTGGATGGAGAATGAGTATGGAGAGGACATTCGATGCTCCTTCCGCGAGCTGAACTTGCGACTCGATCAGGTGCAATATTCGGTGCGTCCCGTGCAGCATACCGCACCGAATGAGAACGGGTCTGCCGAGCCGATCTTTGCGTCGGCGGGTGGTCAGATCAATCCGAAATTCCGCTTTGAGAATTTCGTAGTTGGGTCCTGCAATCAGTTCGCGCATGCGGCCGCGCGGGCAGTCGCAAACACGCCTTCGCGGAGCTACAATCCGCTGTTCATCTATGGCGGTGTGGGTGTCGGAAAGACTCACCTGATGCACGCAATCGGACGTGAGCTGCTGGATCGATATCCGGGAATGCGGATCGTGTATACGTCGAGCGAACGCTTCATGAACGAAATGATCGGATGCTTCCGCTCCGATCGCATGCCGTCGTTTCACCGGCACTATCGCTCGGCGGACGTGCTGCTGATCGACGACATTCAGATCCTCGCAGGAAAAGAGCGCACACAGGAAGAATTCTTCCATACCTTCAACGAACTCTTCGATCACCAGAAACAGATCGTGATCTCGAGCGATTCCGCTCCGAAGAGCACGCCGAATCTAACCGAACGCCTGCGCTCGCGATTCGAGTGGGGACTGATGGTGGATATTCAGCCACCCGATCTCGAAACCAAGATGGCGATTCTGGATAAGAAATCAGAAATGGAAGGAATCGCTCTTCCGGAAGACGTGCGGAGTTACATCGCGACCAAAACAAAATCGAACGTCCGTGAACTAGAGGGCGCGCTGGTAAAACTGATCGCCTATTCAGAGGTCACTGGATCGCCGATCACTCTCGCCATGGCGCAGCAGGTTCTGAAATATCTGATCCCGAATCAGGAGCGGCGGATCACTATGGATTCGGTGCTGCGAGCCGTCGCCGATAAGTTCAGTTTGCAGCCTGCACAGCTCAAACAGAAGACTAATGCGCGCCAGATTGCGTACCCTCGCCAGGTCGCAATGTACTTGATCAAGGACCTTACACAATCGTCGCTTCCAGAGATTGGCCGCATGTTCGGGGGCAAGCACCACACCACCGTCCTTCACTCGGTACAGAAGATTGAAGCGCTACGCCAGAGGGACCCAGATTTGAACAGGTTGATACACAGCGTAATCGATACATTCCATTAAGTTTAGATTCTTTTTCCACACTCGTACTACAGACACTCCTGTGAACGCTTGTGGAACACTTCGATGAGGCCGAACGGTGCACCGAAACTCACCTGGATCCGCACACTTTCAGGTGAATTTAACCCCTCGGCCTTGCTATAATTTAGAGAGAAATCAACATTTCAACAGTCCCTATGAATCTTCTTCTTACCTAGGTATCTGAACTATAGGAACCAGAGAGAAGAATCGCCAAGGAAACGTCCATGGAATTCACCGTTAGCAGGGCCGATCTGGTTCGCGAGCTGAACCTATCGCAGGGTGTGGTTGAGAAGAAGACGACGATTCCCATTCTGTCCAACGTTCTGGTTGAGGCCGATGGCGACCGCATTCATCTCACGGCGACGGATCTGGAACTTGGGATCCGCTGCTCCTGCCCGGCGCGAGTAAAAAAGTCCGGCGGCGGCACGATTCCTGCGCGGCGTTTACTCGACTATGTGCGATTGCTTCCGGATGGCGACGTTCAAGTAAAGATTCAGGAGAATCATTGGGCGAGCCTGGTGTGCGGCCGTTCACGAACGCGCATTGCAGGAATGTCACGCGAAAGTTTTCCGGAGCTTCCGCAGATGCCGGAAGCACTGGCGGAGATTCCGATCGGCGTGCTGGCTTCGATGATCTCCAAAACGATCTTTGCCATTTCGGCCGAGGAGTCGCGCTTCACATTGAACGGCGCGCTGCTGGTCCTAAAAAAAGGCACGCTGATCATGGTGGCCACCGATTCACATCGCTTGTCGATGGTCGAAAGCGTAGGCGAGCTGCCAGGCGTCAACGCGGCGTATCGTGCGCTGCTCCCAAGAAAAGCGATGCAGGAACTGCAAAAGCTTGCGGGCGAGGCAAGTCCGGACGCTGTGGTACGCTTCTCGGGCGACGACAACCATCTATTCTTCCAGCTCGGCGAACGGCTGCTGCTCAGCCGCAAACTCACCGGAAATTTCCCCGACTACGAGCGCGTGTTGCCGAAAGAGCAGCCCAACTCGGTGACGCTGGAACGCGAAGAATTACGCGGCGCCATCGAGCGCGTTTCGCAATTTTCGGATGAACGCTCACGGGCGATTCGCGTGCGGGTTGGATCGAACGAAGTAAAAGTGCACTCGTCGGTCTCCGAGACCGGTGAGAGCGAAGAGAGTATTCCGGTCACGTACGACGGTACCGCGGTCGAGATCGGGTTCAACGCGCAATACATGCTCGATTTTCTGCGCGCCGTGGGCGAGCCGCAGGTTTCGTTCCTGTTCAAGGATCCCAACAGCGCGGGCGAATTGCGGCCCGCGGGCGAGAAACCGCAAAACTATCGTTACGTGATTATGCCCATGCGCATCTGAGCGCTCCGTTTATCAGAGTCCTTGTTTTACTATGGCTACCAATCTTCCTCCGACTTACGATTCCACCAGCATCAAAGTGCTCGAAGGGCTGGAAGCAGTACGACTGCGGCCGGCCATGTACATTGGCTCGACCGGTGAGACCGGGCTGCACCATCTGGTGTATGAAGTGGTCGACAATTCCGTTGACGAAGCGCTGGCGGGATATTGCACCGAGATCAACGTCACCATTCACGAAGACGATTCGGTCACGGTAGTCGACAACGGCCGCGGCATTCCGGTGGACATCCACGAAGAGGAAGGTGTTTCCGCGGCGCAAGTGGTCATGACCAAGCTGCACGCCGGAGGCAAGTTCGATTCAAACTCCTACAAAGTATCCGGCGGATTGCATGGCGTGGGTGTGAGCTGCGTGAATGCGCTGTCTGAAGCGCTTCAACTAGAAATCTGGCGTCCCCGGAAGGGCGAGACTGCCTCCGTTACCTGGGAGCAGGAGTATGCCCGGGGAATCCCCAAAGCTCCTCTCGCGCAGACTGGAAAAGCAGGCCGCAAGACCGGCACGAAGGTCACCTTCAAGCCTGACGCGTCCATCATGGACGCGACCAAGTTCAATTACGATACGCTCGCGCAGCGCTTGCGCGAACTCGCATTCTTGAACAAGGGCCTGACAATTACGCTCATTGACGAGCGCGAAGATCCGCCCCGCGCTGCCGAGTTTCACTTCAGCGGCGGAATCGCCGAGTTCATCAAACACCTGAACCGCGGCAAAGCGGTGTTGCACGATAAGCCGATTTTCTTTGAAGGCGAACGCGAGATGCCCGCTGGCGGCGTGCTGAGCATGGAAGTCGCGCTGCAATATAACGACACCTACAGCGAACTGGTGTTCAGCTTCGCGAACAACATCAACACGGTGGACGGCGGCTCGCATTTGACGGCCTTCCGCAGCGCGTTGACGCGCACCATCAACGCAGCGGCCCAGGCCGGCGGACTTTTCAAGGACGTCAAGGAAAACCTCACCGGCGACGACGTCCGCGAAGGACTCACGGCGGTGGTCAGCGTGAAGCTTCCGCAGCCGCAGTTTGAAGGACAGACCAAGGGCAAGCTGAATTCCGATATCGGCGGTTACGTGGTCCAGCTCATCAATGAAAAGCTGGGCGAGTTTTTCGATAAGAACCCCGGCGTGATGAAGAAAATCGTCTCCAAGGCGATCGACGCGGCACGGGCGCGCGAAGCGGCGCGTAAAGCTCGCGACCTAACGCGTCGCAAAGGAGCGCTCGATTCGGGAGGGCTACCGGGAAAGCTGGCGGATTGCCAGGAGAAAGATCCGGAGCGTTGCGAGCTGTTCCTGGTGGAGGGCGAATCAGCCGGTGGCACGGCGAAGAGCGGTCGCGATCGGCGCTATCAGGCCATCCTGCCGCTGAAGGGCAAAATTCTCAACGTGGAAAAGGCCCGCTACGACAAGATGCTGGGCCACGAAGAAATCCGCGCCATGATCACGGCCATCGGCACCGGGATCGGCAAGGACGATTTCGACGTTTCCAAGCTGCGCTACAACAAGATCATCATCATGACCGACGCCGACGTGGATGGCTCGCACATCCGCACGCTGCTGCTCACCTTTTTCTTCCGGCACATGCAGGAGCTGATTACGCGCGAGCACATTTTCGTCGCGCAACCGCCGCTGTACCGGATAAAGAAAGGCAAGTCGGAAAAGTACATCAAGGACGACAAGGAATTCACGCGTGAGATTCTGCGTCGCGCCACCGAAAACATGAAGGTGGAGCTGAAGGACAAGACCTTGCTGGAGAGCACCGAGCTGCGAAATTTCCTGATGCAGCTGGACGACATCCAGATCACCTGGCGGCGCATGGAGCGGCGTATGCGCGATCCGCGCGTGGTGGAAGTGCTGGCGCGCACCGACCTGTCGATCGACACCAAGGCCGACTTCACTCAGGAAAAGAATCTGAAGCCGGTTTACGAAGCGCTCAAGGCCATGAAGATCGAGGCCGGTATGAAGCAGGACGAGGAACATTCCGCCTGGGCGGTGACGTTCAAGGATCCGACCAACGCGGAGCGCGCCATCGACATCGAGCTGACCTCGCAACCGGAGTACAGGCGGCTGCGGTCGTTATCGAAACTGGTTTCGAAGTTCAACCAGCCTCCGTTCGCGGTGCTCAAGGAAAGCAGCCGCGAGGTTCAGCAAAGCTGGCGCGAGCTGCTTGCATACATCAAGAATGAGGGCACCCGCGAAGTAAACGTCCAGCGGTACAAGGGGCTGGGCGAAATGAACGCGGATCAGTTGTGGGAAACCACCATGAACATCGAGACCCGTACGCTGCTCAAGGTTTCGCTCGAGGACCTGGCGCAAGCGGATCAGATTTTCACCACGCTGATGGGCGAGGACGTCGAGAGCCGGCGGAAATTCATCGAAGAAAACGCGCTGGATGTTCGTAATTTAGACGTTTGAAGAAGTAGTCTACCGACCGGCAGATCATTTGTGACACGTTCGAAGGTGGTGGGCCCTGATGGATTCGAACCATCGACCAACGGATTATGAGTCCGCTGCACTAACCGCTGTGCTAAGGGCCCGTGTCCAGATTCGCAAAACGGGCGCAGAGCGCCTCTTGCGCTTATAGAGCCCATTGTCGCAAATTGGCAAATTGGGGAACAGCATGAGCGGAACAACCAACGCACATTCTACGTCCTTGGAAGTGTGCTGGACTTCATTGGCGATGTCGTCGGTGAGTTCTTCGGCGTCATTCTCGAGGAATTTCTTGGAGCGGTGCTGTCAGGGGAAATTGCTGGACTCATCTGGTCCGAAGTTTCGGGCTGGTTTGGCCCGGAAGAACGAGTCAAAGTCGAGGGCGAGTTCATTTTCAGCGAACCGAACGTCAGGCGAGCCGCTCCTCCGGGAGACCAGCAAACCTAATCCTCGGGATACCAATACTGTGTGCGGCCGAGCATCGAGACGCCGATAAAACCGCGCACCTTTAGTTTTTTTCCGGCGTCCTCCAAAGCCATGAGGCACCTGTAGGCTTTCCCGCTGTCCGGATCGAGGATTCGCCCGCCGGACCATTGCGAGCCATCCTTATGGAGATCCCACATGAACCGCAGTCCGACCACCGGCTGATCCTTCAATTCGCCGGCGCAGGCCGTGCAGCGAGGATTGGGATCGCGCGGATTCGGATTGAGCAGTTTTTCGATCCGGCCGTATAATTTTCCGTTCTCCTCCCAGATCGAAATGATCGAGGTCGCTTTGCCGTTCACGTCGCTCACAGTTTTCCAGCGTCCCACCGGAGTGGTCCTCGCGGGAGCTTGCGCGGCAAGAATCGAGGCACACCAACATAAAAGCATCGCCACACGAAGCATCACAATGCACCCTCCAATAAAGGAACGTACTCAGCGCTCCACATCGAGTTACAAATTATTCGTGTGAGTATGTGTGCATTCGTGGCGCTTTCGTAACGCGGCGTTGCGTGGCTCGGCGCTGCCGCCGCAGTGTATTGGATGTCGCCAGCGAGCCATGAGCGTCAGCTTTCACCCTGCAGCCTTGGCTTCAACCTACGACCGTAGTGACACGTCGGCATCGACCGCTTCCTATGGTCGCGGCTCAGGGTCTGCGCTTGTCATCGCTACCGGCAGTGGTTCTGTTGGCACTGAACCGCGAACGCGAGTAAGCGGGTCCTGTCGCTTTTACTAGTCGATGAGAGCTTCGTAAGCCATGCGCTTGAACTGATCGCCGGCTGGCGCGCTGGTAGGCGGCAGGATGTTGATCAGGAACACGCCGATCATGTGCTCCTTGGGATCGATCCAGAACGAGGTCCCCGCCGCGCCGCCCCAATAGTATTCGCCTTCGGAACCGACCGTGGCCGACCTGCCCGGTCCCAGATTGATCGCGAACGTCAAGCCGAAACCGTAACCGTCCGCCAGCAACCCCGCACGCGGAAGCGCGCCCAGGTGATCGGCGTGCATCAACTCCACGGTCTTGCGGCCGAGGAGGCGCGTGCCGTCGAGGTCGCCTCCGTTCAGCAGCATCGAAACGAAGCGGGCATAGTCGTCGAGCGTGCCCACGGAACCGGCTCCACCCAACATGAGCGCCGGCTTCATCTTATAGTGGTCCTGCGCGAAGCCTTTGCTGGGCTCGATTCCGCCATCTCGCTTGGGCGTTTGCAGGACGGCGAGGCGGCTCCACTTCTGTTCGGGCACGAAGAAAGCCGAGTCCTTCATACCCAGCGGGCGGAAGATGCGCTCTTCGAAGAACTGGTCGAGCGGCTTGCCCGACACGACTTCCACCAGGCGTCCGAGCACGTCGATCGAGTATCCATAGCGGAATTTCGTCCCAGGCTCGTCATTGAGCGGAGCGGTCGCCAGGCGCTTCACGGCTTCGGCGAGATTGAAAGAGACGTTTGGCGCGCCGCCCAGCATCTCCAGTTTTTTGTACGCAGGATCGCCCATTTCGTCTTTGGGACCCATGTAATCGAGACCGGTGGTGTGGCGGAACAGGTCGCGAACGGTCATGACGTGCTCGGCCGGGACGTTGTAGTAGATGTGCTTTCCGGCGGCATCCGTCGATTCGCGGCCCACGCGCATGTCTTTGAACTCGGGCAGATATTTCGAGACCGGATCGTTCAGCGAAAAACGGCCCTCTTCATACAGCATCATGGCGGCGACGCCGGTGATGGCCTTGGTCATGGAATACATGCGAACGATCGTGTCGGGTTTATAATCGCCCCAAGTCTCGCGGAAGACGACCTTACCATTGCGGGCGATCAAGCCAGAGGCCCCGTTGAGACGGCCTGCGGCGACATGCTCGCGCATGACGGTGCTGATGCGGCCGAGTCGTTCAGGGGAAAATCCGGCGCTGTTTGGCGCGGCTGACGGGAGGTCCGCCCCCCTTAAGGAAAAGATGGCGAGCGAAATAGCCAGTGTGTAACGGACGGTGATCCCCATGGGGTATATCATATCTGAAGATTAGAAGACAGGAGTCAGAATAATGACGACGCGCATGATTCTTATGTTGGCGGCGGTTCCTTTGATCGCCTCGGATTGTGGAGGGCTCGCGGGATTGAAGCTCAAGGACACCACCATCACGGCGCAGGAAGTCGCCGCGGGAGCGTTTGCGCCGACTTCGGGATCAGCCTCGCTGTACAAGGACGTGCCTGCATTTTGCCGGGTCCAGGGAACCATCAAGCCGTCGGCGGATTCCGACATCCAGTTCGAAATGTGGCTACCTGCGTCGGGATGGAATGGGAGGTATCAGGGGGTCGGCAACGGTGGATTCGCGGGATCGCTCGGACTGAATCTGCTCGCGGCCGGTGTTCGCGCGGGATATGCGACGTCCACCACGGACACCGGTCACAAAGCCGGCGTGACGGACGGCGAATGGGCCCTGGGCCATTACGAGAAAATCGTCGATTTCGGCTATCGCGCGATCCATGAGACCGCGGACAAATCCAAGGCCATCGTTCAGGCCTATTATGGCGGCGCCGCGAAGCGCTCGTATTTCAGCGGATGCTCGAACGGCGGAAGGCAAGCCCTGCTCGAAGCCCAGCGGTATCCCAACGATTACGACGGCATCATCGCGGGTGCGCCGGCGAACTTTCTGACCCATCATCTGAGTGGCTTTGTGTGGAACGCCGAAGCAGTAGAAGCGGCTCCCATCCCGCCGGTCAAGATGAAGGCCATCGAAGGCGCAGCGCTGGAGGCTTGCGATGCGCTGGATGGCGTCAAAGACGGCGTGATCGACGATCCCACCAAGTGTCATTTCGATCCTTCGAAGCTGCTGTGCAGCGGCGCCGAATCGGACGCGTGCCTGACGGAGGGTCAGGTGGCTACGCTAAAGAAGATCTACGCCGGGCCGCGCAACTCCAAAGGCGAACAGATTTTTCCAGGCTATCTTCCTGGCGGCGAGGCCGGTCTGGGTGGATGGGCCGCGTGGATCACGGGCGCCAGTCCTGGGAAAAGTTTTCAATTCGCGTTCGCCAAGGGATTCTTCTCCGACATGATTTTCAATGACGCGAACTGGGACTTTCATAAATTCGATTTCGACCGCGACGTAAAGATCACGGACGACAAGGGCGCGCGCATCTTCAACGCCACCGATCCGAATCTCAAAGCGTTTAAGGACCGGGGCGGCAAACTGCTGATCTTCCATGGATGGAGCGACGCCGCGATCGCTCCCGTCAATACCATCAACTACTACGAAAGCGTGGTTTCGAAGATGGGTGCGAAGCAAGCCAGTGGATTCGTGCAGTTGTACATGGTTCCCGGGATGGAGCATTGCGCCGGGGGGCCGGGTCCGAACGAGTTTGGCGCTCTCTCTCCGAATGCTCTCGATCCGGAACACAGCATGGCGAAGTCATTGGAACGGTGGGTGGAAGACGGCGTGGCCCCGGACAAGGTGATTGCCAAGAACGCGGCGCGCACGCGGCCGCTGTGTCCGTATCCCCAAGTCGCAAAGTACAAAGGATCGGGCAGCACCGATGATGCGGCGAATTTTACGTGCGCCGCGAAGTAATCTAATGCGCGTGAGCCTTGGCTAGCCCGCGACGGCTTTGGAAACTTCCGGCCGCGTGATGTCGATCCCTCCGCGGAAGTAGGCGCCATCTTCGATCACGATGCCGGCGGTCTTTACGTCGCCCACCAGGTTGGCGCCTTTGCGCAACACAATGCGCTGCGTAGCTTCTACATTTCCGTTGACAGTTCCAGCGATCACTACTTCGGCTGCCTTAATCGCCGCGTTGGCCTTGCCACCGGCATTTACCGTGAGGCGATTCTGAGACTCGAGTTTCCCCTCGATTTCGCCGTCGACTCTAAGTTCGTCCCGGCTGAAGACGTCTCCTATGATGCGCATGGTGGGGCCGATGAACGCACCGCTGCCGACCGAAACCAGATCAGCGGACGGAAATTGGTCGTGGTTCGCCATGTGTAATGGCAAGCACGCCACCTTCCACCGAGGTTCCGTTCATTCTTAAGGATGTTGCGGGCTCGATCCGACTCTGGCGTAAGGATTTTCTACAGGATCGGTGGCAGAACTTTCCAACTAAGCGGTTTTCCCTAGAAATTCTGTTACGCCACGCCTCGCTATCAGATCTAACGAAAAGGGAGATCCAACTCATGTCGCATTACGATAAGCTTGCTGGTGCGGAAGACCTCTCCACCGAAGCGATCCAGAGCGAGGTCGAGCGGATCCTGTCGAGCGAGAAGTTCGCACGGTCCAAGCGGTTACGGAGCTTACTTGAATTCACAGTGGCTCAGACTCTGCAAGGTAACGCCGACACCCTGAAAGAATACGTCATCGGCACGGAAGTGTTGAAAAAGCCGGATACTTACGATCCGCGCAGCGATTCTCTGGTGCGGGTGCTGGCCTGCCGCCTGCGGGTGAAGTTAAAGGAATACTACAGTAACGGCGGGGCGGAGGATCCTTTGGTGATCGAGTTCCCCAAAGGCAAGTACGTCCCCCGTTTTCAGCGCCGCGACCAGCTTCAAACCGAGGTGGAACGGAAGCTGCGCTCCCGCAACTCCTACTCGATGGGAAAGTTTCTGGCGGCGAAGTTCAATGAGGAATCGCTGGCTGCGGCCGCGGAGCAGTTCGAGGAAGCCATCGAAGCCGATTCCGATTGGTCTTTGGCCCACGCTGGTCTGGCAAACGTGTATGCGCTCCAGGCGTTCCTGGGCTTCCGTCGCCCTCGCGAGGTGTGGCCGCTGGTGCGGGCTCAAGCCGAAGCCACTCTGCACCTGGATGACCTGTCGTCCGAAGCGCATCTCGCACTCGGCACGGCGTATGCGCTGCTCGACTGGCGCTGGAGCGATGCAGATCTGCATTTCCAGAAAGCGATGGAGCGCGATTCCTACTCTGGTGCGGGTCACCTTTGGCGCGCACTGGCGTGCCTGATTCCGATCGGAAAGATCGCGGAGGCTCAGCGGGAGCTGCGGCGGGCGCACGAACTGGCTCGAGCACCGTTTCTGGAGGAAGCCACCGGTCTGATCGCGTACTTCACCCAACAGCACGAAGAAGTGCTGCGCCTCAGCGAGCACTCGACTGGTGCGTCGGGGGCATGGTGGCCGTGGATGCGGAGTTGCGCGCTGCTGGGACTGGGCCGGGTGCAGGAAGCGATCGGGCTGCTGGAGCGCCAGCGCCACCACGAACCGCAACGGACAAGGATCGCTCCGACGCTGGGATTCGCTTACGGAGTGGCGGGGCAAACCGAGCAGGCCTACGAGTTACGGGCCGAGTTGCGCGAGCGTCGCGAGCGCGGAGCGTGGGTCGGAAATTACGACATGGCGCTCATCGAAACAGGCCTGGGAAATCAAAGTGCAGCCCTCGCGCTGCTGCATGAAGCGCTGCGCGAAAGGGAACCCGCCGTTGCTTTCCTCACCGTCGATCCCCGGATGGAGAGCTTGCGAGCCGCGCCGGAATTCAGCGGCCTGATTCACCGGATCGTGCTGATGGAAGGTGAGTTTGAAAGTCGCAATGCCAACGCCTAGCAGACTGTCCCAGATCTAGCGGTAGTACGCGCTCCATCACTGTCGCGCTTCAAACCGTCGGGAATCTTCAAATGCTTGAGGCGCGACAGGCACGGAGCGCGTTGCCCACACTTGCTAACGCGATTCCACGATCATCTGAGCGGCCTTCTCCGCGATCATCATGGCCGCCGCCTGAGTGTTGCCGCCGACGATGACGGGCATGATCGAAGCATCCACCACGCGCAGCCCCGCCATACCGTGAACTTCCAGCCTGGAGTTTACGACGCTGGTCGCATCTTGTCCCATTTTGCACGTGCCTACCGGATCATACAGCGTCTCCGCGTGCTCTCGGACGTAAGCTTCAGCGTCATCTAGTTTGGAGACCGGCTCTCCGCGATAGACGTCGAAAGCTTTCGCGGACGCGATCTTGCGGGCGAGATTTACGCCTTCGGCCAATCTCGCGAGGTCCGCCGGTTGGGCCAAATAACACGGGTCGATCGCCGGCGCGTCGAGAGCGTTGCCCGTTCGCAGCGTGATGCGTCCTCTGCTTAGTGGCGCGAGCAGCGTCGGACCGATGCTGAAACCGTGCCCGCCCGGCTTGACCAAGCCATGTTGCACGTAGTGCACCGGATCGAAATGAAATTCAAGATCGCACTCCAGGAGTTCCGGCCGCGTACGCACGAATGCGCCGGCTTCGGAAACATTCGATGTGAGCGGACCGTTCTTCCGGATCAAATAGTTCAACACATTCGGAATGGTTTCCGCGCCATCCAGCGAGATGGGCTGCGTGCAGAAATATCCCACGATGGCCGCCAGATGATCCTGCAGATTCTCGCCGACCCCGGGAAGATCCAGCGCCACTGAAATGCCAAGCGACTCCAACTGCGCTTGTGGACCGATGCCAGAGAGGAGCAGCAGTTGCGGCGATCCGATGGCGCCGGCCGAAAGAATCACTTCGCGGGCCGCGCGAGCCTGATTCACGGAGCCTTTCTGCAGGAACTCGACACCCGCGGCACGGCCGTTCTCGACGATCAGCCCCGTGGCGTGGATGCCGGTCCAGACCGTAAGATTCCCACGGCGTAGGGCCGGCTTCAGATAGGCGTCAGCGGCGCTCCATCGACGGCCGTTCTTTTGCGTGACTCGAAAAAAACCAGCGCCCTCCTGGAGTGGTCCATTGAAATCGGAGTTGCGAGCGATCCCGGATTGCTCGCACGCTTCGACGAACGCGTGCGACAGGGGATTGACGCAGTTCAAATCCGCAATCGAGAGCTGCGCTTCCGCGGCTTCAAACGCCGGGAGAACGCCGTCGAATCCCCAGCCGGAGTTTCCCAGATCGCGCCAGGCGTCGAAGTCGGCGCGGCGTCCGCGGATGTAGACCATGGCGTTCATCCCACTGGAACCGCCCAACATTTTTCCGCGCGGCCAATACAGGCTCCGTCCGTTGAGCTGCTCTTGTGGCTCGGTCGAGTAATTCCAATCCAGCGGCGATTTGAACAGCTTCGAGAACGCTGCCGGAATGTGGATTTCGCGCTGGCGGTCGGGAGGACCGGCCTCGATCAGAAGGACATTGGTCTCCCGATCTTCGGTGAGACGCGACGCAAGAACACATCCGGCGCTGCCGGCTCCGATCACGATATAGTCGTACACGTTGTCCTATGAAACATGAGTACGCAGTGGTGAACGGTATTCGGATGCATTATGTCACACAGGGCTCCGGACCGTTGATTTTATTCGCGCATGGGTTTCCTGAGTTTTGGTATGAGTGGCATCGCCAGCTTGAAGAATTCGGCCGGGATTACCACGCCGTCGCGCCGGACTTGCGCGGCTATAACCTGACTGAGAAACCGGAAGGCGTGGAGAATTATCGCGTGCGGCACCTGGTCGAGGATCTGCGCTCGCTCGCCACCCATTTGGGAGCACAGAAGTTCACACTCGTAGCCCACGATTGGGGTGGAGCCGTCGCGTGGGCCTTCGCCCTGGCGCATCCGGAGTTGCTCGAAAAACTGGTGATTATCAATGCGCCGCATCCCGGCATTTTCGCGCGGCTGCTGCATTCGAATCCCGAGCAGCAGAGTGCCAGCCAATACATGCGGATGTTCTGCACTCCACAGGCGGAAGAAAGTCTATCTCGCGACCATTACCAGCCGCTCGTCGATATTGTGCTCACGCATGGGTTGAAGCGCGGTTACTTTAATGAAGACGACAAGCGGGCGTATGTTGAGGCCTGGTCGCAACCCGGCGCATTGACCGGCGGCTTGAATTACTATCGGGCGTCGCGCATGCTGCCTCCCGCGCCCGGGACGCCGCTACCGGAAGCCGGGTTGCCGCTGGATAGCGCATCCCTGACGGTCCGCGTGCCGACGCTGGTCATCTGGGGCGAGCGCGATACGGCGCTGATCGCCGCGAATCTTGACGGCCTGGAAGAATTCGTGCCGGATCTCACCGTGCGCCGTGTTCCCGACGCGAATCATTGGGTGGTCCACCAGAAGCCCGATCTGGTGAACGGCTATATTCGCGAGTTCATCTCTTAGTACGCGCTCCATAACTGTCGCGCCTCAAACGGTCGGCCATTTTGACGGCTATGCGCGATAGTCATTGGGGGGGTGGGTTGAAAGCCCACCCTCCACGCGTTAACGACCCGTGGCCAGAAAGCTATCATGGTGATTTGGGTGAGAAGAACTCGACCGGCATGCGCACGCGTGCCGTCCTGATTGTCATCAGTGCGACTACTCTCGGATTCCTGATCTGGTCTTTGCGCGACTTCAAGCTCGGCGAGCTGATCACGGATCTGAAGGAGATGAACTGGTGGTGGGTCGCCCTGGCGATCGCCGCCGACATCGCCGTCTACGTCTGCCAGGGTTGGCGCTGGAGTTCTTTGTTGCGGCCGGTCGAGCCGGCTTCTTTGTGGCAGACCGTCCGCGCAGTCTACGTGGGCCTGTTCGGAAACGAGGTGGTCGGCTTCAATGCCGGTGAAGTCGTTCGCTGCTATCTGATCACGCGCTGGACGTCCCTCCCCTTTTCGGTTTCCCTTTCGAGCGCCCTTATCGAGCGCATTCTGGACGGCATCTGGCTTTGTCTGGCCGTGCTGGTTGCGCTGCGCATTGTGCCGCATCCGCGCCACATGCGGTTTCTCATCGGCAGCGAATACGTACTCGCCACCGTGGTCCTGCTGGGCGCCGCGCTGCTTGCGGTGGCGATGTTCTATCGCCACCATGCGCGGGCGATGCTTGCCGGAGACTCCTGGAAACGCCACCTGCGCGTCTTGATCGACGACCTCAGCCTGATCGGCCATTCACGGTATCTTTATTTCGCGTTCTTGCAGAGCCTGGCGTGCTTGCTGCTGCAAACCATCCCCATCTATGCGTCGTTTAAGGGTTACGGCTTCGAAGACCTCGGTTTGAGATACGCTTTTGCAACGGCGGTGATTATCCGCATGATCAGCGCGGTTCCGCAGGCGCCGGGGAACATCGGCATTTATCTGGTCACGAAAGAGATCCTGGTGCGGATCTTCAACGTGGTTCCACGCGATGCAGAGAATTTCGCCGTAGTGTTTTGGGGCATCGTCACGCTGCGCCTGTTGATTGGCGGTATTGTCGCGCTGTTCCTGACCGGATCGAAAATCGGCGAGCTGCGGCGCGCCGCTCGTGACGAGCACCGGGAACTCGCCCGCTCGCGCGGGAATGGTACTGATTAATGACTCCCGCGCCTCCAGCCGTCCATTGAGGTGCGACAGTCATGGAGCGCGTTCCGTTCTACGGAGGAAACAATCCGCCCGATTCGAGAATTCTGCGTCCTTCAGTTCCGCGAAGGAATTGCAGGAACTCTCGCGCCGCAGCGGGCTGGACGCTGGTTTTCACCACTCCACCGGCTTGACGAATTGGATCGTGCCACTCCGCCGGCAACAGAGTTCCCCGGTCTTTCAGCAAAGTCCATGACGTGATCACTGCATCGGCATTGCGGCTTTCGGCGAATTGCATTGCCTGACGGACGTTCTCACCGTAGACGATTTTCGTCTCGATCTGCTTCCACAGCCCGCGCGTTTCGAGCGCCTTGCGCGCGGCAATCCCATACGGCGCGAATTCGGGATTTGGAATCGCTATGTGCTTGACGTGCGCCTTGGTCAGATCATCCAGCGAGCGCACCGAACCGTCCGCCGACCACAACCCGATGCGGCCTGTCGCGTAGACCACAATCGTCGTGGAATCAAGATTACCCGATGCGGCCAGATTCCTGACATACTGCTCGCTGGCGGAGAGAAACACATCGTAGGGTGCGCCGTTTTCAATCTGCCGCGCGAGCGATCCGCTGGACCCGATGGTGAATCGGATCTTCGCTGTGAAACTTTTCTCGAATGCCGGCGTGAACGGCGCCAGATCGGAAGCCGCCGCAATCAACAGATCCGCTGCATGGCCGGAAGCGACCGCGAATATCGTTGCGGCGAAAAACCTCATCTCAGTTCATGGTAAACCGACCAGGTGCGCTCCACCGCGGACGTCCATGAAAACTGCCGCGCACGTTCCAAGCCTCGCCGCGCAAAATCGCCCTGCAAAGCGTCATCTGCCACCAGGCGCGACAAGGCATCCGCAATCGAATCGACCTGGAGCGGGTCCACCAGCAACGCTGCGTCTCCAGCCACCTCGGGAAGCGCGGACGAGGTGGATGTCATTACGGGAACTCCGCGGGCCATCGCCTCCAGCACCGGCATGCCGAAGCCTTCGTCGAGCGACGGAAACGCGAAGATCCTAGCGCGCTGGTAGAGGCGTTCCAAATCGGGGGACGAGACATAGCCGAGGACGTCGATCGCGCCGCGCCGCGGGCTTTCCTCGATGGCGTGAAGCTCTTCCGCCGCGCCGTAGCCGTTGGAAGCGCCGGCAAGCGCAAGACGCCAGTCGGCGGGAAGCCGCTCGAACGCTTTCACCAGACGGGCCACGTTCTTGCGCCGCTGGATCGCGCCCACGAACAACACCAGGTTTTCACGCGGGCCGTTGGATGCGGCGGGAATGTGCACACCATGCGGGATCACGCGAATCCGCTCCGCGGGCACTTTGAGCAGTTCCTCGATCTGGCTCGCGGTGAAGCGCGAAACAGCGATGATCGCGTCGCTCAATTGCGCGGCCTGGCGAGCCTGTTCCGTGAAGCGAGCGCGAAACTCGGGGGAAGAATAGTCGCCGGTCATGACGAATAGATCGTGGAAGGTCGATACGGTGCGGGGTGCGCGTGCTTCGACGCGTTGGTTCAGTGCGTGGAACAACTCGCCGGGGGGCGCTCCAATCAGCAGTCTGCGCACGGCATTTTTAGGGATCCGCTCGCGGTAGGAGCGCGGAAAGCGGTGCGGGCGATAGGACCAGAGAAACTCCTCTTCCGGGTGCGCTCGCGCCAAGCCAAACAGGATTTCGCGCGAGTAAACACCGACTCCCGATAGATTCCGTCCCAGGCTGTAGGTGGCGTCGAGCGCGATCGGCACTGTTGGCTATGATCGCGCAAAAGACGACGAGCCGACAGTTTGTTCAATCAGTCTACTGGTGCATGGCGACCGCCACGGGAGTCAGGTCCGTGGACGCCCGCTCGAGGAGCACTTCAAGTGACGCGGGCCGCTGCGGATCGAAGATCGCGGCTCCGATCGAGACGCGGTGTGCCTGGGTCGCGGCGTGTAACCGCGCCCATACTGCCTCCAAGGTTTCGACATCGGTTTCGAAGGTGGCGATCGCGAAACGGCTGTCTCCAACGCGGGCCACCAGATCGGTGGCTCCGGCGATTCCGCGCAGATGATCGGCCGTCTCCACCAGCGCGAGATCGCGGCGCTGCTCGCCGAACGCGGTGGCCAGCTCGGTCAGATTCTTCGGCTCCGCGATCAGGATCATCATCCTGCGCCCGAGCCTCTCGGCCAGCTTGCGATCGCGATCCGCGAAGGTGATGAAAGCGGAGCGGTTGGGCAAACTGGTCAAAGAATCGTGGATCGCGCCGGCGCGGGCGGCCGACAGGATCCGATGGCGCTCGATCGCGTTGCGAATCGCGTGCGCCAAAGGAGCGCAGTCGACTTGCCGCTTGACCAGAAAGTCCTGCGCGCCTTCGCGGATCAGCCGCGCGCCCATAGCCTCGTCCTCGGGGCGGACCAGCAGGATCATGGGAACCTGTTCGGCGGCCGAATGCACCCGTCGAAACGTTTCCACGCCTTGACTGTCGGCCAAGTCTGGATCGAGCAGGATGATGTCGATGGCTTCATTGGCGAGGATGGCGGAAGCCTCGCTCCACGACGCCGCGTGGAGAGCTTCGATGTGGACCCAGTTGCTCCAGAACCGGCCAGCCTCGATTTCGATCAGAACGTCGCGCAGGAAGAGCACGTCTTCCGCTTCGGATTCGACCAATAAAACGCGAAGAGACATGGTAGTAAGTTAGTGCAGGCGCGGCTGTTTTTTCTCAATTTAAATTTTCGAGATTGTACTCCTTCAGTTTTCGATACAGCGTGGTCCGTCCGATCCCCAACAGATGCGCGGCCACGGCGCGATCTCCCTTGGTGTATTCGAGCGCGTTCATAATGGCCCGGCGCTCCAGTTCGGAGAGCGGAATCACAGAGGGAAAGTTCGGAATCGCGGCAGCCAGCGGGGCGTCGGACATGGAAACGTTGGGTTCGTTTGGTACAGAAGAGCGCTGTGCAGAGGCAGCGGCCATCAGGTATTGGGACTTCTTTTGCAGCAGAAAATTCTGCAGATTCGACGGTAAATCAGCAACATGCAGCAGCGGTCCCGAATTGATCGCCACCATGTGTTGAATGCAGTTTTCCAGTTCCCGGACATTGCCCGGCCAGTCGTAGTTCAGCATCACTTCCATGGTTTCGGCCGTGAGTGTGTAGTTTCCGCCTACACGAGCCAGAAAGTGATTGATCAGAGCGGGGATATCCTCGCGCCGGTCCCGCAGCGGGGAGAGCCGTATATTAATAACGTTGAGCCGGAAGTACAGATCGCGCCGGAAGGTGCCCTTTTCCACTTCTTTGGCCAAGTCACGGTTGGTGGCCGCGATGATGCGGAAATCCGACCGACGCGAGCTGACTGACCCGACTGGTCTGAACTCCTTTTCCTGTAAGACTCGTAACAACTTAGCCTGCAAGTCCAGGGGCAGCTCGCCGATTTCGTCGAACATCGCCGTACCGCCGTTCGCGCTTTCAATCAATCCGATCTTGGTGACTGCCGCGCCGGTGAATGCACCTTTGACATGGCCGAACAACTCACTCTCCATCAGAGGCCCGACCATGGAAGAGCAGTCGATGGTTACGAACGGTCCGGTGTGGTTTATATTATGGATAGCGCGCGCCACTACTTCCTTTCCGGTTCCGGTCTCACCCAGCAGCAGGGCCGGCCAGCGGCACTTTCCCAACTTTTGAATCATATGCAACACGTGCCGGGTCCGGGGCGACTGACCCACCAGCACGTTTCGGGAATCGTCCATTTTAGGGAGCATTTCCGATTCAGGTGTCCAAGTATGTAGTGTGTTGAGCAAACATAAACTCTACGGTCGTTTTCGAACTTCCTCAAGACCCACGTCAGGGCAATTGGTGTAAGTCCGTTGCGGGGACTGGGATCCCGCGAATGCGGGTAATCTTTACCGGTCGGAGACGACCATCGCCTCGCCCATCGCGTTTCTCACCTTCTCCGCCAATCGGTTGGCGTCGGAGAGCGATAGGCGACGTCCCACTAGTACCCTCCAAACCGTGCCTGCCTCGGCGACGCGCGAATCGTCAAAATCTTTGAGACTTCTGGCGAAGGCTTCGGCGCGATCGCGTGTGGAGAAGGCTCCGGCCTGCACGGTGTAGCCGCCGGTTTCTGGGGCGGGGTCATCGATGATTTTCAAACGTACCCGCGCGGTTCCGGATCGAAGCATGTCAATTTCACGCGCGGCGGCGAGCGAGAGGTCGACGATGCGTCCATCCACGAATGGACCTCGATCGGTGATCCGCACCGCGACGTGTTTTTCGTTATCGAGGTTGGTCACTTCCACCCAGGTCCCGAACGGAAGCGTGCGATGCGCCGCGGTCAGTTGTTCCTGATCGTAGATTTCTCCAGACGCAGCGGCGCGTCCATGATAGGGAGCGCCGTACCAACTGGCGATTCCAGTTTCACTGGAACCGGAGGGAGCGGGGGCGGGAACACGCGCGGCACTTTTACGCGAGCAGCCGGACGCGATCGCGAGAACCGCGAGAAGCGCGTGGATGAAAACCAACCGCACCCGCATGAACAGGGCCTCGGAACACCTAGAACAATTCTACTCGACTACGTTTCGGTGTGTTTTGGGGATGCGCAACCGGTCTGGTCACGGATTGGCGCGGAGCGCATCGTGCATTTTTTTCTTGACTTTCCATGCAAACCACCTTATAAAGGGGACACAACCGCGCTCTCTCACGAGTGGCGCGAATTTTGATGTAAAGGGAGAATCAATCGATGAAGAACGCAACGAAGAAGAAAGCGCCTGCGAAGAAAAAGGCTGCTCCGAAGAAAAAGAAGTAGTCACAGCAGCGCTTAAGTTCGAGTTCAACCCAATCGGCCCCGAGTAATCGGGGCCGTTTCTTTTTGTCTTGCATCACCGCGCCGGACGCAGCGCTGCTTGGTTGAACAGGGCCGAACCTTCGTTCGACAGAAGCACCCACAGTCCGTAAATCCCCAGCATGGTGTGGAACGGGAACGCCGGCAGTTCAATCGCCGAAAGCACGATGGTCAGAATCCGCGCCCACGGCTGATACGTAAGCAGACCGATGCCGGCGATCAAGCCCGGCAGCGAGATCACTACCACCACCACCATAATCACCACGCCAATCAATCCGAGCACGCCACTGGCGAAGAAGGTATCGGTGCTGTGGTCGGTCATTCCGAGAAAACTTGCGAGGCCGCCGAAGAACAACATCGCAATCAGCCCAACCACCACCCCCAGGCCCCCGAAGATGATGTGCAGAATCGCCAGAATCTTGACATGCTGTTGCATGGGTTTTCCCCCAGATCAGTATACGCAAGCGGGTTGGGGAAGGTTCAGAACCGTCAACCTGAAACTGCACATCGCCACCCGCTACCTGCGGTCGCTGTTCCGTGTCGGCATCGAACCACGACCGCAGGGAGTGGGTCCCACGCCGGTTGATGATTCTCGCGCGTGCTGGTAGCGCCTACGGCGTCGCAATGTCGACGATTGCGGACCGCGCGCTCTCCAGCGTGTTGGTTCCCACCGCCGAGACCTGGTAGCGATACTTCTTGGCAGGCTCTACCTGACGATCACTGTACGCCGGTGACGCGATCTGGGACGCGACCTTTTCAAACGGACCGCCCTCCGTCGATCGATACACGTTGTAGCCCTGGAAACGTGGATCCGTGTTGCGGTCCCAGGCAAGCTCGATGGAGTTGGTTCCTAGCTCCACGGTCAGACCCGAAGGCGCGGCCGGCGCGAACTTGTCTTCCGCGGCGATCGGCGAGGAAGCGGCGGTGTCGCTCTGCTGAAGCTCGCCCGCGGTCGCCTGGACGAAGTATCGATACGTCGTCCCGTATTCGATCTCCGCGTCGCGATATTCCGGCTGGTCGCTCGCCGCGAGCAATTCCGGTTGGGCGTCGCCCACCGCGCGGAAGATTCGATAGTGGGACGAATCGCCGCGCCACGTGAGGTTGATGGCGTTGGGCTGATTCTCTGCTGTGACTCCAACCGGCGCCGCCAGCGGAGGCTGAATGGGGAGCGTTTTCAGCGTCGACCAATCCGAGGTCTTTCCCTTCGGTCCCGTAACCCGGAGGGCGACGGCCACTTCTTTTCCGATCCATTCCAACGCCGGAACGTCGAAACTGACCGGACCAGCTCCGGCCGCGGGAGTTGGAATCCGCTTGGCGGAGGCAGCCCACGCGTCCTGATTCCACGGCTCGATTGTCGGACCGATGCGCAGCTCGATCTCGCGCACGCTTCTTAGCGCGAGCCCTTCGGTAGTCAGCGGCAGCACCGTGAATTGCCCGTGGATCCGATCGCCATATTCAGCGACCACCAGATCGGTGACGCGCTGCGGAATGTCGAGCGTGGGCGGCAGCGGGTTCCCTACGTAGCCGCATCCCGCCATTAGCGCAGCGGCTCCGAAAAGCGCAAGCCTCACAAGATGTACCGGCTCAGGTCCTGATCCTTGACGATGTCCGCCAGTTGCTTGCGGACATAGGCCGCATCCACTTTGACCACCTTCTTCTTCAGGTCCGGGCCGTCGAAGGAAACGTCTTCCAGTAGTTTTTCGAGAATGGTGTGCAGGCGGCGCGCGCCGATGTTCTCGGTGGATTCGTTCACTTGCGCCGCGAACGACGAGATCTCCTGAAGCGAATCCTCGGTGAACGTCAGCTTGATGCCCTCGGTATCGAGCAAAGCTTGATATTGCTTGATCAGCGCGTTCTTGGGCTCCTTCAGAATGCGAATGAAATCCGCTTCGGTGAGCGATTTCAGCTCGACGCGAATGGGAAAGCGGCCTTGCAGCTCAGGGATCAGGTCGCTGGGCTTCGAAACGTGAAACGCGCCCGCGGCGATGAACAGGATATGGTCCGTGCGCACGAATCCGTAACGAGTATTGACGGTGGTGCCTTCGACGATGGGCAGAATATCGCGCTGGACGCCTTCGCGGCTGACATCGGGGCCGTGGCCGCCTTCGCGTCCGGCGATCTTGTCGATTTCGTCGAGAAAGACAATGCCGCTGCGCTCCACGCGCTCGATGGCAACGCGGGTCACCTGGTCCATGTCGACCAGTTTCTGTTCCTCTTCCTGAACCAGATAGTCCAGCGCTTCGCCGACGCGCATCTTGCGTTTCCGCGTGCGGCCGCCGAACAGGCCGGGCAGGACATCTTTCAGGTTGATGTCCATCTCCTCCATTCCGGACGCCGTGGAGACTTCAAACGTCGGGCCGCGTTCTTTCACGTCGATCTCGACCATGCGATCGTCGAGCTTGCCCGCGCGTAACTTCTCGCGCAGCTTTTCGCGAGTCCGCTCGGCGCTTTCGGAAGGCTCGGTATGCGTGGGCATCAACAGATCGAGCAGACGTTCTTCGGCGTTGCGTTCGGCGCGCTCGCCAACTTCGTTGAGGCGTTCCTCCCGAACCATGTCGATGGAAATTTCGACCAGATCGCGAATCATCGATTCGACGTCGCGGCCCACGTAGCCGACTTCGGTGAACTTGCTCGCTTCGACTTTGAGAAACGGCGAGTTGGCGAGCTTAGCGAGTCTTCGCGCCAGCTCCGTCTTGCCGACGCCGGTAGGCCCAATCATTAGGATGTTCTTGGGCATCACCTCATCCGCCATCTCGGGTTCGAGTTTCTGGCGGCGGATCCGGTTGCGTAGTGCGATGGCGACAGCGCGTTTCGCGGCGGCTTGCCCGATGACGTATTTGTCGAGCTCGCGAACGATTTCGCGCGGGGTCAGCTCATCGAGCACCGGCTCGTCTTCAGCGGCTTGGGCGGGCAGATAGATGACCATCAGCCGAGCTCCCCGGGCGAGGAAACCTGCAACATGTCAGGCGCGAAAACTTTGAACGTCTTTAGAATCACACATCTCAGTGTGGCATACGCGTTCGCAATATTCTAGAACGCCTACAATCGAGCCTCTCAACGACTAACGAAGAGTATGTTTAAGCTTTGGCGACCAGTTGTTCCGCTCTGTTCTGTCGGCAAGCTCGCAGACAGCGGCAGTCATGCCTTGCTTATCGCTCGGCCCGCCTTCGGCCATCTCAGGCTCGAGCAAATTTGAGATCTTGTTGCGGTCGAGTTTCGCTCCAGCGGGATACTGGACCACGCGAGACGGCTTACGTCCCATTATCGCTTGAACATAAGTGGCGTCGGGGTTGAAGCGCACCCAGTGAGCCTTCGCATCGATCCAGGCGTTCACCTGAGCGATCGCCTGCGGATGATCGGTCGCATCGATGACGTGGTTTTGGCGGGATTCGAACACCAGCACAGAAAGGGACGGGAAGCGTTTCACAACGTTCGGAATGGCCACAAGTGGATCTTCCTGAGCGAAGCGAGCGTCGGCTTCCGCCAGCGTCGCAATGTGTTTCGGCCAATCCGCTCCGAAAACTTTGCGATCCGCAGCCTCATGCGTAACCGTGGGCGAGTAGAAGAACTTCGCGGGTCCGCCGATGTTTGCGAAGAACGCGAAATCCGCATCGCGGTTGAACTTTCCGTTTCCATCGCCGTCCAGGTACAAGCCGCCACGAGGCCTGCCCGGCCCCAGAGGAATTGTTGGGAAGACCCAAATGGGCATCTCCGCGCTATATCGCAGACGGCTAAAATCGATCCGCCCGGTTTTTGCGTCGTAGAACGGGTTCGGTTGGATCATGTTTCCCAGGTCCTCATTCGTGCCGAGCATCGGCGATTCCCAACTCGCGTACCATTTCAATCCGGGGAGTCTGTCCCCGAATCGAGCCATGGCATGTACACTCAGGTTCCCGCCCAGGGACCAGCCGATCACGCCGGTATTGTCCGCGATCTTCACGCCCGCAACGTCCTGAATCGATTTTCCGTCGACCGAACGCGTCTGTCCCGTAGTGAACGCGAGAACATCGGCGATGGCCTCCACACAGCCGGAGGGGCCGGGTGGAAATCCGCTACCGCCGCTTTTCATCACAATGCCGTCAGGAGCGCGATACTGGACGCCCGGGCACAGGAATCCGACGTCAACGAAGCCTTGCTCGGAAAGACAGGCAATGGAACCCGTGACATTGGGCAGCGCGCTGATCACGTGCACCGCCACCGGAGCGCCCGATTCGTATCGAGGTTTGGCGGGCGGAGAAACCCGCACCAGCAAGCCCTCAGCCCCACCGGTCTTGGACGGGATGTGAAGGAAGGGGCCCTGGAAGGTGCACCCTCCGCCAGTGCCGCGCGATCTTTCCGGAGTCCCTGTAAGCACCGGCGGATCCTGTGGTCCGCGCGAATCCTGCGGCGATGCCGTGGCACTGACTGCCCAGGCCGACAGCAACAACGCAGTTTTATTCACCCAAGCTCCTCATAGACGATGTTCTCGTTGGTATAGATGCAGATCTTGCCGGCGATCGCCATGGACTTTTCGACCACCTGGCGCGCAGAAAGTTTCGTATTTTCGAGCAGGGCCGTGGCGGCGGCTTTGGCGAACGGACCACCGGAGCCGATGGAGGCCACTTCGTTGTCCGGCTCAATGACGTCGCCAGTGCCGCTCACAATGTACGTATTTTGCGTATCGGCCACCAGCAGCAGGGCTTCCAGGTGCCGCAGCACTCGATCGGTACGCCATTCCTTCGCCAGTTCGACCACGGCGCGCGAGAGATTGCCGTTATGCTGTTCGAGCTTCATTTCAAAGCGCGCGAACAGTGCGAAGGCGTCGGCGGTGGCGCCGGCGAATCCGGCCAGAATCTTGCCTCCGTAAAGACGGCGCAGTTTCTTAGCGGTGGCTTTCAGCACTTCCGACCCGAGGGTCACTTGCCCATCGCCGGCCATCACGACCTTTCCGTCCCTGCGGACACACACAATAGTAGTGGAACGAATGCGGGATCTGTCTTTCACAAATTTTAGTGTGGCACACTAGGTTTCGTTTATTCTAGGAAGCAACCCCTTTGGCTGAGAACTTCAAGGTTTTCTTACTCTTGTACGTCAGGCCGGCGACCGCCGCGAGCGGCATTCTGGATCGCGGACGGCTGTGGTTCGCATGTGTCGCCGCGCTGGGTGTTTCGATCCTTTTGCACGCACCCGACGTCCCGGAACGCGGAGCTTCAAGTCCGTTCCTGCGGTTTATCTCGTACTCTCCCGGCGGATATCTCGCCGCGCTGGCACTGGTGGCGATCGTGATGGTGCCATCGATCATTCTGATCCGCGCCTGGAGCGGGTTTGGCAGCGCTTCGGTGCTACTCAATCGGGACTACGCGCCGTTACTGATGTGCGCGATGTTCACGTGGGCCGCGGCGTATCTCCCGCTGGCCGTGGCGCGGTTTTGGCTCGAGGAGCTGCATCAACCGCTGGTTTACGTCGCATTCAGCTTGTATTTTGTCGTGCTGCTGGCGGTGTGTGTGCGTGCCGTGTTTGGCACCGGATTCTTCGCGGCGATCGGCATGACGATTCTGGCATGGGTTGCGGGCGTGATCGGCGCGGTGTTGCTGGGCGTCGTCGGGCCTGCGCTGGGATACCTGGCGTCGCCGTTCGTGCTGTATTACCTGTACATCGCGTTCGGATCGCAGATGCGCGGATTCGGCGACGGGTTGCGATCCGGACAGCACTTCCGGCAGCAACTCGAAATGGCAACGGTGAATCCAAATGACGCCGACGCGCACTATCAGCTCGGGCTGATTTATCAGGCGCGCCGGCAGTACACCGATGCGATTTCACGTTTCGAGCGCGCGGTCGAGATCGACAAGACTTTCGCGGATGCGCACCTGCAACTGGGAGTCATCGCGCGCCAGCAAGGCCGGTTCGACGATGCGATCCGGCATCTGACCTCGGCAGTCGCGCTGGATGACAAGCTGGCGCAAAGCGATGTGTGGCGTGAGCTAGGCTCTGCGTATCTGGGAGCGAATCGCATGGAGGAGGCCACGGCCGCGCTCGCCAAGTATGTCGAGCGGCGCGCCTACGATCCGGAAGGGCTGTATTGGTACGGCATCGTGTTGAAGCGGATGGGGCGGGCCGCTGAGGCTAAGGAGATGTTCGAGCGGTGTATTGAGGCGGTGAAAACAATGCCGTCGCATCGGCGGGCTCAGGTTCGCATGTGGGGCGGCAAGGCGAGGGCAGAGTTATAGATCAGAGTGGCAGGTCAGGACCTGCCCCACCGGTCGAAGGAATTATTTCTTGCCCAGCACGCACACGGTCGAAACCGGCTTCATCTGGCGGGCTTCGGAATGGATGTCGGAGAATCCTGCCTTCTTCATGGCGTCGGCGAGGCCGCGGCCGGCCTGATAGGCGTGATCTTCCGTAGCTCCCTTGTTGCGCGGCTGGATGGCGAGGGCGATGGCGCCGCCGGGCTTCAGCACGCGTCCCACCTCGGTCAGGGTCCCTACTGAATCCTTCCAGAACTGGGCCGAGTTGATGGCGAAAATCTTGTCGAAATGCGCTTCGGGAAAAGGCAGTTTGTTGGCTGATCCAAGCTGAACCTGCACGCGGCCGTCGCGAATCGCGCTGGCGTTGCGGCGGGACGCCTGTTTCACCATCACGTCCGAATGATCGATCCCGGCGACGAATGCCGCTGCACGGCTGGCACGTTGAAGATCGGCTCCGGGGCCGAATCCAATCTCGAGTACGCGGTCCTCAGGCCGCAGTTCGAGGATCGAGAACACGAACTCGCTGCGTTCCTGGTTTTTCATCGCCATGACGTGCCCGACAAACCAGCCGAGCGTCCCTTCGGGTTTCGCGAATTGTTTGCGCAGATCCATATTGGATTTAGACGAAGAATACCCCCCTTAAGTTCGCAATCGTTCTAGCTTAAGCACGGGCGCGGTGGTTCGAATGGCCATGTTCCACGCTGTGTTTGAGATAGCCTCTGTACGTCACTGAAATAAGTCCTCTAATCCAGTACCGGCGATGGCCGGTTTGGTTTCAAGAAAACTTCCGTAAAGCGAATTGCTTAAGATGGTACTTAAAAGGGTGATCCACCTCCGGGGCGTTTCAAAGCAGTTTGAGGGCAAGCGCAAGGTAACTGCGCTGGAACGCGTCGATCTTTCGATCGAAAGCGGCGAGATGGTGTCGATTGTGGGACCGTCGGGCTCGGGAAAATCGACGCTGTTGAACTTAATTGGCGGACTCGATCAGCCGAGTGGCGGAGAAATCGAAGTCGATGGATCGGCATTGGCCAAATTGAACGACGACGATCTGACGCGGGTCCGGCGCGACAAGATCGGGTTCATTTTTCAATTTTTCAATTTATTGCCGACGCTAACGTGTTTGGAAAACGTATCGCTACCACTGCATCTTCGCGGATGGGCGCGGAAAAGGATCGAGGAACGCGCGACGGAGCTGCTCGGACTGGTGCAGCTTAGCGATCGTATGGAGCACCTTCCCGATGAGCTCTCCGGAGGAGAGCGGCAACGCGTAGCGATCGCGCGGGCGCTCAGCGTGTATCCGCCGATTCTGCTGGCGGACGAGCCGACCGGCAATCTTGACACGTCCACGGGTGGGGAGATTCTCCGCCTTATCAGAGACTTGCATGATCGGCTCGGGTCCACCGTGCTGATCGTGACGCATGATATTGCTGTGGCGGAAAGCTGTGCACGAACGATTCATCTTCGCGACGGACACGTGTGTCAGGATGTGCGCCGATGATCCTGCTGCGCCTGATCAGTTGGCCGTATGCGCGGAAGCATCTGCTGCGGACGCTGCTGACCACAGCGGGAATCGTGCTGGGCGTCGCGGTTTTCGTGGGGATGCACACGGCCAATCAGAGCGTGCTGGCGGCATTTCATCAGACCATCGACCGGATCGCGGGACAGACGCAGATTCAAATTTCCGCGGGAGAGCCGGGGTTCGATGAAGACGTTCTGGAAAAGGCGCAAAGCGTGGCTGAAGTTCGCGCGGCTGCACCGGTAATTGAAGCGACGGTGTCCACCGATCGTGGCAATCTGCTGATTCTCGGCGTCGACATGCTGGGCGATCGCAGCTTGCGGACTTACGACCTGGAAGGCGACGACGCGATCGACGATCCGCTGGTGTTCCTGGCTCAGCCTGATTCGCTGATCGTCACGAAAAGCTTCGCGGACGAGCGCAGGCTGAAGGCCAACAGCAAGATCCCGATGCGCACCATGGACGGCGAGCGCGTGTTCACCGTTCGCGGCATCATGAGGCCGGGCGGGTTAGCGAGCGCGTTCGGAGGCAACCTGGCGATCATGGACATCTACGCCGCGCAGAAGATATTCGGACGCGGGCGCAAGTTCGATCGCATCGATGTGGTGTTACAGGACGGGGTGACGCTCGCCGCAGGGATCGCCAAGCTGCGCGGCGCGATCGGCGCCGGATTTCAGATTGAGCCGCCCAGCTCACGCGGCGAGCAATTCGAAGCAACCTCGCACATTTACGCACTCGCGTCGAACATCACCAGCGTATTTGCTCTGTTCATCGGGATGTTCATCATCTACAACACCTTCGCGATTGCGGTGACGCAGCGCCGTTCGGAGATCGGCATTCTGCGCGCTTTGGGGGCGACGCGAGGACAGATTCGTACGCTGTTTCTCACCGAGAGCGCGATCACAGGGCTCGCCGGGACCCTTGTGGGGGTGGCATCCG
>Ga0210403_10000070_pt1 | contig 110197 bp, 93 predicted proteins | sample IncBWC19MmetaG_FD_150863 | JGI IMG/M metagenome (GOLD analysis project Ga0210403, IMG submission 150863) | Forest soil microbial communities from Barre Woods Harvard Forest LTER site, Petersham, Massachusetts, United States - Inc-BW-C-19-M | ecosystem: Environmental > Terrestrial > Soil >... | reverse complement strand
TGTCTGTTCCCAGTTGAGCGGCGTTGGGTATAGACTCTTGGGACCAGGTTATCCCCTCACAAATTAGGAGGTGCCGCATGGCCATTGTTAATCCGCTAGTAAAAGAAAAGGCCGCGCCGGAAGTGCGCGAGACCTTAGAAGGACTGACAAAACAATTCGGCAAGATACCCAACATTTTCGCCACCATGGCCCATCGACCGAATGTGCTGAAGAATTTCCTTCCGTTCTATGGCGCCGTCATGGACGAGGGCACCGTCGAAGCGCGCTACAAAGAACTCGCCTATTTGAAGACGTCGCTACTCAACGGCTGCGAGTATTGAACCCGCGCACACACCGCTTCGGCGAAGCGAATCGGAATCACAGGCGAGCAAATCCAGGCGCTGCAGTTCTACGACCGCAGCCCGTTGTTTGACGAGAAGGAGAAAGCCACGATTTTGTACGCCGAGCGCGTCACGCGCGGCGCGGCTGCGATTCGCGGCGGTACGCTCGAAGAGTTGCGAAAATTCTACGATGAGGGGCAGATTGTGGAATTGACATTGGTGATCTGCGCCGCCAATTTCACCAACCGCTTTAACGACGCACTACGCAACATCCCTGACCTCGGCGTCTAAGAACGTTGCACATATGTGGTCTGAGCCCAGCGGCCCGGGTCTTCCCCTAGAAACAGCTGGCTGTGCTTCTTCTGATCCGAAACTACGTAAAAGCATGGGTTTGCCATGCGCCGGAGAGGCCGGAGGGGTAACTCTTGGGCCTTCCAACAAAGGCGCTTCTCAGCCATCTCCCACAGCCCATTTCTGGATTACTTCCGAATAGCCGACTGGGAGTTCCACCGACCTCGCGCTTATCAGTTGTCGCCAGGCGATCTGATACGGAGCACGATTGTTACCTATGACGTTGAATCTCCAAGACCGTACATCGCCTCGGTCATAAGTTCTATTCATCAAGGATTGCTAACACAACTCATCTAGGGTGGGCACAAAATTAAGCACATTGGCGCACGGAATGGCACGACCGCCCTTCAATTTGCCAGAAAATGCTAGTCCCGCTGACGTCGCCGATTTGCCAGCTTATGGTTTCTAGTGCACGAGAATGTGAAGGCGCTCGACGGCAACGTTATGTCTTCGCTGCCATTTTGGGGAACTGAGCCGCCAGGATATTTCGATCGTTACTCTTCCCATAGAGCTCTGGATGAAGGTAGAAGTCGCGTTCAGCATTCTTCTTATCTTCTTCAATCACAAGCGGGTGCGCTTTCGCCCACGGATCTTTGCGCACGCCAGTCACTTGCCAGAAAACTTGTTGTCCCGAAGAACCACCTGCAATCCGAAACTTGCCGTTGCGCACCTCCTCGGCTACATGGATCTGTGGAGCAGGCGCACCTAGCGGCGTCAACTGAACACGAAATTCCTCATTGAGCTTGTCCATCCACGTTGGCAGAGCAACGATGGCCTCGCCTTTCGAATCCATTCGTGCCACACCATCATAGATGTTTTTCATCTCTGACGATTCCACAAACGAATGATTAAGGTATTTGTTCGCCGGATCCACTGGGTGGTCTACTCGAAAACCGCCGCCTGGCTTTGAAAGTGCTCCGGTAACCAGAACTGGTCCCTGGAACAGACCCGCGAACGGGCCCGAAGTGGTAGTCGCCCACACGCCAACCCCGGTCCCGCTCTGGCCGAACATGGCTGTTCCAGAATTGCTGGTTCCTTCACAACCGACATGGCTATCACTTTGGCCTTGTACGCCGTGACCTTCGTCGTTAATGCCGCGCACACCGGCTGTCTGGGTATTGGCGCCGGTCCTCAATAGGTTTGTGACTTGTCCAACAACTCCGGCCGAGGTGCTAGGGCCGAGTCCATCGTTTGTTAGTTGCGCATTTACACCTGTCGCACTGGGGGACACTGCATCCGCTGCCTGAAAAGACACTGCCAATCGAGTCGATATATCTGGATTTGGTATGCCGATGCCGGTACTGCCTGAATTCAGAACAACAAAGCGCCCGTTTGGTATGCCAGGGGCGTCGATCCCAAAGCTTCCGTTTCCGCCGAAGCTAAAATAGTCTGCGGCATCGGCAGCATTCGTTCCTCCTTCAATTCGCAGCGTCTTTCCCGCAGGCATATGCAGTGCAAAAGCGGGCAGAGTCATGCCTATACCGATATTGCCGTTCGGCAATACGGTTAATAACGCTACAAAGCCCGGATACGGCCATGGTCCGGTCGGCGCGACGATATTCAGTCCGTACAGGAAACTCATGAAAATATCCAAAGTGCTTCCGGCGCCGGCTAGGTTTATGCCGAAACCGCAATTTACGTCCTGCGTGTTGTTGGAAGCACCATCCCACACGAGTTGTCGAATGCTGTTGTAGTTGGCCAACGACAGCAGTGCTGCAGGATCCACAATTCCGATACCGACCCTGCCACTTGCGTCCACGCGAATACGTTCCGTTCCCAACGTCTTGATGATGAGCGGTTGGTTGTCTGTCGTGCCGAGGAAATCAGTCGCCGGATTCGTGCCTGCGTTCCCTGTTAGGATCCAAGCCGGTGATGCCATCGAAGAAGTCCTCCTTATTAATTTGTTTCTGCCTTAGGGAATCACATAAAAATACGAGCCAATGGCGATCGGCTGATACTGCGCGTCACCTGCGAAGCGCGTCGTCAATGTGTATGTACCGTTTGGCAGGTAGACGTTCACATTGCACTGCGCACGTCCGAACGCATCGGTCAGCGCCTGGCAACTGGGACCGGGATTTCCGATTTGAAAACTGATGCGTGCATTTGCGATCGGCAACACTGGAATCCTCGAGTTGTTCAGAAACGTGGCGGCGAGAGTGACCGGGAGGACGGCGGATGAACTTCGGGTCGCACCCACATAGGTGAGCACCTCTTTGTAGTTCACCGGGTCCATATTGAGACGCCATAGCCCGCGGCTGAATGTTGCGACGTAAACGAACCTATGCCAGGAGTCGAAAAAAAACGAAGTAATCGCGGTCAGTTTTGGGCTATCGACGATGGTGGTCCAGGTCTGACCTCCATCCACTGAAGCAACGATGCCGGCCTGGCTGGTTCCTACGAAAACATGATTCGGATTGGCGGCGTCAAAATAGACCGAGAGGGGTTGGGAATTAAAGCTGAGCCTTCCGTTCATGGTGACCGCGCGTGTCAGCTGGTCGTCTACCATCCACGAGGCGCCCCCATCGTTGCTCACCTTCATCTGTTGGGTGCCTTCGTCCGCAGCGATGATGTGGTTGGCGTTCGCCGGGTCGACTCCAAAGACTCCAAAACAAGGGATAGCCAGGCAAACAACATGAAGATTAACGAGGTTCGTGCCAAACGTGGGTTGACAGCCAGCCCCGATGCAGTTGACCACTGATCCTGGCTGCGGGGCTCCGGCTGGGTTCCTGATTCCGGTGACCTTCGCGAGAGCATTTCCACCCGATGGCTTGAATACTGCCAGATAGATTGTCGGATTGCTCGGTGGTCCTCCTACTTGCGACAGAGTTATGAACCGCCGCAGGCTAAGGCTTGCCACTTTGGTCCATTGCGAACCCATCGTCGTAGTCATAAAAAGGTCATTGCCCTTGAATTGAACATATACCTGCGGCTCGATGAGACTGGGGGGCTCGTCGGATCCCGGCGGGTCAGTGTGCGCCCAACCTTGATTGGCGCCCCAAGTCCCTGACGATGTGCGGGGGATGAAAAAGTCGGAGCAAGGGTTGCTGCAAAAAGCACCGGTTACGCCTAGGAATGTGGGATCGATCGGTGCTGCGCTAACGGGGGATTGCAGTCCGAGACCTTCGTTGCCGCCCAGATCGATCCAACCTGAGGTTTTCGCATCATTGTTTGCCCAGACGTGATTGTCTTGCGTTCCGAAATACAGGTTAGTGAAGCCACCCTGCTGATTGATCTGTCCTATGACGTCATATATCTGAAGCGCGTCGTAACCTGCCGCCCCTGACCCAACAAGCGGCCACTGCGAACCATCTGAACAATTGATGGTGCCGGGAGGGTCAGCTGAGACGATGCCGAAATCAAGGGCCACGAATTGAGGGCAACTGCCGTTCGGCGGAAACGCAATGTCATTGAGATCATGATTGAGCGAAGAGGCCGGAATCCGTTTCCATGTTGTTAGGCAACGCTGCCCCCCTGTACCGCCTCCGCAGGTTTGCGTTTCACCCGGGACATGAAGTGCAAACTGTGTAGCACTTACCATACGGGTCTTCACCCAATTCGGCCTTTCATTAAAAGGTTGGGCCTTCAGATCAAACCAAGTTGAGCCCGCGGTGTCAGACTCAAGTACGGTGCCTCCCGAAGTGCCGAAGAGCACGTTATCTTCGAGCGGTGACGCAGCAAGCGAATGAGGCACGGCACAATCGGGCCGAGGCGGAGCCGTTGGATCAGGCGGCCACGTCAACCCGCCATCGTTCGAGCGTAAATGTCCGCTCCATGCGCAGATATCGATCAATGAACTAGAGTGGGCTACGACAGAAGTTACTGGCCCGCGGAACACGATCGAACTCCATGTCGCCCCAAGGTCATGACTCACTACCAACCCGCAATCCGCAGCCAGCAAGACATCATTTGAATTGGGCACAAAACTGATTCCTCGCCCCGCATGAACTCCAGCGCCACAAACGCTGTTGAGAGTCGCATGGCTCCAGGTAATACCCGAATCAATGCTGCGCCACACCCCTCCATGGTTCACCGTCGGATCCAGCCATCCGTCGGGACTCGTCGATGCAAGCACCGCTGCTGGGTTGGTATTAGGGACAAAACGCAAATCAGAAATACCTACTGAGGGAAACGCATCAACATGGCTCCAGTGCGCCCCGCCATCGGCTGTGCGGAAGATCCCACCTTGATCGCTACCTACAAGAGCAACATTCGAGTCCCGCGGGCTGACATCGATAACTGCTGCCCTGCCTCCGCGGGAAATGTCTGGCTGGAACTCACTTAAGCCAGGGGGACGGCAGGCACATAACAAGAATGGAAAAAGGGAAAAACTAACCCACAAAGCTCTGAGTCTCGAGGGCCCGTCGGGCAATTGTCGGTCGAACTTCATGTCCTACTCTACTCAGCATAGTGCTGCTTTTCTTCACCACGTTTCATGTGGTCCTGGGGACTGTTTCCAGAGCCCTCGCACTGTGGCACGTGCGCTGCCGTCGACCAATCTTGTCCCCTGCCCGCAACGAACTGGTGGAATTGCATAGTTGACCAACGAACTCGCAACAGAAGTCGATGTTACGGCCCGGCACTTAGGTCTCCTTGCGATTGCGTCTTAAATCCGAGCATATTCAGAATGCCCTTATAGACCTTTTACCACCCACTATGGGCGGATGACGCGCAACCCTGAAGTTATGGGCCAGGCGGACGACGCTGTCCCGTGGGAGGGAATGCGGTGCGAGGTTGTTCTGCATGCCACTTGGGTGCAGCACGGCGTTACCTCGCAGCCAGCGGAAGCAGCTAATGGCGGGGACATATGGGGAACAACAATTACGCATTTGGGGATGATCCGGAAGCTGTTAACTGATGCCAGAGAAACGAGTTATGTGATGTGAAGTTCTCTGTTAACAGCCGAATGCCCTACCGTTGAGCTACCGGGGAGTTGCACAACGCCACTGTTTTCACTCTATTACAGCAAACAGATTCATGCTATGACCATTCGCATCGACGCTCAAAATACTTTAGTGATGAGCTACCAGGCATCAGCCTCACCTTGTCATAGTTACGCAGCTTTTTTGAAGGGGAGGCTACGGGGCTTTGGGGACATCATTATCGGTGCACATAAACTAAATTAGGAGGGCAGATCGCGCAGAAACCAGACGGCATGACTGCCAAGCGGGCGTGCTATTTGTAACCACTTGCGAACAATTCTTCTGAGCGCATCAACCGATCGCACTCAGTTAATGCGTATCAAATAGTTCTGCGCTGCGGCAACTAGTGATGAATTAGTGTCCCTCGTGTGGGAAAGACGCGCCGCGTCCTGGGCACGTAGGAGCGCCACCTTCGTTGTTTTCCGGATGATGCTCAGAATGGTCCGTTGGTGCTCTTCCACTGATTCTGGGGCGGAATGACAGAGAGCACGTCCCAATGCTCGACGATCTTGCCGTTCGCCACTCGAAAAAGATCGTAGTTTGCCGTGGGTGGTTCGGTGCGTGATTCGACGAGGGCAAGAACGAAATTGCCTTCCGCAATGTACCGGCGAGGTATCAGCACTTGGGCGGCGCCGGGCTTCACCACCCCGGACACCCGCGCTTTCATCTGAGCGCCTCCGTCACTCACTTTGGAGGCATGCTGAACGTAATGATCAGTCTCGATGAATTCATCGGCACGATCGAAACGCAATTCAACGGTCACGACTTGCTTGAAGTTGCGAACGAGAGTTCGATTCGCTTCCGTCTGTTCGCGATCAACAACAACAGTCGGACCATCCACCTGTGTATGCCCGGACGGATTGGGAGCGGCCTCGGGGGTTTGTCCGCCCCAATGTTCTACGATTCTTCCGTCCTTGAAACGAAACAAGTCAAACGCTATGGCCGGCCCCGAAAAGCCGGGCCAACCTTCGTATTTCGAATGAAGCATGACAGTTTCGCCGTCCACGACCGTGCGATAGACCGTGACGTTGGTTTTCCCGGAATTCTTCACCTCCGTCACGAAAGTCCTCAGGCCGGACAGTCCGTCAGCAATATTCAGATCGTGTTGCACGAACGGCTCCGAAAAGAAGCGATCAATGGCCGTTGAATCTCGATTTCGAAAAATGTCCATCACGGCCTGCCGTGCTTTCGCTCCCAAGTCGGGGACGTCAGCCTCAGTCCGGGCTTGAGACTGCCCCAGCGCGAAAGCGCACAGCAGGCAGGTGATTCCAATCAGAGCGAGACCTGGCCACACCTTTAGTCGGCTGCGATTCCCCAGTTGCATGACTTCCACCTCCTTCTAGCCGCTACGATTCCGATTGTCATTCGGCCGAGCATTCGCGCCCGGCCTGCAACACGATCAACGTTTGCGACGGGGATCGAGAACGAGTAATCGATCACGCCTTCTAACAGCAAGAACAAGGCAAGCTACGTCAATAGTGTACGTCAGGCGTGATTTCGGTCCTCGGGGGATTGCCGACAACAGAGACGCGTCTAGGTTGACTGACGTGGCCTTCGACGTCAATCGCGGAGAAGTGAGAGACCAAAGGCCGGCTAGACAGAAGCCGAATGCTCTGCCGTTGAGCTACCGAGGATCATCTCCGTTTTGTGCTAGGTAGCTACGTTTTCTAGTGAGGTTCTGGGGACACAGGCGAGAAAATACAACAAAAACACGCTCAAAACACATAAAGCGGTAGGCGAGTGATGCCGGCCAATCTCGAAAAGTCCTTGTCCAGAGTAAAAAGTGTAACTCCATGCTCTATCGCAATCGCTGCGATCAGAGCATCGATGGTCGTAGCCGCAAGGCCTCCGGCTCGCGCAGCCCGAAAAATGGCCGCCGCTTCTCGATACGTTGAAAAACCCTTAGGTTCGAGCATGTCCCATTGCGACAGATAGTGCTCGAGACGACTAACATCACGTCTGATCCCCTGCAAAACTTCCGTGATCACAACTCCAGCGAGGGCCAGGGGCTCAGCATCGGCGATCATGCGGCGCAACTCGGCACCGGCAGGGGAAGGAGATGAGCTGAGAAAATCGATCCAAACAGAACTATCGACCAGGATCAAACGCGATTTCTCCGCATGGCTTTGGGATCCCCTTTCCAATTGCCACTGCCGTAATATCGCAGAATGCCCTTTCGGCTTTCCGAACGCACGAGCAATTCCAAGGCTCTATCGACGATCTGCCGTTTAGTTTTGAGACGCGTGAGCTTTCGTGCCTTGCGCACCAAACTCTCGTCAATGTCGATGTTGGTTCTCATGGAAAGATTATACACCATTTTCTAGCGTTTTTGTGCATCACTTGGCGACACCAACCTCGAGTGAGGTCAACTATACTCGTCCAATTCGGAATACAAGCCCGTCGAGTTCGGCCTTCTGATCACCGAAGGCCTGACCTGCACCAGCTTGCCCATTCTTCCTAGCGATGCGAACCGAAGCACGAACGCCGTGGACGGGTGCACTTTCCGATATCGCGCGCGGACCCTGAACGCCCTTGATCGTTGAGATAGTAGAACTGGACATAATCGACACTGGCTAACCTCGAAAAACTCCAATGGGGCCAACTTGGCCGTTTCCGGAGGCCAACATCGGGAGTGCGGAAACAACGGTTCGGAATCCGCCAAATCTACGTTGCGCTACCCGGGGGACATCCGGGGGCCAAGAAAGAGGCTATTGGGGATGAGCCCGAAGCTGTTAACTGACGCCAGAGAAACGAGTTATATGATTTAAATTTCCCTGTTAACAGCTGAATGCTCTACCATTGAGCTACCGGGGAACAGTGTAAGCAGAAACGCCTTAGCGAAGACTCAACTTGGTTTTACGAAGTACGCTTGAAGGTGTCAACGAACCCGCGCATCACCCCTCTCAATCTTCTCTTTCTCCACCTCTTTCTCCACCTTGACAGCGCGGCGCTCACGTTGTTAACTCCCCCCGCGAGGAGGTCCCCGCGCATGACTTTCAAGGCACGCATTGCCGCCGCAGCCTGGGCCGCAGCTCTCTCACTTGCTTCTTCTGCCGTTCTTCGCGCGCAAGAAGCCGCCAACAAACTCACCGCCATGGATGTGTTTCAGCTGCAGACCGCCACCGATCCGCAAATCTCGCCGGACGGAAAGAAAATCGTCTACGTGCGCCGCTTCGCTGATCCAATGACCGACAAGCGCTATTCGAATCTCTGGATCATCAACACGGACGGAACAGACCATCGCCCGCTCACCGCCGGCAACCATGCCGATGCTTCTCCTCGCTGGTCCCCCGATGGCACGCGCGTGGCTTATCTTTCCGACGCCGACGGCAAGCAGCAGATTTACGTTCGCTGGATGGACACCGGCCAGACGGCGCGCATCACCAATCTGGAGCAGACGCCCGACACCATCGCATGGTCGCCCGATGGCAAAATGCTCTCCTTCTCTGCTCTCGTTCTCGGAAAAGGCCCGCACATCGCCGATTTGCCGGCTCCTCCTGCTGGCGCAAAGTGGGCCGATCCACCAACGGCCTACGATCGCTTGGTCTATCGCTTCAATGGAATGGGCTATCTCAAGCCCGGCTACATGAAAATATTCGTGGTCGGCAGCGAAGGCGGCGCACCGCGGCAAATCACGAACGGAAATTTTCCCAACGGCGGCAACGAATTGGGCCCCAATCGCGCATCCTGGACACCCGATGGCAAATTCCTGATCGCCTCCGTCAACCGTCATCCCGAATCCGATCATGAATATTTCGACGACGAAGTCTACGAATTCAGCGTTGCGGATGGTTCCCTGCGCGCGCTTACCAATCGCAAAGGTCCGGACAATTCACCCGCCGTATCTCCCAACGGAAAGTTGATCGCTTATACCGGCTACGACGACCGTTATCAGGGCCACCAGACTACAAAACTCTACTTGATGAATCGCGACGGGACCGCTTCGCACTCCCTCTGGGACAAGCTCGATCGCGACATCCAGGACCCTCAATGGGCTGCAGACAGCACCGGCGTCTACTTTCGCTACGACGATCAAGGAGATTCCAAAATCGGCTTCTGCCTGACCGACGGCACCTGCAAGAAAATTGCCGATCACCTCGCCTCCACTTTGGGCGCCGGCGGCAGCGGCACATTCTCCTTGGCTCACACGGGAACGATGGCCCTCACCTACGGCCGCCCTGACAATCCCGGCGATATCGCCATCCTCAACAATGGCGCGATGAAAGTCCTCACCGCCATCAACGAGGAATTGTTTGCACAGAAAAAACCGGGTCACGTCGAAGAAATTACATACCAATCGTCAAAGGACAATCGCAAAATCCAGGGCTGGATCGTCCACCCGCCCGATTTCGACCCCACCAAGAAATATCCGCTCGTCCTCGAAATTCACGGCGGACCCTTCGCCGACTATGGCGATCGATTCGACTTCGAAAAACAGGTGCTTGCTTCCCGCGGCTACGTCGTTCTCTATACCAACCCGCGCGGGAGCACCAGCTACGGCGAAGAATTCGCCAACCTCATTCATCATGCATATCCTGGCGACGATTTTTCCGATCTAAATAGCGGCGTCGACGCCGTCATCGCCAAGGGCTACATAGACACAAACAATCTCTTCGTCACTGGCGGCAGCGGTGGCGGCGTTCTCACCTGCTGGACCATCGAGCACACCGACCGTTTCCGAGCCGCGGTCTCGCTCTATCCAGTCATCAACTGGTACAGCTTTGCGCTCACTACTGACATTCCTTTCATCACCAAATACTGGTTTCCCGGCCTTCCTTGGGAAAACACCGACAATTACATGCAGCGCTCCCTCACCAATCAGGTGTCGAAAGTGAAGACGCCAACCTTGGTGATGACTGGCGAAGCGGATTACCGCACGCCCATCTCCGAAGCCGAACAATTCTACGAAGCGCTGAAACTCCTTAACATTGACACCGTCCTCGTCCGCGTGCCCGAAGAACCCCACGGCATCAGCCGCCGCCCCAGCCACCACGTCGCCAAAATGCTCTACATCGCCGGCTGGTTCGACCAGCACAAATCCAAACCCTAGGCCGTCGTTTGCGCGTGCCGCTCGCTCCCATTAGTTATCGCCGTCCGTCGGATTGGTACCGATAAAACGCGATTGTGGCCTCTTATCCCTGAGTTGTCGGCAATCCAGAAATGATCGCCGGAAACGGTCCCGCCTTTCATTTATCTTGCGTTTAGGTTCATGGCTATATAAAAGTCCTTGCTCAGCGGTCTCGAAGAAGGACCACAGAGCTAAAAGAGAGAAAAAATAATGCGAAAAAATCTGATTCTTCTCGCGATTCTCGGTTCACTTGCTGTTGCAATGATCGTTAGTGCTGGGTCCTTTTCGCACGCAGCCGCGCCTGCGCCTGGCCCCTCCGGCTATCACGTCGTCAAAAGCGTTCCAATCCCGGGAGAAGGTGGCTGGGACTACGTGACCGTGGACAGCGACGCTCGCCGCATTTACGTGTCGCACGCTACCCAGGTGGTCGTCCTTGACGCTGATTCCTACGCAGTCGTCGGCACCATTCCTGATACTCAAGGCGTGCATGGCATTGCCATCGCTTCCGACCTGGGTCGCGGTTTCACCAGCAACGGCCGTTCGAATGACGTCACCATTTTCGATCTCAAAACATTGAAATCCATCGGCACTGTCAAAACCGATGTCAACCCCGACGCCATTCTGTACGAGCCCGTCACCAAGCGCGTTTTCACCTTCAACGGTGGCAGCAGAACTGCCGGTGGCGGCAAAAATGCAACCGCAATCAACGCCGCGGATGGCACCGTGCTGGGCAATATCGATCTGCGCGGCAAACCGGAATTCGCCGCCGCGGATGGCAAGGGCTCCGTTTTTGCGAACAACGAGGACAGCTCCGAACTTCATCACATCGATGCGGCGGGCCTGAAGGAACTCCACCACTGGCCGCTGGCACCTTGCAAATCGCCCTCGGGCCTCGCGATGGACGTCAAGAATCGCCGCCTGTTTTCGGTCTGCGATGAAAAAGTCATGGCCGTTGTGAACGCCGATACCGGCAAAGTGGTCGCCACGCCGGCCATCTGCGATGGCCCGGATGCCACGGCGTTCGAACCGTCAACCGGTCTCGTGTTTGCCTCCTGCGGCGACGGCAATCTCACCGTCATCCACGAAGATTCGCCGGACAAATACACCGTGGTCGAAAATGTCCCCACCAAGAAGAGCGCCCGCACTTTGGGCCTCGATCTGAAAACGCACAACGTTGTTCTTCCGGCGGCGGATTTCGATCCTCCCGCGCCGGGCGAACGCCGCGGCAAGATGAAGCCGGGCTCCTTCGTGCTCCTGGTCGTTGGCAAGTAGATTCGAATCGAACGTCGAGGAAGCCGGCCACACCCCGCGAGAAACAGAAGCGCCCCGGTGAGGAGGGTCACCGGGGCGCTTGCTGTTGGGGGGAGTGAGGGACTCTTAGTGCACGATGCTGACGTTGTGCGCGGCCGCGCCAAACGAGAAGCCTGCGCCAGCTAGTTGCGGCAGCCACCACATCTTCCGAAACAGGCCGTACTCGCTCACCATCATGCGCTTGCCGATGAAATCCATGAACGCCGGGCTTACTTGGGTCGCCGCGTACATTGCGTTCGAATGCGAAAAGGGGCGCAGGAACGGATTCGATTCCGTGCCGTACCCACCGGAAATCGCGCGCCGGGTGGACCACGCGTCAAATGCCGCGCCGCTGGAGCTGGCTATCGTCAATGCGTACCAGAGCTTTCTTTGACGGGGGGTTTCGCGCGGCCGTGTAATCACGGGCCGAATCGGCTGGAACGGCTGCGCGGAGGGATTCGGCTGGATGGGCTCTGGGTCGGCCGTCACTTTGGGTGTCGGCGCGGACGGCAGGGCTGCGGACGCCATCAGCGTCGAATCCTTTGCGGCGTTGTCGCTGACCGCCGCGGGCGAATCGTTCGCGACTTTCGCGTTGTCGTCCAGCTGCGGAACTGCGCACATCAGAAGAAGGGCTGCGAGGACCATTTGCCACCTCAGTACCGCAAGTGGTTGTGCAAGTCCGTCCCCACTCACGATAATGGCAATATAGTGCCCAAAAGGGCAGGCTGCACTGGCCTATTGGTCACATTCTGCTTGGTACGGCCCTTTAGACCCTCGGTTTACCCAAATTAGTGCCGTCGTACTAGAGAATTGAAGTGAAAAAAATTGGACATTATTGGAAGTGCAATACCGCCGTTCCTGGCCTGTAACGAAGTAAAATACCTCTTAAAAGGCGCCAAAAAGCTAATTTACCTTCCGCCGGGACCCTTGCCGGCGACCCCCGCGGCTCGTTTTCGTGCATCGATCTTGTTGGCCGCGCCGCTCGAATGACTCTGCTATAATCGCGCGCGTGGACGCCGGTCCTGGGCGCCCACCTCGACGATGGCGGCTAACGACTCTTCCGCAGCGAAGCGCGCTCGCACGGCCCAGAGAGGGCCGCAAGCGCCCCGTTTTATCGCCGTCGAAGGTCCGCTGCGCGTCGGCAAAACCACTCTCGCCAAGATCCTTGCGGAACGGCTGCATGCCCGCCGCATCTACGATTGCGAGGACAATCCGTTCCTCGCCGATTTCTACAAGGAGAAGCCTGGATCCGCTTTCCGCGCCCAAATGTACTTCCTGCTGGAGCGGCAGAAGCTGTTGCGCGAAGCGCTGGCGGTCGAAGCTCCGGGCCCCGTCCTCTCCGACTACCTCATGGAGAAGGACCGCATCTTCGCCAACCTCAATCTCGACGACGAAGAACTGAAGCTATACGAGCGCTACTACACGGCCCTCACGGCGGACATCCCTGCTCCCGACCTGGTCATCTACCTCCAGGCCAAGCCCGAAGTCCTGCGCGCGCGCATCGCCAAGAAAGCCTCTCGCAACGAATCCCAGATTTCCCCCGAATACATCGAGGAAGTCGCGCGCGCCTACGAACATTTCTTCTTCCGTTACGCCGCCTCCGATCTCCTGGTTATCAACACGTCCGACATCGATTTCGTCGAGCGCAGCGAAGACCTTCAACAATTGCTTCGCCGCCTCCAGGAGCCTGTCAAAGGCACCCAATACTTCTTGCCCCTAGGAGCGGAATAATCGCTGTAGCTCAGGTTTCCAAACCTGAGGCTTTCTTTCTTCGGCCACGAGGACGCTTCCGGGATCGGCGACTAGGTTCGGTATAGGTCTCCAGCGAGATATTTGAAACCGGTATCTACAGCCACGGTGGCGACGGTGCTGCCGCGCCCGAGTTCTTGTGCCAGTTGCAGCGCAGCGGTGACGTTCAGACCGGAAGACGTGCCCGCGAAGATTCCTTCCTCCTTGGCCAGGCGTCGCGCCATCTCGCGAGCTGCGGGTTCCGCGACAGTGCGCACTTCGTCGAAATCGCCATCCTGGAGGTGCGGCGGCCGGAATCCGGCGGCAATTCCCTCGACGCGGTGCGGCCCTCCTTTCCCCGTGGTGAGCACGGGCGAGGTGGCAGGCTCGAGGGCCACAATGCGCGCCTTGCAGCCGGCTGCTTTCAGGGCGCGCGAAACTCCGACGATCATTCCGGCGGTGCCTACTCCACCGCAATACGCGGTTATGTCCTTGCCCGCCTGTTCCACCAGCTCGGCACCGATTCCCATATAGGCGCGAATGGCATCCGCGTTATGGAACTGGTCGGTGTAGAAGGTGCCCGGCTGCTGCGCTAGCTCTTCGGCGCGGCGCTTCATTTTCTGGTAAAGCTCCGGTACCAGCTTGCCGTCTTCGGCGGGAAAAATCTCGAGGTCTGCGCCGAAAAGACGCATGGTCTGGAGCTTTTCTTTCGCAAAGCCGTCCGAGGAAACGGGTGTGAAGCGGTAGCCCTTGATCGCGCAGACCATTGCGAGAGACGATCCGGTGCTGCCGCCGGTCCATTCGATCACGCGCATCCCCGGCCGGAGCAGGCCGCGCTCCTCCGCCCCTTCGATCATCGCCAGCGCCATGCGGTCCTTATAAGAGCCTGTGGGATTGTAGGATTCCAGCTTGACGAGCACGTCGGCCATGGAGGGCGTTACGACTTTGCGCAGCCTCACGACCGGTGTATTGCCGATGGCCTGCAAAACCGAATCTCGAACAGGATTGCTGTGTGGCATGTTCTTCTCCCCACGTCCCGTCGGAGCTTACGCTTCTGGAACGCGCTGCAGCAAGATCCGCGTTGGCACGACGGGGGATCTGCGGGTACCGCCAGCAGTTTTGGGAGAGAGTGCGGGTGTGGATCCCATTGATGGGAAAAGAGTTGTGAAACGCTCTTGGTGTAGAGAGCGCAAAGAGTGAGCCAGGAGAGGGAAAGTGGGAATTACCCTTCCTCCTCCTATGGTAAGAATGTGACAGGAAAGGAGTTAGTGGGAGGGTTTACGCGTGGCTCTGGGGGCGAAGTACGCCTATGGCAGAGACCGGCGAGCACGATGGCCGACAATCACAGTGCATGTTACCAGGTAAGTACTCTAGATGTTACGGAACAGTTTTGCGATGAAAGTGCGTGCAGGGAAAGGAGACAAGACTAGAACGCGTTTGACGGTTGCACGTTCAAAAGTCCCGGAACTGCATCCGGGATGCAGGACCGCATTGGAAGCTTTGGGCAGATTCACGAAGGGCCCGTCGGGGCTTGGGCGGGCAAGGCCGTCCTCGGACATGGTAGGAGCACACGGAGATGGGTTGCCCTGGTTTCGAGGATCTCTCGAGGGAGCGAGCGATGCCCGCCCGCTCAGCTGCCGGCGGGGGCTTGGAGCCACTTGAGGGCTTTGCGCCAGGGGGCGGAGTTTCCGGTGCGCATGGGCGTATTCAACCAAACAATTAGGCCGTGCCGTGCAACAGCCCAGCGGCTTGGGCCGGTTTCGATAGGCTCCCGCACGGGAGCGGGAGGAATTTCCGACGGCGTGAGCCAATAGGGGCTGGCGTTGGCGAAGAATCGTTCGGCGGCGGCAGTTGGCGATTGCCGCTCGGGGATCGCACCCGTAAGCGACAGCTTTAGCAGCGCGCCGATTTGCTCTTGCGACGCCCTGATGGATTTCAGGATTTCGCGCGCAAACCAGACACCTGCGGTAAGGAAGGCAGCTTGTAGGAGGAGGGTTCCCAGCGCATGCCAATTGCTCTGCATCCAAGTAGAGAATTCGTTCATGGGCTCACCTTGGACTGGGACAGCACTAATCTACCGCTTGGTTCTGACGCTGGGAACTGGCTGCAAGTGCAGGAAAAGGGCAGGTGGTTTCTCTGGCCTGGCGGGCGATTTTCTTGCTGCGTCGTCCGGCGCGAACGCGGTACCTGAGGAATGGTTGCTCCTTGCAGTAGCAGCGCGGTGAGATAAAAAGGTGAATTTTGAGTGGGATCCGGGCAAAGCAAAGTCAGACACCCCACGGCCAAAACCGACGTGCGGGCTCCCGGATTGGGTCTAGTCTGGTAAGGCTCGTGTACATCCTAAGGCGCTCACGAAGAACGGCGAGGCTACCACAGCTTCTGGTGGTAGCCTCGTCGCTGGTTTTGCAGGAATCGGAAAAAACGCGATTCCGGCGAGAATCAGGCTGGTTCTACTGGCGGTAGGAATAGGATTCGGAGTAGGAACGATTGGAGTAGATGAATTCCTCGGCGGTGGATTCTCCGGGATGGAACCACAGTTTCAGGGCCACGGGTGAGCCGGCCGGGCGCTCGTCAAATTGGAAAAAGTGTTTGCCCTGTGGTTCGAGACGCGTGTAGGGAATGGTCATGATGGTTGTCACGAGCTGGTTGTCGTCGGCAGTCCAAATCTGCACGATGTGGCGGTCGGTTTTGTTATCTTGCAGTCGGAAGATGTAGGTTCCCGCGGGGAGAACCTGCCCGGGGACTTGCACATCTTCGCCGAAGGTAACGATGGTTTTTTTATCCCATTGATCCGCTCTGGCACCTGGGGCGAGTGTGGTGCACAACAGCACAGCGGACAAGGCAAGCACGGCTCCTCTCAGAGTTTGCATACTTCTACCCTCCTATGTTGGATTGGCTGGGCCGAACGGGCAGGGATGGCGGCCGGGAACCGCGTTGGCAGGCAGGTGAGAAGGGGCCAGCAGTGATGCATGGTCCTCCAGAATTCCTGCCTCCCTGTAAGATGCGCGGGTGGTGTGCGAGGTTGCGCTCGCATGGGCCAGGGTGAAACTCCCGCCCCTCCCCGGTAGAAAATAAGGGGACACGAAACGCGTAAAGGGGACGGCGCTAGACGGGAGGAAAAGGATTCAGGGCCAAAGCCCAGAGCTAGACAAGGGCAAACGAGCGGGGAATCGAGAAACAAATGTCGCGGTAAGCCGTCTTAACCGTTGATTGGGGGTGTCGCTATGGCGGGAAACTTTCGACAAGATTTGCGGGGAGGGCTGCGGATGCTGAAGAAGAGCCCCGGGTTTACGTTCGTGGCGGTGCTGTCGCTGGCGCTGGGGATCGGTGCGAATACCGCCATCTTCACCATTATTAACGCGGTATTCCTGCACCCGCTGCCAGTCGAGGAGCCCTCGCGGCTGGCGGAAATGTTCACGCGCGACACTTTGACTATAAATACCAACACGAACGTTCAGCTCACCGGCACGTCGCTCCCCAACTATGAGGACTATCGCGACCAGAACACGGTGTTCGCTGGGCTGGCGCTGGTCACGTTTCCCCTAGCGCTGAATTGGGGCGGGCAAGCCGAGCCTCAGCAGCTAAATGCAGCGTTGGTCAGCGGGAACTTCTTCGATGTGCTGGGTGTGAAGCCCTACCGTGGACGCACGTTTGTCGCCGATGGAGACAAGAAGGTTGGCGGCAGCCCGGAAGCAGTTCTGAGCTACAGCTTGTGGGCCCGGCGATTCGGTTCCGATGAAAAATTCATTGGCCAGACCATCAGTCTAAACGGCGCACCCTACACGGTGGTGGGCGTGGCGCCGCCGAGTTTCAAAGGGATTGTGTCGCTGGGGCGACCTGACCTGCTGTGGATTCCCATTACCATGCGCGACTATGTGCTGACCGGGCAATTGAAGGAGCTCGAAAATAACCGGCGCTTCCGGTGGCTCTCCATCGTGGGCCGGTTGAAACCTGAGGTCAGCGTTGCGCAGGCGCAGGCGGCGATGAAGACGATTGCGGCGGGACTGGAGAAAGAGTATCCGCGCGACAACAAAGGCCGCACGGTGGAACTGTTTCCGCTGAACCAATCAGCGCTGGGAATCAATCAGCGACGGCAGTTTTCTCTTGCGGGTGGCGTGCTGATGAGCGTCGTCGGCCTGGTGCTCTTGATCGCTTGCGTGAACCTGGCGAATCTACTGCTCGCGCAAGCCGCCAAACGCGAAAAAGAATTGAGCATCCGCGCCGCGATGGGGGCGGGCCGCTTCCGGCTGGTGCGGCAGCTTTTGACCGAAAGCACGGTGCTTTCGCTGCTCGGCGGCTTGGCTGGACTGGTGGTCGCATATTGGGGGCGCAAGGTGTTGTGGTCGTTCCGGCCTCCGTTTCTTCCTGAAGGTTCCATTGATCTTTCCTTCGATGCCCGCGTATTAGGCTTCACCTTGCTTATTTCTTTGTTTACCGGCTTGGTCTTCGGCATCATCCCGGCCATCAAGGCTTCGGGCACGGACGTCAACGAGATATTGAAAACCGGCGGCCGCGGCGGGGCGCTGGGCTGGACGCACAACCGTTTGCGCGGCTTGCTGGTGATTTCGGAAATTGCGCTGGCGCTGGTGGCGCTGGTCGGATCGGGGCTGTTCCTGCGAAGCATGCAAAACGCGCAGCAGTTCAATCCGGGTTTCGAATCGCAGAACCTGTTTCAATTATTGTTCGACCTTGGCGCCCTTCGTTATGACGCCGATCACGGGCAACAGTTTTTCCGCGATGTCATCGAGCGCGCCAAATCGGTTCCCGGCGTCGTGAACGCTTCGGTGTCCGCTAACGGGGTGTTCGGAGGCGGCTTCCTCGGCACTATCTTCCGCGAAGGCGAACAAACGGACCCCAATAATCGAGGGACGCTCGTGAATTTTGACGACGTGACGCCCGGCCATTTTGAAACCATGGGCATCCCGCTTGTGAGCGGCCGCGACTTTACCGACTTCGACCGTGAAAACACCACTCGCGTGGTGGTCATCAACGAGGCCATGGCCAAGATGCTGTGGCCGGGCCAGGAACCGCTTGGAAAGCGCTTCTCGATTGTAACGGAACCAAATCTGCTTCAGGTTGTCGGCGTGGTGGGGACCGCGGTCATTGCTCAGATCGGGGAAGACCCTCAGCCGATCGTGTACCGCCCCATGCGCCAGCAATATGCGCCGTTTGCCTCGCTGGTCGTGCGCACCTCCGGCAACCCCGAAGCGGTCCTGGGCGCTGTGCGAACGCAAGTGCAGCAAATCGACAAGAACCTTGCGTTCACCAATGGGCAGACCGTACAGCAGATTCTGGGGCAAGGGCTGTGGGCGGCGCGCATGGGCGCAGCGCTGCTTGGGTTGTTCGGGGCGCTCGCACTGATTCTCGCTTCCATTGGAATTTATGGAGTGCTGGCGTATTCGGTGGCGCAGCGGACAAGCGAAATCGGGCTGCGTATGGCGCTGGGAGCGCAGCCGCATCAAGTGCTGCGGCTGGTGCTGAAGCAGGGGATGCTCTTCGCGCTGGTTGGCGCGATCGTGGGTGTTGTAGTGGCCCTGCCGGTCGCTCGGTTGGCGTCGGGATTGTTATACGGCGTGAGCGCGACCGATCCTCTTACCTATGCTGCCATCACGCTGCTGCTGATGGGCGTCGCGCTGCTGGCGTGCTACCTTCCCGCGCGGCGGGCGACACGGATTGATCCGCTCGTGGCGCTGCGCGTGGATTGACAGGCGTCTCTTTCCGCCGCGGCCGTCCATTGACTTGGGACTCTAACCAGCATACCTTTCGGCACCGATGAACTTCTTCATCTGGGGCCAATGAAGAACAAACTCCTTGCCGCGGCGATGGTGGCCGCAACCATTGCCATCGCGGCATCGCTGCTTGCCGGCGGCGCGCTGCTGGCTGTGCCGGGGCTTGTCCCATTGTTACTGCGCTGGCTCGCGATTCTGCTCCTCGCCGCTTATGCAACTTCGCAACGCTCGTTGACGGGGTGGATTCTTGTGGGTTTGCTGGCGGGCGCGGAGCTGGGGCACGACTGGCCTTCGGTTGCGGTGAAGCTGCAATTCCTGGGGACAATTTTTCTGCGGCTGATCAAAGTGATCATCGCGCCGCTGCTTTTTGGCACGCTGGTGGTGGGTGTCGCGGGGCACGCGGATTTGAAGAAGGTCGGGCGGCTGGGAGTGAAGTCGCTGATTTATTTTGAAGTTGTGTCGACGATTGCGCTGCTGATCGGTTTTGCGGCGATTAATCTGAGCCGCGCGGGCGAGGGCGTGAGGCTGCCGCCCACAGCGGCCGCCGAAACACTGAACGCGACGCCGCACACGGCGACACAGCTGATCACTGACATTTTTCCGGAGAATATCGCGAAATCCGTGGCCGAGGGGCAGGTGTTGCAAGTCGTGGTGTTCAGCATTTTGTTTGCGATGGCATTGGCGCTCGTCCCTGAGGCAAAGCGCCGCCCGATGCTGGCGTTTGCCGGGAGCCTTTCGGAGACGATGTTCAAGTTTACGAATTTGGTGATGTACGCGGCGCCGGCCGGGGTGTTTGGAGCGATTGCGTATACGGTGGGCCATCTGGGATTGGGAGTTTTGCTTCCGCTGTTGAAGCTGCTCGGGACGATGTACGTCGCGCTTGTTTTCTTCATTACCTGCGTTTTGTTTCCCATCGCGTTGCTGGCGCGCGTGCCCGTGAAGCGATTTCTCCGGGCGGTGACGGAGCCGGTCACGATTGCCTTCGCTACGGCCAGCTCGGAGGCGGCGTTGCCACGGGCGATGGAACAGATGGAAACGTTTGGAGTGCCGCGCGAGACGGTCGCGTTTGTGCTGCCGACGGGGTACAGCTTCAATCTGGATGGATCCAGTCTCTACCAATCGCTGGCGTTGCTGTTTATCGCGCAGGCTGCGGGAATTCACCTGACGATTGGGCAGCAGGCGGTGATGCTTTTGACGCTCCTGATCAGCAGCAAAGGGACGGCGGGAGTGGCACGCGCGTCACTGGTGATCGTTCTGGCCGCGGCGGCTTCGTTTCATCTGCCAACGGAACCGCTGTTTCTGCTCTTTGGGATCGATCAGCTCATGGACATGGGGCGCACCGCCGTCAACGTGCTTGGCAACTGCCTCGCGTGTGTGGTGATCGCGCGGTGGGAAGGTGAATTCCCCGCCGAGCACGCCGCACTCCGTTAGGAAGAATCCGCCGCTTCCTCCTTCACGCTTTCTGGCGAACTTCAGCTCGAAAATCCTGAGTGTCAGCGATTAAAAAATTCCGTTGTTGCCCGCGAATACGAGTAGAATCCCCGGCGGACTACCAGATAAAGGGCCCCCGGTAAAATAGGAGGGGTTATGCGCCGAGCAGCAGCGTTCGGGTGTTTGGCTTTATTTGCGTTCCTTCTCCCCAATGCATTCGCACAGAATGTCCCTGGAGTGCCAGCGGACAAGACGATCGCGGTGTTCGGGCAGACGATTCACTATTGGGATGTGGGTTCCGGCCCGGTGGTGGTGCTGGTGCACGGGCTGGGCAGCCGCAAGGAAGACTGGATGCCCGTCGTCGAGCCGCTTTCCAAGAGCTACCGGCTGCTGGTTCCCGATCAAATCGGATTTGGGCACTCGGATAAGCCGCTGCTCGATTACAGCGTCCAGACCTACGTGGACTTCCTGAATGAGTTTTTGCGCGGTCTGAAGGTGGAGAAAGCGAGCTTCGTCGGCGAATCACTGGGGGGCTGGATTTGCGGTCTGTATGCGGTGGAGATTTCAACAGGCGCTCACCTCGTTCCTGTCGAAAAACTGATCCTGGTGGATGCCGCAGGGCTGAAGCAGGACAAGCCCATCCCTGATCTCAATCCGAGTTCGCTCGCTGGGATGCGTACGCTGTTGCAGGCGATTTTTTTCGATACCAGCTGGCTGGACGACAACACGCTGCGGAAAATCTTTGCCGATAAACTTGCCGCGCATGACGCGTACACCATTCGAAGCATTCTGAACAATCCGGGAATCGGCGCGGAACGGCTAGACGACAAGCTGGCGAACATCAAGGTCCCTACGCTGGTGCTTTGGGGAAAACAAGACTCTTTGCTCCCCATCGCTTCCGGCGAACGCTATGCCGCGGGAATTGCCGGCGCCCGGCTAGTCAGCTTTGATAAATGCGGGCACATTCCTGCAGTTGAACAGTCTGCCGCGTTCCTCACTGCGGTGAGTACGTTCCTTGGCGGCGCCCCGGCACACTGAGATTGGTTCGATTCCCGAACGCGTTTTGAGACGGGAACGCTTCACCGATGGCGTGTCGTTAGAACGTGAACTTTACCGGGAACTTGCACGAGGCAGTGGTTTCCAGTCACAGGTCACGGCGTTTTTTCGACGTCCAGCTCCCGGCTGTCAATTGTTGTATATTGCAGTGCGCCTATCGAGGAGGCTTTGTCATGGAACTGTGGTCACGCCGTAAATTTTTTCTCGCTTCGTTGGCAGGCAGCGCGATTGCCAGCGCCAACAAACTGTTTGGCCGCACGGTACCGGGCGGCGGCAACGCGCCAGCACTCGCGAGTCTCACTCCTGCCGCGGCATCCGGCAAGCGGCCGCTCATTATTTCCAGCGCCAACGGGCTTCACGCGCTCGACAAGGGCATGGATATCCTTACAAAAGGCGGGGACACGCTGGACGCGGTCGTGGCGGCCGTGACCGTGGTGGAGGACGATCCCAACGACGATTCCGTGGGCTTTGGCGGCTTGCCCAACGAGGAGGGCGAGGTCGAGCTGGACGCCAGCGTGATGCACGGGCCGACGCACCGAGCTGGATCGGTCGCGGGCGTGCGGCGCATCAAAAATGTGTCGCGGCTCGCCCAGACGGTGATGAAGAAGACCAATCACGTGATGATTGTGGGCGACGGTGCGCGGCGCTTTGGCGTCGCGGAAGGATTCGAGGAGATGAATCTTCTCACCGAGCACTCGCGGAAGATCTGGCTGGCGTGGAAGGCGAAGTCTTCGTTCAATTGGCGGCCGGGAATTGATTCGCCGGAGTGGAAGGAATACGTTTCGGCGATTTTTGGCAACGATGAGGAGAAGATCGCCTACGCGGAGCGCGTGATCGCGCATCCGCCGACCGGCACGATTCCGTGCATGGCGGTGGATTCGAACGGGGACATTTCCGCCACCACCACGACTTCCGGGCTGGCATGGAAAATTCCCGGGCGCGTGGGGGATTCGCCGATCATCGGAGCGGGATGCTGCGTGGACAATGAAGTGGGCGCGGCGGGCTCGACCGGCAAGGGCGAGGAAAACATCAAGATCTCCGGCGGGCACACCATCATCGAAATGATGCGCAAAGGCGCGTCGCCCGCTGACGCGTGTCTGGAAGCGATGGCGCGCATCGCGCACAATTACAAGAACGACAAGAAAAAACTGGCGACGTTTCATATTTACTTTTACGCGCTGAACAAGGACGGCCTGCATGGCGCCGCTTCTCTGTGGCGCAACGGATACGAAAAGAGCAAGCGGGCTGCCTATGCAGTGCACGAAGGGACGGAGGCGCGTTTGGCGGAGTGCAAACCTTATTTTGACGAAGCCGGTGGGGATCAGTAGGCGCAAAACCGTTTGGGAAAGAATCCCGATCGTCGCTCTTGAACGTTTAACTATCGGCCCTTAACTCTTGGCTTCAACGCTGCTAGCGCATCCTGTATTCTCTTTCCGCTATGGACCAGGCCAACATTTTGGTTATCGGCGGTGGAGTGATCGGATGCGCCATCGCGCGCGCGGTTTCGCAGCGCTGGCAGGACGTCTTCCTTGTGGAGCGGTTTCCGAAGCTGGGAATGGCGACCAGCACGCGCAACAGCGGCGTGAACCATGCTGGACTCTATTACCCGAAGAATTCGTTGAAGGCCAAGCTTTGCGTGGAAGGCAACCGGATGACATACGAATTCTGCGCGAAACACAATGTTTCCTTCCGGCATACGGGAAAACTCGTTGTGGCTTCGAATGCGCACGAGGAAGCGGAACTTCTGGCGCTGAAGAAACGCGCGGAGGATAACGGGGTCGAAGGCCTTCGTTTGATCGGTCCGGCGGAAATTCGCGCGATCGAACCGCATGTCCGCGGCAGCGCCGCGTTGCAAGTTCCCTCCACGGGAATTGTGTCCGCCGAAGAGCTGGTTCATGCCTACGCGCGCTTGGCGGCGAGCCAGGGCGCAAGCATTGTGACGCACGCGCAAGTCGTTTCGCTGGAGCCTGCGAGCGGAACGATTCGCGTGGGACTGCGCATCGGAGACGAAAACGATTCACAGGATGAAACGATCGAGGCGCGATGCGTCATTAACTCCGCGGGTCTTTTCGCCGATGAAGTGGCTGGCCTGCTTGGCAATCATTCGTGGCGGATTTATCCCGTGCGCGGCGAATACTGCGAAATCCGCGGGCCGCGTTCCAACCTGATCAACAACCTTGTCTATCCCCTGCCGCATACGGACGGGCTGAGCCTCGGCGTTCACTTTACAAAAACGCTATGGGGGAGCGTCCTGGTTGGGCCAACGGCAAGTTACGTGGAGGGCAAAGATAATTACGAGAAAAACCGCCTGCCGGTTGCGGATTTTGCTCAGAGCGCGAGAACGTTGCTGCCGGAAATCCAGGAGAGCGATTTGCAACTTGGCTATTCCGGACTGCGGCCCAAGCTCGTTCCGCCGAGCGGCAAAGGGATCGCCGATTTCGTGATCACGCGCGATCCTGCCGTTCCTGAGGCCATTCATCTGGTTGGTATGGAGTCTCCTGGGCTGACGGCGGCGCCGGCCATAGCCGGGCATGTTTCAAAGCTTGTCGCGGAAGTTCTTTCGTAGGATTATTCGACGACGACGCGCACAAATTTCTTTTTCCCGGCGCGGAGAAGAAATTCCGACGGTTTGCTCAGGTCGATGTCCTTGCGGGGATCTTCGATGGTCACGCCGCCGATTTCCACCGCCTTTTGCTTGATCAAGCGTTCCGCTTCCGCCTTTGATGGGGCCAGGTTCAACTCGACGAGCAGGGCCGTGAGTTTTTTCGCTGGTCCTTTCGGCAACTTTACAACGGGCGATTCTTCCGGCGCCTGGCGGTCGCGGAAAACGCGCTGGAAATTCTCGGCGGCTTTGCGAGCGGCGTCTTCGCCATGGAAGTCGGCGATCACTTCCTGTGCCAACTTCATTTTCAAATCCATAGGATGCAACGCGCCGCCGGACACTTCTTTTTTCAGTGCCACGATCTCCTGCGGCGTCCGGTCGGTCACCAATTCGTAGTACGACCACATGAGTTCGTCAGGAATGGACATCATCTTGCCGAACATCTCGCCGGGAGCTTCGGTGATGCCGACGTAATTGCCGAGGCTCTTGGACATTTTGCGGTGGCCGTCGAGGCCAACGAGGATGGGCATGGTGAGCGCCACTTCGGAGGCCAGGCCGTATTCGCGCTGAATGTCGCGGTGCACCAGCAGATTGAATTTCTGCTCGGTGGCGCCGATTTCGACATCGGACTGGAGCGCCACGGCGTCGTAGGCGGTCAAAAGCGGATAGAGAAGCTCGTGAACGGAGATCGGCTGGTTGTTGTTCAGGCGCGAGCGAAAATCTTCACGTTCGAGCATGCGCGCCAGGCGGTAATGTCCGCACAGCCGCACGACGTCATAGCTGGAGAGCTTCTCGAGCCATTCGCTGTTGCAGCGGACTTCTGTTTTCTGGGGATCGAGGAGTTTGAAGACCTGGGCGAGGTAGGTCTTGGAGTTGGCGTCCACCTGTTCGCGGGTCAGCGGCGGGCGGGTTTCGGATTGCCCAGTGGGGTCACCGATCATCGCCGAGAAATCGCCAATCAGAAAAATTGCAGTGTGCCCAAGGTCCTGAAAATGTTTTAGCTTGCGAAGGACGACGGTATGGCCGAGATGAATATCCGGCGCGGTCGGATCAACGCCCAAATACACGCGCATAGGTTTCCCGGTCTTTGCGGACTGTTCGAGCCTGGCCTTCAGGTCTTCCTCGCGGATGATTTCGGCGACGCCTTTTTTCAGGTAGGCGAGTTGTTCTTCCACCGGTTTGAAGTTCGTTTGCGCCATAGAGTTGTTCACTTCGTGCGAATCACGCGGCGGCCTTCGATTTTGAATTTTCCTTCGAGCACGATATTCACTGCCTGGGAATAGATGCGGTGCTCTTCCTTCAGGATTTTTTCGGAGAGCGACGCTTCCGTGTCGTCATCAAGCACGGGAACGACGGCCTGCAGCACGATCGGTCCGGCGTCCAGGTTCTCATCCACGAAATGGACCGTGCAGCCGGCGAACTTCACTCCGTATTCAAGGGCCTGGCGCTGCGATTCCAGCCCTGGGAACGAGGGCAAGAGCGACGGGTGAATGTTCAGAATGCGATTGGGGAACGCGGCCACAAAAAAGGGCGACAGCAGCCGCATGTATCCAGCCAGACAGATCAGCTCCGCCTTGTGCTCGTTGAGGACGGTGACGACCTGTCGGTCATAGGTTTCGCGCTCCAAACCTTTCGAGGGAATCACGCGCGTTCGAATGCCGCGCGACTCAGCGCGCTGGATTCCCGGCGCGCCTTCGCGATTGCTGACGACGATGGCAATCTCCGCGTCTGGGATGCGTCCGGCTGCGACGCTTTCCGCCAGCGCCTCAAAGTTCGAGCCGCGCCCGCTTAACAGCACGCCTATGCGCTTCTTCATAAACGAAAAACGTTAACACAATTTCCGCGGGAGCCGAAATAGAGGGGGCCCGGCTCAGGCTGCACGAGCGCGCGTCTTCAAGTAGGCGATCACAAAGAGAAGGCCGAGTAAGAGATCGGTGCCGGCGAAGACCAGGTCCGACTTGTGCATACGTCCTTGCCAGACAAGGACGATGATCGCTGCGCCGTAGCTCACTTTCTCGAGTATGGAGGGAATCATCAGAGGCCGAAAGCGCGCCGGGTCTGCCGCGAGGAAGAGGAACGCAACCTGCCACGCCAGGCCGGCTCCCACGAATCCATAAAAGAATCCCGGATGCGTGATGGGAGGCGGGTCCTGGCGCCCAATAAGATCAAACTTGAAATAAAGCGGCGTGAGGACCAGGAATCCCCAAATGCCCGCAACCCAAAATACAATCTTCGCGAATCCCATTGGTGGAGCTCAGGTGACGGCTTTGCCGTGGAACTTGCGGAGGCCGGTGGCGAACAGCAAGACGTTGAAGAATACCAAGCCCACCATCACGGCTAGCATCGGGAGATGGGGGAACTGCGGCACCAAGGTCCCGCGCAGGCCTTCGCTGGCATAGACGAGCGGGTTGACGAGCACCGCTTTTTGGAGGATGGGGAATTTCTCGAGGGCGCTCCAGGGATAGTAGGTACAGCCGAAAAAGATCATCGGCGCAACCACCAGGCTGAACATCAAGCCGATGTGCGTCTGCTCCACGCTGCAGCCGAGGGCCAGGCCGCCGGTGGCGGAAAAGAGCGCCACGAGCAAGGCCACCACAGCGAAGAGCAGCGGGTGGGGCACGTTCAAATCGACGCCGGGGCGGAGCAGCAACCATGCAGCAGGGATGACCATCAGGCCGGCGGCCAGCGCTTGCAGCGTGCCAGCGACGACTTTTTCAACGGCCAGCCAGGAGATGTCCATGGGAGCCAGCAAGCGGTCTTCGATCTCGCGCGTGAATTGGAACTCGGCGATCAACGGCATGGCCACGGCCCATATGCCCGTGCCGACCATGCAGATGGCCATGATTCCGGGGAGCAGGAGGCTTTTGTAGGATGGCGGCATGTAGCCGCTGCCAACCATCACGCGGCCGAAGATGAAGACAAACATCAAAGGCTGCAAGAATGTTTGAAACAGCAGCGCGACGAAATTGCGGCGGGCGACGTGCGCGTCGCGCGCCAGCATGGCGAAAAACGCTTTCCAGTTCATTCGCGCAAGCTCCTTCCGGTATGGTGCAGAAAGAGGTTTTCCAGGCTGGGCTCGGAAATGTGTACGTCGCACAACTCCACGCCGCCGGCGGAAGCGAGATTGGCAATCTCTGGAACGAGCGAGCCGCCGCGGTCGGCATAGAGATCGGCGCTGTTATTGTCAGTCGCGCGAACTTCCCGGACGCCCGCCAGAGAACGGAAGCGCTCGAGCAAATCCGGTGAATGATGCCCGAAGCGAAGGCGCAGCAGGAATCCGCCCGGAACGGAAGCTTTCAGCTCTTGCGGAGTACCCAAGGCAATGACGCGGCCATGATCCACAATCGCGAGGCGCTTACAGAGTGCGTCGGCTTCTTCCATGTTATGGGTGGTCAACAGAATCGTTTTGCCGCTCTGGTTGTACTCGCGGATGATTTCCCAGAGGAGCAAGCGGGTTTGCGGGTCCAAGCCGGCGCTAGGCTCGTCCAGGAAGAGGACTTGCGGGTCATGCATCATGGCCCGCGCGATGGAGAGGCGCTGCATCATGCCGCCGGAGAATCCGCGAACCATTTGATCGGCGCGATCCGTCAGCTTGAAGCGTTCGAGCAGGGCTTCGGCGCGCTTGGCGCGTTCGTGCGAAGAAAGGCCGAAGTAGGCGCCGTGGAACGCCAGGATTTCACGAGCCGTGAGGGAAAAATCGAGATTGGGGCGCTGGGCCACGACGCCAATGAGGCGCTTGACGGCGACCTGCTCTTGCCAGACGTCGTGTTCGCCGATGAAGGCCTGGCCGCTGGTCGGGCGCACGCGGGTGGTCAGGACGCCGACGGTCGTGGACTTGCCGGCGCCGTTCGGTCCCAAGAGGCAGAAGATTTCTCCCGAAGCGATGTCGAGGGAAATCCCGTCGAGGGCCACAATGTTGGGCTTGGGCTGCTTGCCCTTGGCTTTCGGCCCGCTAAACGAAAAGCCGCCCGTGCCCGCTCCCACCGGAGGAGCCGAGGTGTAGACCTTGCGGAGGTCACGGGTGCGAATGCCAGCTACCATTCCGGAGTTCCCTTCCAAAAGCAGTGTAGAGAGGCGTCTGGCTCCGAAGGACGGGAGCCCACGCTGCCGATCGATTCCAGTACGCAATGGATGATTCCAGAGTATCGGGATGGAAGTCAATTTTGGCAGAAAAGGGACGCTTTCCTGTGCTTTTAGAGCGGTGACGCTCCATCCGTTGCGTAGTAAAGCGGCAGGCAAGCTGCCGCACTCCATAAAAATCTCAGTTTCGCGATAGAATGCGGGTTTTATCGGTGAACAATCCAATTCGGGGAATACAGACAATGGCGGAGCAGAAAAGCAAACTTGGCAAGCAGATCTTGAAGACCGTGGTCTTGGCGGTGTTCGTTCTCGGGCGTGGAGGAGTTGCGGCCCATGCGCAGACTGCTAAGCCGAGGGATCCCGCAGAGCCGACGCAGGGCAAGCCGCAGCCAAAAGCCTTGCCGCAGCCAACGGGAAGAGTTACACGGGCGTCGGTGGATGAAAAATCGATGCGCGCGTTGATTTCGAACCTTGTGGCCTGCGGAACGCGGTTGACGCTTTCTTCGTGGACGGATGCGAAGCGCGGCGCGGGATGCGGGCGCGACGCGATTGTGGCACGGCTGAATGAGATCGCCACAGATTCGAATGGGAAATTGCAGGTGGTCGTGGATAAATTCGAATCCACCTCGGCGCGGACCTCCGACAAGGCGATTCCACTCGAAAATGTATATGCCATTCTTCCCGGCTCCGATCCCAAGCTGGCGAAGACCCTTTTCATCGTTTCCGGACATTTGGATTCGCGCCCTTCGAACGTGATGGATCCTGAGGCGGACGCTCCTGGAGCGGATGACGATGCTTCGGGAGTGGCGGTCAGCGTGGAGTGCGCGCGGCTCCTGAGCAAGGCCGGAGCAAACGGCCGCGGGACGTACCGTGCAACGTTATTGTTTGTCGCGGTTTCGGGGGAAGAACAGGGACTGCTAGGGAGCACGCACCTGGTGGACTGGGCGAAACAACAGGGTTACACCGTGGGCGGCATGCTGGACGATGACATCGTGGGGGCAGACCCGGCGGCGGGGGCACCGCATCGCGTGCGGCTTTTTTCCGGCAATGGCGAAATCGATGACGCAGATTCACCTTCGCGGGAATTGGCGCGCGCCGTCGAGGAGATTGACGGGCGAACGGCGATTCGGCTGATCTTCCGCGTGGACCGCTATGGCCGCGGAGGCGATCACTATCCCTTCTACAAAGCGGGGCTTCCTGCGGTGCGCTTCACGGAACCCCTCGAGGACTACAATCACCAGCACCAAACGCCGCGCACAGAAAACGGGATCGCATACGGAGATTTTGAGAAATATCTCAACTTTACGTTTATGGGTGACGTGGCGCGGGACAATGCGGAGGCGCTGCGGCAACTGGCGCTGGCTCCTGCTCCGCCTAGCAATGCCAAACTGACCGGAGCGGTCACGCCGGACGCGAAACTATCCTGGGCCGCCGAAGAGGATGCCGAGCGTGCGGGATTCGAGATCCTGTGGCGCGGAACCACTGATCCGCGCTGGACGGTGTATGACTTTGCAGCTTCACCCGGCGAAACGGTCTTGAAGGGCGTTTCCACGGACAATCACTTTTTTGCCGTGCGTGCGGTTGGCAAAAACGGCGCTCGGTCGATTGCCGTGCCCACCGAAATAGAGCGCCGGCCACCGCCTCAGCCAACGCCAAGTAAACAGTGATTCGTTATCCGTGAGAAGAGAGAATTGGTGCGCGTTCGCAGCAGGATTGGGTTGTCTCCAGCTGCAATCAGAACGTGCCCTCCGTATCGAAAACGGCTGACAGCGTTGGCTGTCAGCCGTTCCTCTGCGTGGTTGAAAGAATCAGTGCGAATTACCGGTGTCCGCCGCCGCGGGATTCACCGCCGCCGTGGCCGTGAGATCCTTCGCTGCCGCGAGCGCCATGGTTGCCACTTCCGCCGGAGCCGCGTCCACTTCCGTTACTGTGACCGTTTCCACTCGCGCGGGAGTTGCCATTGCCGCGACCGGAGTAACCATTGTTGTAGCCGGAGTTCCCGTTGCCGCGCCCATAGTTGCCGTCGTTGCGGCCGGAATAGGCATTGCCACGTCCAACGTTGCCGTTGTTGCGGCTGGAATAACCGTTGCCATAGCCGCCACGCCCGTAATTGCGGTCGTTGCCATAACCTCGGCCGTATCCGCGTCCGTAGTAGCCGTATCCACCACCGCCATAGTAGCCGTGGTACCACGGGCCGGCGCCGATAAAGACACCGCTGATGAAGTAGTCAGGACCGTAGAAGCCGTACGGTGCGCAAGTGTAGGGGTAGTAGCTGTAGTAGCCGTAGGGGCAGACGGGAGCCACGCCGGCGTAGCCGTAGTCCGGGCCGACTCCAATGCCGACGGAAACTTGAGCCTGGGAGTAACTTGCGGTAAATAGGAGAACGCCAAGTAAAACGAGATATTTTAGATAACGCATTTTAGACCTTTCGTCAGATCCGGAAGACCTGTTCTAAACCTAACTGGATCTGAAAGGCCTACTGGTGCTTCAGGTTAGTCTGAAGCGCCCCCTGTATTTGGTTAAACCCCCGGTAGGAGAAAGAGTTGTGGGCCTTCCCCGCACCGATTTAAACCCTGTCAATGGAACACGTTGGCGGCCCGTGACCGCCGGCGTTCTAGTGCTGCGGGGCAAGGACGGCCTGGGCAAACGTGATGAAATGTCCGCCAGGGTCTTGCACGGCAAATTCCTTCATGCCGTAAAAGGCGGTCCGCTCCGGCATTACCTTCCTGACGTCCTTCAACCCGGCGAGGACAGCGTCTAGATTGTCCACTTCCATATACAAATAGGTGGGGCCTTTGCGGGCTTCCGCCGACATCGCTGGCGGGGCGTCTTTTTCCACGCTGGCGTAGGTCTGGTACATCACTTCCGCCGCACCCTTCTGAAACGCGACAAAGCCGAGTTTGTTGCCGTCGGGAACTTCCATGGTTTTGGCGAAGCCGAGGCGGTCGACCCAGAAGGGCACGAGGGGTTCGATCTCCTTGACGAGCAGGACCGGGGTGATGCGTTTAACGTTCATGGATTTGATCTCCTGTGAAGAATTGGTTTGCAGAAAGGGGAAACCGAAAAACAGCGCGAGAACGGCGAAGGAAACAGGGAACGTGCGCATGGGAGATTTCTCCTTGACGAAGCCACTAGTCTTGTTTAGACTAGATAAGAATAGAACGAGCAAGGAAGCAAGTCAAGGAGATTCGTATGGCCAAGAACACCCGGCAGTTGGCAGACTTGATTTCCATTGGGCCGGCCATGCTGCGGGATTTGGAGATGCTAGGGATTCACAACGTAGGGCAGCTGGCCCGGCAGAATCCGCAGCGGATGTACGAACGGCTGGGCCGTCTGATCGGCCAGCGGCAGGATCCGTGCGTGCTCGATACGTTTTGCGCGGCGGTGGCGCAGGCGCGCAATCCGCGGCTGCCGGCGGAACAGTGCCAGTGGTGGTATTGGAGCAGGAAGCGCAAGACGGAAAAGAAATGAAGAGAATCGCTAAGGCAGAGACGCGGAGAACGCTGAGGAGCGCGGAGGCACCGGAGCAAAATGTACGGGCCCGGCGAAAGTTGGCGCTGACGACGCCGGATCTGGTGTTGCTCAGCCTGCTTGCCGAGCGGGTTATGCACGGGTATCAGGCGAATCTGGAGCTGGAACGGCGCGAGATTCGCGACTGGGCGAACCTGTCGCGGCCACAGGTGTACTACTCGCTCGAGAAACTGGCACGTGCAGGACTGATCCGGCGTTTCGAAACGGGCGAACCGGCCGCGGGGCCGGAGCGCAGCACGTTCGAAACGACGGCGAAGGGTCGCGCGGAATTGGCACTCGCGCTGGCACGCGAAGAGTGGACCATCCAGAGGGACCGGCCGGCGTTTTTGACGTGGCTGGGACTTTCCTGGCAGGCTGCGCCAGAGACGGTGCGGCAGCAATTGCGGCGAAGAGGGGAGTTCCTGAAACGGGAACTCGCGCGAGAGAAAGAAACGCTCGATTCCATTCTCAAAGAAGTTGGACATCCGCATCATGAAGCGGTGTGGATGGTGAGCCTGATGATCGAGCAGTTCGAAACGGAATTGAAGTGGCTGACCCGCGTTGCGCGGGAGATGAAGTGGAGAGCGCCAGCGAAAAATCCGGAGTACGCGGGCGAAGAGGACAAAAGAGAAGAGTAACGCGGAATGCGCAGCGTGATTCCTAGGAAGGAGAGCATCGTGAGGAAAGCGCGGATTGCGGAATTGGTTTTGGCGGGCCTCCTAGGAGCCGCAATGTTTAGCCCGCGGACCGTGGCACAAGAAAAACGGCCGACGGCGCGAGAAGTGGTTGCAGCGATCCAGGAACACGTTGGCGTCCCCTGGCAGGCGGAGACCGTGGATACGTTTAAGGCGGGAAATCCGGAGACGCGCGTGACGGGAATTGCGGTGACGATGATGGCCACGCTGGACGTGCTGCAACGGGCAGCGGCGCACGGGCAAAACCTGATCATCACCCACGAGCCGACGTTTTACAATCACCTGGACCGGCCGGATGGAATGGAGGAAAGCGACGCGGTATGGAAGGAGAAGCGGGCGTTTTTGGAGAAAAACGGGCTGGTGATCTGGCGATTTCACGATCACTGGCATCGGAGAAATCCGGACGGAATTCTTGCGGGAATGGTGAAGGCGCTCGCCTGGGAAAAATATCAGAGCGCGGAGAACCCGCACCTTTTCACGGTGCCGGAGACTACGCTCGAAAAGCTAGCCGCGGACGTGGCGAAACGGCTGGAGACGCCGGTGCTGCGCGCGGTGGGAGATCCAGAGATGAAGGTGACGAAGCTGGCACTAAGCCCGGGAGCCGCGGGATTCGCACGAGAAACGCATGCGCTGGAGCTGGAAAACGTCGAGGTGCTGCTGGTGGGCGAAACGCGGGAATGGGAAACGGTGGAGTACGCGGCGGACGCAGTGACGGAAGGAAAGAGGAAGGCGCTGATTGTGATCGGGCACGTGCCGTCCGAGCAAGCCGGGATGGCAGAGTGCGCGAAGTGGTTGAAGACGTTTGTGAAAGATGTTCCGATCGAATTTGTGGCCACCAAGCAGCCGTTCTGGACGCCGGAGGAACGAAGCGCGCGGCACTGATAACCGCATGATCGGACGGGGCAACTAAGAGAGACTGAGAGAGCCCGAATAGGTGACGCGGGGTTTGCCGGATTCACCGCGTTCGATGCGGCCAATGAGAAAGTATTTTTCGCGCCGCTTCTTGAGGTCGGCTTCCACGAGTTTCACGTTCTGCGGCGGAACGACGAGAATCATCCCCACGCCCATATTGAACGATTGCAGCAACTCGTCGGTGTCAATCGCTCCGAGCTTCGCTAAATACTTGAAGATCGCCGGCACAGGCCACGACGCCAGATCAATCTCCGCCTTCAGGCCATTCGGAAGCACGCGCGGCAGATTCCCTGGGACGCCGCCACCGGTGATGTGCGCCATGGCGGAGACCCACCCGCGCGCGAGGATATTTTTCAAAGCAGGCGCATAACACAAGTGCGGCTTCAGCAGCTCCGCCCCGATTTTGTTTCCGACTTCAGCGACATAGGTGTCCGGCTTCAGCTTGGCGACTTCGAAAACCAATTTCCGCGCGAGCGAATAGCCATTGGTGTGCAAGCCCGCGGACGGCAAAGCAATTAGCGCATCCCCCGCAGTCACGTTCTTTCCCGTCAAAAGTTTTTTACGTTCGACGGCGCCCACGATGAAGCCGGCAAGATCATATTCGCCGGGCGGATAGAACCCCGGCATTTCCGCGGTCTCGCCGCCAATCAGGGCGCAGCCGGCTTTGCGGCAGGAGCGGCTCATGCCTTCGACGAGCTGTTCGACGACGTCGGGCTCGAGCTTGCCCATCGCCAGGTAATCCAGGAAAAACAGCGGCTCGGCGCCCTGCACAAGAATATCGTTGATGCAGTGATTGACGAGGTCGCCGCCGACCGTGGCGTGGATGCCCATGGCCATGGCGATCTTGAGTTTCGTGCCGACGCCGTCCGCGCTGGAAACCAGCACGGGCTCTTTCCACTTTTTGCGGTCCAGAGCAAACAGCCCGCCGAAGCCTCCGATGCCGCTGAGGACTCCGGGAGTAAACGTGTGGCTGGCGTGGTGGCGAATTCTCTGCTTGGCGTCGTCCGCGACGGCGATATTCACTCCAGCATCGGCATATTTCATGAGAGACCCGTTTGTTCCCGCATCTGGCGATGGCGAAGCGTGACGATCGCCATTCGGACTGAGGATTTCATTCGAATGCCACGGTGGGTCGCGGCATTTCCTGCCAACAGCTGCTCAGCAAAACAATCGAACTAAAAGGTCCGGAAGATCCGCTTCCAGCGCACGACTCCGGGATGCAGCAGCGCGTTCGCGTAAGCGAAGAACCGCTCGCGAATCTGTCCCGGCTCCCAGGCCTCCGGCGAAACATCCAGCGACATGTAAATCATCACCGGCGTGCCGATAATGTCTTTGCGCGGGACGGGGCCCCAGAAGCGGCTGTCGTAGGAATTCCCGCGATTGTCTCCCATGACGAAATACGAATCGGGAGGAACCTTGTACGGCGTTTTCAATTCGTAAGGCTCGCTCGGACCAGTCGTGTATTTCTCGACGAGCTTCTGCCCGTTCACCCACACGGCGCCGTCATGAATGTCCACAGTGTCGCCCGGAAGACCGATGACGCGCTTTACATAGTCGGGCGTATCCGGCGCAAACGGCGGCTTGAAGATGATCACTTGCTGGCGCTTGGGATTGCGCCAGAGCGGCACATGCCAATTGGTGAAGGGCACGCCGGCGTCGTAGCCGATGCGGCTCATGATGAGGTGATCGCCGATGAGCAGCGTGTTTTCCATGGAGCCCGAGGGAATGACCCGCGCCTGGCCGATGGTGCCGTTGATCAGCAGAAACGCGAGACCCACCCAGAACCACGCGATGATCTCGCGCTGAATCTTGGTTTTCACCGGCAGGCTGGCTTCTTCTTGTTTTGTCTTTTTGTCAGCTTTCATGTTCCACCACCACCGGCCGCTCTGCGGACGCGGATTCACTGCCGTTCCCTTGATTGGATTCGTCTGACTTGCCATTGGATGCGCTTTCGCGAACCTCCAGTTGAACCAAATCCGTCGGATAAACTCCCGTATAACAAGACGTACAGAACTTGCTTTCGGTATCGCCGACGGCGCGGCGAAGTGCCGGAAGCGATACGTAGCCGAGCGAATCGGCCCCCAAAAACTTGCAGATTTCTTCGGGGCTGTTGGACGAGGCGATCAACTCTTCGCGCGTGGGCGTGTCCACGCCGTAGTAGCAAGGCGAAATCGTCGGCGGGCAACTGATGCGCACGTGGACTTCCCTGGCGCCGGCTTCGCGGACCATGCGGACGATCTTGCGGCTCGTGGTGCCGCGGACGATGGAGTCGTCCACGAGAATGACGCGCTTGCCTTCGATCAGCCCGCGAATGGGATTCAGTTTGAGCTTCACGCCAAAATTCCGAATCGCTTGCGAAGGCTCGATGAACGTGCGGCCGATGTAGTGGTTGCGAATCAAGCCCATGCGGAACGGAATCTTGGATTCGAGCGCGTAGCCCACGGCAGCGGGCACGCCGGAGTCGGGCACGGGCACGACGATATCGGCATCCACCGGATGCTCTCTGGCGAGCAGCCGGCCCAGCTCTTCGCGGCTCTCGTTTACGGAGCGGCCAAAAATAATGCTGTCCGGACGGGAGAAATAAACGTGTTCGAAGATGCATTGCTGGAGCGGCTTCTCCGGCGCGAAGCGGATGGACTCGATTCCCATTTTTGAAATGCGCACCATCTCGCCGGGTTCGATCTCGCGCACGTATTGCGCGTTGAGGAGATCGAAGGCGCAGGTTTCCGAAGCCACGAGCCAGGAGTCGAAGCCACCGGGCGTGGTCAGCTTTCCAAGGACCAGCGGACGGAAGCCGCGGGGATCGCGGGCGGCATAGAGTTCGTCCTGCGTGAGGACGAGGAGCGAGTAGGCGCCTTCAACTTGATTGAGGGCGTCGCCGAGCGCGCCGGAAAGATTGCGAGCCTGCGAACGCGCGATCAGGTGAACGATGACTTCGGTGTCGCTGTTGGTCTGAAAAATGGACCCGCGATGCTCGAGCTTGCGGCGCCACTCGGCGGCGTTGGTTAGGTTGCCGTTGTGGCCGAGCGCGACTTTGCCCTTGTTGCAATCGATCATGATGGGCTGCGCGTTCAGAAGCGCCTTGTCGCCCGCGGTAGAGTAGCGCGTGTGGCCGATGGCCAGGCTGCCCGGAAGTTGCGCGAGCACGCTGGGCTGAAAGATTTCTTCGACCTCGCCCATGGCACGGTGCAGATAGAGCTCCGTGCCGTCGCTGGAAACGATGCCCGCGGACTCCTGCCCGCGATGTTGCAGCGCGTAAAGACCGAGATACGCGAGGTTCGACGCTTCCGGGTGCCCGAACACGCCGAAGACACCACACTCGTCGTGAAAGTGATCGTCAGCGAAAGCGGGCTTTGTTGTCATTGAACTTTCAGAGCACGCTGAAGCGAATGGGCCCACGCGTCGTAGAGCGCTTCAACGGAACGGTCGATCACCGTGCGCCCCTGATGTTCGATGCGGAACGAACCGTCGCGGGTGACCAGGCCGAGCTCGTGCGCCGCCACCTGGTATTGTCTCGCAGTATCGAGAACGCGGGCAAGCGCAGTTGGGTTCACGGAGACGATGGCGCGAGCGCCGCGTTCGCCGAAGAGGGTGTGCTCGGCCGGCGCGTCGCCGTTCAGTCTGATGTTCGCGCTTAGATGGGTGCCATTCGCGCCGTAGGAAGATGTGCCGGTCGGAAGACCGGCCACTACGGAGGCGAAGCAAGACTCGGCGAGGGTGACGACGAGGCCGCCGTCGGAAATGTCGTGAGCGGATTGCACGGCACCTTCCGCGGCAAGGGCAACGAGGCAATCGATGAGGCGCTTTTCGGCACCGAGGTCGATGGCCGGTGGTTCGCCGGCAACGATCTCAGCGATGGCCTTGGAGTATTCGGTGGAGGAAAATTCGCGCTCCAGTGCGGACGAGTGATTGCCTTGGAGTGGCGAAGCTCGCTGCGATGCCACAGAGGAATTCGAGCCATCGAGCAGTACGATCAAGTCGCCTTCTTCGCGGAAAGCGATCTTGAGGGCGCGCGAGGCGTCGTCGAGGATGCCAAGAACTCCGATGACCGGCGTCGGGTAAATAGATTTGCCGAGCGTTTCGTTATAGAAGCTGACGTTGCCGCCGGTGATGGGCGTGCCGAGCGCGGTGCAGGCTTCGCCGAGGCCATCAACGGCCTGGGAAAACTGCCACATCACTTCAGGTTTTTCCGGGCTGCCGAAGTTCAGGCAATTCGTGGCGGCGATGGGGCGCGCGCCGCTGGCGGCGACGTTGCGTGCGGCCTCGGCCACGGCGTGCATGGCTCCCAGGCGAGGATTCAAAAAGCACCAGCGCCCGTTCCCGTCGGTGGAGAGCGCAAGAGCGCGCTTCACGGCGCCGGTCTTCGGATCCTTGATGCGCACGACGGCCGCATCGCCCGCGCCAGGGCCAGCCAGCGTGTTCGTTCTTACCGAAGTGTCGTACTGCTCGGTGATCCACCGTTTGGAGGCAATCGCGGGCGACGCGAGCAGCGTCTCGAAATTTTCCGTCAGGTTCGTGCCTTCCAGCGCGAACGCAAACCAATCCTTTTCGGATTCGACGCGCGGCGCGGGGGCAGCGAGCGGGCGATCATAAACCGGCCCTTCCTCGGCCAGCGGATGCGCCGGAATTTCCGCGGCGACTCGGCCATTGTTGTTGATGCGCGCGATGCCGCCTTCCGTCACGCTGCCGACGACCACGGCATCGAGGCCCCACTTCTTGAAAACGGAAAGCACTTCATGCTCGCGGCCTTTTTCAGCGACGAGCAGCATGCGCTCCTGCGACTCGCTGAGCATAATTTCGTACGGCGTCATGCCGGTCTCGCGCTGAGGAACCTTGGCGAGATCGATTTCAATGCCCGTGCCGCCGCGCGAAGCCATCTCCATGGTCGAGCAGGTGAGGCCCGCGGCGCCCATATCCTGAATCGCGACGACCGCTCCGGTCTGCATGGCTTCGAGGCACGCTTCGAGCAGCAGCTTTTCCATGAACGGATCGCCAACTTGCACGTTGGGGCGCTTCTGCTGCGATTCCTCGGTGAATTCCGCGGAAGCCAGGAGCGATGCGCCGTGAATTCCGTCGCGCCCGGTTTTCGCGCCGACGTAAATCACCGGATTGCCGATGCCCTTGGCCTTGGCCAGAAAGATTTCTTCTCTTTTGGCGATGCCGAGAGCGAGCGCATTGACCAGCGGATTTTGCGAATAGCTCGGCTCGAACGCGACTTCGCCACCGACGGTGGGAACGCCAAAGCAGTTTCCGTAGCTCCCGACGCCGCGAACCACGCCATCAAGGATGCGGCGATTCTTCGCGGCTTCTTCCGCGGTCGTGTGTTTCCCCGGCGCAATTTCCCCGAAGCGCAGAGAATCGAGCACCGCGATGGGCCGCGCGCCCATGGTGAAAATGTCACGCAGAATGCCGCCAACGCCGGTGGTCGCACCCTGGAAAGGCTCGACATAGCTCGGATGATTATGCGATTCGATTTTGAAAGCCGCGACGAGGCCGTCACCGATGTCCACGACGCCGGCGTTTTCCCCCGGACCTTGCACCACACGTTTGCCACGCGTCGGAAGCCGCTTCAGGTGCACCTTGCTTGACTTATAGGAGCAGTGCTCGCTCCACATGACGCTAAATATGCCGAGCTCGGTGATGTTTGGATCGCGGCCAAGAATTTGCTGAATGCGCGCGTATTCCTCGCGCGTTACGCCGTGTTCATCGGCGATTTCGGGAGTCACCTTGAGTTCAGTAATTGCTGTGGCCATCAGGCTGTTGCCTTAGCGGCGCCGACGAGCGCCTCCACCATGGAACGCAAAATCACCAGGCCGTCGGAAGAACCGAGGGCTGGTTCGGCCGCGCGTTCGGGATGCGGCATCAGCCCCGCGACGTTGCGTTCGCGATTGCAGATTCCGGCAATATTGTGAACCGCGCCGTTGGGATTACCGGCGTTGTCGTCCGAGCCGTCAGGAGTAGTGTAGCGAAAAATGACCTGGCGATTTTTTTCGAGCTCCGCGAGCGTGGCTTCGTCGCAATTGTAGTTGCCGTCGGAATGCGCAATGGGAAGCGTGAGAATCTGGCCCTTCTGCGCGGCGTTGGTGAACGGCGTGTCCGTCTGCTCGACGCGAATATGCACGTGCCTGCAGATAAAGCGCAGGCCGCTGTTGCGCATCATCGCGCCAGGAAGCAGGCCCGCTTCGCAAAGAATCTGGAAGCCGTTGCAGACGCCCAGCACCATCCCGCCGCTCTTCGCGAATTTCTCAACCGACTTCATCACCGGCGAAAACCGAGCAATCGCGCCAGTCCGCAGATAATCACCGTAGGAAAATCCACCGGGCAGGATAATGGCATCGCAGTTCGCGAGATTTTCGGATTGGTGCCAGATGAATTCGACCGGTTTGTGCAGGACGTTGCCGATGGCGTAAAACGCGTCGTGGTCGCAATTGGACCCGGGAAAAACTACGACTCCAAATTTCATGCGGTGACAACTCCCTGTTGCGTTGCGGGAACTTCTATTTTAGCACACGCGCGCCTTCGGCAGAGTTTTCTAGTTTGCACAATCAAGTTCGCTGCGGTTCAGCCCGTTTTCAAACTGTGATCCATCGAAAAACACAAGCGAAACCCGAAATTGTCTTCGACCACCGTACGTACCGCGGACGATAGCATCCAAGTTTGCCCGATTCAACGATTCGCGGAGGGAATGCGCGGCGCCTCGTTCGAAGTGGCGTGCTGGTTTGAAAGACGCTACTTCCTCTTTTTTGGCGCTTTGCGACCTTTCGATTTTTTCCTGGTCTTTTTGGGTTGCCCGGCGGCCGCTAATTCACGCCGCTTCTTGGACGCCCAGCCGGATTTGTTGACTTGACGGCCACGCCCGATGCCGAGCCCGTCGGCAGGTACGTTGTCTGTAATCACGGAACCCGCCGCAACATATGCTCCATCGCCAATGCGCACGGGAGCGACGAGAACCGAATCGCTGCCGATGAACACTCCTCGGCCAATGCTGGTCGGATGTTTCTGGTAGCCATCGTAGTTGCAGATGATCGTGCCCGCTCCGATGTTGGTTTTCGAGCCCACCTTGGCGTCGCCTAAATAAGTCAGGTGCGGCACTTTTGTGCCTTCTCCGATAACGGCCTTTTTCATTTCCACAAAGTTTCCGACGCGTGCGCCGGTCTTCAGACGGGTCCCAGGGCGCAAACGCGCAAAGGGACCAATGGTCACGCGGTTCTCCAGGCGGCTCTCTGCGACCACGCAATGCGGCTCGACGGTTACGTCATCACCCAGGATGGCATCGGTGAGAACGCTCCCGGTGCGAATGGTGCAGCGCATGCCCAGCTTCGTCTTGCCGAGTAACTGCGCGCCGGGTTCGATGATGGTGTCTTCCCCTGCAGTCACATCGGGGTCAATCAGCACGGTCTCCGGCAATTGAATGGTCACGCCCGCGTCCATCAGCGCGCTGCGCTTCCATTCGCGGAAGACGCGGTCCACTTCCGCAAGATCAGCGCGCGTATTGCACCCCAGCACTTCGCGCGCATCGCCTGCAACGTACGCCAGCACGGTATCGCCCTTGGCGTTCATCACGGAGATCGCATCGGTCAGGTATAGCTCGCGGTGCTTGTTATTTGGTTTCACGTGAGCCAGCGCGGGCCAGAGTTTCTCCAGCGTGAAGCAATAGATCGCGGAATTGATTTCATTGATTTCGCGCTGCTCGTCGCTGAGCTGCGACTCCTCGACGATGGCCGAGACAGTGGTTTCCGTCTTTCGCAGGATCCGCCCGTAGCCGGAAGGATCGGCGAGCACTGCGGTCAAGATGGTCGCGGCCGCATTTCCCCCGCGATGCGCCGCGATGAGCGCCTTCAGGGTATCCGTGCGCACCAGCGGAGCATCGCCGGGGAGCACGACGGCAAATTTCGCCCGCCCCAGCGCGCGCTTGGCCACTTGCATCGCGTGCCCGGTGCCATTCTGCGGCTGCTGGAGGACGGCAGTGGCGCCGAGCGGTTCGACTACCGCGATCACCTGCTCTGCCTGGTGGCCCAAAACAACGACCGTCTCCCTGGCCTTCAGGGGCTCACAGGCGCGCACCACGTGCTCGATGAGCGTGCGCCCGCCGGCGCGGTGCAGCACTTTTGCAAGGCTCGACTTCAAGCGGGTGCCTTTTCCCGCCGCGAGGACCACGATGGCTAGATCATTGTTGGACATGGTTTTCAGCCCATTCTGCGGGAGCAGCGGTCATTTCGCAATCAAGGGTTGAGTACAACGCGGCGAATGCCTAATCGGCGGCGGGGGCCGGGGAAAGTAGCCGAAGGTAGGACTCACGTTCGGAGCGGGCAGTTTCCTCCGTCGTGATGGTCCAAAGGGAGGGGTCGGCCAAAAGGCGGCTGACGAGTTGGGTATGGAGGGCGTGGCCGGCTTTGTGTGCCTCCACCCGGGCCAGGAGTGGAAGCCCCGCCAGCGCAAGGTCCCCGATGAGGTCCAAGGCTTTATGCCGGCCAAATTCGTCCGGAAACCGCAAGGGGCCGTTCATGACGCCGTCGTTGGTGAGGACGATGGCGTTCTCCAACGATCCGCCACGAATGAGGCCCATGGCCTTCAGGGGCTCAATGTCGCGCTCAAAACAGAAGGTGCGCGCCCGCGCCAGCAGGTGCCGGAAGGTTTCTGGGCCAACCACCATCTCCACTTCCTGCTGGCCGACCAGCGGGTGCGGAAAGTCCACATAACAGCACACCCGAAACTCCTCCGCAGGATAGATCCCGATTCGGCGGTCGCCTTCGACGACTTCGAGCGGCTTCACCACCTTAAGGTAGCGCCGTTTGCGGCGCAGCTTGCGAATGCCGCACTTCTCAAGCATCTGCATGAACGGCTCTGCCGAGCCGTCCAGAATCGGCACCTCGATCGAATCGATGTCGATATAAATGTTGTCGATTCCACAGGAATAGATGGCGGCCAACAAATGCTCTGTAGTAGACAGCAAAACGCCTTGTTTCATCAGGCTCGTCGCGTAGCTCACGCGCGCGACGTTATGGCCCTGCGCTTCGATGGGGAAATTATCGAGGTCCACGCGGCGAAAGACGATCCCTGTCTCGGCCGGCGCCGGCACTAGGCGGACGTGCCCGTACACACCAGTATGGAGACCTACACCCTCTGCGCTCGCTTCCCTAGCTATAGTTGTCTGGAACATGCCCCGCTCTATGATAGCATGTTGCATGCCAGCCCATGTCAAGCTTGTTCTTTACTATCAATCACTTAGGAGCCAACAACGGGGTATCATCAGCAGGTGGTGTGGTAATTGCGCAACATTCTGCCCTTTGTCCGTGTCTCTTTCCCGAATTGAAACTTTACAGCAACACTTCTCAGACTTCCTTTTTCATTCCTAACGCGTCCCACTCCTATGCAGTGCTATAATCAGATTTCGCAGTTCTATGAGGATAGGTGAGGAATGAGTCGAGCGTCCCGCATCGCGGTTTTCTCCATATCAGTCGCCATCTTCTGTTACGCAGGTTTGGGACACGTCCTGGGCCGCACGCCGGATGACAAAGCCTACAAGTCGCTCACCGTCTACGGCGAAGTCCTGCAAAAAATCCAGCAGGATTATGTCGACGATCCGAACATGCGTACCGTGACGGCGGGATCGCTCCACGGGCTGATGGAATCGCTCGACGCGCAATCGAGCTACCTCACTCCGCGTGAGTACGAAGAGTACAAAAAGAAGATGCAGAATCCCGCGACCGGTGAAACCGGTCTGACGCTCAGCAAGCGCTACGGCTACGTCATCGTGCTTTCGGTCCTCCCAGATGGCCCCGGCACCAAGGCTGGAATTCGCAGCGGCGATATTTTTGAGTCCATCGGCGGCTTCACGACCCGCGACATGTCCGTCGGCCAGGCCCTGAATCTTCTCAATGGCCAGCCCGGCACGGGCGTCAAGGTTGCCGTCATCCGGCGCGGCAAAGCCACTCCGGAAGATATCGACCTGGTTCGCGAGAAACTGACCACTCCCAAGATCATCGTGCAAAAAACGGATCCCGACATTCTCGTTCTGCGCTTCCCGTCGCTCGATGCAGGCCGCGCCGATGAAGTTCGCAACCGCCTTCTCGATGCCGAAAAACAGGGCGTTCACAAAGTCGTTTTGGATCTCCGGGAATGCGGACGCGGCCCCGTCTCCGAAGCCATTTCCATGGCCCGGCTCTTCGTGCCTTCCGGCATGTTGACCACGTTGCGCGGCCAGACCGTCTCGACGCAAGTGTTCTCCGCGGACCCCAAGCAGGTGGTGTGGAGAGGCCCTGTGTCCGTGCTGATTGACGTCACCACGTCAGGTGCCGCGGAAGTCCTGGCCTCGTCTATCGCCGCCAACCATCGCGGAGACGTCGTTGGCGAACGGACGTTTGGCATGGCCTCCGAACAGAAACTCGTCACTTTGGATGATGGCTCGGCTCTGATTCTCACCGTGGCGAACTATTACAATCCTGGCGGGAAATCCATTCTGGAAGAGGGCGTCACACCCACGGAAATTGTGCGCGCCGTTGCCGAAGACGATTCGGATACGGGAGATGAAGAAGTAGCGCCGGACACCAACATCCAAAAGGAACCGGGTCTTGGTCCGCGCCCGCTCACTCCGGAAGATCCGATCTTCCGCCGCGCGCTCGAGCTTTTGAAGACCCCTGCCAAAAAGGCCGCGTAGTATTCTGTGGTTTGCGCGGGCGTTTGGATAGGGACCAAGTCCTCCATTTCATCGCATTCAGAAAAGTATCATTCCGGCTTTGGCCTCCTTGTCATTCTTTTGCTCATCAGCGTGAGCTCCGCAGGCTGCAAAAAAGCGGAAGCACCGCGTGTCGCTCCTTCAGAAATTCACGCGATCACGCGTGAACTCGCCAACGCAGCAAGATTGTCAGCACCGTCCGGTTCTGATATTCGTGTCGGGCTGCAGGCCTCCAGCGCCTCCCCGGCCAGCACCGATCATTTGGACATCAACCTTTTTTCGAACGGGCCGGATTCCACCACGCGCTCTCAGATCGCGAAAATCCAGCAGTCCCTGGGTGCCGTGGCCACTCGCAACGGCCTCACCGAGCAGCCCTCCGAAAGCCGTGAAGGAACTCTCTTCTTCTACCTGAAAGCCGGAGTGCCGACGCATGCGATTCACATTCACATCGGCTCGAAGCTCTCGCAGCAAAGCGCAAGCCCGCCCGGCTCATCCTCGACACCCAGGCTTGCGATTATTCTCGATGATCTTGGCAGCGACAGCTCCGCCGCGGAAGCCATCTTTGCCTTGCCTTATCCGCTGACCATTTCCGTTCTGCCCCATCACGAGCATTCCGTTGAGATCGCCAACGAAGCGCGCAGCCGCGGCTACCAGGTCCTCCTTCATCTCCCCATGCAATCCGTTGCGAACGAACGGCCGGAAGCGCAAGAGTTGCATCCGGGGATGTCTGCGGAGGCCGTGTCGAAGTTAGTCGATCTGTTCCTGCAAGAGATTCCTGGCGCGGTGGGCGTCAACAATCATCAAGGTTCGCAAGCCACGTCCGATGCCGCCCTCATGTCCGAGCTCATGCCTGTTCTTCGCGACCGCCATCTTTTCTACGTGGACAGCCGCACGACCGCTGCTACCGTAGCCTACGGCACGGCCCAGCGCGCCGGCGTTCCTTCCGCGTTCCGCAACGTTCCTTTTCTTGACGATGTTGCTGAAGCCGCCGCCGTCCGCAAACAAGTCGAACTAGCCCTGCGCGGCGCCCGCGAAAAAGGCGAGGCCATCGCCATCGGCCACCCTCATCCCGCCACGCTCCGAGCCTTGCGCGAAGTCCTCCCCAAAGCACAGGCCCAAGGAGTGCGGCTCGTCTTCGCTTCCGAGCTCGTCCACTGAGCCTTGCCTTGTTTAGCTGGGAGCGGACTTGTTGTTTCTTGCCGGAAAAAGCAGATGAATGGCCAGCGCGGAAATCCCCATCGTAACAAAACTGAAAACGCTGCCTTCGGGGCCCACCGACCCTCCCGTCAGCCAATGGGCGCCGTGCAACGATGCGTTCGAAAGATGCCCTTCGAAAACCACGCCGCTATTCGGCACCGAATAGAGAAACGTCTCACCGAAATCGAAGCTGGCATGCCATCCCACCGCGAACCAAAGATTGCCGGTGCGCCGCAGCGCAAACGCAAAAACTAGTCCGATGGTTACCACGCTTGCCGCACCCTCCCAATCTTCCCCGGGATTGTCCAGGTGCACCGCTCCGAACAGGCACGAGAGCAGAATCGCTGCCGGCCAGAACCCAACGCCTTCGGCGAGCGTGAATAGCGTGTATCCGCGAAACAAGAATTCTTCGAACAGGCCTACCACGATGAAAAAAATCGCCCAGAGAATCCCCCAGTGCAATAGTTCTCGTCCACATAGCGCAATGCTCCCGAAGGAATACCCGCCGAAGGCGGAAACCATCCCGATCAGCGCGGATATTTCAGCCAGCCCGAACAGGCAGCCTTGCCAAAACAATTTCCCGAAAGCGCCTTGGAGCGGCAATCCATATACGCCCGCGGGCCGCCGCTCGAGCCGCGCCATGATCAGCGCCCCTCCAAAAACCACGAGGAAACAGAACGCCTCGTCCGCAAACAAATAACCGGAAAACGAGAGGCGGCCCAGCGGCGGCACAAACTGAAAGAGCGCGATTCCGACACCGAACCCCAGCCCGGCAACGAACAGTGCATAAACCAGGAGGCGCCAGCCTGCTCGCAGTCCTCCATCGTTCAAAAAAATATTTGCTGGAAACCCTTCGGGTGGCGGAACCATAGACGGGGGCACGGAGGAAGGATCGTGGGAAGGTTCAGAATCCAACAATCACCTCGAAAAGTGATAACCGCAGCCTGCCTCTGCCAGACGGGCTCTGCGTTCCGCCGTAAGCGCGTCTCCGTTCAAACTTAGACAGGCTTTATCCGTCCTAAGAGTCTCACAGAGAACATGCCCGCAGGCGCGCCGTTGCGGAGAATGCTGTAAGAATAATCACCTCTCCAATGAGAAGCAGTTATCGCGGTAAATAGAAAGAGCGCCCGCTCAGCAGTTTATTGTGCCACGCGGATTTCGGCGGCGCCGAGTATCCGGCGGCTCTTCTTTTCCTGTACCAGCACGACGGCCTTCAAGTTTTCGCGCTTCCATTCCGGCTGCAGCGGCACGCTGACGGCTCCCGCAAACGAGGATTCGCCCGCATTCTGGGCCTCTCCGATCCGCCGCATCGCCCGCACTACGGCGGCGTGATGCAAATCCTCACCGGCATTTTCTCCGCGAGACACCGCGGAATGCAGCGCCGTTTCCGTTACTGCCAGCCAAATCTCCGCCGTGTCACCCTTCGTGCTCCGCGTTAGTGGTCCGACCTTTGCTGAGAAATCCGCAGCGCCACTCTTCGCAGAGTTGCTCTGCGTCAGGCTCACCAGTGCTTTTTCTTCCCCCGCCGCTTGTTGAATCAGTTGCCGTGCTTTCCCCGCGTTGCTGCCGACCAATTCCGCTTGGCCATCAATCACCATCTGTGGTGTATAGGGGTTGCCATTTCCGAGCGGACGGGCGTAGACGTATTGCCGTGCGGTCCACTCTCGCGAAGAAAATGGATCCATCCACCCCAAGTCATTCCAGTAATCCACGTGCTCTTCCAGGGCAATGACTTCCGCGTTGGCCACAGGCTGCTGTTCCGATAATTTAGCCAAAAGTGCGTCTGCCGGAGGGCAGCTCGAACACCCTTCGGAGGTAAAAAGTTCAACGACAACCGGGGACCGTGTGCCAGCTTCAGCGCTGCGGAGAGCCTTTGGACGATGGTGTGAGGTTAGCGCGAACGCGCCAAAAACGAGTGCAGCAAACACTACGACTGTGGTCAACGTTCTCATCTTTAGCCGCCTATCCCATCAGAGGCCCAAGTACGCCAAACGTTACAATGAATCGGCCCAAAACGACCAAAGAGGAGTATGATAACCGCCGTAAGAACCATAACCGGTTATCTGGCTCATGCCCTCGCCGAACCTAACCAAAGCATACGCACTCCTAGCTGGACGCCTGGCTCTCAATTTCGTCAATACCGCGCCACATTCCCAACAGCTCCATTGGGAGGAACTGATCCATTTCCTCGAGGCATCGCGCATTGTCTCCTCGGAGCGGAGCGCCCGCCTCCTCATCCTGCCCCAGAGTGACCCCCAGTCTGCAGAAGCGCTTCTCGATAAATCCCATCGGCTCCGGGAATCACTCCATCTCATGTTCACCGCGATGGTCCGAAAAGAGCGCATCGCCCGGGAATGGGTTGAACGGGTCAATGCCATCCTCCGCGTCACCGAAGGCCACGACGAACTCTTGCAGCAAAACCAATCCTGGCGCATCGAGTATATCGCCCGCGATGACAGCTTGGACTGGCTGCTCGCCGCCATCGCGCGTTCCGCCGCGGAAATCGTCGTCGAAGGCGCCAAGGCCCCGATTCGCCTCTGCGCCAACCCGCAATGCGGCCTCTTTTTCTACGACGCTTCGCGCACGCATCGCCGCCGGTGGTGCTCCATGGCCTCGTGCGGCAACCGCAGCAAAGTTGCCGCCTTCGCCCGCAAGCACGCCAGCTCCCGCCATGCGCCGTAAAATCCCAGCGCGCTTCGGCTCGCCGCTATTTCACGTACTTCGGCGATTCCCCCTTGGACCACGGATCATAGCGGTGCGCAAACACCAGCCGGTCTCCCAGGGGTGGATGGGAATAAAGCCAGAAGGTGATGAATGCCGGCGGATTCGGGTCCGACAAGTCCAGCTCCCCAAGCACCTGAAATGCGTGTGCCGCGACTTCCGTCGAATTCGGAATCAGCCCATGAATCACTTCCAGTCCGTACACGTCGGCGGCGTGCTCCTCCATTCGGCTGACCCCGCTGATGACCGGCGAAGAAAAGAACAACAGCACATGCAGCAGCAGCAGCAGCACCGCGAGCGAAGCCCAGTCTTCCGGGCCATAGATCTTCCACTCTCTCGCCCAATGATCAAGGGCCCAGTGCACGCCACGAAACAAGAGATACAGCGCCAGCAAAAGCCCCGCCGCACCCAACAGAAAGCCTTTCCAAACGTGTCCGAGAACGTAGTGTCCGAGCTCATGCCCGACGATAAACAGGGCTTCGTCCTTTGTGGTTTTCTGTATGGTCGTGTCCCAAATGACGACGCGCTTGGAAGCGCCCAATCCAGTTACATACGCGTTGATCGCGTTGGTTTTCTGGCTCGCCAGCATCAGGAACATGCGCTCCGGCGGAATGGGCACGCCCGCACGCTTCGTTAACGTTTCGATGGAGGCCACAAGGCTTGGGTGCTCTTTGCCCAAGGGTTCGAACCTGTTGAACAGCGGATCAATCACCATGGGAGTGATGACAATCAGCCCCCATTCGAATAACACCGCCGGCACCCACGCATACAGCCACCAGCGCCGCGGGCTGCGCCGCATCAACGCAAACAGAACCAGAACGACGGGAATCGCCAAAACCATCACCACGAACTCTCCCTTCGCCCAGTCCCAGAACCACGAACCCCAGCTCTGGACCGACTGCTCGTACCGCAGAGAAAGCGTGTGCCAGTACACGCTGATCGGCAGGTCCAGCGCGTCAATCGCCAGGAACAGCAGCGGAACGAACACCACTCCTTGCACCCATTTTTTGTCGCTCACATTTTCGGCCATGTCTCGAAACTTCGCCGCCACTCCCAGCCGCAAGAGCAGAAACAGGAAAAGTCCGACAAGAAAATACGATACGAAGTACAGCGTGTAATCCGCCCGCGAATACGCCACCGCCTTCTCGTAGCGCTCCTGCGAAAGCGTGTATTGCTCCGTCTTTGTCTGCTCGGAAGTTGGGGATTGAGGTGCGGGACCTTGCTGCGCGGTCTTCTCCGGCGAAGAAGGTTGCGCCGGAGCCGGCTTCGGCTCCGTGCGGGTCAACTGCGGGGCTGCCGCGAGCGAAACCTGAAAAAAACCCAGACTCACGCAAACTACGAAAAAGAAAAAGAGAATGGATGCCCAACGCCCCATGAAACTTCCTCGGATTTTTCTCATCGCGGGACTCGATGTGCTGGGGGACAAGTTTCGCGCGCCGCGCGAGTATGCAGGACTATCGTTCGATCCGCAATATTCCATCTGCCTCTATGGGACGAATGCCCATTTAAAACCGTTTCCGCCTGCCGACGGCGGGCCGCCTAGGGAACGGTCGCCGGATGATGTGCCGTCTTCAAGCAGTAGTTGCGCACCGCCCCGGTCGTCGTCAAGCCAATGTGCACAATCGAAGTCCATCGCTCCAACTTGTGGTGTCCAGAGCGATGGAATAAGTACGACGCGCCGATGGAAACGCCGGTTCCCGCGGCCTGGACCACGGCGAAGGCCGCATGATCGTCCACAAGATCGTTCGTAACCAGGAGTTCTTGGTCGCCCCGGCGCCTCAAATTCAACGTCGAAAAATAATCCAGCGTGCGCGCCGCCCCGACTCCCGCAAACAGCCAGCCGTTCTCCTTGTCCCAAAACCGGTGCTCGGACTTTGGCACGGTTCTCTCCGGTTTTACGGGAATCGCCGCCGCTTCGCCGCCCACGGACTCCGGCCTCGAGGGCGGCGTTTGCTGTGCGCCAGCCCCAGGCGCTCCGGAAAAGATAAGGAGAAGAGACAACCCGGTGATCGCCCGCTTCAAGGACTTTGTCATGTCTCGCTTTTGGACCCCGGTGTTTGCTTCTATCCGTTTTTCAGTATAATCGCAGGCGTACCGTCCTGGGCTACTCTGCCCGCACAGGAGTCCCCTATGCCGCGCTTCCCCCTGCTTCTCTCTTCGCTTCTGGTGGCAATGGCTGTCATGGTCTTTGCCGCCCATGCCGGTCGCCCGTCGTCCGCGCAAACCAGCGGCGCGGTGCCGGCGCGCTCATTCGAATTCACCTATCAAGTCCACGTTCCTGCCAATCCGGATTCCGCCGGCTCCACGCATCTCTGGATTCCCCTGCCGCAAACGGATGGTTACCAGGACGTTCGCAGTCTGCACATTGACAGTCCCGTTGGCTACGCTCAAGGCCGCGATCCCGAATACGGAAACGTGTTCGCGGTGTTTACGCCCACGGCGCAGCAGGCCGCTGCCGGCTTTGATGTCAGCGTTCACTTCATTGCGGTCCGCCGCGAGCATAAAGTCTCATTGGACACTGCCTCGCCGAAGACGGTCTCCTCCTCCGCTTCCCGCGATCCCAACATGCGACGCTACCTCGAGCCAGACACGCTCGTTCCTCTCAATGGCACCATCGCCGAACTCGCCAAAGAGCACACCGCCGGCGATACCACCGAACTCCAAAAGGCTCGCCACATCTACGAGTATGTTGTCTCCACAATGCGCTACGACAAGTCCGGCGAAGGCTGGGGCCGCGGCGATGCCATCTGGGCGTGCACCTCGAAGCGGGGCAACTGCACCGACTTCCACTCCCTTTTCATCGGCATGGCGCGTTCGTCCGGCATTCCCGCTCGTTTCGAAATTGGCTTCCCCCTGCCCGAAGGCAAGACCGAAGGTGACATTCCCGGGTATCACTGCTGGGCTGAGTTTTATCTCGACGGCATCGGCTGGGTTCCCGTGGATGCTTCCGAAGCCTGGAAGAATCCGGCCAAGCACGACTATTTCTTCGGCGCTCATGATACGAACCGCGTCTTTTTCACCTACGGCCGCGACATCCGCCTTTCCCCCGACCAAAAGAGCACTCCCTTGAACTATTTCATCTACCCTTACGCGGAAACCAACGGCCAGCCGGTCAAAAATTTGCAAACGCACTTCTCATTCCGCGATGTTTCGGCCGCGCAGCTTGCTGCCATAAGCCGCTGAACACGTTCTGGTAACGTCAGGTCCCGTTCCATGAGCGTAGGACCTGTCCCACGCGCATTTTATTCTCTGCGTTGGCTGATTCGCGCCGCTTTTCCGCGGGGCATTGTCATACGCCTCGCGGCAAGGTATGGTGAGAATTGTTGTCCCAGCTCAGCCTTTCACGAGGAGTCGCGCCATGTTGTGCTGCATCCGATTGCGCCTGGCCCTTCCGGCGGTTTTGTTTGCCGTATTGCTACCAGCGGCCACCTTCCCCCAGTCCCAGGATACTCAGTCCGTTGCCGAAGCCGCCCGCCGTGCCCGCGAGCAGAAAAAAACAGCCGCCAAGCCCGTAAAAGTCATAACCGAAGACGACGTGAAACCTGCGGTCCCAGACGCCGCAACCGCCTCGCCTACCTCGGGGTTCCCCATCCCCTCCTCCGGTGGCGCGGCTAACCCACCCGCTGCGGATGGCGCGAAGGAGCAAAAAGATTCGCAGGAAGTGGTCCAGCTGAAGGAACAGCTCAAGCAAGCCCAGAATAATCTTGATCTTATGCAGCGCGAATTGGCCCTGGCGCAGGACACCTACTTTTCCAATCCCGACTATATTCATAATACTGCTGGAAAGGCGAAATTGGACGCCCAGAAGCAGCAGGTTGGCGATAAACAGGAAGAAGTCGCGCGCCTGAAAGCCCGCATCTTGGAATTGCAGCCGCCGCAGGACACCACCGCGACGCCGCCACCTGCGCCCGCCGCTCCGCCCAAACCCTAGTTTTCCGGATTCTCTCTTATCTCGGTTCCAGCACCAGCGGCAGTCCATTCTTCGGATTGCCAATGATCACCACCTTGGCATTGGCACTGGCTGCCAGCTTTTCTGTGGCCTCGATGCCTTTCCATTCGAGCAATTGCGGGCTGATCCCCGCCGCCACAATCTTCTGAAAGTCCGCGATGCCCTGCGCCTCGATGCGCTTGCGTTCCGCTTCCTGTTTTTCCTTTTGCAAAATGAAGCTCATTCGCAGCGCATCCTGCTCCGCCTGCTGCTTCGCTTCGATGGAACTCTTCAGCATCGCCGGCAACTGCACGTCGCGCAGCAGCACGTTTTCGACGATCACGCCCCGTGGCGCCAGTTGCGATTTCAACTCATCCTGGATCTGCTGCTGCACCAGCTCGCGGGCGTTGGTATAGAGCGCATTCGCGGAATGCGCCGACGTGGACGCGCGGATCGCCGCCCGCAGCGTCGGCTCTACGATCTTCTCAGCATAATCCGCGCCAACCGTCTGATACACCTGCGCCGCCATCGATTTGTCCAGTCGGAAAAGCAGCGACGTGTCCAGTGCCAGGATCAATCCTTCGTTCGAAGGCACGTTGGCGCTTTCCTTCACCGATTGCGTTTGTACCGAGAGTTTCTCCACCGACTTCAGCGGATTGATCATGTGAATTCCCTCCGGCAGCACGTCGCCCGTGACGCGCCCAAACAGCGTCAGCACGCCCACGTTTCCCGTCGGAATGGAGGTGATGCTGGCCATCAGCACGAAAAACAACACCACCAGAACCGCCAGTTGCAAAATCCTCTTCCCGGCACCGCTCAAATTCGGCATCTGCGGCAACCCCCCGCCACCCAAGTCAAACTTTCCTGTATTCGCCATCTCTCTCTCCGTCTCGCGGCCTGTCCACACATGAATCGCGCCGCGCCACCGTCACTCGACTACTACGCAATCCGACACTTCGCTATTTCGTGATCCTCTCGAACCGGTCATTTCCGTCATTCTCGAGGCTCTTCACCAGTCACCCGTCACGAGTCGCCAGAAATGCCCCCGCAACCATACCACAATCCCTTGTACTCTTTTCTCTTGACACCACAGTCCTCTCGCGCCACAATCCGCCCCATCGCTGGCACTGTTCCCGCGCGTCCCGGTCGACAGCTGCACCCGCGGTCTTTGGGCCACGGCTTTCCATCCATTGGGTCGTGCGAGGGGTTTTGGCCGGTAGGGGAGCTTGGTTTTTTTCAAAGTGTGATCGCCAGGCACTTGCTCGTTGTGCGGTCGCCCGGAAAAAATCTGAGCTCGCGGCTCTGAGGGAGATCACATGCAATATTTGCCCGGTTTTACCGTGCAGTGCATCAACCCGCTCTGCGAAGCCCGCGGCCAATGGATGCGCGCCGATATCACCGTTCCCACTCTGAACGACGGCCACTGCCCCTGCTGCGGCGACTTCCTCCGCAACGTCCCTCCGCCCCTCGGCCCCCGCTTCCGCATGCGCCCCCGCTCCCTCACCGCGCGCCCGCCCCTCCGTCCACGGCCACGATAATAAAATTCGTTTGACACGAATCCCGCCCCTGCGGAATCACCGGGAACTTTTCCGCCAACGCCGGCCTCTATCTCTGTAGCGCTTCGCACCGGTGACCGCAGCCACAACGGCCCAGCGCCAAGAGGCACCCATGTCCGATTCCTCTCCGCGTCGTTCCTCGACAAAACGCATCCTTCTTGTCGTCGGCGGACTCTTCGCATTCATTCTTGTTTTCGTCGTCGCCTGCCGCATCGCCGTCCGCGAACTTTTCAACGGCATTGCTTCATCGAAATCGAGTCCCCTCGCCTCCTTCGGATGGGACGCCCTTAGCATGTGGTCCACCGCCTCAGTGGATATGGCGATGCTCCAGAAAGGTGTTGCCGAACCGTGGATTGCCCGCCGTGCCGACCTCCGCGCGCGCTCCTCCGCCTTCGACCGTTCTCTTGCCGCGCTCCATCAAATCGTTTCCACTCATCACGGCTATCTGGAAGAATTGCGAACGGAAAGCCGCTCCGGCGTTGGCCGCGCCCTGGCGACAACGGTTTCCGTCCCCTCGAACGATTTCGACGCCACGCTGGCTGACCTCAGGACTCTCGGCCGCGTAGAAGGACTATCTGAGGCAGGCGAAGATTTTGCTGTGAAACTCGCCACTGCGGCGCGGCGTCTTTCGGCCGCGCAAACCAATCTCTCGCGCCTTCAAAAATTGCAGCGTGAGCGCAAAGGGGAGTTGCGGGACGCCATCGCTCTCGAAAAAGACATTGCGCAGGCTAATGAGGCGGTAGACGATGCGGAGCGCCAGAATCAAGCGCTGGTCTCAACCGTCGCCCAGGCCCATATCCGCCTCACTTTGGTCGAAGAGTACCGCGCCCCTCTCCAGACGAATCTTGCGGGTTTCTTCCTACAGCTTCGGAATTCCTTTGTGGATGGGATCGGCGCCATCTTCTCTTCCGCGGCTTTTGTTCTGGGCATTCTGTTCGAATTCGGCCTGCCAATACTGTTCTGGCTCGCGCTGCTCTTCTGGCCCTTGCGCGCCGGTTGGAAGCGGTTTCGCCGTGCGCCAGCCGCAATCCCCGCAACCCAATGATCGTTCGTCACGACTTCGAGTCCTGTTTTCAGTTCTGAAAAAAACAACGGCCGAAGCATTTCTGCGCCGGCCGTTGTTTCGTCTTCAGTTTGATCCTAGCCTTCGACGAGGCCTTTCTCGAGCATCTCCTCGTCGCTGAGCCACAGATCGGGGATGTTGGCTGAGCCGAGCCGAAGAATATCTTCCAGTGCCCCGCGCACCTCATTTAGATGAAAATCCACGCCGATTCGTTCCAGCAATTCGATCAGCGCCTGCGCGCCTTCCGCCAGCAACGGTTTCGGATGCCCTTCCAATCGCTGTGCACCGGAAGGAACTTCGTGATTCAAGCGGTGATACGTCACGATGTAAATGGCGTTGGGTCCCGCACCGTGCCGAACAACGTGCAGAAAGCCGTGCGTTTTGGGTTTTGCCGGGGCCAGCCGTGCTGCCACACCTGTGCCGGATGGGAGTGCGCTCATCGTATTTGTGTTCTCACCTCTCCTTGGCGCATCAGCTGCAGCCGCTCGTGCTGCCGCAGTTTTCACACTTATAGCACGCGCCGTTCGGCACCATCAGCATGCCGCACTCGCTGCACGTCGGCGCGCCTTCCTGCGCGTTCGTCTGCTTGATCGGCTCTGCCGTCCAATGCGGCCCACTCGAAGCCGTCACTCCCCGGGACACCTCGATGGGAGCCGCATGAGCTTGCACCGCAGCCAGCTGTTCTCCATTCAACTTCAAGTATTCCGGAGAAATAAACCGCGCGCCCATCCACCGGGCGATGTAGTCCAGGACCGAGGAAACAAACCGGATGTTTGGATTCGCCGTAATGCCGGAAGGCTCGAACCGCGTGTTCAAAAGTTTGTTCACGAATACTTTGAGTGGCACGCCATACTGCAAGCCCAGCGAAATCGTTAGCGCCAGCCCATCCATCACCCCGGAAAGCGTCGAGCCTTCCTTGGACATCTTGATGAACACCTCGCCTGGCCGCCCGTCTTCGTACATGCCTACGGTGATGTAGCCTTCGTGCCCGCCCACGCTGAACTTATGCGTCACGGACGCGCGCTCCACTGGCATCTTCTCGCGCACTGCGCGTGCAAACAGTTCTCGTTGCATGGGTTCCACCAAGGCCGCGATTTCCGCGTGCCCCGACCCAGTCGAGGCCTGCTTTTCTTCCTTCTTCCCGCCCGCATTCAGCGGCTGCGAACGCTTCGAGTTATCGCGGTAGATGGCCACGGCCTTCAGCCCCACCTTCCACGATTCAATGTACGCGTTCATGATGTCTTCGACCGTCGATTCCTCGGGCATGTTGATGGTCTTCGAAATCGCGCCCGAAAGGAACGGCTGCGCCGCCGCCATCATCTTTACGTGCCCCGTCCAGGTGATCGAACGCCCGCCGCCCTGCGGCGCCAGCGAGCAATCAAACACCGGATAATCTTCCATCTTCAGGTACGGCGCGCCCTCGATCTTGCCATTCTTGTCGATGTAGGAAACGATTTCGCTGCTCTGTTCCGGCGTATACCCCAGCTTCATCAGCGCCTGTGGCACGGTGTTGTTCACGATCTTGATGAGCCCGCCGCCCACCAGCTTCTTGTACTTCACCAGCGCCAGGTCCGGCTCGATGCCCGTGGTGTCGCAGTCCATCATGAAGCCGATCGTTCCCGTCGGCGCCAGCACCGTCACCTGCGAATTCTTGAACCCGAACTCTTCGCCGTGCTTCAGCGCCGTGTCCCACGATTCCTGCGCTCCCATGAACAATTCCGTCTGCACGTGCTCTGGCTTGATCCCGCGCATGGCCTCGCGATGCATTCGAATCACGTCCAGCATCGGCTCGCGGTTCACTTCGTAGCCCGGGAACGGTCCCATGCGCTCCGCAATCCGCGAAGACTGCGCGTACGCTTCCCCGCACATCAGCGCCGTAATCGCACCGGCCACGTCGCGCCCTTCCTCGGAATCGTACGGCAGCGCCAAGGACATCAGCAGCGCACCAAGATTCGCGTAGCCCAGGCCCAGCGGCCGGAAATTGTGCGAATTCTCCGCGATCTTCGGCGTCGGATAACTCGCGTTGTCCACCAGGATTTCCTGCGCCGTAATCGTCACGTCCACCGCATGCTTGAACGCCGGCACGTCAAACTGCCCGCTGGCATTGACGAACTTCATCAAGTTCAGCGAAGCCAAATTGCACGCCGTATCGTCCAGGAACATGTATTCCGAGCAAGGGTTGCTTGCATTGATCCGCGCCGTGTTCTTCGACGTGTGCCACCGGTTGATCGTCGTGTCGTACTGCATCCCCGGATCGCCGCAGTGCCAGGTCGAATCCGAAATCTTCATCATCAAGTCGCGCGCCCGCAGCTTTTCGTTCGGCTGCCCGTCAATGACGTTCTTTGTCCACCAATCCTTGTCTTCCACCACTGCGCGCATGAAATCGTCCGTCACGCGCACCGAATGGTTCGCGTTCTGGAAGAAGATCGAAGCGTATGCGTCGCCGTCGATCGAGCTGTCATAGCCCTGCTCGATCAGCACGTGCGCCTTGCGCTCTTCTTTCATTTTGCATTCGATGAATTCCACGATATCCGGGTGATCGATGTTCAGGATCACCATCTTCGCCGCCCGCCGCGTCTTCCCGCCGCTCTTGATCACTCCCGCAAAAGCATCGAACCCCTTCATGAAGCTCACCGGCCCCGACGCAATCCCGCCGCCGCTTAGAGTCTCGCGGCTTCCCCGCAGCGTCGAAAAATTCGTTCCCGTCCCCGAGCCCCACTTGAACAGCATGCCTTCGGTCCGCGTCAGCCCCATGATCGATTCCATGTTGTCGCTGACCGAATTGATGAAGCAAGCCGAGCACTGCGGCTTCGGCTGCACGCCCACGTTGAACCACACCGGCGAATTGAACGCCATCTTCTGCTCGACCAGCAGGTGCGCCAGCTCGTCGCGGAACGCGTCGCGCGATTCCGCATCCGCGAAATACTTGCACTCTTCGCCCCAGCGCACGATGGTGTTCACCACCCGGCCGATCAGTTGCCGCACCGATCCCTCGCGCTGCGCGCTCCCGGGCTTTCCATGGAAATATTTGCTGGTGACGATGTTGGTCGCCGTCTGCGACCAGCTCTTCGGCACTTCCACGTCTTCCTGCCGGAAGATCGTCACGCCCTTCTCGTTTCCGATCAGCGCGGTGCGCTTCTCCCATTCCACCGCGTCGAAGGGAGATTTCTTTCCGTCGGTAAAGTACCGCTCGAACGCCAGACCTTTCCCCGCAACACTCGCCCCGGTTTCCGGGGAGGCATCCGTCGCCACGGATTTTCCGCTCAATGCATGTTTCACAGTTGCCATCCGCTCCTCCGCGCTCTCGGGTCCCCACTCGCACGGGGAGCCCTTCTATTTTACTCCTCTGCGTCCCACAGAGGTGCCGCGCTTCGCTTCAGGGTCTGGGCTGAAGCTAACGCCATTTCCGATTCGCTAGGTTCGTGAAAGCGGCCAGCGAAAAAAAAGCCGATCGCCTTGCGATCGCGCTCTACGGCAAGCGCGCAATGCCAATGCCATGCCGCTGGCTGGTGGTTCGCACTCAGCCTAACAGCAGGTGCTCCGCCTTACGTACGGGCGCGGAGCAGAAACTTCGCGCTCGATTTTTCGCTTAGAACCAGGGCCGGTTCCGTGGGCTCATTCGGACCTTCCGCATTCCCCGACTCAGTCCGACTGGCGCTTCCACGTCCCCCGAATCTGGAATCGCAGTATCAACGGAAGAAAATTTTCTGTCAAGAGAAAAACGCAAAATGTGGTTGACGTTTTCGTACTGCGTCTATTTGTAGTGGTACCGTTTCCTCACAACCGCTTCTTCTTCAACACTTTTCGCTTCCTTGCCTCTCACGCTACACTTCTTGCATCTAATCCCTATATGAAACGTTTTTTCCTGCTTCTGTCGCTCCCCGCTTTCTTTCTCTGGCCTCGCCCTCTCTCCGCCCAAGGCACTCCGGCTCCTTCTGCGATGCATTCCGCATACGGAGAAAAGCTTCACATCTCCGCCATTCCCAACAGCGGAAAGATCAACGAACATTTGTATCGCGGTGCTCAACCGAAATCGCAAGGCCTTGTCGAACTCAAAAAACTCGGCATCAACACCGTCGTCGACTTTCGCCTCGAAGATCCCGCAAAAATCCAATGGGAACGCCAGCAAGTCGAGTCCCTCGGCATGCGTTTTGTCAGCATCCCCGTCGGCGAGTGGTCCGCTCCCACCAACGAGCAGGTGCTGCAATTCCTCTCGCTCTTCCGTGAGGACCCCGCGCAGAAAATTTTCGTCCATTGCCGGTTCGGCCAGGACCGTACCGGCGTCTTCGTGGCCACCTATCGCATGGCCTTTGAAAAGTGGCCCACGGAGCAAGCTATGCATGAGATGGATCTGTTCGGCTTCAACCGCTTCTGGCACCCCGCCATGATTACCTTCGTCCGCGATTTTCCCGCCCGCCTGAACTCCGCCCCAGCCCTCGCTCCGCTCCGCACCCCTCCTCTGCCACAGTGACCCGCAGCCGCACCCCTGCCACGGCAAGCCTCGTCATCGTCCCCTGGACAAACGACACTTCTTCCGGCATCTCTAACTTAGATACACATGTGTCTGGGTACCCCATTTCCCGCTCCAGGGTCTCGCTTACTCTCCCGCCACAGGAGCGTGCTTAGGCAAAATGGGCTTGCATAGCCGTTCCCTCCACTGATCCACGAAACAGGCTAAACCAGTAGCTCCTTTGCGCGCGTCTAACCCCTGAAAAATTAAGAACTTATAATTCACCTCTTCTGTCCTAGTACCTCCGTACCCTACTCAACAGAACGCTTGCACCATTCAATGGAACACCCGTTTCCCGCATCATCATTCGATTGAAAAAGAATCTGTACGTCTGAGGGAGAGGTCCACGTGCTAGTCGGTCGCTACGAAATCCTCGAAATCATCGGCACCGGTGCCACCGGACGCGTCGCTCGCGCCCACGATCCCATGATCGGCCGCCTCGTGGCCATCAAGCTCTTTGCAAAGGAATTGGCACAAGGTGCGGCCCGCCAGCGTTTCCTCCAGGAAGCGCGCGTCGTTGGCCAGCTCTCGCATCCTTCCATCATGACGCTCCACGATATGGGCATTGATGAACCCACGCAAACACCCTACCTGGTGATGGAATACCTGGAAGGCCAGCCCCTCGACCGCATTCTGGAAAAGGGCAGCCTCCCGTTTCCCAAGGCCTGTGCCTGGGTCGCGGAAATCGCGTGTGCGCTCGGCGTGGCACATCGCAAGGGCGTGATTCACGGCGACGTCAAACCCGCCAACGTGCTCATCACCAATGACGGCCGCGTGAAACTCATGGATTTCGGCATGGCCCGCCTGGCCAGCCACGACACCGGCGCGTCGCCGCTTCTCGGCACGCCGGCCTACTGGTGCCCGGAGCAAATCCTCGGCAAGCCCCAGGACTCGCGCTCCGATCTTTTCTCTCTCGGCGTGGTTCTCTACGAAATGGTTACCGGCAAACGGCCCTTCGACGCCGATTCGCTTCAGGGCATTTGCGGCCGAGTTCTCTCTTCCACGCCGCTCCCGGCTTCGCACGCCAATCCCTCGGTGCCCAGCGGTTTTGACGGCGTCATCGTCCGCTGCCTGGCCAAGGATCCCGCTGCGCGTTACGCCACGGCGGAAATTCTCGCCGAAGAGCTCTATCCCTTGGCGCGCCGCAAGGCGGTCACGCAAGTTCAGCCACAAACCAACGGCAACAGCCTGCGCGACCGTGCCGGGCGCTTGCTTCGCTCTGCGTGATGATTGCCTTTCAAAAAAACCGCTACCAGGCCATCGAGCCGCTCGGCTCCGGCACTACCAGCCGCGTCGAAAAAGCCCGTGACAACGTCATCGGCCGCACCGTGGCACTCAAGACTTTCATTAGCGGCTTCGGCGAAGACCTCCAGCAACAGTTCCTGAATGAAGCGCAGATTGTCGGCCAGCTTTCGCATGCCGCTGTCGTGCAGCTTTTCGACGTGGGCATCGACGAACAGGGCACTCCCTTTCTGGTCATGGAATACGTCGCCGGCAGCACGCTCGAACACTTCTTTTCATCGTCCACGGCCACGATTCAGCGGGCCTGTGCATGGACCGTCGACCTCGCCGGCGCTCTCGCGGCTGCGCATCGCGCAGGAATCATTCACGGGGACGTCAAACCCGGCAACATTCTCGTCACCAAAGACAACAAGGTAAAACTCGGCGACTTCGGAATCGCCCGCCTCGCCACGCAAGCCTGCGGCTCCGGTCGTATCCTGGGCACTCCGGCCTACCTGGCCCCCGAACAAATTCGCAGCGAGATTCAGGATCAACGCTCCGACCAATTTTCTCTCGGCATTGTTTTTTATCAGATGCTGACCGGCGTCCGGCCCTTCGACGGGGGTTCGCTCGGCGAAGTCTGCGGCCAGATCATGAATTCCGAACCTGCTCCACCTTCTCTCCGCAATCCCGCCGTGCCGCCGGCGCTCGATGGCATCATCGCTCGCTGCCTGGCAAAGGATCCCGAAGACCGCTTCGCGTCCTGTGAAGATCTTGCCCGTGCGCTCTATCCGTTTGCGCGTTCGCGTTTGCAAGCGACCAATCCGGAAACGCAGAATACTCCGCAACCGGTGCAAGCTTCGGATCTTCGCATGGAAATTAGTTCAACCGTTGCAGAAGGCACCCTTGCGGTTTTCGCGAACCGGGATTTAGTCTTCACCGCAAATTTGTCGGCCTGTGTAAACGGCGCGGCGATTCAATGCAAACGCCCTCTTCCCGTTGGGCCTCTGCTCCTGCGCGTCGCCTATTACAAACCGGACAGAAGCCTTCACATGGAAGAAGAAGGCCTCGCGGAAATTTCTGCCAACGGCGAAAACGTGGTGTCCATCCGTGTGAACAGCCGCACCGGCTTGCTCTTCCGCCGCGCGCTCACACTTGCGGTGGTGTGGCCCGGTGCGCAGCCGGCGCGCTCTGAACACGCTTCTGCACCCGCGATGACCGCCGCTTTGGTGCGTTAGTCTCTGTCAGAATATTTCAGGAAGTGCATTGGCAGGGCATACAGCCGCAAGAATTATTCGTACCGCAGCGCTTCGACAGGATCGAGCCTCGCCGCTTTCATCGCCGGCCATACGCCAAAAATCAGCCCGATACTTACACTGACCACGATTCCTGTAGCTGCCGCCCAAAGCGGCACGCTCGCCGGCCACTGCAGCGTTAGCTTCACCAGCAACGCCAGACCGTTTACCAAAACCAGTGCGATCACGCCGCCGGTTCCGGTCAGCGCCATGGCCTCGAGGAGAAATTGCAAGGTGATGTCGCCGCTGCGGGCGCCGATGGCTTTGCGCACGCCGATTTCACGCGTGCGCTCCGTGACGCTCACCAGCATGATGTTCATCACGCCGACGCCGCCGATGAGCAGTCCGATCGAACTCAACACCACGGTGGCAACCGCCACCATGCTCACAATTTTATGGAACTCCGCGACCTGCTGCTCCGCCGTGGCGATCGAAAAATTCTCTTTGCCGCCGTACGGCACGTGCCTCCGCCGGTCAAGCACTTCGCGTGCCTGGTCCACGGCTTGGTCCAGCAGCCCCGGATACGCTTGCATGCGAATGTTAAGTTCGTCCGCGCCCGAATAGATTTTCTTGAACGTGTTGAAAGGAATCAGAACGCGGCGGTCTTCATCTCCCATGCCGATCCCGCCTTTTGGCTTTTCCACCACGCCAATCACCAGGAAATCCGCGCCGTCAATCATCACGTCTTTGCCGACCGCGTTTCCTTCGGGAAACAAAACCGGCGCCACGTTTTCGCCAAGCATGACCACTTTCTCGCGGTGCAGGTCGTCGCCCTCGCTGATGAAGCGGCCCGCCAGCGTCGCCGCATTCGCATACACCTGCCCGAAATTCGGCTGCACGCCGCGATAATCAATCGCGGTGACTTCGCCCGCTTTTGTGCGCACGCTGTGCGTCTGCATCCATCCCGTTTGAATGAACGCGGTGAGGTTTTTCACCGCCGGGCTGCCTTCCTGAATGGCGATGGCATCTTCGATCGTCAACGGTTTGCGCTGCCGCTCTTCCAACGGCGGGTTTCCACCGTGCATTCCCTGGTCCCACTTGGAAATGAACGCCGTATCCGCTCCGAACTGCTTGATGTTTTCCTGAACCTTTTGGTCAAAACCGGTGATCAACGCGGCGACCAGCATGATGACGCTCACACCCAGCACCACGCCGAACACCGTCAGCGCGCTGCGCATCTTGTGCGCCCGCAGCGTGTCCAGTGCCTGCTTCAGGTTTTCACCGTGTGCTTGTGCCATTGTTGTTTCTAGTGACCTTGGTCAAGCCGGGGTCAACGCTCCTCAGCCATCCGCCCGCAAGGCCTCGATGGGATCGAGTTTTGCGGCCTTCATCGCCGGATAAATTCCAAAGAAAAGCCCCACGGCCGTGGAGACTCCGAGTGAAACGAGCACCGCCGAAAGTGACGTCTCCATGGGAATCGATGTCAGCGTTCTGCCCAGCCAGACGATGCCGTACGCCAACCCGATTCCGATCAGCCCGCCTGCCGAGGCCAGCACGGCCGATTCTGTCACGAATTGCAGCAGGATGTGCTTCTTCCGCGCGCCCAGCGACCTGCGAATTCCGATTTCCCGCGTTCGCTCCGTCACGCTTGCGAGCATGATGTTCATGATCACGATTCCGCCGACCACCAGGAACACGCTCACGAGCATTACCGCGACCAGCGCCAGATTTCCGGTTAGGTCGTGCCACAGCGCCATGATGGAATCGGATCCCAGGATCGCGAAATTGTCTTGCGCGTCATAGGGCAGGTGCCGCCACGCGCGCATCAGCATGCGCGCTTCGTCTTCTGACGCTTGCATCATTTCCCCGTTCGGCGCCTGGATAAAAATTCCCAGCCAGTCCGTCTGCCGGTGCCACTCCTTGTAATAAGTTCCGAGCGGCATAATCACGAAATTGTCCTGCGATCTTCCAAACGCGGTGCCGATGGCCTCCGCGACTCCCACGACTTCGTAACTATGTGTCTCTGCGTTGATGGTTTTCCCGATGGGATCCACACTCGGGAAGAATTTCTTCGCTATGTCCGCGCCAATGAAAACCACTTCGGATCGGTGCGTATCATCTGCCCCGGTGATGAAGCGCCCTTGTGCCACATTCAGGTTTCGCACGTCCGCATAATTCGGGGTCACGCCTAAAACGTCCGTGTCGTCCATCTTCACATTGCCGGAGCGCACTTGAACCCTGCGATCGTCTTCGGCGGCCACGGCCCTGGCGGTTTTCATGGTGTCGCGCAGGCGCTCGTAATCCTCCAGCACAATCAGCGGCCGCTTCTGCGCTTTTACCCAGGCGTCCTGGCTGGTGATGATTCCGAAGCGATCCACGATGAAAACGTTGGCGCCAAGGTTGGCGACGCGGTCTGCGACGTAGGCGTTCATGCCGTCCACCACGCTCATTACGGCCACGAGCGTAGTCACCGCCAGGATCACTCCCAGCAGGGTGAGGAAGCTGCGCAGCTTGTGCGCGCGCAAAGCATCAAAAGACAGCCGCAGCGTCTCGATGGTGGTAATGAAGGCACCGCGAATCCGGCCAACCTTGGAGGGGGAAATCAGGGCGTGCGGGGCCACACCCGGTATCGCCGTCAGCCCATCCATGGGGGTCACACCCAAAGCGTCCTCCGACCTTCTCTCTGTAAAGACGTTAAATGGCCGCTGTTTGTTGCGTCCACGACCCGGAATAGATGCAGGGAGTTAGACGTGCGAAAGAGCCCTTCGCTTTCGAGGAATCTTAGGATAGGCTGCGCCCGGCCTACGTTATGATTATACCTCGTCCGGGCCGAGCGTTCGCTCAAAAAGGAGGGCATGATGCGCCGTATCTATCTTTATTTTCTTTGGTTTACAATTATGGTCTTGTTCTGCGCAGGGACGGGTTGGGCACAGGAGAAACCTGCCGAAAAGGCTCCCGCCTCCGCCGCGCCTACGTCGGGCCCGCGCGCCGAGTTTCTTGAGGAAATCGCGTATTACGAGCAGCGTTACACACGGCTGGCCGAGGCTATGCCTGCCGAGAAGTATTCTTGGCGGCCGGGCGAAGGCGTGCGCTCGGTGGGCGAAATTTACGCACACATAGTTGCCGCCAACTACGGCATCGCGCGGGCCCTTGGAACAGCGCCACCGGCAGGCCTGGATTTTAAGGCGATCCCGGCGCTCTCCGGCGACAAACCAAAGCTGCTGCAGGCGCTCAAAGATTCCTTCCTGCATTTCCGCGGAGCGATTGTTGCGCTCAACGACGCCGATGCGGACAAGCCGCAAAAGATGTTCAACCGTCAGACCACCTTGCGGGGATCGTTTATCGCGATTACCGGGCATTTTGGCGAGCACCTGGGCCAATCGATTGCTTATGCGCGCATGAACGGCGTCGTGCCGCCGTGGACGGAAGAGTCCCGACAACAAGAACAGAAGCCTGCTGAGAGAAAAAAGCCCTGATCCGCCCCTAAAATAAATCCCCCATTGACGCTTAAACACCCGCAAGAACAGTTTGACGTTCTGACGGTGTACAACAATTGTGTGGATGGGGGAATCCAATCAACGTGGCGTTTGGCGGCTTTCTCGCCGTGGGGAATGATGCTCATGCGCGCGTTTGTTCGAACAGCATTGCTCTCACTATCTCTGGCTGCGTACGCGGCGGCGCAATCGCTGTCTCCAGAGTCCCCGGCCACCGTCGGTCCGGGAAAACCGCTGCTCTTCGACCGCGTAATCGCCAACCAGAAAAAGAATGAAGCAGCTCTGGACGTTTACGAGCGCCTCGAACGGCTTGAAATCCGCAAGTCCGCCGGCGAGCCGGCTCCGACGACGGTAAAAATCGCGCGCGTGATTCCTTCGGGCACGGGCATGGACCACATTCCCGTCGGCCCGGACGGACAGCCCACGGACGCTGCCGCCTACCGACTTGCGCTCGAACAGTTGGAAAAGGCGCTGGCCCTCGCCGCCGAGGATGGGGATTCACAGCACGACGCTACGGCGAAATTCGCCAAGAGAAAGAAAGAGCGGAACGATATGATTGAGGCCACACGCAACGCCTTCCTCTTTACGTTCGCCGCCCGGGAGCCTCGCGGCGACCGAATGCTCTCCAAGTACCTGATGGAGCCAAACCCGGCGTTCAAGCCCACTTCGCGATTCACTGCCGTCTACACCAAGGTGCACGGATTTGTTTGGATCGACGAGGCCTCCGGCGAGCTCGCACGCATTGAAGGCGACGTCACCGAGGACATTTCCGTGGGCCTGTTCCTCGGGAAGATTTACAAGGGCAGCCACTTCATGCAGGAGCGCTACGAGATTCTTCCCGGGCTCTGGATGGCCAGCTTTTCGCAGTACGATTTCGATGGCCGCAAACTTTTCTCGAGTTTTTCCATTCACGAGCGCACGTTTTATTCGAACTACCGCTACATCGGTCCGCCCAAAGAGGCGCTCTCGGCGATTCGCGCGGAGTTGGGCCGTACCGAATTGGGCAAGCCGGGACCGGACCCCGCCGATCATTGAAACTTTCCCCGCTAAAATGGGTTGAACAGCCTAGTGTTCTCGACCCTGAGAGACAGGAGGCTATATGCCCCGTTCGCTCTCATGCACAGTCATTTTTGTCCTTCTCGCGGCCTGCTTGGCAGCCGCGCAATCTCCTGATACCAGTTCGCCCGCGCCGGCGGCGCAACCGCAGACTGCCGCTCCACCAGGCGACGCGAAGAAACCCAGGAAGGTTTGGACCAATGAAAACCTTTCTGGCGCCAGTGGCACGGTCTCCGTGGTTGGCGATCCGAAAAACGCAGCCAAGGCAAAACCCGCTTCGGACAAACCCGCGGATGCGCAGTACGTTGCCTCGGTCCGCAAGCAGATTGATAAATATCAGGAACAGATTGCGGATGTGGACCGGCAGCTTCTGGACCTGAAAAATTTCAGCCAAGGTGAACCCAACACTTCCGCCGGGGGCATCAAGCTGAACAAGGGCTACAACCGCGAACCCATCGAAGTGCAAATCCGCGTGCTGCAGGAGCAGAAGAAAGATTTCCAGTCCAAGATTGATGCCCTTCTCGATGAAGCCCGCAAAAAAGGTGTCGAGCCCGGCCAGCTTCGCTGAAAATAGCTTTCCGTTGTCAGTTTCCAGCGGTCCGTCAGGAAGAGGAAAAGAACTCTTCTGGCGTCGCCTTTCTGCTCTTCTGTGCCAAAAACTGAAGACGGGTTAGGTCAGCGAACCAAGCTCCAGGGATACACGCCGACGTTGATCTTCATGATGAAGTACGTGAAGCCTCCGGGATCGGGCTTGGGCTGGTGCGGCGTATCCGGCGGAATCAGCAGCCAGTCACCGGCTTTCACTTTAAATGTCTGCCCGCCAACCACGGGTTGGCCGCGATATTCACCCGGCACGGGGCCGTCCTTATCCATCAAGTTTTGCCGGTTGGCGATCTTGCCGCCCAAAACCATCTCGCCGGTTCCGCTGGTGAACACGTAGAAATCGTAGGCGCCGGCGTGCATCTCAGCGTCATCCCAAACGCTGTTGACTTTGGTCAAGCTGAGGACGGGCTGGTCGCGATGCATGCGGTAGAGCATGAACATGCTGAAATTGCGCGTCTGCACGCGGACCGGGCCGCCGCCGAAGGATTGCGAGCTTCCGCTGCCCGCCTCCTTCGCCAGCTTCGCGGCCCTTTCCGCCATTTCCGTGCTCGCCTTTCGAATGTCGTCGATGTTCCAGTACAGGACCGGCGGCGCGTCTGGCGCAAGCGCCGGTTCGCGCGGGGAGTTGAATCCGAACGGCATGACCTCCGGCTTGTTTTCCTGAGCGGAAGCGTTTGGAGTCAAGGAGAAATCGCCGAGGCGGCCGCTCAAGATCGCCTGCGGGCTAGGTTTTGCGGCGTAGCCCGCGACGAACCCGATGAGCATGGCCGCGACCACAATTGCGAGAAACGATTTTTTCATACCGCCCTCCTTCGTTCACAAAATCACCCGGACTCTGCCGCCAGGAGCTGCGCCGAAATTCAGATCGAACCGCTGCTACTTCTTCGCTTCCGGTTTCGCCGCTTCGAAACGAATCTCTTTCAGCATCTCTGCTTGGCGATACAGCTCGGTTTTCCCGGCGGGAAACTTGTTGAAATTCAGAACGTACGCCAGGACATCGGCGTTCTGCTGGCGGCTCAGTTTTCCCGGCGCGTCTTGCGGCATCGTTCTGCGAATTCTTTCGAACAAGTCGCCCAGCGTGAGGCCATTCCAATTGGCCATGAATGCCCCGCCGGTTAGCGGCGGCGCGGATTCCCTGCCCGCAAGCTTGTCGCCGTGACATGTCGAACACTGCTTTTCATAGAGCGCTTCGCCGCGCTTGGCCTGCTCTTCCGTATAGACGCCGTCCCACACCGAACGCTCCGAAGCTGGCGGCTCCTGGGCGGAAAGAGCGCAGACAAACGCGGCGATCGCAAGGATGCTCCTACGGGCCGCGGCTGAATTCCTAATCTTCACGCCACCGTCACTTTTCGCGTGCGATTCAACGGTTGCTACGCGCGCGCAAAAAAGATCCTGCATTCTGCCCTAATCGTTCGCCGGCAAAGTGTAGGCGATGTATTCGCCCGTGTACGGGCCGCCGCTGACGGCGATGACGATGTACTGCCTGCCGTTCAGCATGTAGGTCATCGGCGAACCGGTTTGCGGCGCCGGCATGTACACCGCGCCAACTTCTTTCCCGGTGGCTTTGTCATAGGCACGCAGCATCGCGCCGCGCGGATGATCGGCAGTGGTGGTGACGTTTCCTTCTCCGGCGATGACCAGCGTCTTGGTGACCAGCGTCCCGATGTTGTAGGTGATCTGGCCGGTGCGCGGGATGTTCATGCCCTTGAGCAGGGCGGAATTCCGCACTACGTCGGGCGTCTCGCCGTGCGCAATCTGCCAGACAAAGTCCCCCTGATCCAGATTGATGGCGGTGATGGTTCCGTAAGGCGGCTTGATCAGCGGCAATCCTTCGACGTCCATGCGGACGAAGCCGCCACCGGATGGTTTCTTAGGCGGCTTGGGGGAATCGGCTCCGGCGTTTTCACCAGGGCCATGCAGCATTTCCACTTCTTTTCCCGCGGTTCCCGCGATGTAGTTCATATCGGAGATTTCCTTCGGAGCGGGCACCAGCCCGATCGGTTCGACACAGGCATTGCATGCGTACAAATACGCAATGTGAGTTTCGGGGTCGAAGGAACCGCCGGGCCAGTTCGTTCCGCCTGATGCCGTCCCTAAGGTGAGCGTGCCCAGCGGGCCTTCGAGCTTGCTCGCCGTCGGCGGTGTGTAGACCGGGCCCAGATGATAATGCGAAGCGATCTCTTTCGCGCGTTCGCGGAGAGCCGGGGTGAAATCAATCAAATCATCGATGGAAACACCGTTGCGGCTGTAGGCCGCAGGCTTCGACGGAATTGGTTGCGTCGGTGAATACCATTCGCCCGGCACGCTGCCCACCTCTACCGGCTTTTCGGGGATGGGCCAGATGGGTTTGCCGGTCACGCGATCGAGAACATATAAGAATCCCTGCTTCGTGGGTTGCGCTACAGCTTTGACGGGTTTTCCGTCGACAGTGATGTCGGCGAGGATGGGCGCGGAGGAAATGTCCATGTCCCAGAGCGGGTGGTGCACCAGTTGGAAATGCCACTTGCGTTCGCCGGTTTTTAGATCCACGCACACGAGCGTCTCGCCGAATAAATTATTTCCGGGGCGGTGTCCGCCGTAGAAATCGCCAGTGGGCGACTCGACCGGAAGGTAGACCAGGCCGAGCCGTTCATCCACGGTGAGCTGCGTCCACATGCCGGTGTTGCCGGTGTATTCCGCGGAACCTTTTTCCCAGGTGTCGTAGCCAAACTCGCCTTTTTTCGGGATGGTGTGGAAAATCCAGAGGCGCTTGCCGGTTCGAACGTCGAACCCGCGCACGTATCCTTTGTTGTTGCGCATGCTTTTCGGAGTCATACCTTCGCGAAACGCTGCGCCGATAATCACGGTGTCTTTCGCCACTACCGGCGCTGATTGGATTCCGATTTCTCCGGTGATCAAATCGGGGAAGATGTCTTGATCGTCGTTTAGCTTGAGATCCACTTCGCCGTTGTCGCCGAAGGACGAAATACGGACGCCATTTTTCGCATCGAGGCAAATCAACCGGAAGCCCGGCGTCACATACAGGATGCGTTCCTCTTTTCCGTCGGACCAGTAGGCCAGGCCGCGGCCGGAGAGTTGCCGCGGCGCGGCGCCGCCGCGCTTGCCTTCGTGCTCGCCGTGGATCCACAGCAGTTCGCCCGTGGCGGGGTCCAGCGCAATCACCGCGCGGCGCGACCCGGCCGTGGCGTAAAGAACGCCGTTGACCATCAGCGGCGTGCCCTCGAGTTTGTATTCGGGACGGTCTCCAAAATTGTCCGTCTTGAGGCGCCATGCAATTTCGAGATCGTTGAAGTTCGAGGCGTTGATCTGGTCGAGCGGGCGGTAACGCGTTCCCGCCAGGTCGGCAGCATAGGTCGGCCATTCGGAATCCTTGTTGCGGGTCTGCGCCGGGGCACTGGCCGGCAGTGCCGCAAGGACCGCTGTGCACAGGACCACATTCTTCCAAGAGCAGCGTTTCCCTTGACGCATATTCCACCCCCCGCGCGATCCTCCGGCCCCGGGCGTTCCGCTCACGCCATTTGTTTTATCTGTTCCAGCGCTTCCTTGATTTTGGTTTTCTGCTCCTCGGTAACATCCGAGTTGGGCGGCCGTTGATAAAATTGCCGCGTCCCCATTTGCAGGCTGAGCGCGTATTTCATGGGGCCGTATTCATCCACGCCACCGGCGCGAAGCAGCTTCAATGCTGTCTCCAGCCTGGCGATTGGTTCGCCGATGTCCTTGCCTGCACGCTTCGCCGCGAAGACGGCCGCGATCGGCTTTGTGAAATTGTTTCCTTCGGCGAGGATCGCGCCCATATCGTGGTCGAGGGCGTACTTCAGATTTTCCGTCGTTCCCGTGCGCATGTTGAGCTTGGGAAATTCCGCGACAAATTGCTGATAGACAGCGGGGTCGCTCACGGAGTCCTTGATTCCCGCGAGGTTCGGATATTTTTCCAAACTGTGTAGCAGCTCGTGGCTGATGGGCACGCCGCTTGCGAATGGGATGTGGTAAAGGTTAATCGGGATTTTGACCTTCTCGAAAATCATCGAGAAGTATTTCGTCAAAGGTTCCGTGCGCACGCGCTTGTAGTAAAACGGCGGAACGATCAGCAAGCCATCGGCGCCGTTGGCTTCGGCGTGTTGCGAGAGCTCGATGGTTTCCGGAAAATTCGACGTGCCGGTGCTAACGATGATGTTGAGCCCGTTGCGCTGCCGGAGGGCTGTCTCCGCAACTTTCTTGCGTTCCGCAAAGGAGAAGGACGGAAATTCTCCTGTGGTCCCGAGCACAACGACTCCGTCGGCGCCGCTGGCTTTCAAGTAGGCCAGCAGGTCCTTGTAGAGTTCCTCGTCGAACTTCAAATCTTTGCCGCAGGGCGTGGAGGCCGCGACCCAGAACAAAACTTTTTCCCCGGCGGCAGCGGCGGCGTTTGTCGCGCGCGGCGTGATTTCGGGTGCCGCTGCGAATGCGGGCTTTTCCACGACCCCGAGGGCAGCGGTGGCTCCAATAGCCCCTAGAAAAGTCCTTCGCGTGGTTTGCATGATTTTCCCCCTTCCGGAAGCCGGCGGAAGTCTAAGTCAGTGGGGCGTAATGCTCAAACATTTAGTTTGTGAGCATCGTGTTTTTGAGTTTGCTCGAAGCTGAATCGGGAAAGGGGACTCCAACGTGAGGACGTGAGGCGGCTTGGATTGCAGTAGCGGACAGCGAGCGGTATGATGCGTCGCGCGAGTCGGCTATTCGGCGCTGGGAATTCAATCGTTGGCCAATGGCAGGATCGTTTCTTCAGGGTGCGCCTGCGCAATTATCATCAGGCGCTTTCGATTCAGGCCCCCACCCACTTGAAAAGAAAGCCCGCGACTCCAGGAGGATTTCGAATGGACAGACTCACCGTGCGGACGCAGTTGCTTCTCGTTTTGGCTGTTGGAATCGGCAGTATTTCCACGTTTGCGCAATCCGGCCCGGCCATTCAACTTTCGGTGGATGCCACGCAAGCGACGGCGAAAATTATTCGCGTGCACATGGTGATTCCAGCGGCGCCGGGCCCGCTGACCCTCTACTATCCGAAGTGGATTCAAGGTACGCACGCGCCGGTCGGACCGATCGCCAATCTTAGCGGGCTGAAAGTCTCGGCGAACGGGAAAGTTCTGCCGTGGCGGCGTGACGCACTCGACGTTTTCACGTTTCATGTGGACGTTCCTTCCGGAGCCAAGGAAGTGGAGGCTTCCTTCGATTACCTGGTGAGCGGCGGCCCGGCGTGCACGGCGACCGCCAAACTGCTGGATCTCAACTGGTACCCCGTGGTGCTCTATCCGGCGGGCGCGCCAGCGGCCCAGCTCATGGTGAAAGCTACGCTGCGGCTCCCCGCAGGCTGGCAATGGGGCACCGCGCTCGCGGTGGAAAACCAGTCTGCCAGCGAAATTGTTTTTCAACCTGCTTCTCTCGAACGCTTGCTGGATTCTCCGGTGATTGCAGGCGAGTATTATCGTGTTTTCGATTTGACGCCGCCCGGCGAGCCGATTCACCACGAGATTGACATTGTCGCCGACAGCGAAGCGGCGCTGGCGATGAGCCCGGAAGTGCAGAAGGGCTTGACGAATGTGGTGGCCGAATCGGGAAGGCTTTTTGGCGCGCGGCACTATCGCAGCTACCATTTTTTGCTCACGCTGAGCGACCATACGCCGCATTTCGGCGTCGAGCACCACGAATCGAACGACAGCCGCCTTACGGAACGGATTTTGATTTCTCCCGGCGCGGCGCGGGACGCGGGCGGGTTGCTCGCGCACGAGTTCGCGCATTCCTGGAGCGGAAAATTCCGGCGCCCGAAAGGTTTGTCGGCTCCGGATTTCCAGACGCCGCTGCAAACGGACCTGCTGTGGGTCTACGAGGGGAACACTTCCTATCTCGGCGATTTGCTTGCGGCGCGCAGCGGGATGTGGACGGCCGACGAGTATCGCCAGGCGCTGGCAGGCTACGCGGCGGGCCTCGGCCCCGGCCGGCCGGGACGCACGTGGCGGCCGGTGCTCGATACGGCCGTCGCGCTTCCGGGAATGTTCACGGGCGGACCGGACACGCGGGGATGGATGAGTTGGCGCCGCGGCATGGATTACTACGAAGAAGGGGAGTTGCTTTGGCTGGAGGCGGCGGACCTCATTCACAACTTGAGTGGCGGACAGAAATCGCTCGAAGATTTTTTTCATATTTTTTATGGCGGGGCGAACAACGGCGCGGAGCTGAAACCGTATACTTTTGAAGAGCTCACGCAAACGCTGAATCAGGTGGTGAAATACGACTGGGCGGGATTTTGGAACAGCCGGTTGACGTCGACTTCTCCTGAACCACCCGCCGGGGGCATTGAGGCGAGCGGCTGGAAAGTGACATTTACGCCCGAGCCGCCGATCCCAGGACGCATCTCGCGAGGCATTTCGAACAGCACGTACACGATCGGCCTAAATCTCGATAAAGAAGGCGCCATCAGCGACGCGATTTTCAATGGGCCCGGGTTCCAGGCGGGGCTCGCGCCGGGAATGAAGGTGGTTGGCGTGAACGGGCGGCTGTTCACGCCCGAGATTCTCGACGACGCAATCAAGGGCAGCAAAAGCAGTACGAAGCCGATCGAATTGCTGGTGATCGTTGATGAGTATTACAAAATTGTTTCGATCGACTACCACGACGGCGAACGCTATCCGCATCTCGTTCGAAACCCGGACAAGCCGGATTACTTGCAGGAGTTGCTCAAGCCAGAAGCACGGTAAAGAGCTTGCTGCGCTTTTTGTGCGGACCTTTCAAATCGCTTTTTAAAATGCGCGCCATACATTTATTTCTTTTTTTGCTGCTTTTCAGTTCCCCCGCCAAGGCCCAATGGTGGAAGGTGCAGACCAGCGGGCTCGACACCAATTTGCGTGGCGTGAGCGCCGCCTACGCGCCGGGGGCAAAAGGCGTGCCCGTGCCCGTAGTGTGGGCGTCCGGGTCGAACGGTGTGATTTTGCGTTCGCTCGACGCCGGCCAAACCTGGCAGCGCCTGCTCGTCGCTGGCGGCGACGCGCTCGACTTCCGCGGCATCGTGGCTTTCAACGCGACGACCGCCTACGTTATGTCCAGCGGCGAAGGCGAAAAATCACGCATATACAAAACCACCGACGGCGGCGGGACCTGGAAGCTGCAATTCACAAGTGACCGCAAAGAATTTTTCCTGGACTCCATCGCGTGCCTTTCCGAAATGCATTGCCTCGTCCTCAGCGATCCCGTTGACGGCACGTTTTTCCTCTTGGCCACCACCGATGGCGTGCATTGGAATCCGCTGCCGGGCGACAAGATGCCCGCGGCACTTCCTGCCGAAGGGGCATTCGCCGCCAGCAATACGTGTCTCTCGCTTTCCGGTGACGAGATTTTTTTCGGAACCGGTGGCCCAGCCGCTCGCGTTTTCCATTCCGTTGATTCAGGACGCACGTGGAGCGTCGCCGAAACGCCGATTGCTCACGGTAACGCCTCCTCCGGAATCTTTTCCATCGCAAGCACCAATGCAAAGCACGTTGTCGTTGTCGGCGGTGACTACAGAGATCCGAAACGCGCCTCCGCCGTCGCCGCGTACTCCGACGACGGAGGCAAGACCTGGCAACTCTTCAAGCAGCAGCCCGGGGGATATCGCTCGGCGGTCGCCTGCGAGGAATTAATCTGTGTGTCCATTGGTCCGAACGGGGAAGATGTCAGCATGCGCAACGTTTCAGGTGCTGGCTGGAATCCCACGGATGCGCTGAACCTAAACGCTGTGGCCTTTTTAGACTTCAGGCACGGCTGGGCGGTGGGGCCCAAGGGGACCATTGCTATCTTCTCGAACCACGCGAAATTCAAAATCCAAAAGTAGTGAGGGTGCGGCGCCGCGTGTGTCACCACATCCGTCATTGCTGTCTGAATGTAGAAGGTATAGTCTCCCGCGTTGGCGAGGCTATAGGGTTCGCCGTTTTTTCAATTCCGGTTGGGCGTATCCGAGGAGGCCGCGATGTCCCATTTCGATTCTTGGGATCACAGCAAGGCCGAGCAGTCCGCAAATCGCGCAGAAGAGAAAAGCACGGCCGCGGATCGGCGCACATTCTTGCAGGGTGCGGCCGCTACCGCGGTCGCGACCGCAGCGACGCTCTCGATGCCGCGCTGGGCGACGGCAAATCCTGGGGAGTTCGATGCCATTCGCGCGGAGGTCGAGAAGCGGCATGATGAATCCGTGAAGCGCCTTCAGGACTGGATCCGGCAGCCTTCCATTGCTGCCGAAAACCGCGGAATGAACGAGGGTTGCGAGCACATGATGGAACTGCTGCGCGAAGCGGGTTTCGGCGGCGTGAAGAAAATGCCGACGGACGGCCAGCCGGGTGTGTTTGCGGTGCTGGACGCGGGCGCTCCCAAGACGCTGGGGCTTTATTTTATGTACGACGTGAAGCAGGCGGATCCCGCGGAGTGGTCTTCGCCGCCGTTCGAAGCGGCTCTGGTGGATAAACCGGGGCTCGGAAAAGTCGTCATGGGCCGCGGCGCGGTGAATCAGAAAGGGCCGGAAGCCACGCTGCTGGCGGCGTTTCATGCTATCCGCGGCGCAGGGAAAAAAATGCCGGTGAATCTTGTTTTCGTCGCGGAGGGAGAAGAAGAGATTGGCTCGCCACATTTCCCGCAAGTGGTCCGCCAGGCAGACGCAGCGGCGGCGCTAAAAAAATGCAGCGGCGTGTTCATGCCCTACGCTTCGCAGGGACTCGATGGCGAAGTCACGATGTTTCTCGGCGCGAAGGGCGTGGTCGAGTGCGAGCTGACTTCGAGCGGCGCCCTCTGGGGCCGCGGCCCGCGCAAGGACGTGCACTCGAGCAACAAAGCGCGGCTGGATAGCCCGGCGTGGCATCTGGTCGAGGCGCTGGCGGCACTTGTCTCTCCGGACGGCAACGACCCGGTGATAGAAGGATTCGCCGCCAAGGCCCGGCCGCTCTCCGACGGCGAAAAGAGAATGATCGCGGAGGCGGCACGGCGCTTGAACGAAGCGGACGCCAAAAAACTCCTGGGCGTGGACCGCTGGGTCCACGATGTCGGCTGGCAGGAGGCGCTGGAGCTGCTGGTGTCGCGGCCGACGGTCAATATCGAGGGGTTGGTGGGCGGCTACACGGGGCCGGGCGGAAAAACGATTCTGCCGGGCAAGGCAGTTGCGAAACTGGATATGCGTCTGGTGCCGGACATGACCGCAATGGAGGCGCTCGGTGCGCTCAAAGCGCATCTGGCCAAGAAGGGGTTCGCCGATATTGACGTGCACATGAGCGGGGGCTACGACCCGACGAGCACTCCGGGTGATTCCGCTGTGATTCGAGCAGCGGCGGGCGTTTACAAAAAGAATGGAATTGATCCAGTGGTTCTGCCGCGCCTGGCCGGCTCGTGGCCCGGATTTGTGTTCACCGGCGATCCGCTGCGTTTGCCCGCCGGGCACTTCGGGCTCGGCCACGGAAATGGCGCGCACGCGCCCGACGAGTATTATCTGATCGAATCGAAGAATCCGAAGATTCAGAGCATGGACGGCGCGGCGCTTTCGCACGTGGAGTTCCTGTACGAACTCGCGCAGACCAGCTGAACACGACGCATCCAGTTTTTAGCAACTGCACTGTCCCCTTCCATTAGTAAAGATGGAAGAAGCCGTCCTGCCGGCCCAAGCGGACCGAGACGCCGAACAAATTCGAAAGATGGTTCTCCGTAAGCACGGAGGATTTCGGCCCATCGGCGAGGATGCGGCCTTCGCGCAGGAGAACGATGCGTTCCATCTCCGGAATGATTTCCGACACCTGATGGGTGACGAGCAGAATGCCGATGCCGGATCTGGCAAGCTCGCGCATCGCGTCCCGCAACTGCAACTGCGCGGCGATGTCCAGCGCGTTGCTGGGCTCGTCGAAGAGCAGCGTTTGCGGATCGTGCACCAGCGCACGCGCGATCAGTGTGCGCTTGGCTTCGCCTGATGACATCTCCAGGACAGGGCGGCCGGCGAGATGCGCGATGCCGAGGCGCGACAGAGTTTCCTTGGCGCGGGCGAGATTCCCGGGATCGGGATGATGGTGCGGAAAGATACGCGTGCTGCTGAAAAAACCGGAGAGCACCACGTCCCGGCCTGTGGCGTCCGTGGTGCAGGAGGCCAGCAGGTCCGGCGATACGATGCCCAGTAGCGAACGCAGTTCGAAGATGTTCCAGCGCTCGCGCCCCAGGATGGCGATCGAAGAGCCTTCGCGAGCTAGCGGATAACACTCCCGGGTAATGGTCTTGATCAGAGTGGACTTGCCGCAGCCGTTGGGGCCCAGTATGCAGACGTGCTCTCCAGACGCGATCTGTAAGGAGATGTCGTCGAGTGCCGGGCGCTGCTCCCGGGCGCCGCGAAGGACGGTGACGTGTTCCAGAGACAGGAGCGGCGGCGGCTGGGATGTCATGTTCAGGGCAAAGGCCAGGGAGTCATCTTAGCGCAGGAAGGCCCTGGCCACGTTTACGCCGGAGGAGATGGGGGTTCTCGTTCCAGTTTGGGCCGCAGGGCACGCGTTTAGGGCAGTTCCCAAAATAAAAAGGAGGTGAAAACAGGTACGTTCTCACCTCCCGGGGTGGTGGGGTGTTGCTTGACAACCCCTTAGCGGCTCAGCAGGCCTGCCCTGCCAGGCAGGTCTGCGGCCTCACTCGCGAACTGCACTTTGCAATGCGTTAGGAGACTCACCACCAAAGGGCTTGTCTTTCAGCGGTTTGTAGCACCTCGAAATGCCTGTGTCAACGGCAAAAAAAACGGGCTGAAGAAGATGTTCGTGAATGGAAAGGGGGCCGTTCGGCGCGAATCGTGCTAGCCCGTCACACCCGTTGAGTTCAAGACTTTGCCAGTCAAGCAGACTCCCATGCGCAGTCAGGGGCGCAGCGCATGTTTTGGGCGGGATTCGGCGCGGCGCAAGAGGAACGCCGTTAATCCAGCCAGCAGGCCTCCGGTGATGATGATGCCTTCCCACACGATGCCCGTGGCGAGGACTTGCGAAGCAGGCGCGCCGAACGGCACGAGCAGTACCACCAAGGCCGCCTCCCGAACGCCGATGCCGCCCTGCGTAATGGGCATGACCGCGGCAAATTTGGAGAGTGGCCAGGCGAAGAGCCATACGCGGAGCGGAAGAACGAGACCGCAGGAAACGCCGAGAACTCCGGTAAGCACAATATACGTTCCCTGAACGCAAGTTCCCAGCAGCCAGCCAAAGAGCAGCCGGTGCGGGCGGCGTCCCACGGAGCGCAGAGCGTGCCGGAGCTGCGCCAGTCTCCTGCGGAACCGTCTGGAGCGGCCGCGCAAGAGCGGCCGGAGCAAGGCGAGTACGAGCGCGAAAAGAACTGCCGCGGCAATCACGGCGGCGACGAGCACGTGCCGCGCGGCCGCTTGAAGGGTGACGGGCAGGGATCCCGGCAGCAGAATCAGACCCAGGGAGACCAGCGTGAGCTGCGCCGCGACATCGAGAAAACGGTCGGCGACATTCCCAGTAATGACCGCGGCGGGACGCGGGCTGTGCGAAATGCCGACGGCCAAGCGCGCTACGTCACCGCCGATAATCGAGGGAAGAAACAGCGCTCCAAACAAACCGCTGGTGTAGCACTGCGCGCTGGCGGCGAACTTCAGCTGTGCGCCGGCGGAATTTACGACCGTGTGCCACTTGGTGATGCCTCCCGTCAGAGCCACAAGATAAATGAGCAGGACAGCGATGAATCGTGTGAGCGGAATGCGGGACAGCGCGGTCCGAAGTGGAGCAATCGGAAGAAAATGCAGCAGCAGCCCGAGGATTAAGAGTGCCGCGGCCCAGCGCGCCAAGAGCAATAGCCAGCCGCGGCTGGATTTTTGCGATGGACTGGGGACGGTCATTCTCGGAAGGGCTGTTTCCGCACGGACGGATCAGGCACCGAAAAACTCACTGACTTTTTCCGGTGCTTGGAAGGCGCACCGGGGGGAAAGGCTCAAAGATTTCGTTGATTTTTTCCGCCAGCACAAAATCATAGTCGCTGATGCCCTTCACGCTGTGGGTGTTCAGATCAATCACCACTTTGTTCCATACGTTAAACCATTCGGGGTGATGATTCATCGCTTCGGCGACCAGCGCCACACGCGTCATGTTGCCGAATGCTGCGACGAAATCCTTGCACGCAAATTCTTTGTGCAGCTTGCCATGGACGACGCTCCAGCCCTTGGCCTTGGGAAGCAACGTGTTGATTTCAATATCGTTGAGCTTTTTTGCCGGCATGGCCGTTCCCTCCGAGATTCGCTGACGTTCGTCCCAGCCATTATGAGGTGCAATCCACACCTCAGCAACACTCCGCGCCTCCGCGACGCTGGCCTGCTCGGGACGCATTCGATTGGCTGCCACGGGTGCCCACGCGTGCACGGATTCCCCGCGGTTGGCCGTTGAATGGTGTGTGGAATTCCATTATCGTAGGGGTTTCCTTTGCGGCGAAAATGCGCGTGTGTGCGCTCGCCGCGCAAAGAGACGGGAGCAACGTGAAGAAAAAGATTCGCGTGATCCAATATGGTGTCGGCCCCATTGGCGCATCCATCGCGCACTTGATGCGCGAGAAGCAGGCCATTGAAATTATCGGCGCGATTGATACCGACCCGGCAAAAGTAGGGCGCGACCTGGGTGAAGTCGTCGGCGCGAAGGGCGCGCCGTGGGGCGTGACGGTTTCCGCGGACGCCAAGGAAGTGCTGGAACAGGCGGCGGACGTGGTCATCCACTCGACCTCCTCGTCTCTCCCGAAGGTGATGGATCAATTGCTGCTGTGCCTGGAGGCAGAATCCTGCATCGTTTCGACGTGCGAAGAGTTGTCGTATCCGTTCCGCACGCATCCGGAATTGGCGGCGAAGCTGGATACCGCGGCGAAGGAATGGGGCGTAGCGCTGGTGGGCACGGGCGTAAATCCCGGCTTCGTGATGGACAAGCTGGTGGTGACGCTGGCGGCGGTTTCGCAGCGCATCGAACATGCCAGGGCACTGCGCATCGTGGACGCCTCCAAACGGCGGCTGCCGTTGCAGAAGAAAATCGGAGCGAGCATGAGCGTTGAGGAATTTCGCGCGCAGGTGAAAGCGGGCGTGATCAAGCACGTCGGCTTGCCCGAATCCGTCGCCATGGTAGCGGACAGCTTGAACCTGCCCGTAGAAGCGATCATCGAAACGATCGAGCCGAAAATTGCCGCCGAGCGCGTGCAAACGGAGTATCTGACCGTGGAAACCGGGCAGGCCGCGGGCGTGCACCAGATCGCGCGGGGCCTTTCGAACGGCGGCAAGGAGCTGGTGTACCTCGAGTTGCAGATGTACGTCGGTGCGAAAGATCCCGCGGATACGATTTCGCTGACCGGCCATCCGAATATCAGCCTGACGATCCCCGGGGGAACGCATGGCGACATCGCTACGGCTTCGGTGGTCGTGAATTCGATTCCCGCGATCCTCGACGCTGCGGCGGGATTGCGCACTTCGCGCGATTTGCCGCTCGGATTCTTCTCGCCAAATGCGCGGCCATAGAAAAAATGAAGCAAGGATGGAACCACCGAAAGCCTACGCCTGCCTCAAAGGGCGGTTCGGTCCGAAAGCGCGGCTGGCGGGAAGTGGTGAAGATCAGCTATTAACCAGGAGTCCGAACGTCCTCTTGGCGTCGTACTCGCGTTGTGCTCTCCTATAGAGGACATCATGAGACGCCTTTTCAACCGCTGGCTGGTTCTTTCCTTCGTTGCTTTCGCGCAACTTTGTTTATTTCCTCGTCTTTCTGTTGCGCAGGATTCCGGTCAGCCAACGATCCGCTTTGTCCGCAATCCCGATCCCGCGCCGGACTTCAAGCTCACCGGCCTCGACGGCAAGCCCTTCACGCTTGCCGGCGCCAAAGGCAAGGTCATCCTGCTGAACTTCTGGGCCACCTGGTGCGGACCGTGCCGCGCCGAAATCCCGGATCTCGTCGAGCTTCAGAACAAGTACAAAGACCGCCTGCAAATCCTCAGCCTCGTGGTGGATGACGACGACCAGGACGCCATCAAGAAATTCGTAGCCGGATCCAGCATCAACTATCCGGTGGCCATTGCCACTGACGATATTCGTATCGAGTATGGCGGCATTGCCGCGCTCCCCACTTCGTTCGTGCTCGATTCCGAGGGCCGCGTGGTGCAGAAACACGAAGGCCTGCGCGACCCCGTTCTCTACGAGACGGAGATTCGTTCGCTGCTCGGCCTGCCCATCGGCCCAATCAGAGTGGAAACGTTTGAGGACACCGGCGAGGTTTTCCTCAAGCATGCCGATCGCGCCAGCGAGCTCCCCGGCGTTGATCTTTCCAAGCTCACGCCGGAACAAAAGACCGTTGCGCTCCACAAATTCAATGCCGAAACCTGCACCTGCGGCTGCACCTATACGCTCGCGCAGTGCCGCATCTACGACCGTGGCTGCAAGGTGAGCCAGACGGCCACCTCCAAGATTATTGCTGCCGTCAGCGCGGCTTCGTCCGGAGCGGCTGCCGCGTCTCCTAAGAAGCAGAAGTAAGGAGGGCTCGCCGAAGGCTCCTCAAAGCCAGGTAACGCTTCCGGAATTCTGCAGCCCTACGGCTGGCCTACGCCGTTCCCGGCCTGCTATTCTCTTTCCGCTTGATGCCCACGCTCCCGAAAGTCCTTTTTGTCGGCGGTCTCCTCCTTGCCTTCACCGGATTCGTTTCTCCGCCGGTCGCGCTCACGGTCGGAATTCTCTTCGGCCTCAGTTTTCCGCATCCCTATATCAACGAGAGCCGGGGAATCGCCCGCGCACTTCTGCAAAGCTCCGTCGTGGCTCTCGGGTTCGGCATGAACCTGCATGAAGTCCTGAAAGCGGGACGCAGCGGTTTTCTTTACACCGCGCTCGGAATCACTTTCGCGCTGCTGTTGGGACTGGCGCTCGGCAAACTCTTGCGGGTCCGCGGCAATTCCTCGTTTCTGATCACGGCGGGCACGGCGATTTGCGGCGGCAGCGCCATCGCTGCGGTGGGACCCATTCTGCAAGCCGATGAAGAAGAAATGGCCGTCTCGCTCGGCACCGTTTTCATCTTGAACTCCGTCGCGCTGCTGATTTTCCCCGCGATCGGAGGCGCACTGCATCTGTCGCAGACGCAATTCGGCTTGTGGGCCGCGCTCGCGATTCACGACACCAGTTCCGTGGTCGGCGCCACCGCGAAATACGGCGCGCAGGCACTGGTCATCGGCACCACCGTCAAGCTCGCGCGCGCGCTTTGGATCGTCCCGCTGGCCCTCGCTACCGCAGCCATCAAGCACAACCGTTCCCGCATTCCGTTCCCCTGGTTCATCCTCTTTTTCCTGCTTGCCGCGGTCATCAACACGCGCGTTTCTGCCTTTTCGCGCATTGCCCCGTCTCTCTTCATGCTGGGCCGGCTGGGGCTTACCGCCACGCTCTTCCTCATCGGCAGCGGCATCTCCCGCTCCACACTGAAAGAAGTGGGTTGGCGCCCGCTGCTGCAGGGTGTAGTCCTGTGGCTGGCGGTAGGCCTCGCGTCGCTGTACTTCATTCGAATGGGGCTCATCACCATGTAGGACGGCCCTTTCTGTTTGTGATAGCATTTCCTCCGTTGGCTGTTGGATACCCGCGAGCGGCGGCGGACGGGACCAACTCAAAGGTAGAAACATGAATGGAAATTTTCGCGCCGCCGTTGCACTTTCTCTTTCGATCATCCTCTCCTCGGTCATTGCGTCCTGGGCTTTCCTCCATGCGAAAAAGCTAAGCCAGACGATTCAAGTCACGGGCTCGGCAAAGAAACGCATTAAGTCCGACCTGATGATCTGGAATGCGTCGGTAACGGTGGAATCGGCGTCCCTTGCTGACGCTTACGGAAAGCTTTCCCGCGACGTTGAGAAAACCAAGGCATTTCTGATTCATCAGGGCGTGCCTGAAAACCAGATCGTGATCTCTGCCGTTTCCACGACGCCCGTCCGCCGCGGGAAGAATTCCCCTTCCGAAGGCGCCAATGTAGGAGCGATTTCCGGACCGGTCACCGGTTACAGCCTCAAGCAGTCTCTGGGGATCCGTTCTACGGATATCGACAAGATTACCGACATCTCCCGGCAAGTCACCGAACTCATCAACCAGGCGATTCTCCTGGAGTCGGAAGAGCCACAGTATCTCTACACGAGAATCGCGGAGACAAAGGTTGAGATTCTTGCCGCCGCCGCTCGCGACGCCAAAGAGCGTGCACAGCAAATCGCCGCCAGTACCGGAAGCCGGGTCGGCGGAATTCGCTCCGCTGAAATGGGAGTGCTGCAAATCACCGCGGCGGACTCCAGCGCAGTTTCCGGTTACGGCGAGAACGATACGAAGTCCCTTGAAAAAGACATTACTGCCGTCGTGCACGTCACCTTCGCCATCGAGTGAATGAGAACGGTCTCCCGTTTTGGAGCTCAAAGCGCGTGGTGTGTCCAGGTGCTTGCCGAGGGGCGGATTGGGGATTACACTCGCGCGGCAGATCGGGCAAGTCATTCGAATGGAGGCTAGTCATGAATCGTCGCATCGGTTTCCTGGTCGTAATCCTGGCGGTGGCAGGAGTTTTTACAGTACATGGCGCGTTTTCGCAGGTTACGATTCAGCCCGCGAGAAAAGCCATTAATCTTCCGGATAAGCCCGCGCAACTGCCCTTCAGTGACGCCATCCTCTCGGGGAACACGCTTTATCTGGCGGGACGGCTTGGTTTGGACCCCAAGACAGGGAAAGCGCCGGAGCAAATTGACGACGAAATCAAACTGCTGCTGGACGGGGAGAAGGCCGTGCTCGCGCAGGCCGGCATGACCATGGACGATCTGGTGTACGTGCAGATCGCGTGCACGGACTTGTCGCTCTTCGACAAATTCAATCCCATTTACAAGAGCTACTTCACGACGAAAGACCTGCCGGCGCGCGAATTCATTGGTGCGGGATCGCTCCTACGCGGCGGTCATTTCGAATTGCAGGCCATTGCGGTGAAGCGCAGCAATTAGTATCGTACGATTCTTTCCTGGGATTTTAGAGAGTCTGAATGGCCGATCAGGGGAATCCGTACGCTGCCCTTCGCTCCCGCGGATGGTCTTGCCCTGATCCACATAAATTTATTCGCATACCAGCCCGAATCACTCTTCAAGATGCGGGCAGGATTGAAAGCAAAGACTTTCGATGGCCATGAAGCGCAAGGGAAGAAACGGGGCGCGTAGTACGCAATCGCGCCCCGTCCTCTTCGCGGTGCCGTGGGTTTCGCGGGTTAGAAGTGGAACCGCAAGCCGAATTCCAGTTGGCGCGGCGTGTAAAGCGGAATGGTGGTGGAGCCCGCAGCCGAGCGAGTGATCACTCCAAAGGTGCTGGGGTTCGCAAGGCTTACCGTCGGATCCGCGAAGCGCACGTGGTTCAACAGGTTTGAGAATTGGAACATGAATGTGGCACCAAAGCGCTCGCGGAACGTCACATCCTTCGCGACGGTCATGTCAAGGTTCCATCCAGGCAGGCCCCGAAGCACGCCATTGCCACCGGCGTTGGTGTCAAGACCTGGAAGTAGTGGCCGGAACTGTGCCGCCACCGCACCGGGGTTGGCAAAGAGGTTGATCCCGGTGCCTTTCGGGGCGTTTCCTGCTGAGCCAAAACCGTTTGAAGCGGTGACGCCATAGTGGGCTGAATTGCCCGCAGTATATGGTGAAGTGAGGACGGCGTTCTCCCATGCCGTCAAACTGCTGCTGCAAGAAATCTCGCCCCAAGAGGACGGGCAAGTGGACAATCCCGTCGCCCGCAGGGGAGCGCCGCTGTAGGCGGTGAATATGGGGGCAATGGACCAGCCGCCGAGCAAGTGGCCCGTAAATCCCTGCTGGCCCTTGAAGTACGTCGGCTGATAAAGCATCGTTAGATTGTAGAGGAAGCGATAGTCGAAAGATTGTGGACCGTACCCGTAGTGAAGGTCAAAGGGATTAGGCACGCTGAACGAGCTAGTGGACTGCGTGGTGTCGCCCGTTCCCATGGAGCGGCTCCAGGTGAAGTTCGAGCGAACCGTTAACCCACGATAGTTCTGTCCGGTAAGGGAAACGATCGCGGCGTTGTAGTTGCCCCAACCAAGGCTGGTTTCCATAAACAGACTATTGGCTTGCTGCTGGCTCAGCAGGCTATTTCCGAAAGTGAATGGCAATTTGCTCCAGAGATTGTAGAGAGCAACGTTAGTGATATTGCTCTTCTGCGATGCCACCACCGCGGCCGTGCAACTGCTCGCCTGACTGCAAAAAGCGGAGGAAGGTCCGCCAAGGGCGGACTCAAAGAACGCCTGGGTTTGTATCGGCTGTCCGCCGGTGATCTCGGAGTAGAGATTGTCGAAAGCGCTGGCAAAGGACTGTCCGCCCATGGTCATCATCCAGGGTACAGAGTCCAGGTCAACGGCCTGATACTCGTTCCTAATGATTCGGCCCACATAGCCAAACTCCAGCAACATTCTGCCAGGAAGTTCCCGCTGGACGGTGAGGTCGAACTCATCGGAACGCGACGGCCTGAAGTTGGGATCAAGCTGAGACGTATCGCCGGCCTTCGCTGAATTAATACCGGTGAAGTTCGGTTGGGGCAGCGTTTGCGCAACGGCCGGCAGCGGAGCCGTAGTGCCATCCGTGCCAATCCGGAAAGCGTTCGTTGGGTCTACCTTTCCTGCTCCCAGGCACTGCCCCGTCATGCTGGCACCGGGGCACGTGACCGGTTGCAGTGGTCCGGAACCAAGCAGCGGGACCAGAACCAAATCGACGCCATTGAGGCGGCCGAAAATGCGGCTCCATCCACCGCGGACGACGGTGTGGCCCTGCCCAAACATTTTCCCGAGAATGCCATTACTGAAGCGTGGGTTCCAGGCAGCCGCCAAGTGCGGGCTGAATCCTCCATAGAACGGGTTGTAGGGATACTTGCGGCCAGCGTTGCCAACCAACTCGTATCCAAGCTGCGGAAGAAAGACCTGACCGTTGAGCGCAGCCGTCTCGCGGTTGCGCAGATAGTTTTCCGCCGTGATTGGCGTACCGCTTTGGTCCACGGCCATCGTCTGCAAACCGTTTGTTTCGTATGGAGGCATTTCCAACGTCCATGCCAGTCCGTAGGTAAAGGTAAACGTTGGCCTCATGCGCCAGCTATCGCTAAAGTAGACGTTGTACGTCGGAATGATGCTATGGGCCGTCACCGGAGTGTTTGGAGGAGAATTCAAGGTCAGGTTCGACCCAGAGCGCGTGTAGATCACTTGGGGTTGCGTGATGACGCCGAGAACCTGTTCGTAGAGGGGCTGCCACACGCTGGTGAGCTGGGAACTAGGCAAGCAATTGGCCGTCACCGTGGCAGAGCAGGTGGGCGGTTGATAGATACCCATGGACATGTTCGTCGCAGAAGTGCCACCGCTGACATAAACGAGACCGGTAAACGTTGAAACACCATTGTCGTCACGTTGATGGATGTCGAGGGTGTGCTGGTACAAGCCACCAAATTGGAACAGGTGGTTGCCATGAATCAGGCTGAGATCGTCTCGAAGGGCATGGTCGTGGCCATCCCAATAGCGCGCCCGGACGTCCTGCGTGTCCACGTTGTAAGGTATCAGCGCGTCTTGTCCTCCACCATACGAGGTGTTGTGATTTGTTGAACCGCTCTCTCCACCGATCTCGATGGGGGCCGGCAAGCCGGGGAGCTGCGGCGGCGCTAATGCTGAATTCCACTGCCAGAAATTTCGCGTGTAGCTATAGTGAAAATCGTTGGTGAAATTGGACGTGACGTTCGTTGTGAGCCCCGCCACGTAATAGGACGGCACCAGCGGTCGTGAAATGGCGGACTTGTATTGTCCCAGCGTGTCGCCCGGCAGTACTCCGCCAATGTCAGTCTGGTTTGCGGTCACCGCCTGGAAATGATAGTAGCGATAGCTGCCCATGAAATGCCACTTTGAACCGAAATCGTGGTCAATCCGAATGACCCCGAAATTGGAAGTTACCGGGAGGCTGATGGGGGCGAGAAATCCCTGGGTATTCAGCGTATCGCCTGCGCTCGAATCATTTGGCATGGGCATTTGTGTGTTCCAGATTTTCTGAACGTATCGGTTTAGGCCGATTCCCCGAGGATCGCACGCCGAGGTACCGGCAGCACCGCAGCCAGGAGCCCCTGCCCCTGCCGGCTGATAGGTGACGCCATTGACGGTTACCGCAGTGGGGTTCAGGTTGAAAGCTTCCACTCCGCTTGGTCCGGAAATCTGAATCACTCCTGCGCGAAGCAATGCGGACGGCACTTCTCTTTCAATCGTGGTGTTGTAGGGGTAGCGCAAACCTTCATAGTTTGCAAAGAAGTAGGTCTTCCCTCCCCAGAAGGAAGGAGTCAAAGGCCCGCCGACAGATCCGCCAAACCGGTTCCGATGGGCGGAAGGATTCGCAACACTCAGCCGGTTGTTATCCCAGGTGTTGGCGCCACCCACCCGGCTGTCAAGGTAGTATTCATAAAGCGAACCGTGGAATTGATTGGTGCCGCGCTTGGTCACCATTTGGACCTGGCTGCCGGCCGAACCGTTGAAGTCGGCCGTCTGGTTGTTCACTGAAACTTTTACTTCTTCGATGCTCTCGACCGGTGTCGGAATCACGCCCGTGGCAGACCCACCGGTGGCCACGGGGTTGGGGTTCGCAAGACTAGGCGTATAGATGTTATTGGACCCTGCCATGTCATCCGAGATGTTGCCGCCGTCGAGCTGGTACGTGTTCTGATCGTTCACTGCGCCGGCCGTGTACCCGTTTGGGGTGACGGCAGGTTGCAGAGTGGCTAGTGCAGCCGCTTCGCGCCCGATGTTGGGGAGCAACAAGACGGAGTTGCCATCGATGGTGGTGCCCATGGTCGAGTTCATGGTCTGCAACTCGGCTCCGGGAGTGTAGGTGACTTCGACGGTCTGCGCCGCGGAGCCAACCTTTAGTTGCACGTTCACGGTCAGCGTTAGCCCCACGGTCACCGACTGGTCACTGATTCTGGTTTGCGAAAAACCTTCTTTCGTGACGCTAACAATGTAGGTCCCGGGTGGAACCTGCGTGAACACATATCGCCCAACATCGTTGGTTTGCGTGCTTCGAGCACCGCCAGTGCTAACATCTGTGAGCGTCACCGCGGCGCCCAGCACTACTTTGTCTTGCTGGTCAACGACTTGTCCAGTGATAGTACCGGTAGAAACAGCCTGGCCCCATGCGAAAACAGCGCTAAGGCAACAGAACATGCCAAGGACCACGCATATTTTTACGCGAGAAAACCGCGAGGACACACTTCTGCGCAAGAATCTGTCAGACCACTCCATATGACGTACCTCCTGTTGGATGGAACCATCCGAAAGTTCAACCACGACGGACACCCCAAGGCAACGACCACAGGCTTTGTAGGCGAAACTACGCCAAATCCGTTCAAATAAAAAGGATTTTTCCACGATCCATGGCGGCCACGCCCCCGACTACGAATGCGGGCACTTCTACACATTCCTTAACGAATAGCCAATCCGGCAAAGACCTTAAAAACGAATCGGACAATGACCCGGGAGTCGGCTAGTCGTTTGTACCGGCTAGCGTTGGAACGCTGTGCGGCTGGATCCCGGGCAGCTTCTGCCGGTTGGGTTAAGGATGGATCCTTCATCGAAATTGCAGACGAAGCCAGGCGTAGAAGAAGGTGGGATGGGGCCTGGCTCGCGTGTAAGTGCTTATATATGGGCACATATGACGAGACTATATTTCGCACAATGCCCATTTATGGTCACATTGAATCCTCGCTCCTATCCTCAAGTCTAGCTTAAACCTTTAATTTACTTATATTTACGGATTAACAGAATTTCACATCGTATGGTGATGATCATGCATCAACAATTGGCAAGCAGGACGGAATCAATGTTAAGAGTCACAACTGAAAAAAAACGCGGAAAGATGATCCTGAGCGTCGAGGGCCGCCTGGCGGGGCCCTGGGTAGCGGCGCTCGAGCAGTGCTGGCGCGAGCTGCGCACGTCCTCACCGCAGGAAAAGTTTCACGTGGATCTTTGCGGCGTGAGTTTTATTGACGCGGCCGGAAAGGTGTTGCTGAAGGAAATCCACCGGCAGGGCGGTCACTTACTCGCGGAAGGATGCCTCAATCAGGCCGTTGTAAACGAAATCGTGAAAAGCGAGGGCTCGGGCAATAGGGGAAAGGCCCGCAAAGGCTCGCACATTATTTTTTATGTTGCGCTGTTCAGCCTGCTCTTGAGTCCGGTGCTGACCGAAGCGCAAGGAACAAACAAACAGAGCTCGTTGCCCGGCCCCTCCCCAACGGATGTGCTACGGATGACTCTGGACCAGGCCGTCAGTCTGGCGCTGAAAGAGAATCCCACCGCGCAAATTGCGATTTTGCAGGCAGCACAAAGCGAGCAGGACAAGAATATTGCGCGAGCCGATCTCTTGCCGCAAGTGAACGCGAAGATTTCCGATGAGGCGCAGAAAGTGAACTTGCTCGCCGAGTTCGGAGGACGGAGCCCCTTCCCGGGGTTTCCCAAGACGCTCGGACCGTATCAGGTTTTCTCGGCTGGACCGACCGTTGGCGCGACGATCTTCGATTTGACACTGTGGCGCCGATACCAGGCAGCTCAAAGCACGGTCGGTGCGAGCAGGGCGACCAGCCTTTCGACACGGGAACAAGTGATTCTGCTGGTGGTTTCGCAGTACATCGGGACGCTTCGCGCCGTGGCGAATGTAGAAGCATCGCAATCCCGCGTGGATCTGGCGCAGGCATTGTACGACCAGGCCGCCGATCTGCAGAAGGAAGGCGTGGGCACGGGAATTGACACGCTGCGCGCTAACGTGGAGTTGCAAAACGAAAAACAGCGCTTGCTGGAAGCGGAAAACGACCGGGAGACTTCGCTTTTTGGTTTGAGCAAGCTCCTGAATCTGGATCCCCGGCAGCGCATCGAATTGGGAGATTCGCTCGGCTTCTTCGACACCCCGCAGCCGCAGGTCGAGCCCAGCATGGAAGCCGCGCTGGCGGAACGCCAGGAATGGAAGTCGCTGGAATCGCAAATCAAGTCCGCGAAATTTCAGAAAAGTGCTTCGCGGGATTTGCGGCTTCCGTCTCTCCGCTTCGACGGAAATTTTGACTATGTGGGAACCTCGGGGAACACCACCCTGCCGACCTACACGTACGAAGCCAGCGTGAATCTGCCGCTCTTCACCGGCGGACGCATTCGCGCAGAGGTGGTTCGTGCGGACTTGGAGATTCAAAAACTGGAGCAGCAGCAGGCGGATTTGCGCAACCAGATCGCGCTGGACGTAAAGACCGCGCTGCTCAACTTGAGTTCGGCGCGAAGCGAAGTGCAAGTGGCGAACCTGGGCGTGCAGCTTTCCAGAGAAGAAGTGGACCAGGCGCGCGACCGTTTTAAGGCCGGGGTGGCCAACAACATCGAAGTGATTCAGGCGCAGGATTCGCTGTCCCGCGCGAACGACAACCAGATTGCGGCGCTCTATCGTTTCAACCAGGCGCGCGCGGATCTGGCGCGCGCGGTCGGGCAGATGGAAAAGGTTTACTCGAAGTGACCACGGGGGAGCGATGAGCATTGAGATCGAAGTTGGATTAGAAAACGCGACAAAGGTGCCGCCGGCCATGGAAGAGCTGTCCCTCGAAGAAGCTCCAAAGGGGCTAGCGAACCCCAGGGTAAGGCGCCTGTTGGTCGTCGGCGGTGCCGTGGTGCTCGCGGCGATCGTGGCTCTCTTCGCCTACTACTACAACCGGGAATCGACCGACGACGCGCAGGTAGACGGGCACATCACACCGCTGGCTTCGAAAGTGTACGGGCGCGTGGCGCAAGTTCTGGTGGATGACAACCAGGCGGTGAAAGCCGGCCAGGTGCTGGTGAAGATTGATCCGCGCGATTACCAGGCGGCGCTCGATCAAGCGAAGGCTTCGCTCGCCCTGGCCGAAAGCGAAGCGCGGTCCGCGGGCGTGGACGTGCCGCGGACGCGGGAAAACGTGGCAAGCGGAAATTCAAGCGCGGACGCGGGATTGCTTGGTGCGGAGGCGGACCTGGCGCGTGCGCAAGCGACCTACGAGCAAGCGCAAACGGCGGACCTGGCATGGGCGCAAGCAAACATCGAGAAGAGCCGCGCGAATGCCGAACTGGCGAAAGCCGATCTCGCGCGCTACAAGCCGCTGATGGAAAAAGGCGAAATTTCTAAGCAACAGTATGACGCAGCGCAGGCCAATGCGGATGCCACCGCGAGCGCGCTGAAAGCCGACCAGGAAAAACTGGAGCAGGCGCGGCGCAATGTGGAAGTTTCCAAGGCGCAGCGCGATTCCGCGAGAGCGAAAGTCGAGCAAGCACAAGCGGGCGTAGTGGCAGCGCAGGCGGACCTCAAGCAGGTCAGCATGAAGACCGCGGACGCGCAGGCCAAGCTCGCGAAAGTGGAACAGGCGCGAGCGGCGCTCGATGCGGCGCAATTGAACTTGAGCTACACGGAAATCACCGCTCCGGTGGACGGCGTGGCCACCCACAAGCAGGTCGAGGTAGGCCAGATCGTGCAAGCGGGCCAGGGTCTGCTGGTGGTTGTGCCTCTGCAGAACGTCTGGGTGACGGCAAATTTCAAGGAGACGCAACTGAAAAAGATGAAGCCCGGACAGCAGGCCGAAGTGAAAGTGGACACCTACGGAAAGACGTTCAGCGGGCATGTGGACTCCATCGCGGGCGCGACCGGCTCGGTGCTCAGTCTTCTGCCGCCGGAAAACGCTACCGGGAATTACGTGAAAGTCGTTCAGCGCATTCCCGTGAAAATCGTGCTGGATCCCATTTCTGCGGACAAAGCGGTACTGCGTCCGGGAATGAACGTGGACGCGACGGTGGTTACGAAATAACTCGGAATAAAGATACGGATTGCGCAGGTAGTACGTAGAAACAGCAGGGGCAGAGTTTCGAACACGATGCGAGAGAGAATCCTATCGAAGCTGCGGATGCCGGACGGGACGATCAACCCCTGGGTGATCGCCGTGACCGTGACGCTCGCAACCTTCATGGAAGTTCTGGACACTTCCATCGCCAACGTGGCGTTGCCGCACATTTCCGGCAGCTTATCGGCCGGCGCGGACGAATCCACTTGGGTGCTGACGTCGTATCTGGTTTCCAACGCCATCGTGCTGCCGCTTTCGGGATGGTTTTCCGGGCTGATCGGGCGCAAGCGCTTTTACATGTCCTGTGTCGCGCTCTTCACCGTTAGCTCGTTTTTGTGCGGGCTGGCGCCGAGCCTGGGCGTGCTGGTGATTTTCCGGATTCTGCAGGGCGCGGGCGGAGGCGGTCTGCAGCCGAGCGAACAGGCCATCCTGAACGACACGTTTTCCCTCGAGAAGCGCGGCATGGCGTTTGCTGTCTATGGCCTCGCTGTCGTCGTAGCGCCGACGATTGGGCCGTGGCTGGGCGGCTGGATTACGGACAATTTTTCCTGGAGATGGATTTTTTACATCAACGTGCCGGTGGGAATTATTTCGCTGATTCTCACGAACTTTTTGATCAGTGATCCACCCTACATGAAAAAGTCGAATCTGAAAGCGGGATTCCGCATCGACTATATCGGCATCGGCTTGATCAGCCTGGGCCTGGGAAGCATGCAGATCATTCTGGACAAAGGGCAGCGCGACGACTGGCTGTCATCCGGTTTCATCCGCACGTTTTTCGCCTTGATGATCTTTGGAATCATTGGCGGAATCATCTGGGAATTGCGCCAGAAGGAGCCGGTCGTTGATTTGAAGATGCTGAAGGACCGCAACTTTGCCATCTCCACCATGGCCATGTTCTTCCTGGGCTTTGTGCTGTACGCCAGCACCGTGCTGATTCCGCAGATGCTGCAAGAGCTGTTGGGATACACGGCGCAGCTCGCGGGAATGGCGCTGTCGCCCGGCGGGGCGGTGATCATGTGCATGATGCCGGTCGTGGGGATTCTTGTGTCCAAGGTGGACACGCGCATTCTTATCACCTTTGGCTGCATCGTGTCAGCGTCGGCGCTGTTCGTGATGGCGGGATGGGACCTCGGCCTGGATTACGGGCACGCCGTGCGCGCGCGCATGCTGCAGAGCTTCGGGCTGGCGTTCCTGTTCATCCCCATCAACGTGGCGGCCTTTGCGTACGTGCCCAAGGAAAAAACCAACATGGGCACGGGGATCATCAACCTGGCGCGGAACATCGGTGCGAGCGTGGGAATTGCCACGGTGACAACCATGCTGGACCGGCGAACGCAATTTCATCAGTCGCGTCTAACCGAGAATGTGAACGATTACAGCGCGGCGTATCACAACATGCTGAACGGCTTGCAGACGAAGCTGGTCGCGGCAGGCTCGACCGCCGCACACGCCACCGCGCAGGCGCACGGCATGATTTACAACACCATTCAGCGGCAAGCGGTGATGCTGTCGTTCATCGACAATTTCAAGATGCTGGGCGTCGTGTTCCTGGCGGTGATCCCGGTTTTGCTGATGATGAAGAAGCCGAGGGCGCCGGCCGGCGGAGTGCCGGTGCATTAAGAGCAAGAGAGTTTCTGCGCCCAAAGGGGCGAACGAGTTTTGTTTCGACTGGGGGGAACGACGATGGCAACACAAGTGGCAGTGGGTACGCAGCTCAACGAACAGACGCTGATCCGCGCCGGACAACGGGGCGATCAGCAGGCGGTGGAAGCGCTCTTCCGCCGTTACCAGCGGCCGCTGTTTCAGACGGCGCTGCGGGTGCTTGGAAATACGGAAGACGCGGAGGACGCGCTGCAAGACGGCATGCTCTCGGCGTACCGTAATCTGAAGCGCTTCGAAGGGCGTTCGCAGTTTTCGACCTGGCTGACGCGCATTGTGATCAACGCGGCGCTGATGCGGCGGCGCAGCGCGAAGGCTCGCCCGGCGGTTTCGCTGGACGAGTCGCCGCGCGAGGACGAGCTGCCAGCCGCGGAACGCTTCGCCGATGACGGCCCGAACCCGGAGCAGGTTTTCGAGAGCACCGAGATTCGCGAGATGATCAGCGAAAACCTCGACGAGCTTTCGCCGCTCCTCCGCACCGCCTTTGTCCTGCGCGAAGTGCAGGGCTTTTCCACGGGTGAAGCCGCCAAAAAACTCGGCGTCACGGAAAATACGCTGAAGGCGCGCTTGTGGCGCGCGCGGCATCAGCTTGCCGAACGCCTTGGGCGACGTCTGCGGCGCATGAAGGACGGCATGGCAGGCGGTATGGGCGACCCCGAGTGCAGCTACTGCTGATAACGGAAAAAACGAAGCAAAGAAGGTATGACGTAGGGAAACCAGGGCCGGCGAAATCGCCGGTCCTTGTTGTTTTGTGGAGAAATCCTAAGATTTGGCAACTAACGAGACGCGGCGACGTAGCGGCCCAGAACGCGGAGCTCGCTGGTCGCGCGACGGACTTCCGCCAAGGCTTGTTCGAGCCTGGCAACGTCGCCTGCTTCAACATCAATAAAAAACTGATACTCCCAGGGGCGGCCATGGATCGGCCGGCTTTCAATCTTGAGCAGATTCACACCGTGCTTCGCGAAAGGCTCAAGCGAGGCGAGGAGAGCCCCAGGCCGGTGAGCCAAGCGCATGGCGAGGGAAACCTTTCGCGCGCCGGGAGTTAGCCATCCACCTGCTTCCGTTTCCGGAACCAAAAGTACAAAGCGGGTGTAATTTTCGGCGTTGTCCTGGATGTTCTCGGCCAGTATCACTCCCTTATAGTGTTCGGCGGCGCGGCGACCGGCGATGGCCGCAGAGGTTTTGTCTCCGCGAGCCAGCGCTTCGCGCACGCTGCCGGCGGTGTCTTCGGCGGGAACGCGCTTCCACTGAGGATGAGCGGCAAAAAAGCGTTCGCACTGTGCCAGCGCCATGGGATGCGAGGCCACGGAGCGGATTTCGGCAAGCGAAGAGCCGGAAGCGCCGATGAGCTGCATTTGAATCGGCAGAATCGTCTCGGCAACAATCGTCAGCCCGCTTTCCATCAGCAAATCGAACACGCGGACAACCGACCCGGCCAGAGAGTTCTCCACCGGGGCCAGAAGTGCGTCGGCACCGCCTTCTGGGACCGCTGAGAAGGCGGCCTCAAACGTGGCGCGGGGCACGGTGATGATGGCTTCACCGAGAAGCTGGATGGCGGCGGCTTCACTAAAAGCTCCGGGCTCGCCCTGGAAAGCCACGCGCATCGTTTGCCGGCTGGATGTGCTCATAAGCAGGCGTTATCTTGCAATAACCCGCGCAAAACAAAAAGCGGAGTCTCGCTCCACCGCGAAGAGAAATTTAGCGTCACGCCTTGAGCACAGCTGTCCCCTTTCCCTGAACCTGCTTCCTCCATTCATGCTCGAATAAGAAGGAAGCCAACCAAAGCGTGTGAGCCAAGCGTGTGCGCTAAGCTTGAGTGACCAAGACTATGAAGATTCCTTTTCCGGCAAAGATCCTGCTGACGACCGCCCTCAGCGGCGGAGCCGTCTTGCTGGTCACCAACACCTATTTCGCCGGCTCGGCAATGCCCTTCGCCTTCTTCATGCTCACCCTGGCCAGTGTGATTTTGGTTCTCCTCCGTGTCGGGCGCTCCTGGCTGGACCTGGTTTTCCTGACGGGGGCGGCCGCGATCCTCGCAATCATCAGCGCGTGGCACTTTCACTACCAGCCAAACTGGGAGAGCTGCGTTTCGTTCCTGGGCCTAGGCAGTCTCCTGGTATTGGGGCTTCGCGCTGTATGGTCCGAGGGAGAAACGCAAAAACTCCTGGCGCTTGCTTTCGCGCCCTCGTTCCTGTTTGCGGCCTTCATGGTTTTCGCGGGCGTCGTGTTGGACCGCACCCAGATCTGGCATCCCAAGACGCTTGACTTGTACCTTTTTTCGTTTGACGCCAGTCTTCACGTGCAGTTTGCCTTCCTGCTGGGGCAAGCCTATGCCATGTGGCCGTGGTTCAAAGTCATTGGCGTGGCGCTGTACATTGCGCTGCCGATTCCGATCGCCATGGTGTATGCGGGACAGCTGCTGAACGGCAAAGACAAAGCGTTCCCCGCCATGACTGCGTTCCTGATAACAGGCCCCATCGGCATTTTCTTCTACAATCTTTTCCCCGCCCTGGGGCCCGTCCATATTTTTCAGCAGGGTTTTCCGTGGCATCCGCTCACGACCGCCGAAGCGTCGCATCTGTTCCTTGAACCAATTGCCGTGAAGGGCGTGCAAAACGCCATCCCTTCGCTGCACATGTCCTGGGTCCTGCTGGCGTGGTGGTATTCCCGCGGGCTATCGGCCCTGGAGCGCGGCATCGCGCTGACGTTTGTGGTGTTCACGGCGTTCGCCACCCTCGGAACAGGCGAACACTACTTCATTGATCTGGTCGTCGCGTATCCCTTCAGCGTGATGATGCAATCCCTCTGCGCATTTTCCCTCCGCTGGAACCAACGAAATCGACTTACTGCCGCGCTGTATGGACTGTTGACGACACTGGCATGGTTTGTGGCTTTGCGTTACGCGCCAAGTCTTTTCTGGGCTTCTCCGATTGTGCCCTGGATTTGCTGTGTGGTCACGGTTGCCTCAGCGCTTTTCCTCCATTGGCGACTAGAGGCAGCTGCCAACGTCGTTGTCCGGCAGCCCACCCAACCGGCCGCCGAAATGGCTGTTGCGCTTCCCTAACTCCAAAATCTACTCTCCTGCGAGGTCCGTACGGGCGGCATCGGAGTTCGGTGTGTGTTTGCACTCCCCTGAGCGCTATAATTCCCGCGCAACAAGAGAGGCCCAGCCATGAACAGACCGGCGCCGTCGGAATTTGCCGACTTTTACGCTTCCTATATTTCCAAGGTTCCGGGGACCGATGTCCTGGGCGTGCTGGAATCCCAGCGCCTGCAAATGCTTCATCTGTTTGCGGGACGCAGCGAACGGGATGGCAGCTTTCGCTACGCGCCTGGAAAATGGACGGTGAAGGAGGTTCTCGGGCATATTACGGATACCGAGCGCATCTTTACGTACCGGGCGCTGCGGATCGCGCGCGGCGATCAAACGCCGCTCCCGGGATTCGAACAGGATGACTTCGTGCGCAACGGGGCCTTCAGCGCGCGAACGCTTGCCGGTCTCGCCGACGAATTTGCCGCGGTGCGGAACGCCAGTCTCGCACTCTTCCACTCCTTCCCGGAAGAAGCCTGGCCGCGGCGCGGCGTCGCCAGTCAGAAGGAAGTCACCGTGCGCGCGCTGGCCTTTATCACCGCCGGCCATCAGATGCACCACCGGCTTATTTTGGAAGAGCGCTATTTCCCGGCCATCCCGCGCGCGTGATTCGAAACGCCAAATCAGGGGTGGACGCGCGAGTGGTCCACGTACACGCGCTGGCAGACGAACTCATGGCCGCGCGCTCCATTTTGCGGCTTGGCCGGAACCTTTTCGAAAAGCTCATGCCTGGGCCGCGGGACCGCACGACGCGACTCTCTTGCGGCCTCCTTGCTGGCCCTGCTTTTCGGTGCGATTTTGCAGGATACAAGTCCCCGCGATGGTGGTGAGTTCGGATAGGCACCGCTCAGTCCTCGTGCGAGCCGCGGGCGGTGATGGCCGTCTCGGGAAGGCTTAGAAAGTCGAGGTAGCGAAAAACGGGCGGCGCGTATGGCTTCTTCATCACGCTGCCGCAAGTGCAGCGCGGGTTGCTTCCTTCCACTTCACTGCTGGTTTCCACCAAGACGGTGCATTGGCACGCTGGGTTCATGCATTGCCAGCGTTCTCCGGACTTCATGAGCATGGCCCTGGTACCTCCCTTCGCTAGAGCGGCCGGGGTGTCCGCAAAGGCATTTTCAGGATGGGCCCTTGATATGAGGAGTGCGACTGTATCTATAAGTAAATTCAAATGCAACAGATATTTTATCGGTGACTAGGGCGGCATCACTGGCACTCCGCCGGTACCACGACGATACCGCGGGCTTGCGCTCTTCGCCGGCACGGTCCATACGCTGTTCTTCGTGTGTTCGCGACGACCATGATTCCGCGTCGCGGGGGCAAACCTGCCGTCCTCCTCTTCTCGCCCAAACACTTCAACCTCGCCAGGGGGAAACGATGTGAGTAGGCTCGCGCACTTCCCGGTCGAGGTTGCTACCGGGACGGGCGGCTGTTAAAATTTGTTGTTTGCCGGGATGCAGCCGTCTGCACTGTACGCGCGGGCGGCTTTTTCTCCGTATGGAATGGCGTTCGCTGCAGCAAATACGGACGCCCCATCTCTTGGCCTGAAACCCTCGCGATTGCTTCGAGTGCGGCACGGGTGCGATAGCATCTGGTTTTCGGGTTCGGGTCGAAGGTCCTGGCACCTCCGGAAGGGAGGCTGCGCGTGGCAAAGTACGACGTAGCGATTGTCGGAAGTGGGCCGGGCGGGTACGTCGCCGCGATTCGCGCGGGCGAACTAGGCCTGAAAACCGTCGTCGTCGAGAAGGATCCCTATCTCGGCGGAACATGCCTGCACGTCGGCTGCATTCCCACCAAAGTGCTCCTGCACCATGCCGAGGTTTACGACCACTTCAAGAACGGCGCTGAATTGGGCTTTGAAGTCAGCGGGCTCAAAATCAACTGGGCCAATGTGCTGGCGCGCAAAGACAAAATCGTCAAGAAGCACGCCAAAGGCATCGAGTTTCTTTTCAAAAAGAATAAAGTGGAGTGGGTCCAGGGCTGGGGCAGATATGAAGGACCGGGCAAAGTCAGCCTGGAGAAAGACGGCAAGAAAAGCATCATCGAAGCTTCCAACATCTTGATGGTCAGCGGCTCCGAAGCGCGCGCTCTGCCCGGAATCGAGCCTGACCACAAGACCATTTTGACGAATCGCTCGATTCTCGAGCTGCCGGAAATCCCCAAGACATTAATCATCGTTGGCGCAGGTGCCGTCGGCGTCGAGTTTGCCTCCATTTACAATTCGTTCGGCACGCAGGTAACGATCCTCGAAGCGCTGCCGCGCGTTGTGCCGGTCGAAGACGAAGAGATTTCCGCGGAGCTGGACAAAACGTTCCGCAAGAAAAACATCCAGATCTTCACCAGCAGCATGGTGGAGTCAGTAAAGAAAGACGCTAAGGGCGTCACCGTCTCGTTCAAGGACAAAGACGGCAAGCCCCAGACCATGCAAGCGGAGAAGCTGCTACTCGCCGTCGGCCGCAAGCCCATGACCGAAAATTGCGGCCTGGAAAAATCGAAGGCCAAGCTGGATCGTGGTTTCGTCCAAGTCGGGGAGTTCATGGAAACAGCCGAAAAAGGCTTGTACGCCATCGGCGATATCGTCGCAGGTCTGCCGCAACTGGCGCATGCCGCCATGGCCGAAGGCATCGTCGCCGTGACACATATCGCCGGCAAGCCCACGCATCAGATCGTGAAGACGCGCATTCCCAACGCCACCTACTGCGAGCCGCAGATCGGCTCGATTGGACTGACCGAAAAGCAGGCGCGCGATGCGGGCTATTCTGTGAAAGTTGGAAAATTCCCGTTCGTGGGCAACAGCAAGGCCACCATTCTCGGAAGTCATGGAGGATTCATCAAAGTAGTCTCCGACGAACAGTACGGCGAAGTGCTGGGCATTCACATCATCGGTCCGCTGGCCACGGAAATCCTCGCCGAGGCCGCTACCGTGCTGAACCTTGAAGGCACCATCGACGACATGATGAACATGGTGCACGCCCACCCCACGGTCTGGGAAGGCCTGGGCGACGCGTTCGCCAGTGTCAGAGGATTGCAGATTAACGTTTGAGATTCCTGATTGCAGGGGCACCCGCCGCGGCGGGCCGCCCCTGCAAAGAAAACCGAGTTGCGTTGAATAACTGTCTGATGGTCGACCTGGGCCTGATGGGCTACGCCGAAGCGTGGGCCCTTCAGAAGCGTATCGTCACCGCGCGCAAGGCCGGAGCAATCGAGGATGTCCTGCTGCTTTGCGAGCATCCTCACGTCGTCACCCAGGGTCGCAACGGGAAACGCGAAAACCTTCTGGTTTCCGAAAATGTTCTGCGGCAAAAAGGCGTGGAGCTTCACGCCACCGACCGCGGCGGCGACATTACCTATCACGGGCCTGGGCAGTTGGTGGGTTACCCCATCCTGAATCTGGCCGCCATCCGCCGCGATGTAGTCTGGTACGTGCGCATGCTCGAGGAAGCCATGATTCGCGCCACCGCGGAATTCGGCATCGCCGCCGCGCGCGTCCCCGGAAAAACTGGAATATGGGTACAAAGTGGAACAAGCGAAGAAAAACTGGCCGCCATTGGCGTGCACCTCAGCCGCTGGGTCACCTCGCACGGTTTCGCCTACAACGTCACAACCGACTTGCGCTACTTCGACCTGATCGTCCCCTGCGGCATCGCCGACCGCAAGCCCACCTCGCTGGAAAAGTTGTTAGGCGGCAGCGTCAAACGCGAAGAAGTCGTGCCGCGCATCGTGAGATATTTTGGCGACGTATTTGGCTTAGAGATGCACGAAGCATCTCGCACCGATTTTCTGGAGCAACTGGAACACGCGGAGCAGCCCGTCGCGGCTTCAGCGTAAACAGTAGGACAGATCGAGCTGGAAAAGGCGGGACAGCCAAAAACGCTGCCCCACCGGAGCAACAATGAAGAAAGACCTGACACGTCAGCAGCACCTGGACCTGTACTACTACATGCGCCTCAACCGCGCCGTCGAAGACACCATGGTGAAGCTCTTCCGCCAGAACAAAATCGTCGGCGGCCTGTACTCCAGCCTCGGCCAGGAAGCCATTTCCGTCGGCACGTCCTACGCCTTGCAAAAAAAAGACTGGCTGGCGCCCATGATCCGCAACATCGGAGCTCTGCTCGTAAAAGGCGTCAAGCCCCGCGACATCTTCATGCAACACATGGCCAAATTCGATTCCCCCACCAAGGGTAAGGACGGCACCAGCCATTTCGGCGACCTCGACGATTTGCACATCGTTTCCCCGATTTCCATGCTGGGCGACTTGATTCCGGTGATGGCGGGCGTAGCCATGGCCGGCCGCTACCTCGGGCAAAAGATCGTGGCCATGACGTGGATCGGCGACGGCGGCAGTTCCACCGGCGTTTTTCACGAAGGCCTGAATTTTGCCGCGGTACAAAAAGCCCCGTTTGTACTGATCCTGGAGAACAATTTGTGGGCCTACTCCACGCCCGTGCGCAAGCAAGTGCCGCTCGAAAATCTCGCCGACCGCGCGAAAGCCTACGGCATCGACAGCTACATCGTGGACGGTAACGACGTGGCCGCGGTCTACTCGACAGCCAAGGAAGCAGTAGAACGCGCGCGCGCCGGCGAAGGCCCCATCCTGATCGAGGCCAAAACGTTCCGCCGCCTCGGTCACGCGCAGCATGACCCCGCCGAATACGTTCCGAAGGAGATGCGCGCTTACTGGGAAGCGCGCGACCCCATCGCCCTGCACGAAAAATTCCTGATGAGCGAAAAACTCCTCGACACGAAAAGCAAAAAAGGGATCGAGGACAAAATCAACACGCTGCTCGCCGCCGAGCGCGAGTTCGCGGAGAATTCGCCCATGCCCCCGGCGGAACTTGCGGAAACCGGCGTCTACTGCACCGGCGACGAGTGCCACACGATCCGCGCGAAATGGGAGCGCCCCGTTGCCGAAGTGACGCCGCCGAGATCGAGTGTCGCAGCGGTGTGGACGGTCCCGGGATTCGGCTCCGGCAAAGGCTCTGGCGGCGCGAATGCCCCCATTCATTTCGGCGACACGCAGCCCACCGCGGGAGTTTCCGCAAGCGAAGCGAAATCTTCGAATGGCGGCAGGACCCCCGCAAAGGTGGCCGCCAAAACAGCCGAGAAGAAAACCGTGAAAGCCGCTGCCGCAAGCGCTTCGCGAAAGGCGCGGAGGTAGCCATGCCCGAAACCAAAGTAGCGGGAACAAACGGAACAAAGTCGAACCGTCCCGCCAGCGGCGGAGCAGAGGTCACCTTCCTCGAAGCCATCAAGCAAGCCATGTTCGAAGAAATGGACCGCGACCCCGCCGTGGTTCTGCTCGGCGAAGACGTAGGCGTCTACGGGGGCGCCTTCAAGACCAGCGAGGGCTTGCTCGAACGCTTCGGGTGGGAGCGCGTGATCGACACTCCCATCAGCGAGAGCGCCATTATCGGCGCCGCGTGTGGCATGAGCTACCTCGGCCTGCGCCCCATCTGCGAAATGCAGTTCATCGATTTCATCGTCTGCGCGTTCAACCAGATCACCAATTTCGTGGCCAAGGGCCACTACCTGTGGAACGCCCCGGCGCCCATGGTGATCCGCGGTCCGTCCGGCGGCGGCGTGCACGGCGGCCCGTTTCATTCCGCGAATCCCGAGATGTATTTCGTGCACACGCCGGGGCTGAAGGTGATCTATCCCTCCTCGCCCTACGACGCCAAGGGTCTGCTGAAAGCCGCCGTGCGCGACAATAACCCGGTGCTCTTCTTCGAACACAAATTCCTGTACCGCCGCATCAAGGGAGAAATCCCGGCCGGCGACTACACCGTGCCCATCGGCAAAGCCATCGTGCGCCGCGAAGGAAAACACCTGACCATTCTTTCCTACGCCGCGATGATGCACACGTCCCTCGAAGCCGCCGAGGCCCTCGCCAAGGAAGGCATCGAAGCCGAAGTCATTGACCTGCGCACGCTCCTGCCGCTCGATGAAGAAACAATCTTGAATTCCGTGAAGAAGACCAACAAATGCCTCGTGGTGCATGAAGACACCAAGACCGGCGGAATTGCCGGCGAAATCGCCGCGCTTCTCTGCGAGAAAGCGTTCAGCGACCTGGACGGCCCGCTGCTGCGCGTGACGTCCCTCGACACGCCGGTGCCCTACGCGCCGACGCTCGAGGAGTATTTCTTGCCCAACGCGAAAAAGGTTTTTTCTGCCGCAAGAGATTTGGCGCGCTATTGAAGCGCGCCTTCCGTACGCGGTGGGTGGTCGTCCGTAGTCAGGGGTCAGGGAAGAAAAAAGGATGCGCCCGAAGCGGATCTTTTCGAACTGAGAACTGAATACTGACAACTGAAAACGCTATCTTGGAACAATCGAGCACGAAGGAGAAAGCCATGGCCGTAGATATCGTAATGCCCCAGATGGGGGAAAGTATTTTCGAAGGCACCATCACCAAGTGGCTCAAGAAGCCGGGCGACAAAGTCGAGCGCGACGAGCCCCTCTTCGAGATTTCCACCGACAAAGTGGACGCGGAGATTCCCTCGCCTTCCGCCGGCGTGCTGAAAGAGATCAAGGTCGGCGAAGGTCAGACGGTGCCCAGTCAGACCATCGTCGGTGTTATTGACGCGGCTGGCTCCGCCGCCGCGGCCCCAGCGCCTGCGCCGGCGAAGCCAGCGGCACCCGCGCCCGCCAAAGTTCCTGCGGTGGCAGCTCCGGCGCCCGCAGTCGCACCGAGACCCGCGCCTCCCGCGCCGGCCGCTGCTGTTCCTGCACCGGCATCTTCCGGTTCCACCGGCGAGCGCATTCACAGCTCGCCCCTCGTCCGCCGCATGGCTTCAGAACATGGCATCGACCTCTCCACCGTGACCGGCACAGGAGCTGGCGGGCGCATCAGCAAGCAGGACATTGAAGCGCTGATCGCTGCGGGCGGTGTTCCCGCTGCCGCGCCGCCGGCATCTGCCGTTTCCGCCGCGCCTTCGCGGCCAGCCGTGCCCCCTCCGCCGCCCGGTCCTTCCGGCGCGCAAGCGCACGCGGCGCTCGAATCCGCCGTACCCCGCGAAAAAATGTACTTCGGCAACTACGAAGTCCAGCCCCTCAGCGTAATGCGCCAGCGCATCGCCGAGCATATGGTCATGTCCAAGCATGTTTCGCCGCACGTGTACTCCGTGGACGAAGTGGACATGACCAAAATCGCCGCGCTGCGCGCCAAGTCCAAAGACGAATTCGAAAAGCGCTACGAGACCAAGCTCACCTTCATGCCCTTTTTCGTGAAGGCCGCCGTCGCCGGCCTGCGCGCGTTCCCCACGCTGAACGCCTCGCTCGACGGCACCAACGTCATCCTGCACAAGGAGATCAACATCGGCATCGCCGTGGCCCTCGACTGGGGCCTGCTCGTGCCGGTGGTGAAAAACGCCGACGAAAAAAACATCCTCGGCATTCAGCGCACCATGAACGATCTCGCCGAGCGCGCGCGTTCGAAAAAACTGAAGCCCGAGGAAGTCCAGGAAGGAACCTTCTCCATCACCAATCCCGGCGTCTTCGGCGGCCTCTTCGGACTGCCGGTCATCAGCCAGCCGAACGTCGGCATCCTCGGCCTCGGGGCCATCGAGAAGCGCCCCGTGGTCATCAACGATTCCATCGCCATCCGCTCGATGTGCTACGTGACGCTCAGCTACGACCATCGCGTCGTGGACGGCGCCATCGCCCACCAGTTCCTGCACAAGGTGAAGGAGACGCTCGAAAACTGGAACGAGCCCGTTCTCTAAGTGGGCGCCTCTTCGCGGGTAACCAAGGTGTGAAACCCGGTCAAAGTGCCGGGTTTCGACTTTCTAGCGTCCCTCACCTCCGCGCCAACCCAGCCGTTCTCCTGGTGTCCGAAACTGGAACGCGCGTTCCCGGTAGTGGCCAGGCGAACTCACTTCCATCCCCCCGAGCCTCGTCTAAACCACTCACAGATAAGACGTTACTCGCATACGCTAGTGGCAGCCCGGCTGCCTCTCACTACACTAGCGCGGGGAGCAAACCCCGCACGGTAACACAGAGGGAGCAGCTTCCATGGTGACCGCCACTCTCGATGTCTCCTGGGGCTGTAAAACGATGCCGACGCGAATTCTCATCGCCGATGACCAGCAGGACGTCCTGGACGCCCTGCGTCTCTTGCTGAAAGGCCACGGCTACAGCATCGAAACCGTGAATTCGCCCGCGGACCTGCTGGCGGCGGTGACGCGCCAGGAGTTCGATGTTCTGCTGATCGATCTGAACTACGCGCGGGATACCACTTCGGGACGCGAAGGCCTGGATGTGCTCAGCCGGCTCAAGGAGTTCGAAGACCATCCGCCGGTGGTGGCCATGACCGGCTGGGCCACCGTGGGATTGGCCGTCGAAGCCATGCAATACGGCGTCAGCGACTTTGTGGAGAAGCCCTGGACCAACACGCGCCTGCTGGAGATTCTGCAGAAGCAAGTCGGCCTGGGACGCGAACGCCGCGCATCGCGGCTGCGGGAAGCGCAAGAGGCGCGCGCGCGAAAAGAAGCGCTGCTTCATCAGCAGGAGCAGGAACAGGAGATCGCCGAAGCCAAGGCCATCCAGGAAAAGCTGCTGCCTCGCGAGATTCCGCAAATGCCGGGGTATGAAATCGCCAGCGCGTGGCAGTCCGCCCGGCTGGTTGGCGGCGATTATTTCGACATTCTTCCGTTGGACGAAAAATCGCTGGGAGTCTGCATCGCCGACGTGGTGGGAAAAGGCATGCCGGCAGCCCTGCTGATGTCCAACCTGCAGGCGGCTGTCCGCGGGCTTTCCTCGTCCACCTTCTCGCCGGATCTCCTCTGCAGCCGGCTGAATTCCCTGATGTACCGGAATACGGCAAGCGACCGCTTTATCACCTTTTTCTATGCGCAACTGGACGGTCCCGGGCGCCGGTTGGCGTATGTCAACGCCGGCCACAATGCGCCCTTCGTGATGCACTCCGACGGCTCGCACGAGCGCTTGCGGGAGGGCGGCACGGTGCTCGGCGTCTTCGACACCCAAAGCTATGATCTGGGCTTGGCGCAGTTGCGCGCCGGTGACCGCGTGCTTCTGTTCACCGACGGCATCACCGAAGCGCGCAACTCCGCAGGCGAAGAGTTCGGCGAAGTCCGCTTGCTGGGCTTGCTGAACGATCACCGCGCGTCGAGCGCCGATGAATTGCAGGCGAAAATTCTAGAGATGGTGGCCGAGTTTAGCGGGCACCACTGGCAGGACGATGCCACCCTGCTGGTGCTTGCCGTCGCAGCGTAAGCGGCGGAAAAAAAGAGCAAGGCGTCAGATCGCTCCGGGGAAATCCCTGCTGGCGATCGCGCTGTCCGTGGATTCCTTCTGAGCCTCATTGCAGCAACGGCTTGAGCTTGTTCACCCACACCGAGAAGCCCTCCAGGGGGATGGGGTCAATCCCCACCTCACGCAGCGTGTCGCGCACGAATCGGTGACGGTCGTTTTCCATCTTCAGTTCGACGTCGGTGACCGCCGCGAATTCCGTCTTCAGGGAAGCCTTCGCGCTGATGCGCTCGGCCGTGTAGGCCAGCAGCTTGGCGTCGGCGGGCGCACGCGTAACCGAAAGCGTCTGCACAAATCCGCGTGTGCCGTTGCGCCGGTAGCTGTAATCGAGGCGCATGGGGTCTCCCGGAAACGTAAATTCGTCGGCGCGCACCGATTTCTGCAAGCGTTCCCACAGCCGCGCCTGCCGGAAGACCTGTGAACAGTAATGGCGCATCGCGGCCCTGCTGCCTTGCGCGCCCACGCGGCTCGGTGCGCGCTGGGGAGCGACATGATCTGCGTAGAGCCGCTCGAGTTCCGCATCCAGGTCCGCGGCAAACACCCCTTTCTGCGGCGCCAGTTGCAGGGCATTCGAAAGCATCTCATCCCACTTGGCCAGGAGCCGCTGCCAGTCGCCGGTGTTTTCCGCGACGCCGGCGGCCGGCGCGGATGGAAAGCGGTCTTCCAGGTCATCACGCAGGGCGCGAAGCACCAGTTCATCGGCTTCCGGGTGAAGCCGGCGCACGCGCCGGTACTCCTCTTCCTCTTCGATCACCCGCAGGCGGCGTTCGCCCGTCCGCGGATCGAACAGCAGCACGCCGATGTTCACCCACTCATTGCGGACGAGGTTCGGGGTGTAGCGCAAAATGCGGTACGCGCAAGCTCGTTCCGCGCTCTCCGGCCACGTTTTTTCTTCCAGGTTGGATGGTTCGGTCATGGTTCACATCCAGTTGAGAAACGGCTGGCGATTGGATTTCTTGGCTTCCAGGATCAGTCCCGCCACACGCGCGCGGCGCCGGTACGCGGAGCGTCAGCTGCCGCCGGGACACCGCCCCTCGAACTGCAATCCCGGCGGGCGCGGAATGCGCGTCCGTGGCAGCTCCATGGCCAGCTCCGGCGTCAGCCCGATCAGCTCCTCGGACACGTCCACGATCGCCACCGGAACGGTCGGCAATCCCAGCCTTGCCGCCAGCTTCGTTCCCAGCATTTCGTTCACCAGGATTCTTCGGTGCTGCGGGTTATTTTGGAACTTCACCACATCGTAGTAGCCGTCCGAGCAGCGCATCCGGTGTGATTGCGCTCCGCCCGGCATCCGCCGTATCTGTTTCACGGCCTGCAACATGCAGGTTTATCCTGGTAGCAGTCACTGCTTCAGGCAAACGCTTGGTCCGGTTGCGGCCGCCGTTTTCCGGATTCGAGAAGCCGCGCGTTCAAGTTAGGAAACCACCGAGGCGGGTAAAATTCCACTACGGGAGAGGCCTTCCGGAAAAAGAGAAGGCCGGGACTGAGGTCCCAGCCTCCCCGGCAAGAGCTTCGTTCGAACCTCGTGTGAACCTACCGCCGCTTTCTCTTTTTGGCGGTCCTCTTGGCTTTCTTCTTCGCGGCCTTTTTCTTGGGCTTGGATTTCTTGGCCTTCTTCTTGGGCGCGGCTTTCTTCTTCTTCGCCGCCTTCCTGGCCGGTTTCTTGGCCGCCGGTTTTGGCGCCTTCGGAGCGGGAGCCGCTTCTTCCTCGGGCTCCTCTCCCACGATCACCAATTCCTCTTCCTCGGTCTCGACGATCTCTTCCGTCTCGCCGCCCAGCTCTTCGTCTTCCAGCCTCGACAGCTCGTTGTCGTCTTCGAAATTATCCTTCTCAAAAGCCATGCCGTTCCTCCCCTGGGGGAATGCTGGGCCCCGCCTGGAAATGGCAGGCCCGCGGGTTGCTGTTCTGGCCGGAGCTCTCTCTAACTACACCCCGTCCTTGCGCCGTTGTTATCGTACTCGCTGGAAGTTGTCAAGCATTCTGCGCTATTCCCCGCTCAGCAGCGCAAAAATGCTCATCGACGCTCGGGGCACGGCCACCGCCGAAGATCCGCTGCCCGTCTTGCGTGTCTTCTAACCTGCTGTAAATAATATGGTTAGTTGTGATTGGCGGCGGCTGTCCCGCTTGCGGCACTGGCCGCGGAAGCTTGCGGCTTCTTGGTCGGTGACTTTCTGCGGGCCCGCGCGGGTGAAGCCTCCGGCGCTCCGCCGATGGTGTAGACGCGCAACACCATCCCCCGGCTTACGTGGTTGGACTTCAGCCGGTTCCACTTGCGCAAATCGTCCGCGTTCACACTGAAGCGGTCCGCAATTCCTCCCAGCGTATCGCCGCGCCGCACGCGATAACTCACCAGCCGCCGCTTCGTCTCCGTTTGCGGCTGCGTCGCGGGAATAATCAATTTTTCTCCCGCGTCGAGCGCCTCGTTGCGCTCCAAATTGTTGGCATCCGCAATCGCCGCCGCCGTCACGCGGTATTTTTTCCCGATGGACGTCAGCGTTTCTCCCGCTTCCACGCGGTGCCGCCGCCAGCTCACCCACTTGTCCGGAGGAATGTCCGCGATCTCCGCGGAAAATCGTTCCGCCGAACCCTGCGGCAAATGCAATTGAAACGAAGGATCGTCCGGGGTCGCCAGCCGCAACAGCGCCGGATTCAGCGCGCGCAACGTTTCCACGTCCACGTCAATCGTTTCCGCCACCAGCCGCAAATCAATCGCGCGCCCCGGCTTCACCACATCCGTGGGCACCGGTTTTTCGGACTCCACTTGAATGTTGTAGTGCGCCGCATCCTTGGCGATCAGCGTCAGCGCCAGAATGATGGGCACATAATTTTTCGTTTCGCGCGGCAGCGCGTTGCGCTTGTACAGCTCCCAGAAATCCGCATATCCCGTGCGTTCAATTCCCTTTTGCACGTTTCCCGGCCCGCAGTTGTATGCCGCCATCGCGAGGTACCAGTCGCCAAACATTCCGTAAAGATCGCGCAAATGCTGCGCCGCCGCGCGCGTGGCCTTCTCTGGATCCTGCCGCTCGTCAATCCACCACGTGTGCGCCAGCCCGTACTGATGCCCGCGGTACGCCACGAACTGCCAGATTCCCCGCGCCCCTGCGCGCGACAGCGCCAGCGGCTGAAACGCGCTCTCCGCCTGCGCCAGATAAATCAAGTCCTGCGGCACACCTTCCTCGCGCAACACCCGCGCAATCATCTCGCGATAACGCCCCGCGCGGCTCAGCCCCGTCTCCACAATCACGCGCCCCCGCGGCGTCTGGAAAAAGTTTAGGAACGACAGCACTTCGTCATTCACCGTCAGCGGCAAATCGTGCGAAATACTCTTCGCCGCTTCCTCCGCGCGCTCCTTCAGCCGCGGATCCACCGGAAAGGTCATCTCCGCCACTTCGTCAATCGGCGCAGGCACCGCCGGCGCCTCGCTGAACCCGTCCCCCGCGCGGAACGCCTGCAACTCGTACGTGTACACCGAGTCCACCACGTGCCGGAACAACTCGCTCAGCTTGGGATCGCCGTTGGGGTCGTATCCGCTTTCGAGCATCCAGTCCACGGCATCGTCAAAATCCCGCCGCGCCGCTTCTAAATGCCCCGCCTTGAAGTTCTGCTCCCCGGACGCGAATTTCGCCTGCACCTGCTGGATTAAGTAGTCCTTCCCACCCGGCACCGGTGGCAGCAGCGACACCAACGCTCGCCGCAGAGGACTCGTCACCGGCAGCGCCGGAAGCTCCGCCGGCGCGGTCTGCCGCGCCCCCGCGCCTGCGGGCGCAGGCGCCAGCGCCGGCACCCGCGCCTGCACGGGCTTTTTCCCCGCGTCCTCGCAGCCAGCCATGGCCAAACCGGCCGCCGCCAACAGCAGCCCCATCGCCAGTCGGTTCATCCGCCGTTCCATCCCTCCATGGTAAGGACCGCGTAACGCCCCGGTCAACGCTTTCCCGCTCCCAAGGTGTTGGCGTAAACGGAACACAAAAAAGCCCTTGCGCAATACCCATTCTTGTGGTACTGTGTCTTTGCGTTTGTTGCTCTTGTATCGCCTTTGGGTTGTAAAGCGGTCGCAAGGTCAAACTTGCGGCCTTTTTTTGTGCCCGGGACTGCTTTGCAGCCCCGCGGAACAAGGCTTGAAGACGGCCGCGGCTCTGATGAGGGGCTCGGAACTTGAGGCACCAGATAGCTCAATTTAGTAATGCTCAGCCGTAACCCGGCTGACAGAAACGAGTAAAGCAGTGAGTAAAGAACAAGGTACAGTGAAGTGGTTCAATGCCAGCAAGGGCTTCGGTTTCATCCAGCGCCAGAGCGGTGAGGACGTTTTCGTCCATTTCTCCGCGATCGTGGCTGATGGCTATAAGTCGTTGAATGATGGCCAGGCG
>Ga0210403_10000069_pt1 | contig 110292 bp, 86 predicted proteins | sample IncBWC19MmetaG_FD_150863 | JGI IMG/M metagenome (GOLD analysis project Ga0210403, IMG submission 150863) | Forest soil microbial communities from Barre Woods Harvard Forest LTER site, Petersham, Massachusetts, United States - Inc-BW-C-19-M | ecosystem: Environmental > Terrestrial > Soil >... | reverse complement strand
TTCACTTCCCCATTGGTCATCCGCCCGCCGTCGGGCTTGCCTTCGCCGTGATATTTCCCGGTTAGAAATCCACCCGCCAGGGGAGAGAAAGCCAGAACCCCCAAGTTCAAAGCTTTGGCCATGGGAAGCAGTTCGCGCTCGACGGTCCGCTCAATCAGGCTGTACTCGAGCTGCAGCCCGATAAATTGTGTCCAGCCTCGAAGCTCCGCCAGAGTATTTGCCTGGGCGACCCACCAGGCGGGAGCGTCCGAGATGCCGACGTAGAGAATCTTCCCCGCGCGAACGAGATCGTCCAGTCCACGCATGACTTCTTCCACAGGTGTGATCCCGTCCCAGATGTGCACCCAGTACAGGTCGATGTAGTCGGTTTGCAGCCGTCTCAGACTGGCTTCCACTGCCTGCATCATGCTCTTGCGGTGATTGCCCGCCGCATTCGGATCACTGCCTGGCGCGGCGTTCGAGTATTTCGTGGCTAGAACGATGCTCTCGCGATGGCCCTGCATGAACTCACCCAGGAATTTCTCGCTCGTGCCCCCGGTGTAGAAATTCGCCGTGTCAATGAAGTTTCCACCCGCCTCGCGGTAGGTCTCATAGACTTTCTGTGCTTCCGCCTTCGGTGATCCCCATCCCCACTCGTCGCCAAACGTCATAGTGCCTAGTGACGCTTCAGAGACCCGCAGTCCGCTCTTGCCGAGCAATCTGTATTTCATAATCGTGTTCCTTTCAGGATGCAGCAACTCAGGAATTGCTTCCGCTCTTTGCCATATACAATCGGCTGTCGAAGCGCCCATCTTCAAAAACCGTTGAAACAGTGAGATGGCGCCATTTCTCGGCCTCGCTCGCACGCGCAGCTTCCGCTTGTTGCACGCGCTTTTCCGCATCGACACCGAGGATCAGCCGCACCGGCACCTCGTCGCTGTTCGCCAGTCGCACAATTAAATCCGCGATCTTCCGCGGATCGCCTTCCGCGCGCCCTTCGAGGTTTCGCAATATCTTGAGCATCGCGCCGACGGAGGCTTCGTAGTCCGGCAGCACATCCGGCGCATTTTGACCAGCACGCCGTGCCCAGTTGGTACGAATGCCTCCCGGCTCGAGCGTGCAGATCTTGACCCCGAACGGCGCGACTTCCATCGCCAGCGAGTCGCTAAAACCGCCCACCGCCCACTTGGCCGCGTGATACGGCGTATTGCCGGGAACCCCGAGGCGGCCGCCGACCGAAGACACCTGAAAGATGTGACCGCTCTTCTGCTTGCGCATCACCGGCACGGCGGCACGCGTGGTGTACACCACCCCGTAAAAGCAGGTGTCCACTACCGCCTGGAAGTCCTCCGCACTCATCTGCTCGAACGGCGCAAACTGCCCATAGCCTGCGTTATTCACTAGAACATCCAGCCGCCCGAAGGTATCCACTGCCAACTGCACGGCCGCTTTTGCAGCGGCCTCATCGCGCACTTCCAGTTTCACGGGTTTCACTCGCTCGCCGTATTGCGCCACCAGAGGAGCTAGTTCTTCCGTCCGGCGCGCTCCGGCGACCACGCTGTCGCCAGCGGCCAATGCCGCCTCGGCGATGTCCCTTCCCAACCCGTTCCCGCTTCCCGTAATCAACCAGACCTTAGACATGAAAATCCTCCGTTCTTCTTCTTAGATAAACTGTGGGCCTAGACTCGGTCGCTGACCTTGCGAGCGAGTCTATTGTGATTACTCACTCATTTATGAGATGCAATGACTCGTTACTTGGTTATGCCGGCCCAGAACATTTGAAAGCCGCTGTCCCGGTAGGTTTTCGCTTTGGACGGGTTCGCCACCGTAAGGTCTATCGTCGCCTCGACCAGCGCTGTTAACGACTTCGAGATCAGTTCCACTGGGACGTCATTCCGAAAAATCCGCTGCTCGATCGCGTCACGAATCATGGCTTGGAACTCGACGAACGGCGCGCTGCCGGCGTCTCTGGACTCTTTGGTGAGTGCCTCTGACACCGTTAGTTGCGCCAGCACCTTGCGCTGCTTGGGATTCGCAATGCCCCACTTCACATAGCGATCCCAAACATGCCGCAGCCTGGTACCAACCTTCTTCTTCCGAGGGAAATCCGACATCATGGCGTCTGCGAGTTCCAGCTTGATCTCCCGGTAAAGGGCATTGATCAGATCATCCTTGGTCTTGAAGTACGTAAACAGAGTTCCCTCGGCGACGCCAGCTTGTTTGGATATCTCTAACGTTGGGGCGGCGGTAAGACCGCGCTCCGCAAATAGGCGCGTTGCGGCGTCGAGGATCGCATTTCGTTTGTCTTCGCTTTTAGGACGCGCCACGGAACCTCTCTATTACTGAGTACACACTCAATTATACACAGAACGGATGCTGGCGGCAAGCCGGGGCGGTGGCCGAAACGGGATTCGGGACGCTGCGTCCCGGAGGCCCAGGCATGCGGAGGCTAACCCGCTGCTGAAATGAGGTGATCTCGGCCGCGGCTTGCCCCGAAGTGATAAGATTTCCGTCCGGACAAAGCCATGACACGAGTCGCGTCGCGCATTTCTCAACTGCATGGGGAAGGCGCACTGGCCGTTTTCTCGCGCGCCAGGGAACTGGAGCGGCAAGGGCGCTCCATCATTCATCTGGAGCTGGGGGAGCCGGATTTTCATGCCGCTGCGCCGATTGTGGATGCCGTGCGCGCTGCGGTGGCGGCGGGCCGCGATCGTTACTGCTCCACGCGCGGCGTGCCGGCTCTGCGCGAAGCGATTGCGGACTATTTGAAACGCACGCGACGGCTTGCCGTTGCTCCCGAGCAGGTGCTCGTGGCGCCCGGATGCAAAATGGCGCTTTCGCTGGCGATGATGGCGCTGATCGAGCCGGGCGACGAAGTGCTCTATCCCGATCCAGGATTTCCAATTTACTCGTCCTTCACCCGCGGGCTGGGCGCGAAGGCCGTGCCGTTCCGCCTGGAAGAGAAAAACAAGTTTCAGCCGGACGTGGAGGAAATCGCCCTAAAGATCACGCCGCGCACCACCATGATTGTCTTCAACTCGCCGAATAATCCGACGGGCACGGTGTTCAGCGAAGCGGCGCTCGAGAAGATGGCGCGACTTGCCCGAAAGCACGATCTTTGGATTATTTCCGACGAAGTGTACGCGCGCATTTTGTTCAGCGGCCAATACCAGTCCATCTGGTCGCTGCCCGGCATGGCGGAACACACCGTCATCATTGACGGCTTTTCGAAAAGTTTTGCCATGACCGGCTGGCGGCTGGGATACGCAGTGGCTCCGACTCGCGTCATCGACGCGATGGACTTGCTGGTGCTGAACACCTTCACCTGCACCGCGGAATTTAGCCAAATTGCGGCAATCGAGGCGCTGCGCGATTCGACCGGGGCCGTGGAGGCGATGGTCGCGGAATACCATAAGCGGCGCGATCTATTCGTCGCCGGGCTGAACCGCATCTCCGGCTTCCGTTGCCTGCCGCCGGACGGCGCGTTCTACGCCTGGGTGAACATCGAAGACACCGGGCTTTCCGCCGAAGAATTGCAGAAGTTGCTTCTCGAAGAAGCAGGAGTGGCCGGGATCGCGGGAGCGGCGTTTGGTTCGGGTGGCGAGAGGTATTTGAGGTTCTCGCTCGTTAGCGCGCGGAACTTGCTGGAGGAAGCGCTGGAGCGCATCCAGCGCGTCTCCCTTCGCTGGCGCGCCGCGGTTTCACGCTAGCGCAGGCTTTAGGAAAGACAAGCACTCGAAGTGCCGCGCATGTGCCCGCGCGGCAACACAACACAGAGTTACGGAGAAATGAAATGAGCACCTCGACCTCACCGAAATACATCGCCTGGAAAAACGTGGAACGCGAGCAGCTGAATCCGCTGATCGACCGGGAAATGGTGGTCGGCGGCAAGATCATGCTGGCGCGCGTGCTGCTGAAAAAAGGCGCGCACGTCCCGCAGCATCACCATCACAACGAACAGGTGACCTATATCCTCGAGGGCGCGCTGAAATTTGCCATCGATGGCAAGGAAATCGTCGTGCGCGCGGGCGAAGTGCTATGCATCCCGTCCAACATGCCTCATGAGGCCTGGGCGCTCGAAGATACCGTGGACCTGGACGTGTTTGATCCCCCGCGCGAAGACTGGCTGAACAAGACCGACGACTATCTGAGGCATGGCCGTTAGTTTCCGGGCAGTCATCGGACTCGTAAACGGCGTCGAACCCGGACATGTCCCTTGCCACTTCGGTGTGTGCGCCGTTTTCCTTTTTGTCTCACCCCTGCGAAAGAGCATAGACAAAGGGCCATGGTGTTGTTTACCGTAGCAAGGTGGCAATTCCCAGGCGTGGGGCCAGCCCTCTGAGGGGAGCACTATGAAGAGGTTATTTGCAGTGTCATTGTTGGTATTGAGCGGCGTGTCCGCGGCGTACGCGCAGGAGACTGCGGCGATCGTCTCCAACAGCAAGGACAATGCCGCCCCCGACGTTACGGCCACCTCTGCGGCCAAGGTCACGCTTTTCGATTCGCTCGCCGCCGCGGACTCGTTTTCTCCTCTGCCCGTCAACCTCTCTAGCGCGCCTGAAGCAACGGCTCTCGGGACGGCGTCGGCAGTGCCGGTCGATTCTGCGGACCCGGCCGTTCCCGCAGCCAAGCCGAAATTTCTCTACGGCGGCCGCGATGACTACCGGTGGCAGCTGGGGCTCGGGATTAGCTGGATCCGTTTCCGCTCGTCGATTTTCAATGCCAGCGCGGTGGGCACGAATACGTCCGTGGCCTATTTCCTGAACGATTGGTTCGCCGTCGAAGGGACGGTCGCAACAGGATTTGCCCCGCAGATTTATAACAAGGAACATGTGAAGCTCGTGTTCTACGGCGGGGGCGCGAAGATTGCCTGGCGGCAGAGACGCTGGGAGCCCTGGCTGCACGGGATCGTCGGCGGCATGCACGAACAACCGCAAACGACCGGCGGAGGCAGAAACGCGTTCGGGATTCAAGTGGGCGGCGGCGGGGACTACCGCATCAATCCGCGCTTTTCGGGCCGCCTGGAAGCCGATTACGTGCGCTCTCAATTCTTCAGCCAGTCTCAGAACAATTTCCAGCTTGCTGCAAGCGTCGTCGTCCATTTCTAAGAACTATCGTCTTGGCTTCCGGGGACTCCGCGAATCAGACCTCTGGCTCTGGCTTTTTCTGGCATGCTTGATGTCCGGCAATCCGGATCTGCGCAGTCAACTCACCAGATTTTGCAGGCTTGCTCGCGAACCATCGCGTCGCCCTTTTTGCATCCAAAGGCCTGGGCGAAGATGCCCAGATTCGAAAGAGGTCCGTTGGCACGGAACCTTGCCAGCGGATGCGGATTGGTGTTGGCCATGAGCCGCGCAAACTCCAGCCGTTCGTTTGCGCCCCATACCTGCGCCCAGCCCAGGAAGAATCGTTGCTCCGCGGTGAAGCCGTCCTTGTCCGGCGGCCGCGGTTTGCCCCCGAGGGATTTCTCGTAGGCGGCATAGGAAATCGCCAGCCCTCCCAGATCCGCAATGCTTTCTCCGAGGACCAGCTTGCCATTCTCGTGCAGGTCGCCATCCACGACGTAGCTGTCGAATTGGTCGGAGACGCACGCGGCGCGCGCTTTGAAGTTTTTCAGATCTTCATCAGACCACCAGTTCTTCAGATTGCCTTTGCCGTCAAACTGGCTCCCGTGATCGTCGAAGCCATGGGTGATTTCATGCCCGATGACCGCGCCCATCCCGCCGTAGTTCACGGCGTCGTCCGCCTTGGGATCGTAAAACGGCGGCTGCATGATTCCCGCAGGAAAGACGATCTCATTCATGCTGCTGTTGTTGTAGGCGTTCACGGTCGGCGGCGTCATGCCCCACTCCGTGCGGTCCACGGGCTTGCCGATCTTGTCCAGCCGGCGTGCGAACTCAAACACAGTGGCCCGTATCTGGTTTTCTGCATACGACCTGCGATCAATCTTCAAAGCCGAATAGTCGCGCCACTTGTCCGTGTAGCCGATTTTCACGGCAAAGGCCTCAAGTTTTGCAGTGGCCTGCGCGCGAGTATCCGGCCCCATCCAGGGGAGCGTTTGCAGATCGTCGTGCAGTGCGGCGATCAGGTTGTGCACCATTTCGAGCGCACGGGCCTTGGCCTCCGGCGGAAAATACTTCTGCACGTAAACTTGTCCAAGCGCCTCACCAAGCGCGCGGTCCGTCGCCTGTGCGCAGCGCTTCCAGCGTGGCTGAATTTCCTTCGCCCCGGTCAACGTCTTGCCGCGGAAATCGAAATCCTCGGCGACAAATTTCTCGGAAAGTCCGGCCGCTGCTCCGTTGACCAGATGCCACCGCAGATAGGTTTTCCAATCGTCCAGGGAGGTGGCCGTCAACTGCGCGTCGAGGGTCTTAAAAAACTCCGGCTGGCCGACGTTGATTTCTCTCAGCTCGGGGTGGCCGACGGACTTGAAATACGCGTCCCAGGAAAAATTCGGCGTGAGTGTCTTCAGCTCCGCCAGCACCATCTTGTGGTAGGTCTTGTTCGGATCGCGGATGTCGGTGTTTTTCATGGACGCGCCCGCGAGCGCTGTTTCAATCTTCAGGACCGCGGTGGCTTCCGCGGCGGCCTTGTCGGCGGGGTCGCCAAGCAATTCGAACATCTTCCGGACGTGCTCCCCGTAAGAATCGCGAAGCTGCTTCGACTTGTCGTCGTCCTTCAAATAGTATTCGCGCTCGGGCAATCCCAGCCCGCCCTGGAACGCGCTGCCGATCACCTGCGAACTGTCCTTGGCGTCCTGATTCGAGCTGAAGCGGAAAAGAGCATTCGCGCCTCGCTCTTGCAGCCGTACTGCTTCCGCCTGCAGATCGGCGACGCTCTTGATTTCCGCAATCCGGGCGAGATCCGGTTCGATGGGTTTCGTTCCCGCCGCGTCAATCGCGCTGGTGTCCATGCAGGAGGAATAGAAATCGCCAATCTTTTGTTCGTTTGAGCCCGGCGCCGCCTTGGTGCTCGCCGCCTCTTCCAGGATTTGCTTCAGATGCTGCTGATTCTTGTCGGCAAGCTGCGCGAAGCTGCCCCAGCTCGGATACTCCGGCGGAATGGGGTTGGCCTTCATCCATCCGCCCATGGCGAACTGATAGAAATCGTCGCAGGGCTTGCAGGTCTTATCGAGATTTGCCGTGTCGAACCCCCACGAACCGGGATTGTCCGCTGCTCCGGACGCGCGTGGACCGAAACCCGCAAGACCGAGCCCTAGCGCACAGACAATCGCAAGAATAGAGCCTCGAGAAAAAAGTCGTTTTGACATTGCTTGCCCCTGTTTAGAGTAGGTTCGAAACCGTGGGAGTGGCCACTCGCTCTGGACTCCAACCGCCTCACGATCTTTCCATGGGACGGAAGAAACGGCAACCGCGTTACGTCAAATTTGGATGGATCCGGCGCGCGAGGATCCCGCTTGGAATTCACGGGAGAGTCGTCCCGTAGAAGACGCCTTTTCCGCCGCCGAGGTTCCGGCCGTAGGAAAGAAGCACCGTCACGCTGCCAAAGATTCGCACTTTGCATTGGATGCCGGAATCCCAGAGCCATTGCCGCGAACCAAACAGGCCCGAGGAATCCGCAACCGCGCCGTTGTCCAGAAAAGGGCCGAGTTTTACGGTGAAAAAGCCGTTCCCGTAGATGTTCTTGTCCATTTCCCAATTCGCAAGAAAATAGCGCCGGCCGAGGGGTGCGGCGCCTTTCCGTCCGTCTGTCGTCCCGGCCTGGCCGCGAAGCCAGAGGTCGTTGTCACGCTCGACGCCCAATTGAAAAAGTTCATCGAGCGTGGTTTTACCAGCCGTGCCGCCCGCCCGGATTTGTGCGTGCATCTCGTAGTCGTCGCCCGCGGCTCGTGGCAGCCAACGCGCTCGAAGCGACCCTCGTAGTGTCCCGAACGGTCCAAGCCCGCTCGCAAACTCCCGGCCCGCCTTTGCTTCCACCGAGGAATCCACAGTAAAGCGGCGCTCGGGTACTCGCAGAAGAGAACGCTCCAGCCCCAGCCGTGCCGCTAATGACGTGCTTCGAGTAAAAAACGGTTTTGCGGCGGGCGACATTTGGCCGCTCCGATTGCGAAAGTTGCGATTGGCAACCTCCACGCCGCCCTTCCAGCTCCAGCGGCCGTTGACGACGGAATGGATCTCCGCGCCGGCTGCCACGCGGCGCAAATTCAAATCACTCAGCGGGGCGCCGGGGCCGCGAAACGTTTGCGTGAGGTTCCAGTTTTCGTTGCGTGCATCGGCGTAGAAGCGAAGGCGCAAGCCCGGATCACCGTAGACCGGCATCGAAATGGAAAGTGAGATGCGCCGCTTTTCAGAATCCCATCGCGCCAGCGAGGTCATATTCACCGCGTCTTGGCCGAGATTGTAGAACTGGGGGTAGACCGTGTCGTAAGGCAAGCCACCAAAGAGCGAAGCGAGTCCCTCGAGTTTCCCGCCACCCCAGCCATTCCTCTCCGCCAAGTGCAGCGTTAGATCGTAGTTCCCTGAGTTTGCCTGCGCCAGTTCGATTCTCTTCTGTGAAAAGATCCCCAGATTGTCCAGCCGCGATTCGGTGGTGAGCAGGGCATCGCCAGCGAGGACTTGCGGAGCGTTGAAAGCGAGAGCACGGTTCTCGAGGGATTCGTTCAATCGCAGCGAGGGCACAAAGGCAACCGTGCGGAGGCGAGGTTGATCTTCGGGATTCCAGTACTTCAGGGCCGCTTCCAGGTTGCCTTCGAGGAAATACACTGTGGCGAGAAACTCCCGCGAATAGGAGTCTTTTGGATTGCGCCGCAGCGCCGCCTGCAGGTGCTTTTTCGCCGTTCGAAAATCGTTCTGCTTGTATGCAACGCCCGCGAGTTCCACGAGGAACTTCGAATCGCCCGGAGCTTTCCGCAGACCTGCATCGAACGCCAGCTTGGCCTCCGGCCACTTTTCCAAGCGGGCCAACGCCAGCCCCGCGAGGAAATCAAGCTCCGAGGATTGATCCGCCGGACCCCGGGCAATCGAGACCGTCGCTTCCCAACGTCCTCGATCGAAGGCCGCTTGCGCGGCGGCCATGCGGGTCTCGTCGGCTGTAGGATTCTGAGCGAACGCCGGGGAAGCCAGCAACACAGCAGCAAGCAGGAAAAGGATCACACGGCCTTTTTGGGAACTGCCAGCAGCATCCAGTTGCGGAGTGGCCGCCATTCTTTTTCAAACTCGGCGCGATCGACTCTTAGAAGCTTGCCGCGGGCTGGATCATGAATGAAAACCGCGCCGCTTCGCCAATCCATTCCCGTGACGACCACAAAATGAAGCGGCGCGCTGGCTCTTCCGGGCTGCAAACTCACAATCAGTGGCCGGCCCTGCGTCAACTGCTCCTGCAGGTCTTTCCATTCTCCCTCGAGCGGAATGACTTGAAATCCAGTTTCCTCGAGATAACTCTCCAGGTCCGAAGCAAAAATTCCCCGGGCCTTGCGGGAATATAGCCGCTTCTGAATCGCCGCGGCGTCGGAGCGCGCAGGTTCGACCGGCGAGCCGTGCGCGTTCCAGTATTCGAGCAGCATGGAGATCGCCGCCGAACCGCAGCCGTCTTCCGTTTGCTTCACGAACGGCACGTCAAGCCAGATTCCTGCGCTTTCCTGGGACGCCATCTCGCGCGGACGCCCCAGGACGAGTATCAGCAGGAAAACGAATGCGGAGCGCTTCATTTGCCGAGGAAGTGCTTGAAATGGCGCGCCTCAGCGAACGGCTAGCGCGATGATCAAGACCGCAACGATAATCAGAATGATCCACAAAAGATCGCGGTCTGAAAGTCTTCCCGCCGCGAAGTCGTTTTGCGCCTTCCGGGAGCGCTCGGCCAGCTTTCGAAGGTCTTCATCGCTCAACTGGCCCACAGCCTTGTCTACTTTCTGATAGTCGATACCGGTGGTTTTCAGCGCCTTCTGTCCCGGCTCGGAAGAAAGAAGCGTTCGAACGGCTTCTTCGTTCGATTGGCGCGTCTGGGCCGGCTGCGCGGGCGTCTTTGTTCAGGTCGCTTAGGAAACAACGTGATGGCTGTCCTGGGCCCGCGCTGGGATTCCGGCCAATCCGAGCGCGGCGGCCATCCCCAGCATCAACGCACACATCTTCACGCGAAAATGCATTCTTCCTCCTATGGTTGGCTGGGGTAGGAATAGTTTACGAATTGAGTCGGGCTGTGACAAGAAACTTCTCTGGAGAGACACTCTCGCGAGAGATGCGCCGCAAGACTCGCGTCACTTTGGTGGCAACGGCAGCTGGTATTTCGTGGCATCGACGGTCTGCCATTCGCCTTTGATAATGCCCGCGCGAATCTGGGCCGCCGTTTTTCCCTTGCGCGACTGTTCATACGCGTAAAAATCCTCGTAGATGCAAATGTTGCATCCGGAACCGTGCTTGCTCGCGAAGCAATCGAACAGGCTGCTGTGCCCCTGGCTGCGGTCGCAATGGCAGTAGCAGGGCTCTTGGTACAGCGTTTTCTTGATTCTTGTGGCGACCGTATATGCATTTTGTATGACGGGATCACTGAACAGTTCGGGATTCATGGTTGCGGGGAGCGCACCCTGAGGGGCCTGCGCATGATAAGCGGGCACGGTTTCATCGGCTTCCGACTGAACCAGGTTCAGTGCTGGTGTGGAACGGGAACTGGCGCTCTCGGGCAGGAGGGCGAGCCCCATCGCCAATCCAAAAAAGACCATGCATCCCAAAATGTTTCGAATTCCACGCATAGACATCCCCCTACCCGGAAGACCGAATGAAACCTCACTATCCTACTTTACGGCGATGGAACCGAAATTCCAACTGAACCCGCGTGCATCCTTTCCACCCCGGCCCTTAGGGCAGTCGCACCACCGCAATGCGCACGGCCGCAAGCCTCGTCACGTCCATGACTTTGTCTCCGTTCAAGTTGTCGGTCTGGCTGTTTACGATGAAATAGAAATCATTGCCGTGGATTGCGCCGGTAGTGGGGAGCGTTGTAAACGGCGTGCGGTTCTCGAGGACGGCGGTTTGCGTTACGTGAAAGCCGTCTTTCGAGAGGCGGAACGCCGCGATGCGCGGCGAGCCAATGCCGTTCTGCACGGCAATTAACCTGCCCCGGTGCCAATACAGACCGTCGGCCCCTGCCACGGTATTGCGGGGGCCGGGATCGACGTCCCGGCTTCGGCCGTCCGCCAGATCGATTATTACGACCCCCACCGCATCGGCAACATACAGCGAGCAGTCGTCGTCCGCCAGCGCTATGCCGTTCGGATAGAGAAGGGCTCGATAGACGGGCAGCGGGCGGAACTCGTTCGATTGCGGATCAAATCGCAGGACCTGATTGCTCAAGCTGTCTGTCGTGATCACCTCTCCATTCTTTCGCACCACCAAATCGTTGAAGCCATGCTTCGCCGTATCCTTGGGCGCAAAGCGTCGCAGCAATTTTCCGGAGGCATCGAAGTGCAGGAGTTCGCTTCGTCCGGCATCCTCCGACCACGAGTCGGCCCAAACGGTCCCGTCACCGGGATTGGGGCGAATGCCAAGCACAGGGAGCAGGTTTTCGCGACCGGCCGGCACGAAGTCAGAGACCCTCCCTTCCGGCGTGATGGTTACGATCTTCCGGCGATTGAGACTGCTCAGGTAGTAGACATCATGGCTGGAGTCATACGCGAGCCCTTCTGGAACCAAATCTTTTTCTTCGGTGACAAATGCCAGGTGCGCTTGGCTTGCGGCGGGAAAGTCCCGATGTACGCTTTCGACGAGGTTGTCAAACTCCTTCGTGCCCTTCAGAACATTCAAGGAAGGGCTGCCTGCGGGGTCCATGCCTTCCCGCAGCGCCAGGCATTCCTTGAGCAGGCTGAGAGCCTCGCGCGTTTCCCCGAGATGCTGTTTTGCGGCGGCTAGGAAATAAAGGATCGCGCCGCGGTCCGGCAGGACGGGCTTCAACTTCTCCGCAATCGCAATCTGCTCGCGGACCTCATCCGCGTCCGTGGGCTCCGCCGGCACTCCCTTGATTTGCTCTTTTTCTTTTTCTTGCGCGTGCGCGGCAAACGAAAAATGGAAGAACCCGGCAAGCACCCAGGAGACCAGGCAGAATCGCAGCAGAGAATATTTCCTCACGGGCAATTAGACGCTCGAAGATCGATTTCGCAACTCGGCTCGCTAAACGAGCGCGGTTTCGGCGGGAGTATATGTCCGGGGCTGCTCGGGAGAGGCAAGCTTGGCCTCCAGATGCTTTGCGCGGAGGTGCCGTTGCACGCGCCGCCCCCAGCTTCGCACAAATGAAAAATTGAGCGCGCCGCCAATCGCCGAGCTGGCCAGCGGAATCAGGCGGCCAACCCATTTTTCCGCGGCTTCGGCACCCATCTTTGCGGCAAACCGTTCGGCAATTCGCGGCGCGAGCTTCTCGAGAACTTGTTTTTCGGCCAGATCCTTGCCGTAATCAATTCCGGCGGCAGTCGCTGCGGCCTTCCACATTTCCATCCGCTGATCGCGCCCGTGCGTTTCAAAGCCGTAAAGCAAAGAGAGTCTTTGGATCAGCCGGAGCGTGATCGCCGTCAGGAAGCCGGCATCCGGCAAAAATGTAACCATTCCGCCGAGTCCGAATCCTGCGCCTTCGGCAAGCGCCAAACGCTCGGCATCGCGAATGAGCGTCGCCGCAATGGCGTCCAGGCGTTCGATCGGAACATCCCGCATGCGTCGAAAGTCAGAAACCCAAAGCCCATGCTTGCGGGCAAGATGCTTACGGAAGTCTTCCGGGTCAATCTCAACGGAGCGCAGGCCGCGCAGCACACCAAAACGCAAAAAGCGTCCAACGGTGCGCCCGGCGAGCGAACCCTTAATCGAGTTATGTAACCTTGCCATGCCTGCTAGCATCTTACGGCGGTTGGAATCGCGCGGCAACCCTAGTGTTGCATGCGGGGTCCAAGAGATATCCCCCCGTTTGTCCGGTGGAACAGGGGGAGTTATCCGGAACGCGGCAAATAAACGGCAGTTCTACTTGACGCCGAGACACTTTTGGGTAAACTGCCTTTTCTCCATGGCTACGATGCCACAATTCGTTCCCGTCGAAGTCGTGCAAGATCTCGACTTCCCGCAGCGCGAGGCAGCATTTTTCTATGGCCTCTTTTTGCGCGGGCATTCCGCGGACCAGTTGCGCCGCGACATCGAAGTTCCTGCTGCCGTTCTTCTCAAATGGCACCGAGAAGCGGAACGCGATCCGCAATTGCGCGATATTTTCACCCGCATGGTGGACTACCGCCGCCACGTCCTCGCCATCTTTGACGCCTTGGTCGGTTCCGACGGCCTGCCCCAGCGCGTGCAGTAAACTCCGCCGAGCTCCCTCGCCGATCCCAGGAAAAATGACCCGCCCAGTCCCGAACGCTTTTTTTCCGCTCGAGACGAAATTCCCTGTACGGAAGTTCAGGTCAAACTTTGTCAGGCAACCAAATGAAGGGGCCTGCGCTCTAACCGAAACCGGGGGACAAGTGTCAGAAAATACAGGGGATTCGCGGATTGACGGAGAGCTTGTCCGGGGGTTAGAATCACAACGTCCTAGAGCTTGAGGTGTCCTTATGTCACGGGTAGTGCGCACCCTGTTTGTTTCGGTCTTTTCGATTGTCTTTGCTGTTCCGCAGCTCTTCGCCCAGCAGGTTGCGCCGGCGCAGGATCCCATGGCCCCGCCGGTCCCGCAGAAGATGACCAAAGACACCAAGCGGAAAATGAAGAAGACGCTGAAGGAATTGGACAATTCCTACCGGCAGTGGCTCACCGAAGACGTTACCTACATCATTTCTCCGGAAGAGCGCAACGCTTTCCTCCAGTTGGATACCAACGAAGAGCGCGAGCAGTTCATCGAACAGTTCTGGCTGCGCCGCAGCAGCAACCCCGATCTTCCCGACAACGATTTCAAGGAAGAGCACTACCGGCGCATCGCCTACGCCAACGAGCATTATGCTTCCGGCATTCCCGGATGGAAGACCGACCGCGGCCGCATGTACATTATGTGGGGTCCAGCGGATGAAGTGGACTCGCACCCCACCGGCGGCACCTATGACCGGCCGATGGAAGAAGGCGGCGGCTCGACGACCACCTATCCTTGGGAAACCTGGCGCTGGCGCTATTTGGAAGGCATCGGCGAAAACATCATTCTCGAGTTCGTGGACCCCACCGGGTCCGGCGAGTATCACCTCACCATGGATCCGGGCGAAAAGGACGCCCTGCTGCACGTTCCGGGCGCCGGGTTAAGCCTCATGGAACAGATGGGAATGGCTACCAAGGCAGACCGCTTCACGCGCTCCGACGGTACGACCATGCCCACTTCGCTCGGCGGCACACCGGAGAGCATGAATGAGTTCAGCCGGCTCGATCTTTACGCCAAAGTGAATAAGCCGCCGCAAGTGAAATTCAAGGACCTCGAAGCAGTGGTGACGTCGCGCATCGTCCGCGACCAGGTTCATTTTTCCTGGCGCACGGATTATTTGAAAGTGACGAATGATACGGTGCTCGTGCCCGTGACCGTGCAAGTGCCCAACGGGCAACTGACCTACCATTCAAAAGATGGAATTCATTCCGCAACCCTTAACGTCTTTGGCCGCGTCACCACCTTGACGGGTCGCGTGGTGCAGACCTTTGAGGATTCCGTCAGCCGCGACTTTCCCGATTCGCTTTACCAGCAATCGCTGAAGCTGCAATCCATTTATCAGAAGGCGGTTCCCCTGCGCCCCGGACTCTATCGTCTGGACATCGTGATCAAGGACGTGCAGAGCGGAAACGTGGGCGTCGTAAATACCCGCCTGGCCGTGCCACGCTACGAAGATGAAAAGCTCGAAGCCAGCTCGCTGATTCTCGCCGATCAGATCGAACATGTTCCCGCGAAGCAAATCGGCTCGGGTCAGTTCGTTCTGGGTTCTTCGAAAGTTCGCCCGCGGCTCGAAGGCGATTTTACGACCGCCGACAAGCTCGGCATCTATATGCAGGTCTACAACCTGAAGCCCAGCGACACGACGCACAAATCCGACGCTACCTTTCAATACACCGTGAAGAAGGGTCCCGAGCAGATCATGCAATTCAAGGAAACTTCGGCGGACATGAAGCAGACCGGCGACCAGGTTACGATCGAACGCCTGCTGCCGCTCGCCACGCTAACGCCCGGAAAATACACGATTGAAGTGAACGCCACGGACTCGCTTTCGAAGCAGACCATTTCTCGTACCGCAGAGTTTACGGTGAAGGCGCCGCAGGAAGTCAAAGCCGCGGCCAATGCTGCACCGGGGAGGTAAGACGACGTGAAACAGGAAAGGCTCCGAACCCTGGGGGCCCTCATCCTGACCGCCATGGTTTCGTCCTTCGCGACGCAACCGGCGGCCGCGCAAGCGAAGCTCGTCCCGGGCAAGCTTGCGGGAGTGGTTCGCGACGTTGCGGGCACGCCGCAAATGGGCGCGAGTGTGCAGTTGATTGCGGAATCCGCGGGAATCGCCGTCACCCAGGGCTTTCTTACCAACACCCAGGGCCTTTTCCGCGATAACAAGCTCGCACCTGGTTTTTATACGGTGCACGTAACTCTTGCCGGATTTCTCCCTTCGTTTGAAAAACACATTCAAATCAGCCCGAATGTGACCACCGTCGTTCGCATTGAACTGCAATCCATGTTCGGCTCGCTCGATCAGTTGCGGCGGACCCCGTCGAATTCGTCTGTTGACGCGGACGATTGGAAGTGGGTCCTGCGCTCCGCCTCCGCGATGCGTCCCGTGCTGGAATGGATGGACGGTGACACGCTGAGCGCTTCGACGGTCAGCGTGGAGGCCGCGAGACCGCGCGTGCCCCGGCTTCGCATGGAATTCACCGATGGCGCGCGGCGCCCAGTTTCGGCCTCGACCATCGCTTCGGCTCCGGCCACGGCGGTGGCCTACAATCAGAAATTAGGTAGCGCGGGGAGCGTTATCTTCGCCGGCCAGATGAGTTATGACGGAGATGCCTCGGGCGGCGGCATTGCCACCGTGTGGTTGCCGACCGGCACGCTCGGTGCAGGTCCGCACACCGCGTTGGTCTTGCGTGAAGCTCGCCTGGGACCGGACGGGCCAACGTTCCGGGGCGTTCGCCTTGACCAGGGCGGTGCCATTGCCTTGGGCAATCGTGTTGCCCTGCGTTATGGGGCCGAATATGTTTTGGTGGGGCTCGGATCTGCTGCCTCTTCCCTCCGTCCGCGCGCGGAGCTCGATGCGCGCCTCTCCGACGATTGGACTGCGGCGCTGATCTTTGCATCCATGCCTGCCGGCCTGACTCCGCTCGAAACCAGTGATTCCCAGCAAGGCGGCGAGCTTGTAGCCGCGCTGAATGAGCTGGATGCCTTTCCAGCGTTGCTATGGCACAGCGGCCGTCCGGTTTTGCAAAGCGGCTGGCATGAGGAAATCGCGGCCGAACGCAAGGTCGGTGCGCGCGGGAAATTGCAAGTCGCCGCCTTTCATGACGACAACAGCCATGTGGCCGTCTTCGGCCGCGGCAATGACCTGCCCATATCCGATTATTTTCAGGATTATCTTTCGAATGGTTTTGCCTACGACGGCGGTTCTTCGAGCAGTTGGGGAACGCGCGCTGCGTTTCGCGAGAAGCTGGAAGGCGGCACGGAATTCACCGCCATGTATTCCTTCGGCGGCGCCCTGACTGCTTCGGACCTCCCGGACGATGTGCTGCGTGACATGCTCCGCACGGTTCCGCGGCATTCGCTCGGGGCGGGCATTTCCGGCAAAGTTCCGCGCTTGCACACCCGGGTTCAAGCCGGCTACAAATGGATCAGCGGCCCGGCTATTTCACGCATTGATCCCTTCGGGGAATCTCTTTATCAGATGGACCCATACTTACATTTAAGCGTCCGCCAGCCGCTGCCGAAATTTGCTCTGGGGCGATGGGAGGCCATTGCGGACTGCGACAATCTTCTGGCTCAGGGGTATGTGTCAGCTAGCAGCAGGGATGGCCGGCTCGTTTTGGTCCCCACGTTTCGCACCTTCCGGGGGGGCTTGAGTTTGCAGTTTTAGGCCATTCTAGGGCTCTTGAAAGCTGTATTTGTCCTTCCAGAAACTGGATTGAGCAGGGACCTCCAGCCTTCTGCTCCTGTAACATGTTGAAAGAGATAGAGTTCGGCGAGCTGTCATCTACCAAACAATGGACTTTGGTTTGCACTTAATTTTGGGCGGTGGAGTGTCTGCTTGCCTGGTCGGGCCATGAAGCAAACGTTGCGAGTCAGCCTCGGGGCCGTTGTGCTAGCGCTAACCACGCTGGCGGCGATCATTTTTGCCATCATCAATTTTGACCAGCGCAGCCGTTTTGACGTGGTGTACGACGGGGTGGCCTGGCTGGACACCGATCATGGAATTCAGGCCCGGCAGGTTTCGCCGAATTCTCCTGCCACTCGCGCGGGGATTCGAGTCGGCGATGTTCTCCTGACCTTCAACGGCGTCACCCTTAGCAGAGCAGCGGAAGTTGCTCGGAGGCTCGAGCGCGCAGGCCTCTGGACACAGGTGCGCTACAAGCTGGCGCGCGGAGGCCGGGAATTTGAGACGCCCCTCGTCACCGCCGGCGCCGAAAAGCCCCTCGCAACGGAGAATTATCTTCGTATCGTAGGTCTCGTCTATCTCTTCATTGGGCTGTTCATCTTTATTCGCCGCTGGAACGCTCCTCGCGCCGTGCACTTCTATGTCTTTTGTTTGGTTTCCTTCATTCTCTGGTCGTTCCACTTCAGCGGAAAGCTTGATACCTTCGATTGGGAAGTGTATTGGGTCGAAGTCGTGGCGCGTTTGCTCGCGCCCGCCTTGCTGCTCCACTTTGCTTTGGTCTTCCCGGGACGAACCGAAACCACCATCCGCACTTCTTCGAAACTCTTGGCCGTCTACCTTTTGCCTCTGGCCATTCTTCTGATTCATTTGAGTACGGCGCTGAATGTGGGTGGTTTTGTGCCCTGGCTGGGCGCTTACATCGTTCTTACGAAGATCGAATTCATCTATCTTGCCGCGTGCTTCCTGGCTGCCGGACTTGTCTTCTACAAGAGCTTTCGCGAGTCTCCGTCTGGCATTCTCCGGCAGCAGCTCAAATGGCTCACCGGCGGAACGCTGATCGGCGTTCTGCCCGTCTCGCTGCTCTACATCTTGCCCCTGGTCACTGACGTTGACGTGGAATCGCACCCGTGGATGAAGCTCTCTGTGCTGAGCCTGGTGCTGATCCCGCTGTGTTTCGGCTACGCGGTGATCCGTTACCGCTTAATGGATGTGGACATCATTTTCAAGCGCGGCCTGGCATATACCGCGGCGACGGCAGGGGTAGCGTCGGTTTATTTCGCTCTCGTGGCCTTGATGGCGTTTATCTTCCACGCGCAGACAACTGGCCCTGTTGGCGGCATGATCGCCATCGTCATCGCGGCCTTCTTGTTCCAGCCCTTCCGCGAATGGATTCAGGCGCGGCTGGACCGTTTCTTCTACCGCGACCGCTTGGATTACCGGCGTACGCTGATCGAATTCGGACGTGCGCTGACAAACGAAGTGCGCTTTGATCCCATGCTGGGTTCGGTCATGGACCGTGTCTCGCAAACATTATTGGTCGACCGTCTCGCTATTTTCATTGAAGACCCGCTCCAGCCGGGCCTCATGCGCCTCGCGCGTTCGATGGGCGTGCGGCTTTCCGAATCACTGGATCTTGGCTTCCTCGAGCCGGCCCGGCCCGAGTTCGCCCGCGGGGCGCTCTTTTTTGAGTCGCCCCGTGCGGCGAGAGACGTCAGCGAACCCGTTCGGCGGACGCTCGAACAACTGGATCTCAATTACTACGTGCCCTGCCGCATTCGCGAGCATACCGTCGCGGTTCTGGGCCTGGGCAAAACGGTTGACGGCGATTTCCTCTCGAGCGATGACGTCGAGCTGGTGGAAACGATTGCCGGCTACGTTGCCGTCGCTCTCGATAACGCTCAGCTTTATACCTCGCTCGAACAAAAAGCGCTCGAAATTGCGCGTCTCAAAGACTTCAGCGAAAACATCGTCGAGTCCTTAAATGTTGGCGTCCTGGCGGTGGATCTCGACGGTATCGTCGAGTCTTGGAACACGCGCATGGAGCAGCTCTTCGGTGTGGCCCGGCAGGAGGCCGTCGGGCGCCAGCTCAGCTCGCTTCTTCCTGAAGAACTGGCGCAGGAAATTGCAGCGCGCGGTGACGCAGAGCAGATCACCGGCATCTATAAACAGAGGCTCCAGCATCAGGGGAAATCGCTCACGCTTAACGTCTCCATCGCGCCGCTGGTCAGCAAGTCGAGTGAACGGATCGGCCGCCTCCTGCTATTCGACGACGTGACGCAGCGCGAACGCATGGAAGAACAAATGTCCCAGACAGAGAAACTTACCTCGTTGGGTCTTCTCGCGGCGGGCGTGGCCCACGAAGTGAATACTCCGCTGGCCGTGATTTCCAATTACATCCAGATGCTCGCCAAGCAGATGCCCGAGGGCGATCCGCGCCAGTCCATCATCGAGAAAATCGTCAAACAAACCTTCCGGGCCAGCGAGATCGTCAACAACCTGCTCAATTTTTCTCGAACCGGCGCGGCCGAAGCCACTGACATTGACGTGAATCGCGTCGTGGAAGAAACCCTTTCGCTCGTGGCGCACCCGCTGAAGACGTCCCAGATCCAGGTCGTGAAGCAGCTCGGCGAACCGTTGCCTCCCGTTCGCGGCTCCGCCAACAAGCTGCAGCAGGTGTTCTTGAACCTTTTCTTAAACGCGCGCGATGCCATGCCCGCTGGAGGAATGCTCGAAGTGCGCACCGCCGCTCACAATGGCAGCGTCGAAATCGAAATTGCCGACACCGGTGGCGGGATCCCTCGCGAGCATATCCATCGCATCTTCGACCCCTTCTTCACCACCAAGTCCAATGGCCGCGGCACCGGTCTCGGCCTCTCCGTGAGCTACGGCATCATCAAGGAGCACTCTGGAAAGATTGACGTTCGCTCGACTCCCGGCAAAGGCACCTCCTTCCACGTCGAATTTCCTGCGGTCAAGAAAGCGGTCCATGTCTAAAGGTTCCATCCTGGTTGTAGACGACGAATCGGAAATCCGCGAAGGCCTCGAAATTCTGCTGAAAAGCGAAGGCTACGGCGTCTCCAGCGCGGACACGGGCGAATCCGGCCTCGCAAAGCTCGAACAGCATCCCTATGATCTTCTGTTACTGGACGTCAGCCTGCCGGATCGCAATGGCCTCGACATGCTGAAGGAAATTCACCGCCGCGACCCGCAGCTCTCCGTCGTTCTAATCACCGCTTACGGCTCGATTGACATGGCGCGCGCCGCGTTCAAGAACGGCGCAATGGACTACATTACCAAGCCCTGGTCCAACGACGAATTGCTCGCGCAAGTCGCGCAAGCCGTCGAATCCCGGCGGCTTCGCGATGAAAATCTCCAGCTCAAGCGCGCCCTCAAACAGCGCTTCAATTTCCCCAATATCGTGGGCAAGAGCGACAAGATGCACATCTTGCTCGACCTGGTCATGCAAGTGGCTCCTTCTCGCTCCACCATTCTCATCAGCGGAGAAAGCGGCACCGGCAAGGAGCTCATCGCCAAGGCCATTCATTCCGCCTCGACGCGTGCCGACAAAGCCTTCGTGCCGGTGAACACCGGCTCGATTCCCGTCGATCTTCTCGAATCGCAGCTCTTCGGCCACGTGAAAGGCGCGTTCACGAGCGCCGTGGCCTCGAAGAAAGGCCTGTTCGAAGTCGCCGACCAGGGCACCATCTTCTTTGACGAAATCGCCACCATCAGCCCGGAAACGCAGGCCAAGCTTCTCCGCGTCATCCAGGAGCGCGAGTTCATGCGTCTCGGCGGCACCGAGCAGATTAAAGTGGACGTCCGCATCGTTGCCGCTTCCAACGTGGATCTCCTTACCCTCGTGCGCGAAGGCCGCTTCCGCGAGGATTTGTTTCACCGCCTGAACGTGATCCATCTTGTGATTCCCCCGCTGCGCGACCGCCGCGAGGATGTGCCTCTCCTCCTGACGCACTTCCTTGAACGCTTTTGCCTCGATAACGCCAAGCCGGTGCGGCAATTCACAGCCGGCGCCATGAAGCTGCTCATGGACTACGATTGGCCCGGGAACGTCCGCGAGCTGGAAAACGTCGTCGAACGCGCTGTCGTGCTCTCCACGCAGGAGCGCGTGGACGTCGACCTCTTGCCGGACAGCATTCGCAGCAAGGAAATCGTCCGCGGCGTGCGCTTGCAACTTTCCGAGTTCATGCCGCCGCTTCCCGGCGAACCGGGCTCGCGTTCTGCTGCCGACAATCCTCAGCCCTCCTTGTTCCAGATCATGGACGAGATCGAGCGCCGCATCATTATTGACATGCTCGAGCGCACCGGCTGGAACCAGACCGAAGCCGCGGAGCGTTTCCTCATCCCGCTCTCCACACTGAATCAGAAGATCAAGCGCCTGGGCATTGATGTCCGCCGGCGCGGCCGCGGCGACGAAGGTCTTACCGCCGCCAGCGGAAAATAGTTCTTCGCCCACAGCCCGAAAAATTCGGGTAATTATCTCCCCGGCGAAATACTCCGCGCGATCACGTAAACTACCATTCGAATCTTGGGGAGAACTCTTTGCCTCCATCGCCTCCGCTCGACAGGAACGCGCTCCAGAACGAATGGCGATCGCTCCTCGAGTGCGCCTCCCCTGTGATGGATCCTCGGAAATTCTCTCTCCTCCTCCCTCCCGCGGATTGGTCTCGTTTGCTCGCTCTCGCCGAGGATCACGGCGTCATGGGCCATCTCACCGCATCTCTGCACAAACTTGGCGATAGTGCCGTCCCCGCATCCATCAAGCAAACGCTCATGGATCGCCAGCGTGAACAGATTTTTTACACCCTGAAGCTGAGCGCGGAGCTTTTTCGAATTTTGGATCAATTCGCCACGGAGAAAATTGCCGCGCTGGTCGTAAAAGGCCCCGTGCTTGCGATCGAAGCCTACGGCGATCCTGCGATGCGCAGCTACGGAGACCTCGATCTGCTCGTTCGCCAGCGCGACATTCGCCGCGCCACCGAACTGATGCTCGCTGGCGGCTACCAGGCCGCTGTTTCCATCGCCGCCATCGACTCCGGAAAAATCCCCGGCCAATATCTTTTCTCCAAGCCGGAAGCGAAACTGCTCGTCGAGCTGCACAACGATTTCACGCTGCGCTATTTCCCCCGCCGGCTCCCTCTCGAAGAATTCTTCGAGCGCCAAATCCGCGTGCGCCTCGATGCCCACGACGCTCCCGCCCTCTCTGTGGAAGACGAACTCGTCTTCATCTGCATCCACGGCGCAAAGCATTTTTGGGAGCGTTTGATTTGGATCGCCGATGTCGCCGCACTCGTCACTCGCCAACCAAACATCGATTGGCGCCGCGTCGCCGAATCCGCAAAAGAAGTCGGAGCCGAACGCGTGCTGCATACCGGCCTGCGCCTCGCTAAAATTCTGCTGAACGCGCCGCTACCCGCGGAAACGATGGCGATGGTAGAAGCGGACAACCAGTCCGCTCACCTCGCCGAACGGATTCTCCATTGGCTTCCGGCCGCCGGCTACGCGCCCCCAGGCCTGGTCGAACGCGCCGTGTTTCGCTTGCGCATGCGCGGCGGCTTGCTCTCCGCCCCGGCCTATCTGCTGCGGCTCTCGCTCTCTCCCACCGAAGAGGACTGGCAACCGGGCCCCGGTGAAAACCGCCACGGATTCCTCGCCACTCTCCGCCGCCCCTTTCGTCTGGCCCGTAAATACGGCCGCACCGGCAAATCCTGAGCCGCAGCAATTCGCTCGTCCCGCCAACCGTTTCTATTTGGTTTTGCTCCCGTAAAAACAAAACTGCGCGGGCTGTCACCCAGCCCGCGCAGTCGCTTGTCTAACTCGCCTGTCTTTAGTTCACTGTCACCGACGGCGCAGGAGTCACCGTGTGCACCGTGGCGCCCGCTGTGCCCGTGACCGTCAGCGGGTACGTGCCCGGTGTTGTTCCAGGCTTTGTCGGAGCTCCAGGTCCGGAACATCCTGCTAGAACGAGGAGCGCCAGCATTGCTGCCGCCATCCCCAGCCGCAGGCGAAGGCGCTTCGCGGTTGGTAACAAGAACAGCAGGATCATCGCGAGAAGTAACGGAACGATTTGCCATATACGCAGGGGCCGGGTTGGCGTGGAGGGCGGCGGGATCATCAGGCTTGGGGCGGTGGTTGTCACCGTCACCAGAGTCGAGACTGCCGCGCCGTTCGGCGTGATCGGACTCGTCGTTGGCGTGCAGGTGGACAGATTCAGCCCAGCAGGCTCCACGCATGCAATCGTCACCGCCGAATTGAATCCTCCGATTGGCGTGACGGTCACCGTGAACGTGGCTGGCGAGCCGGCCTTCACCGATGATGGCGCCGGCGCCGTTGCCGTGATCGTGAAATCCGGCGCGTTCGTGCCCGTCCCTGTCAGCGGCACCGTATGCGGGTTGCCGGCGGCATTGTCCGTGATCGTCAAAGTTCCCGCGCGCGCACCCAGCGCTGTCGGCGTGAACGTTACGCTGATCTTGCAATTTGCTCCTGCTGCCAGCGTCGCCGGGCTGATCGGGCAAGCCGTCGCGCCGGTGCTCGTCTCCGCAAAATCGCCCGAGGCGGCGATAGTGTTGATCGTCAGAGGCCCCGTGCCCGTATTTGTGAGCGTCACGATTTGCGCGGTGCTGGTTGTATTCAGCTGCTGGTTGCCAAAAGCGAGACTCGTCGGCGCGAGCATAACGGCCGGAGCGGGATTTGCCCCTGTCCCGGTTAGCGAAATGTTCTGGGGGCTGGTGCTGTCGCTGTCGGTCAGTTGCAATGTGGCCGTTTCAGCCCCCACCACTGTGGGCGTGAACGTCACACTTACTGTGCAGGTATTGGCAGCGCCAAAGGGAATGCTGCCGCTGCAGGAGTTGGTCACTGTGTAGTCCGTGTTGGCTGCGGACGGACTCCCGTTCACCACGGCGCTAGTGAACACGATCGCCGCATTCGTATTGTTCGTTAGCGTTACCGTCTGGGCCGCGCTCGTCGTGCCTATAAGAACCGTTCCAAAAGCGAGAGTCGATCCTGGAGCCGGCGACACCACCAAGGTCGGAATCGGTGTCAGCTTAGCGATAAATGCATCCGAGTTGCCATTCAGCGTCTTCTGGAATGCTCCCGCAGGGAAAATCGGGAAGGTAGCTGCCGTGGAGAACGTATGGCCCGTGATGTATGCATTGGCCGGAGTCGCCGTGTCAATGGCCACCGCAAAGATTTGGTCGGGATTGCCACCAGCCCCGCTCCCCCCAAAGAAGGTCGAATAGACCAAGTCAGCCGCCCCGTTGCCCCCGGGGTTGAGTTTGGAAAGGAACCCAGCACCTGTCGCTCCTGCCGGGAAAACCGGCTCGAATGCACCCGCCGTTACTGGAAAATTCAGTGACGCAGTCCCTCCCACGACGTAAGCGTTGCCTTGTGCGTCCGCACGGATTCCAAAGCCGGTGGCGTTTACGGATCCTCCCAAATAGGTTGAATAGGTCAGAGAAGCACTTCCGGTCGCTCCCGTATCGATCAGGCTGACGAAGGCAGCAGAGTTCCCTACTGCTGGGTTATTCTTTTGGAATGCCCCGGCAGGAACCGTGGGAAACGCCAGTGACTCGGTCAAGCCGGTTACGTATGCCAATGGCACGTTGTTGGGACTGTTGGGACCCAGTCCGATCCCGGCCCCCTCATCCAGGACCTCGCCACCCAAATAGGTTGAGTAGATCAACGACGCTGCTCCGCTCTTCGTCGTGTCGATTCGCGCCACGAATGCCGTACCTTTGGCATTGCCCGTGGGAACCGCGGTTCGGAATGCATTTGCGGTCGTCGGGAAGTGAGTTGATGAGGTGGCACCGACGATGTAAGCGTTGCTGGAAGTGTCTACCGCTACGCCAAATCCGTCGTCCCCGAATCCCAATCCTCCCGCAACCAACGCATTTTCCCCCGCGCCCCCCAAGTACGTGGAGTAAATCAGGGAAGCTGCCCCCGACTGCGTAGTGTCAATTCTGGTAAGAAACGCGTTCCCATTTGTCGTGTTCAGCGTGGACTGGAATGCGCCAGCCGTGACAGGGAAGTTTGTCAGGCCGGCTCCCGGAGGAGAAAGCGCAAAACCAACTACATAGGCATTTCCGCTAGCGTCCGCCGCAATTCCATTTCCAAAATCCCCATTCGTTCCCCCGATGAAGGACGAATAGACAAGCGAGGCCGTGCCGCTGAGCGTCGGATCTATTTTCGAAATGAAACTCGTACCCGTTGTGTCTGTGGGGTTATTGCCCTGTTTGAGGGCATTCGCGGTCGTCGGAAAATCCGGCGAAAATGCTTGCCCCGTAACGTAGATCTTGCCCGTTGAATCCAGGGCCACAGCTGTTCCAACAGCCCCCGTGGAAAGTCCCGTGGTCCCGGTCAAATACGTGGAGTAAATCTCCGCGGTTCCCGTCGGATTCATCTCCGTGACAAATGCCGCTCCAGCGGGATTAGTGGCCAGCGGACCTGCGTTCTGGGCATTGGCGGCTGTCGTTGGAAAATCGGTAGAGAACGTACTGCCGGCTACATAGGTGTTTCCGGCAGAATCCACCGCGATTCCCATTCCGGGCGTGCCTCCATCGTCCGCCGAACCGCCGAGGTAGGTCGAATAATTCAGCACCGGATCAAGAATAAGAGGTTTGCTTCTGTCATAGCTCCCGATCGAGAAGCCGACCTTGCGGTCTTTCCCAAGTACGTAACTTCCCCCAATCTCGCGCCGTTCTCCTTTTACGACCTGGTATATGAGTGGCTTCTGTAGCGCCACTTCTCCGCCCGGCAGGCCGAGCAGCACCTCACCGCGCACGCTGATCCGCACTTCTCGGGCACCTTCCAAGCGGAGGCGAATTACCTCGGGGTCGGCTCCAGCAGCAACAACGAAATCATATTCCAGCTTCCCATGATTGCCGTAGAAAACCAGGTCCACTCCGGGATAGATCCCCGTGTACTTCACTTGTCCGTACGATGCCACGTCGGTGTGCCACTTCTTGGGATCGCTCCCAATGAAGTAGCTCGTTCTTTTCGTTAACCGATCCGTCGCGCTGATTTGCGGAGTTGGATTCGCTCCTTCAAAACGCATCCGTATCGCAGTCGTCATCCGGGCGCGTGCTGCGGCGTGAATTGCTTTCAGAGTTTCGTGCCGGTGAAGCGGTGACCAATCGTACGTGACTGGAGTGCGCAGGCCGAGGACCGCCTCCTGTGGGGTCAAAAAAAGTTCGTATCCGCTTCCATGCGAAACGTAGCGGACCTCCCGCGCCGTCTGCCCCACGTTTTCTTCAAAGCTCAGCGGCAATCGGCCATAAGCCTCGGCCCACTTGGAATCCAGTTTCGTGCGTGCGGAATTCGATGTTCCGCTCGCCGCCGGAGATACTTTCACACCCGCGTCGCGTTCGCTTTTCCCTGACCCTCGAAAAGAGGCCAGCAACCAAAGACCGGAAATCAACAGGGCCACACCCGCAAACTTCAAAGCCTTCACCCCAATACCCCACGTCTTCATGGTAACCATCTCCTATGCCTGCGATTCACTTCTCGTTCTCAATCCACCCCGCCACCGCGCATGCCTCGCCCATTGCTCCGCCTTTTCTCAAATTCCGAATTGGAACAGAGCAACGCCCTGCCAGTCAAAAACGATTCAGGGTTTCTTGGAGAGGAAGGAAGCATGCCGTACACCGCTAACATAGTGCCCCAATTCGAGAAGGCTGGTCCCAAATTGGGAATCGCTTCTGTATCCTATCAGATAACTTCTTTACCTTGAGGCAAGAATTGAAGACGCTCTGCGCCCATTCCCCACTAAGCAGAACTGGAGTGATCTAACGAAGTAAAATCCTCACAGATGAGCTTGCACAGTTCCTTTAACCTGCTCGCGTCCGCATTAGCATAAACCCGGCGGATTGGAATCGTCGTAACCAACCGTCCCAGGACCGCAAATTCCCACGCGCGCATCTCTCGGTCGAGGATTTTGTTCGCGTAAGTGTCCGCCACCAGTGCGAGCAGCGCACTTTGTGGCCGGGTAACTTCCAGGTATGGAGCTGGATCGGGACGGCGCTCACCTAGAACGTAGATTGCCCCGAGCGGAAGGCAACGGTTCTCGAACTTTGTTCCCTCCACTCCGAGAGACATCCGTCGTTTATCCCCATTCGGTAGTAAGCGCGGGAGTGCCTCCGGCGAGTCATAGAGTATTTGCACCGATTCGGGCCACAGACAAAGGTGGGGATAGGCGGGCATGACCTGAAAAACGCCGTCGCGTTCTACGAGTGCAACAATATCGTCGGAAATGACTCCGTAGCCTTGCCGCGCGAAGGCCGCTGCGGTCGTGGACTTTCCTGTCCCTGTCTGGCCGACAAACACCGCGGCGCGATCTTCAATGCTGACCCCGCTCGCGTGCAAACACGTCACACCGCGCAAACGCAAAAGTACACCAAGGACCGGTCCTAGCACATAAGAAACAGTGTTCTCGATCGGCAACTCATCAGGCCAAGTCGCCCAAACGTTGGCTCGTTCGCGATCCAACCAAAATTGCGTCCCATCGGCATACGCAAGCCGCACGAAAGCGCCGCGCCCCACATTCCAAATCCTCAACGCCGGCTCGCCCGATGCATTGGTATCGGCGCTAGAATAGATCAACTCTTCGGCGACGCGCGGATTCTCAGTGGCATGATCCGGAAGAGTTCCGAGATGCAAGGCAACGTCATATTGATCAGTTGATGAATCAGTGGGAACTACTCCAGGAAGGAACAAATTGGAGCGGAGGCGCAGGCCGAAAACGAAGTAATTAAAACTCAATTCCTTCTACGCGATGGATTTGTCCTTCAGTACTGGAAGATTTCGCTCGATCTTACTTAAATTGCCCACCGCTTCTTCTTTACTTTCCATTCTTTCCAAACCGGGCAGCCCACAGCGCTTGGACTCATTGGCAGGAGCGCGGACTAACTTCGATGTCCTGCGGTGTATTAGATATGAGTGTGGACGTTTCTCTGGCCTCTGGCGCCGTCCCGTTGGCCGTTGATTCCAGTAGACTGCGTCAGCTCCCGCACCGTCCCGTAAACGGTCAGCTTCGGCTTCGAATACGGCTTTTTTGGTCCCCGTTTGACGGGCTCAACCATTACCAGCCTCCGCATGCATTTTATACCGAACTCTTCGCGCTGACTGCAACCAAATGTTGAGGCAGTAAGGTCGTAAGCTCGCGCTGACTTGTCTGGGATTCATCTTATCATGCGGCGCCTCCAGCGCGGAGCGCTCGATATAACGATTCAAATTCTTGCTCCACGGTATTTGTTTCAGCCGGTCCGTTCCGCTTCGCTTCACCTGCGCGGAAAGCGGATCGCCCTGCAGCGGCGTCTTCGGCCGTACGCGTACTCGTTCCGGGATCTGCCTCCCCATCGCTTCGCGCAGCAACATCTTCTGGAAGAACCACGGAAACGGCGGAAGCGCCAGCAAGTAATTCACGATCCGCAAATCGAGAAAGGGATAGCGCGTTTCCACCGGAAAATTCGTCACCCCCGCGTCTTCGGTTTCAAACATGTGCGTCCAATGTGGCAGGGAAAGAGAGGCGTGGGCTTTCGGCAAAATAGGATGCCTGCTCGGGGGCACAGGATGCTCGCTCAGTTCCTTCCACCGATGCTCCAGATTCATGCGCTTAACAAAGTCCGCCTGCAGCCACCGCGGAAATCCCGTCATCTCTTCATCTTTGCCAATCAGTTTCCGGAAGCGCGCGCGAATCCCCCGCCAAGGAAACGGCCGCACCCACAAATAATTTGCCATCTCCGAAGCCAGTCGCCGCCACTCGCCGTTTCGCCGCATACTCTCCGCATACGGCCACATCTCGAAGCTCATCAAGTTATCCGCACCCTCGCCTGACAATACAACCCGGCAATCCGGAGAAATACTTCGGCACGATTCAAAAAATCCTGCCAGTAGAGGACTATCAATGGGTTCTGGATAACTCATCTCTGGATCGTTCCATCCGTCAAATAGCTGCACTTCATCCAGCTTCGTGAACTTCATCGGGATTCGCAGGAATTCCCCTACTTCCTGCGCGTACTCCCGTTCCCGGTCCGGAATCAGCGAATCATAGACAGACGTAAACCCCCTAATATCAATACTATGAGTGCTTTTCGAGGACAGATCCCGGGCCACTGCCGCCACCGACGACGAATCCAGCCCCCCGCTCAAAAGGATTCCCACGCGCTCCGTCCGCAGCCGGTCCGCCACCGCTTCCTGCAGCAGCGCCTGAAAATGGTCGATATAGTCCTTGGAATTCGAGTAGCGGATCGGCCCAGCGGTCGGCGGCGCCCAGTACCGCCTGAGTCTCAACCCGCTGGCGGAAAAGCTCAGGCTATGAGCTGGTGGCAACCGCTGAATCGCGCGATACGTTGTCGTCGCATTGTCATAGTTCAACCCGAACAGCAGAAAATCCCCGATCGCCGCATCATTCAGCTCGGCGGACACTTCCGGGTGCAGCCGCAAACAATTCAACGTATTGCTGAAAAGAAAACGCTCTTTCTCCTGAAGGTAATAGAAAGGCTTGATGCCGAAATGATCTCGCGCGCAAAAAAGAGTTTTCGAACGCGCGTCCCAAATCGCGAACGAAAAATCGCCGAGTAAATGATCCACGCATTCGCTTCCCCAGACCGCATACGCGTGCAGGATCACTTCCGAATCCGGAGCGCTTGCCCCAACCTCGCGCCCCGCGCGCCGCAGCTCCGTCAAAAATTCCGCCCGCCCATCCAGCCTCGCGTCCGCGGTAATCCACAACCGCCCCTCAAGCCTCGCCGGCTGACGCTCCTCGAGCGACTCCTGCGTTGTCCGCAGCATGGTATGAGCGAATCCGACGGCGCCTTCGGTCCAAACGCCGCGCGCATCAGGCCCGCGAAAAGACAAAAAATCCGCAAGGCTCTCCAAGAGTCCCCGGTCTACAGGCGCATTGTCCCCGTGGTAGATGCCGACGATGCCGCTCAATCGCTTGGCCTTTCGATTAAGAGGGCGGGCTGTTCACACGGTAAAATCCGGTGGCGCGCGGCGAAAGCATCTCTGTTCGGATGTCCCCGTCCCATGCCACCGCGCACGCGCTTCGAAACGATACACAAGGCGCTCATTCGAATCGCATGCTTCATCTGCATCAGGCTGGCCTAATTGTACTGGCCCCCGTCATTCACGGCAACCGCGCAACCCTGTTCGAAACGGTCTCTGCTCCAAGCATGCGAAAAGCCATGCATTTCCAGTCAAAAGGGAACAACATCTGCGAATGGGCATCGAATCCCCTACCATGCGTTTCGAACCGCGGACTTTTATCTTGCAACTCCGAAACGGTCTAGGCAGAGTACCGTGGAATGGTTTTGCGTCTCTCCAACTCTGCCCAGCGCGGGACACTCGTGTTTATTGCTCTCCTCGTCGCGCTGTTTCTCGCCTATTCCAGCATCCGCGCCGCCCGTGCCGAACACTTTGCCAGTCTAGAAACCCTCAAGGGATTCGAGCGCGCCACGCAACTCGAGCCAGGCGACGCCCGCAACTGGTACCTCTTGGGTCACTACTGGCAGTTCAGCCTTGAGGATCCTGACGCGCATCAAGCGATCCGTGCTTACAAGACCGCGGTGTCCTTAGATCCCCACTCCGCTGAGACCTGGCTCGGTCTCGGCTCTTCATACGAATCGAGGAGCGATCTTGCACAGGCGCGGGACGCATTTCTTCAGGCTAAGAAATCGTACCGGCTCTCCGCGGAAGTCTCGTGGCAGTACGGAAACTTCCTCCTGCGTCAGGGCGAGTTGCAGCCAGCCTTCAATGAAATGCGCCGCGCTGTCGAAAGCGATCACACACACGGCGGCGAAGCTTTTTCCCGCTCTCTTCGCGTCGAGCCGAATGTTGATCAAATTCTCGATCGCGTTCTCCCACCAAATCGCGATGTCTACGTGGACGTGATTTCGGACCAAATTGCCGACGGCCAAACCGACATCGCCCTCCAAGTGTGGAACCGGCTCTTCGCCATTCATCCTCGGGTGCCTCTGCGGGATGTTTATCCTCTTATCGATGCTTTGAGGAATAGTAAACGAATCTCCGATGCCCGCCGCGTCTGGGACCAGGCGGTGGTTCTTGCCGGCATGGCTGATCTTCAAGGCCCTCTGGGATCAGTTTTGTGGGACGGCGGCTTTGAATCAGGAGTCACCGGAGTGGGATATTCCTGGTTCTTTTCGGAGGGCTTGCGGAATATGCAAATCAGCATCGATTCTCAGGAAAAACACTCCGGAAATCATTCCCTGCGGCTGACGTTTGATGGACAGTCCATTGTCACTTCGACGGACATCTGCCATTACGTTCCGGTGCAACCGTCGAGTTCCTATCGTTTTTCGGCGTGGTTGAAGACGAGGGCGATCACTACGGATCAAGGCATTCGATTCCAGCTGCGCTCTCTTGGAACAGAGGACCGTTCTATGGCCGTGACGCCCGAAGTTCACGGTAGCGAGCCGTGGACGCGCATCGAAATACCCTGGTCCTCGGGAAAAGATGTACAGGAAGTGCAGGTATGTTTGATCCGCTCCCTCAGCGATCAACTCGAGAACAAAATTAAGGGCACAACCTGGATCGACGACGTCGCGTTGGTGCCGGAAGCGGCGGAGCACTCGAGGCCATGAAGTTCTTGCGAGTCGGTATCTGCGCGCTGGTTGTGTTTGGAGTGGCGGCGCATGGTGGGGTCGAAGACTGGGCACGGGCTGTCCTTGAAACGGGTGCGGGATTGCTCTTCCTGGCTTGGTCTGTGCGGCTCTATTTCAACCGCGAGGAGCACCCTGTTTTTTCTCCCCTCCTGCTGCCGCTCATGACGCTATCGCTTATTGTGTTAGGACAGTTGTCTTTCCGTTGGACTGCTTCCCCTTACCACACGCGAATAGAATTGCTATTGCTCCTGGCCGACCTGATCGTCCTTTTTCTCGCGGTTCAAGCCTTTCGGACTCTGGAAGATTGGCGGGGTTTTGTGTGGTTTGGAATGATTTTCGGCTTCGTGGTCAGCCTCTTCTCCATCCTCCAACACCTGACGTCCAACGGAAAGCTCTACTGGTTTCGCGAGATACGCTCCGGAGGAATCCCTTTTGGGCCGTACGTGAATCGGAATCACTTTGCCGGATTTGTTGAGTTGGTCCTGCCGCTTGCACTCATTCCCCTTGTCTTGGGACGGGTCCGGCGGGAGCGCTGGCCAGTTGTAGGACTATGCGCGGTCGTTCCCATCGGGGCACTCTTCCTCTCTGCATCGCGGGGAGGCATTGTGAGTTTCAGCGCTGAGCTGGGGGCCCTGGCGCTAGTTCTGATTCTCAGGCGCACCATGGGAAAACAATTGCTCGCCGGAGCTGCCGTCTTACTGGTCGCATTGCTGCTGGTATCCTGGCTTGGCGTCGGACAGATCCTCGAACGTCTATCATCCGTACAATTACTCGAAGTGACCGCGGGAAAGCGTGCCTCCATGCGGCGGGACACTTGGCGGATCTTTCTGGATCACCCCTTTCTGGGAACAGGGCTTGGCACCCTCCAAACTGTTTTTCCACCCTACGAAACGCTCTATGACGGAAAAATAGTCAATCACACGCACAACGATTATCTGGAGGCTCTTGCGGAGACGGGCATTGCCGGTGGTCTGTGCTGCGCTTGGTTCCTCGGAGTCTTGCTGTCGGAGTCTCTAAAGCGGTTGCGCCAGCTCAACAATTCGTTTGCCGGCGCTCTGCAACTCGCAGGCTTCATCGCCTGTTGCGGCTTTCTCGTTCATAGCCTTGTGGATTTCAATTTGCACATTCCCGCGAACGCCATGCTCTTTTTTCTCATGGCCCATCTGGCGACCGTGGAACTTCCGCAGGCTGCCCCGCCATCGGCCCGGAAGGGCCATCGCAATTCTCGAAATCACTGATAGCTTTGGGCTTCATCCCTGTATAATCACACTCGGGGGTCATCTATTCGTATGCAGCCAGTTCGCCTGGGTGCGCGGGCGTGGTGTCTCGTTACCACTACCGTGCTAGGGGTTTCTCTGCTCCTGCCTCCCTGCCGTGCTCAGCAACCCGTTCTCGAGACGCCGCAACAAGTCAACGACCGCATCAAGTCGCTTTCCTCGACTTTGCGGATCACGCCGCACGATTACATCATCGGGAACGGGGATGTGATCGACTTCGAGGTCTTTGATGTAAAAGAGCTTAGCCGGGAAGTGCGCGTTAGTCAGACAGGGTCCATCGGTGTCCCCTTGATACCTGTACGCTTGCATGTCGCCGGGCTGACGGAAGTACAAGCGGAGCAGAAGATTGCGGAAGTGCTGGAAGCCAACGGTCTAGTCTCTCACGCCCAAGTGAGCGTCAGTGTGAAGGAAAGAAAGAGCAAGCCCATCACAGTGGTGGGCGCTGTCGGGCATGCCATGGTGTATCAGGCCGATCGGCCTGTCACAATCCTTGAAGTTCTTGCCGAGGCTGGCGGTGTCGCGAACGACGCTGGGGACACTGTCATCGTGACGCGGCCTTCGGTGGATGCTTCCGCGACCGATCCATCGGAACCTCCCGAGATCAGCCCGGAAGATAGCACTCCAGCCGCGACTCCAAAGGATTCCACCCAAGTCGGTTCGGCGACGGCGTTCACCGCAGCTCCGACCCAAACCTCAACTGCTTCGTCCCGACAAATGACCATTCCCCCAGCTTTGGGCGCCGCCACGGCGGCGAATAGTTCCACGAATCCGGCTTCCGGGAACCAGCCACCCCCTCTCAGCAATATGATTACGATCAACTTGAGCCAGCTGATGGAGAGTGGCGATACCTCGAACAATATCATTCTCCAGGCTGGGGATGTCGTCACTGTCCCGCACGCCGGAATCGTTTATGTCCTCGGCGCAGTCAGCAGGCCCGGTGGTTTCGTCATGGCCAATGACCGCGGTCAGCTCACCACGCTAAAGATTCTTTCGTTGGCCGGCGGCTTGAACTCCACCGCGAAAAAAGATCACGCGGTAATCATTCGGAAGGACAATCAAGGACAGCAGCATGAGGTCGCCGTCAATCTCAAGAAAGTGCTGAACCGTACCGAGGAAGATGTGCAACTCCAGCCCAGCGACATTCTGTATGTGCCGAATAGTGCAACAAAACAGGCAATGGTCAGGGCTTTGGAGTTCGGAATAGCGCTGGGATCCGGAGTAGCGCTCTACCGGGTTGCGTATCACTAGAATATGGCTGACGAAAACAAACTCGCACCGCATGAAAATGGTTCGAATGGTGCCATCGAAGTGCTGCCTGTCCAGACGCGACCGATAGCCTGGGATCTCTCTCCACGGGAACCTCACCTCTACGACTATCTAGTAATTCTGCGTAAGCACCAATGGATGATACTCTCCTTTTTGCTGGCGGTGGTGACCATCGTTGCGATCGCCACGTTTCGCATGCAGTCAATTTATGTCGCAACCACGCGCATCGAATTGGACCGCGAAAATCAGAACATTCTGCCGTTCCAAGGGATGGATTCCTACGACGCGATGGTTGATCTCGATAATTACATTGAGACGCAATCCAAGATTCTTACAAGCGAAACACTTGCACTAGAGACGATTCGCAACAACGGGCTTTCGTCTCGCCCGGAATTCTCATCCCCCAACGGTCCATCGGAAGCCGTAGCGATTGGCAGCCTGGCAAATCAGCAACGTCCGCCCGAGCTCGGTGAATTCTTGGGGAGTCTCAGTGTAAGGCGTGTCCCCAGCACGCGCTTGATGGATGTCAGTTTCGAGTCGACAGATCCTCAGCTCGCCGCGCGCATTGTCAACGCGCACATCGCCACGTACATCGATCAGAATATTCGCAGTAAGTATGAAGCCACGACGCGGGCCTCCGGCTGGCTAACGGATCAGCTTGGCGAACTGAAGGTTAGAGTACAAAAGGCCGAAGACGCGCGCATTGCCTACGAGCGGCAAAACCAGATTTGGACACTCGACGACAAGCAGAACATCACCTCCCAGCGGCTCGCCGACGTAAACAAGCAATTGACCGACGCGCAAAGCGAGCGCATGAAAAAGGAATCGCTCTATCAATTTGCCAAGTCCGGCAATCTGGATGCTGTGCCGCAGATCCAGACCAATGCCGCGCTTACCGAATTGGTTAGATCGCGCAGCCTTGTTTCGTCAGAATACAACGATGGATTGAGCCAGTATGGTCCTAATTTCCCCAAGGTGCAGCGTCTGCAGGCGCAGCTGAAGGAAATTGACCAGAACATCGAAAAAGAAAAAAAGAACATCTTAGATGTTCTCGAAAGCGATTATCGAGAAGCACAGCAGCGGGAATCCCTTCTTACCCGGGCGCTTGACGAGCAGAAAACCGAAACCAACCAGATGGCCGAAAAGCTTGTGGAATACAACATTCTCAAGCGCGAAGCCGAGGCCAACAAGACGCTCTACGAAGGCCTGATGACGAAATTAAAGGAAACTGCAATTTCCCAAGGTTTGAAATCTTCAAACATTCGCGTAGTCGATCCTGCCATGATCCCATCCACGCCGGCTCGTCCCGCGAAGGCCCGCAACCTGGCGCTGGGGTTTCTTGTTGGGCTTGTTGGCGGCGTCGGCCTAGCCCTCTTGCGGGAGTATCTGGACAACACTGTGAAGACGCCAGACGACATCGAGATGCTAGTGCGGTTGCCTTCGCTGGCGGTCGTCCCGCAATTTACAGGTTCAGATGCACACGCCAAAAACCGCGGCCTTCTGGGGGGATCTCCCACAAACGGCAAGAAAAATCGGATCGAACTAGTCGCTCAGCATCTCCCGAAATCGCAGATGTCGGAAGCGTTCCGTGCCTTGCGAACGGCCATCCTTCTCTCTCAAGCGGATCATCCGCCACAAGTGATTCTAGTTACCAGTGCCCTGCCGCGCGAAGGCAAGACAACTGCAGCCGCGAATCTTGCCGTTACGCTGGCGCAACTGGGCGATAGCACCGTAATTGTAGACGCCGACCTTCGCAAACCGGGCATCGGCCGTCTTCTCAATCTTGTCACCGGAAAATATGCCGGCTTGAGCTCCCTTCTGGCCGGCGTTTCAAGTCTGGATCTGGTTTGTGTGCCACATCCTACGATTCCGAATCTTGTGGCCATTCCGACTGGACCGCTTCCGCCGAATCCAGCGGATTTGTTGTCGTCACACAAATTGGCGGAGGCCATTGCCGAGCTTCGCACCCGATTCAAGTTTATCGTTATCGATTCACCGCCTGTCATGGCCGCCACCGACGCCGTAATCCTTTCTGTGCAGACAGACGGCGTCCTGCTCGTCGTTCGAAGTGGTGAAACGCCCAAAGAGGCCTTTACACGGACGCGCGACCTTCTCAAGAGCGTCAACTGCCGCGTCCTCGGCGTTGTTCTCAACGCTGTAGATTCGAGCGCTCCGGACTACTACTACTCGTATCGCTACTATCCATACTCCTATGGCTACGGTCCCCAGGAAACAGGTGAAACCCCACATGTCCAGGATTCCGATTCCGAGGCTGAACTCATTTCCCGCGAGCGCGAAGATGACTCTCAGTCGCTCTAGGAAGGTCCCGTGCGCTATCTGATTACCGGCGGCGCTGGCTTCATCGGTTCACATCTCGCGGAGCGCTTGCTCTCTCGCGGCGATCGCGTCGTGTTGCTCGACAACCTCTCCACCGGTAGCATGGAAAACGTCCGCCATCTGAAATCGTCCGACCGCCTGCAATATCACCTCGACAACATCGAGAACCGCCAGTTACTTGCGGAACTTGTGGACGATGCGGACGTCGTTGTCCACCTTGCCGCCGCCGTCGGCGTCAAGCTCATCGTCGAAAGCCCCGTCCGGACAATCGAAACGAATGTGAACGGCACGCAGATGATTCTCGAGGCCGCCTGCAAGAAAAAGAAGCTTGTTTTGACCGCATCTACGTCCGAAGTTTATGGGAAGAATTCGAATGTCCCGTTTCACGAAGATGCCGATCTCGTGCTCGGTCCCACCACGAAAGGCCGCTGGAGCTACGCCGCTTCCAAGGCTCTCGACGAGTTTCTGGCCCTCTCCTATTGGAAAGAAAAAAAGCTCCCCGTCATCGTCGTCCGCTTGTTCAACACCGTGGGGCCGCGCCAAACCGGCCGCTACGGCATGGTGCTCCCCAATTTTGTCAAATCAGCGCTAGACAACGCCCCCATCCAGATTTACGGCAACGGTAAACAATCCCGCTGTTTCTGCGACGTCCGTGACACCGTCGAAGGCCTTATCCGCCTGATGGACACCGACGGTTCCATCGGCGAAGTCGTCAACGTCGGCAACACCGAGGAAATCACTATCGAGGATCTCGCCCACAGGGTAAAGGAACGCACCGGCAGCAGCTCTCCTATCGAATATGTCCCCTACGACAAGGCTTACGAACCTGGCTTCGAGGACATGATGCGTCGCGTCCCCTCCGTCGAAAAACTGCTTCATCTGACGGGTTTCCGTCCGCACACGCCTTTAAACGAAATCATCGATCGGGTAACCGCTTTTTTCCGTCAGCAAACGGAAGCCCCCGACATCCACAGAGTAGCCGCAACCAGCGCGGACTGAGTCCCGGCTCACCTTCGCACCGGCCGCCTCGACCCCATCGCCGCCCTCCCCATTCTTCCGGATTGGCGCACGATGGAATCGCCCTCCAAGGCGCGGAATCGCCAAGCGGACTATACTTAGGCCATGGCATCCCCAGCTCATGGTTCCGAACAGGCTCAGCACATAGAGGACATTCGTGTTGTGGTTGACACGATCCCCACGCTGGTGTGGTCCGCTCGTCCGGATGGTTCCGCCAAATTCTTCAACCAACGCTGGCTCGACTATACCGGCCTCTCGGCCCAACAGGCGAGTGATTCGGGCTGGACGGCTGCGCTTCACCCGGATGACCGGAGCCGGCTCATGGAGTATTGGGAGCACCTGCTGGTTTCTGGGAAGGCCGGTGAGATTGAAGCACGCCTGCGCCGGTACGACGGAGAATACCGATGGTTCCTCTTCCGTGCGGAGCCGGTGCGCGACAAGGATGGCAAAATCTCCAAATGGTATGGCGCGAACACCGATATCGAGGATCGTAGGCGCGCCGAGGCGTTACTGGCTGCAGAAAAACGAACCTTGGAAATGATTGCCAACGGGGCTCGCGTCGCGGATATCTTGGGAAGCTTGTGCAACACGATTGATGCCCAGGCGCCGAATATCCTATCGGCTGTGATGCTCATCGACGCGGACGGCATGCGCCTTTGGCCCGTGGCCGGTCCTCGGCTTCCCAAGGCCTGGATGGAGGCCATCACTCCGCTCAAGATTGGCCCTCTTATAGGTTCGTGCGGCTCTGCCGCATTTCTGAAGCAGCGGGTAATCGTTTCCGACATCGCGACCGACCCCCTTTGGGCTGAAAATCGAGATGTTGCTTTGAGTTTCGGGTTGCGCGCCGCGTGGTCTCAGCCGCTACTTTCCAAAAACCAGGAAGTGCTTGGCACCTTGGGCATGTACTACTCGGAGCCCCGCACCCCGAGCGAGACGGATCTGCGGCTGATCGAAGGCGCAGGACACGTAGCCGTAATTGCGATCGAGGGAGAGCGAGCGCAGGCGGCGCTAACCAGGGCTTTCGACGAAATTGCCAAATCCGAAGCTGAACTTCGCACCATCATCGATGCGATACCTCAGCTCATCATTGCCATTGGGACCGACGGAAACTTTCTGTACGCGAATCAGGCAGTACTGGATTACACCGGCCTGACCAAAGAAGAAGTGAGAACGCAAAAGTTTCGTGAGATCTTTCATCCGGAGGATTCCGAGAGATTGCGCGACGAACGCGATGCGACGATCTCGCGAGGCATTCCCTTCGAGTACGAACGGCGAATGCGCCGCAAGGATGGTCAGTATCGTTGGCTCCTGGTCCAATACAACCCACTGCGGGACGAACGAGGAGAGATTATCCGCTGGTATGCGACCGGTACTGACATCGACGATCGCAAACAGGCGGAGGAACGAACGCGACAAGAGAACTTCGCGTTGCGGGAGCAAATCGATCAGGTCTTCATGTTTGAGGAGATTGTGGGCTCCTCCCCCGCTCTGAAGAGTGTCCTTTCTAGCATCGTGAAAGTTGCTCCCACCGACTCTACAGTGCTAATCACCGGCGAAACGGGTACCGGAAAGGAGCTGATTGCGCGCGCCATCCATAAGAGTTCGCAGCGTGCCGGCCAGCCTTTCATTAGCGTGAATTGCGCCGCAATTCCTTCTTCGCTCATCGCCTCGGAATTATTTGGCCACGAGAAGGGCGCATTTACCGGCGCCCTGCAGCGCCGGCAGGGCCGTTTTGAGTTGGCGCACTCCGGCACGATTTTTCTCGATGAAATCGGCGAGCTTCCCGCGGAAACTCAGATTGCATTGCTTCGCGTGCTCCAGGAGCGCCAGTTTGAACGTGTGGGCGGCACGCGCGTCATTTCCACCGATGTTCGAATCATCGCCGCTACGAACCGCGATTTGGCGGCCGGCATTGCTTCAGGAACGTTTCGTCCCGACCTCTTCTACCGCCTGAATGTTTTCCCGATCCACGTGCCCCCTCTCCGGAATCGGAAGGAAGACATTCCGATGCTTGTCGAGTACTTCGTCAAGCGCTACGCGGAGAAAGCGGGCAAGCAAATCAGCAAGATTGACAAACACACGCTCAAGTTATTTCAGTCCTATCCTTGGCCCGGCAATATTCGCGAACTCCAGAATATCATCGAGAGATCTGTAGTCCTTTGCACCGGCGATACCTTTTGGATCGATGAAGCCTGGCTTTCCAATCAGAATGCGGCTCCCTTAAGGTCATCAGGCCTTCTCACAGAGGCCCTCCACACCTACGAAAAGAAACTTATCGAAGCCGCTCTTGCGGAAAGTAACGGAAAAGTGGCCGGGCCAAATGGAGCCGCCGCCAAACTCGGAATTCCGCGTTCGACGGTGGATTTGAAAATCAAACAGCTCAACATAAAGAAACACACCTTCCGGTAAGACGCCTCGTTGAATTCCCAGAATCCTGGCAATTCCCAAGATCCTGTCACTCCAATTCCCTTTTTGAGCTTTGTTTTCAATGAAATCCAATTGGGTACTCGCTTGCGGTGCTCGTGGTTGGTGCTTGGATGGAAGGAAGGCCATGCAGCACAGCCGCGGACTGCAATGTCGGTCAAATGGCCTGATCAATGGCTTTTAGAATTGAGACTGTAACGCGAGGGAGATTCACAGTCTTCCTCCTGAGTGGCCGAATCGAAAAACTGGCGATAGCCGAGTTGAGGAAACTGTGTGAACTCCAAACGGATTATCGCCACATCGTTTTAGATCTGAAAGGCGTTACCGTGGTCGATCTCGAAGTTGTCCGCTTTTTCCTCCATTGCGAAGCACGTGGCGTGAAGCTTGAGAACTGTACTCCCTATATTCGTGAATGGATGGAACGAGAAAAAGATTGATGCTGGCATCGTGTGGAAGACAAAAGAGAGGGCACATAGATGAAAGGCACATACAAAGCCGTGGAAGTCTCCTCACCCGGCGTGCTTCGAGTCGTGGAACGGCAAGTCTCTGAACCTGGACCTGGTCAAGTTCGAATTCGCGTGGAAGCCTGCGGAATCTGTCACACCGATGCGGCTACGGTCATGGGCGTCTACCCGGGTCTGACTCTGCCGCGTGTTCCTGGGCATGAAGTGGTTGGCCGTATTGAAGCCCTGGGCAGCGGCGTGTCGAGATGGAGAATCGGTCAACGCGTCGGTGTCGGCTTGATCGCCGGCGAAGACGGCGTTTGCGAACCGTGCAGACGTGGGGACATCGTGAATTGTCAGAACCCCGTAACAGTGGGCGTAACCGTGGACGGAGGATATGCGGAAGTGATGATCGCTGAAGCGCGCGCCATCGCTTCCGTTCCTGATGAGCTCAGTTCCGCGGAAGCCGCTCCCCTCCTCTGCGCGGGTATCACTACCTACAACGCTCTTCGCAACGCCGGCTTGCGCGGTGGAGATCTTGTCGCCGTGCAGGGCATCGGTGGCCTCGGGCATCTTGGCATTCAGTATGCCAGGCACATGGGATTCCATACTGTCGCGATCGGGCGCGGGCGCGAAAAGGAAAGGCTTGCGAAAAATTTGGGCGCGCACGTCTACATCGATACCGCCGTCGACGATGCCGCAGCGGTACTGCAGCGGTTGGGCGGCGCCAGAGCGATCCTAGCAACCGCCACCAGTGGTGACGCGATGGGACCGCTGGTGTCCGGTCTTTCCGCTCGCGGAAAGCTAATCGTGGTCGGTGTGCCGCAGGAACCCATCCAATTGAATGCCTTCCCGCTCGTCTTTGGAGGCCGCTCGATCTACGGCAGCCTGACCGGCACACCAATTGAGAGCGAGGACACCCTCGCCTTCAGCGTCCTGGAGAATATCCGCCCGATGATCGAGACGGTTCCCCTCGAAAAAGCCTCTGATGCCTACGCTCGCATGATGCAAGGCAAAGCACGCTTCCGCATGGTGCTGGTTACCAAGGAAGGAGTCGCATAAGTCCATGCCGCCTATCGTGAAACGATCCGCAGAAACCAGTGCCACTTCCAGGGAAAGCACTCGCAGACCGAGCGACGAGCGACTCGTGGAAGCCGCCAAGAGCGGGCATTCCACGGCTTTCGCCACCCTTTCCGAGCGACACCGAAAGCAAATCTTCCGTGCTGCCTATCGCATCACCAGAAGCTCTGAGGACGCCGAAGACGCAGTTCAAGACACACTGCTCAAAGCCTATCTCCATGTGACGGACTTTGACGGCAGGTCCAGTTTCGCAACTTGGCTCACGCGCATCGCCATCAACTCCGCGCTCATGATTCTCCGAAAGAGACGAGCCTCGCCTGAGATTGCCACCGACTATAACGGTGATTCTGCCGCGGAGGGCCCGCGCTACGAGATTACTGACTCTCGGCCGAATCCAGAAACGTGTTACGCCCAGAGCGAGGCAGAAAACATGCTGAAGAAAGCCATCCAGCGCCTGCGGCCGACCCTCCGGGTCGTCGTTCAGATTCAACAACTGCAAGAACGCCCGATGCGGGAAACCGCGGAAGCCATAGGCATCTCTGTGACCGCGGCCAAGGGACGCTTGTTCCACGCCAAAAGCGCGCTCCGCAAGTCATTGACCCCGAAACTGCCGCACCGGTCTCGATTCGGCAACAGGATTCGTGTTTTGCGCGCGGGCACCGGCTCGCGCAGGACGAACGCACGAACAGATCAACAGCAATCCACTCACAAGAAAGAAGGAAATGAGTATGTCATCGAAACTAAACAAAAATGGAAGCACAGTGCCCAAACGGACCTCCACTCAGCCGGAGCCCAGCGAGGGTTCAGCCGAGAACTCTGTGCCTGACCAGACAATCAGACTTCGCGCCTACGAAATTTATCTCGAACGCGGCCAACAACCAGGCCGTGACTTGGACGATTGGCTCCAAGCCGAACGCGAGCTCGAACGCGGCACACTCGCGCGCGCCCAGGCCAGCTAGGTAGAGAATCCCCGCCCTCCGCGCCGGCCTCTTCAATCGAACGACCGCCTCGGGTGGAATAAATCCAGGCTCCCTCATATTCAAATCGTAGAACGCGGCTTGCCGTGAGTCCTCATGCGGGAGTCCTCGTCGAGCACAAGACCATCTTCATCGACCCTACGCGAGTCGAGGGCACTTCCGCCCAGCGCTCGAATCACGATGATGTGGATTGCTTCCGTGTTCCCCTCGTCCATCAACAAAAGCAGTTCTGCACAAGCGCCCTGTCTCTTGCCCTGTATTCCATTCTATAATCTCGTGCAACCATGCCTCTTGCTCCAGGCACTAAGCTCGGTCCTTATGAAATACTGTCTCCCTTGGGCGCAGGTGGCATGGGCGAAGTCTACCGCGCTCGCGACACGCGTCTTGACCGCTCGGTTGCTATCAAAATTCTACCGGCCCATTTTTCCGCCGATCCCGCGCGCAAGCTTCGTTTCGAACGGGAAGCCAAAACCGTCTCCGCGCTGAACCATCCGAATATCTGTTCCCTCTTCGACGTCGGCTCGCAGAACGGCACAGATTTCCTGGTCATGGAATGCATCGAGGGCGAGAGCCTGGCTGACCGTCTCGCCAAAGGCCCGCTTCCCACGGAGCAGGTTCTAAAAATTGGCACGGAAATCGCCGACGCGCTCGACAAAGCTCACCGCAGCGGTGTGGTCCACCGCGATTTGAAGCCCGGCAACATCATGCTCACCAAAACCGGCGCCAAGCTCCTCGACTTCGGCCTCGCGAAGCCTACCACCATGCCGGCCGGCGCCGTTACCCTCACCAACGTTGCGGCCAACTCTCCGGTCACCGAACAAGGCATCATCGTCGGTACCTTCCAGTACATGTCGCCCGAGCAGGTCGAAGGCAAGGAACTCGATGGCCGCAGTGACACCTTTTCTCTCGGCGCCGTCCTCTACGAAATGCTCACCGGCCGACCGGCCTTCGAGGGCAAGAGCCAGTTTAGCGTCGCGTCCGCCATCCTCGAAAAAGAGCCGGCGCCCATCTCTACCATCAAGCCGCTCACGCCTCGCTCGCTCGATCACGTCGTGCGCCGTTGCCTCGCCAAGGATCCGGACGACCGATGGCAATCCGCACGCGACCTGGCCCTCGAGCTGAAATCCATCTCCAGCGCCGATCCCTCGGCCCAATCCTCCGCCGCTGTACTCCCGCTAACCCGCAAAAAGAATCGCCGCGAGCTTCTTGCCTGGTCCTTCGCTGTTCTCGCTTCGATCGCCGCACTAGCTGTTTTCTTTTTCCGCCGTCCCGCTGCCGCCCCTCCCGCGTTCCCCGTCTTCTCGTCCATCATCTCGCCGGCCGGTACTTCCTTCGAGATCGAAGGCGACATGGGCGCGCAGCCCGCTCTTTCCCCTGACGGCAGCTCTCTCGTTTTCGGGGCCGGCGGCGAACTCTGGCTTCGCTCTCTCCGCACAGGATCGGAACACACTCTTCCCGGAGGGCATGGCGCCATGAATCCGTTCTGGTCTCCCGACAGCTCGAGCGTCGCCTTCTTCAGCGACGGCAAGCTGAAAACCCTCGAGGTTAACACCGGAGTGGTTCGCAGTTTGTGTAACGCGCCCACGGCCCGCGGCGGCTCTTGGGGCTCAAGCGGCGTCATTCTCTTCACGCCCGGCCCTCGCGACGTTATCCATCAGGTTCCGGTCACCGGTGGCGCTTCCACTCCCATCACCAAGCTCGATACCAAACTCCATTCCACACATCGCTGGCCTTTCTTTCTCCCGGACGGTCAGCATTTCCTCTACGTTGCTTCCAATCACTCTTCTCCGCAGGGTGAGCAAAACGGCATTTACGTCGCCTCGCTCGACGGCAAACTCAATCGCTTCCTCGTTGCTTCTCTTGCTGGCGCCGCTTACGCGCAGGGCCATCTCCTCTACGTCAGGGACTCCACTCTCCTTGCGCAACCTTTCGACCTCAACTCGCTTTCTCTCTCCGGCGCTCCCCACCCGGTCGCTGACGGCGTGGTATTGGACCTCGGCGTCTGGCACTCCACTTTTACCGCTTCCCAACTCTCGAACACCCTGATTTTTCAGTCGGGCCCCGCCATGGCCCAGTCCCGTCTCGAATGGGTCGATCGCAACGGCAAACATCTCAGCTTTGTCGGCGATCAAGGTGTCTTTCTCGGCCCCCGGCTTTCCAAAGATGGCCAGCGCTTCCTGGTCGGCAGTGGCGACCCGACCCACGACGTGTGGCTCTACAATTCGTCCGGGCCCCAAAAGACCCGTCTCACGTTCGACGGCTTCATCGCCGGCGAACCAACGTGGTCTCCCGACGGTTCTCGCTTTACCGTCACTCTTGGTTTGCCCAACAGCATCTTTCGTATCGTTACTCGCTCCTCTTCCGGTGCAGGGGAATCGATTTCCCTAAGGGAACTCCCCTCGGCCAATAGCGCCACGGACTGGTCTCCCGATGGCCGCTATCTGCTTACGGAAAGCGCCAATCTGACGAGCGGAGATTCCGAAATCAGCGTTGTTCCGCTCGATCCCAGCGAGAAACCGCGCCTGCTGCCAGTCTCAAACACCGGCACTCAGACGAGCGGACAATTCTCGCCGGACGGCAGGTTTATTGCCTTCACCATGCTGGCGAATGGGACTCCTCAGATTTTTGTCGTTCCATTCTCGGGCGGAAATGGCATGTGGCAGGCTTCCACCGATGGCGGACACTGGCCCCGTTGGAGCCGCGATGGCAAGCAGCTGTATTTCATTTCCATGCGCAACGAAATGATGACCGTCGACATCCACGAGAAGGGCGACCGTATCGAGGTCGGCCATCCTGTCCGGCTCTTCTCGTTCCGCCCGTCGGTTCGCATCTATCGTATGGGCATGATCGGCTACGATGTCACTCCCGACGGCAAGCGCTTCCTCCTCGTTGTCGCCGCCGACGAAAACAACCGTCCCCTTACCGTTGTCCAAAACTGGACTAATCTCCTTCCCGCCCGTCCCTAACTCACACGTAACGTCACGCCGCCTTCCTCCAGCGCCGGCCACGGGGCCATTCTTATAAGCACTAACGCAACCCGGAAAAAGTAATAAATGCGCACGCATTGCCGTGGACTTCTGGCCGGATCCCAGGACAATCGAATTGCTGCAACAAGCATCGGCGCTTCTGAACCGGGGCCACACACAGCGATAGTTTTCATTCGTCTAGCTTCAAGTCATCCTCCATCGGAGCAACCCCGTTTCCACCCGCGGATATCTAACTCCAAAGTAAAATCATGCGGTACAATACTGCCAACAGGCCTTGCAGCAACCAGGTTCCTTCCTTGATCTTGGGAGATTGGTCCTACGTTGTGACGCTGCCCTGTAATAATGGCAGCCGGAAATAAGGAAGGATTTCGGCAGGTACTTCGTTCGTGGATCAACCAGCCCTTAGCGCGTCGCCTGCGCGACTCTCGCGCAAGTCGGAGCATCTGCTTCTTCTTCTCTTTTTTTTCTCTTTGCCTTTCCTCAATCCTTGGGTGCGCGGAGACGGCGTTGGCTATTACGCCTTTGCCCGCGCACCGCTCATTGAGCACAGTCTCGATTTCACCAGGGATTATCAGCACGGCAACGAAAGTTTTCGCGGTCCGCGCCTGGATGAATCCGGCCAGCCCAAATCAGAATTTCGTACTCGCGCCGGCCATCTCGAAAACCATTTCACTACCGGCCCCGCCATTCTCTGGACTCCCTTCCTCCTCCTCGCCCATGTCGGCGTCCTGCTGGCTCGCGGGATGGGTTCCTCCGTCGCCGCGGACGGTTTTTCCGCACCCTATCGCATCGCAATGGCGCTCGCCACCGCCATCTACGCCTTTCTCGGTTTGCTCCTGGCCTTCCGCCTCGCTCGCCGATATGTCGAGGAACGCTGGGCACTCCTTGCGACCATTGCCATCTGGTGGGCCAGCTCGCTTGCCGTCTATATGTATTTCAACCCTTCGTGGTCGCACGCGCACTCCGCCTTCACAGTATCCTTATTCCTTTGGTATTGGCATCGCACGCGCTTGTCGCGTTCTCTTCCGCAATGGCTGCTCCTCGCCGCGATCACAGGCCTAATGCTCAACGTCTACTATGCCAACGCCTTGGTTCTCACCGTCTTGCTGGTGGAAGCCCTGCCCCAGTACGTCGTCGCCTTTCGAAACCCTGCTCCTCCCCATGCTTCCGTTATTCCGAGCGCTTCTGAACTTTTCATCCGTCATCTTCTTTTCGCCGTTGTCGTCCTCCTTTGTCTGCTGCCCATTTTCATCACGCGCCACATCATCTACGGCAACGCGTTCGAATCCGGCTACATCCCCCTCCGCGATTGGCTCTGGCGTTCTCCAGTTCTTCTCTCCGTCTTCTTCTCTTCGAATCACGGCCTGCTTGCTTGGACGCCCATTCTTTTCCTCTCCATCATTGGCCTCTTTCTGTTCTGGCGCCGCGAGCCGCGCGTCGGCGGTCCATTGCTCGCCGCTTTTCTTGCTTTTTATCTCTTCATTGCATGCTATCCGGACTGGGCCGGCATCTCTTCCTACGGCAACCGCTTCTTCGTTTCGCTCACCGCCCTGTTCATTCTTGGTCTCAGCGTTTTCCTTGACCGCGCCGCCGGCTTCTTTCGCTCTCGTAGTGCCGCTTTCACCACCGCATCCGCCGTCCTCATCTTTTTCGTACTCTGGAACGTCGGCCTCATGTTCCAATGGGGTTCGCATCTCATCCCCGCGCGTGGCCCAGTCTCCTTCTCCGAAATCGCCCACAATCAATTCTTCGTCGTCCCACGCCAGCTGAGCGCCCAGCTCCAGGCCTACTTCTTCCACCGCAAAGCCCTCATGAAGCAGATCGAAGACCGTGACCTGCAGCAGCTCGAAAAAAACCCTCCTCCTCCGTGACTTTTTTCTTTCGAAGTTCACGGTTCAACTGTTCTCGTCTTTTCTTTGGTAATCTAGTGCGGGACCCATTTCTCTCGGAGTTTTACTCGATACGCATGGCTTCGTTCACCGCACCGCCGCAAACCTCGGAGCTTCCGCTACATACCGGCGCGGCTACTACGATTCGCATTGAGCCGCCGCGGGGGCTTCTTGAACTGCGATTAAGAGAAGTTTGGAATTACCGGGAGTTGCTTTATTTTTTTGTGTGGCGGGACGTGAAGATTCGTTACAAGCAAACGGCTATCGGCGTTCTGTGGGTGGTTCTGCAGCCGGTGCTGAATATGCTTGTTTTTACGCTGTTTTTTGGACGTCTGGCGAAGCTTCCTTCGGATGGGCTGCCTTATCCGGTTTTTTATTTCGCGGCGCTGGTTCCGTGGACGTATTTTGCCTATGCGCTACAGATGACTACCAACGTGGTGGTGGACAACCAGCACCTCATCACCAAGGTTTATTTTCCGAGGCTCATTTTGCCGATTTCGACAGCGCTTTCCGGGCTTGTGGATTTTGCCATTGGGTTCGTGGTGCTGGCGATTTTCACGGTGGCGTACGGGATACGGCCGACGTTGGCGGCGCTGTGGCTGCCGGTGCTGTTGCTACTTGCTGTGCTGACGGCGCTGGGGGTGGGATTGTGGATGTCAGCGCTGAATGCGCTGTACCGGGACGTGAGGTATGTGGTGCCGTTTGTGATTTCGTTCTGGATGTTTGCGTCGCCGGTGGCGTATGCGTCGTCGCTGGTGCCGGCGAAGTGGAGGTGGCTGTACGGACTGAACCCAATGGCGGGAGTGATTGACGGGTTCCGGTGGGCGATCACTGGGCGGGGGCACGCTCCGGGGTTGCTCGTCCTCGCCTCTTCCTTCGCTGTGGCCCTCGTGCTTCTCGGCGGACTCTTCTTTTTTCAGCACATGGAGGGCACGGTTGCCGACCGCGTTTAATTTAAATCCCATCCCACAGCTGCCAATCCGAACGGAGCAAGCCGACCGTTTTTCTTGGTCCTCGCTTCTGAGAAAGGTTGGCCAGCGCAACCTAGGAAGCTCTCTTTTCTCGGTCTGGGAAGCCGCCCACCCATGACCACCGTAATCCAAGCCCAAGGACTATCGAAGCTCTACCGCCGCGGCTTGCAGGTGGACTACGGGTTGCGTCACGCGCTTGAGGACTTCCTCCGTTCACCGCTCTCCGTCTTTCGCCGCAAGAAAGAAGAAACCTTCTGGGCGTTGAAGAACGTCTCGCTTGACGTGAAGGAAGGCGAAGTCCTCGGCCTCATCGGCCGTAATGGCGCCGGCAAGACCACTCTGCTGAAGATCCTTTCGCGCATTACAAAACCAACCACTGGATGGGCGGAAATCCATGGACGCGTTGGTAGCCTCCTCGAAGTTGGCACCGGCTTTCACCCCGAGCTGACCGGCCGCGAGAACACCTTCCTCAGTGGCGCAATCCTCGGCATGGGAAAGAGCGAGATCACTCGAAAATTCGATGAAATCGTGGCGTTTGCGGAAATAGAAAAGTTTATTGACACGCCGGTAAAGCATTATTCGAGCGGAATGTACGTGAGGCTGGCCTTCGCGGTGGCGGCGCATCTCGAGCCGGAGATCCTATTGGTGGATGAAGTGCTGGCGGTGGGTGACGCGTCTTTTCAGAAAAAATGTCTCGGCAAGATGGGACAAGTCTCGCGTGAAGGTAGGACTATCCTGTTTGTGAGTCACAACGTGGCCGCGGTGAAAACCTTGTGCAGCAAGGCGGTTTTGATGAAAGATGGTGCCATCATCGCCTCTGGCATCGTCGCTGATGTCGTTGACGATTATTTGTTGGGCACTGAGACCGGTGCAGACGCTAAAGAATGGCGAGATCCAGCTACGGCTCCAGGGAATGAAAACGTCCGTATCTGTTACGTCCAAGTACTCCCCCCGGAAGATAAAACGACGATCACAATTGATACGGGCGTTTTGATCGAGATCGGTTTTGATAATTTGCGGGAGGGTATCAATCTTGACTGCACAGTTTACCTGACAAGTAGCGACGGTGTTCTTCTTTTTGAATCCGGTCACATTATTAGTTCCGACGGTGATTCCCGCCATGGATCCTATCATTTAACAGGCAGAATACCGGCGCATTTGCTCAACGCGGGGCGCTATTCTTTAACCGTGGTTTTCGGCAAGGATCAACGATATGTCTTGTTTCGGATGGATGAGGTTGTCTCCTTTGAAGTGGGGAACACTGCGACTGGGCGGGGGTCAAACTTGGGAATTGCACCGGGTATTATCCGACCTATGCTATCGTGGCGACACTCCTTCAACGAAAAAGATTGTTAAAACTAATATAAAAAGTTTAAACAGCGGTTAGTCATGAACAAAATTGATGCCCGTGCTTTTATTCACCCCTATGCACTAGTCGATGAAGGCGCGAAAATCGGATCCAGGACGCGTGTTTGGGCCTTTGCTCACATCCTTAAAGGAGCAGTTGTGGGCGAAGACTGCAATATTTGCGATCACACGTTTATCGAGGGGAAGGTCCGTTTGGGCAACCGCGTTACTCTCAAGTGCGGTGTGTTTCTCTGGGATGGTGTAGTGGCGGAGGACGACGTTTTCATCGGTCCTGCCGCTGTATTTGTAAATGACCTCCGGCCGCGCAGCAGGAACATCCAATGGAAATGCAGCCCGACATTACTCAGAGAAGGATGCAGTATTGGAGCGAATGCAACTGTTCTAGCCGGACTCAGGATCGGACGATTTGCGATGGTGAGTGCCGGAGCTGTGGTGACGCGGGACGTTCCCGATTTCGCCCTGGTTGTGGGTAACCCAGCCCGCTTTCGGCGGTGGCTTTGCCAATGCGGCCGGAATCTTACTTGTCGAAAGAGCTCTGCCGTCTGTAATTGCGGGCGGCGGTATCGTTTGGCCAACAAAGGTGAAGTGAAGGAAGTTGACCCGTGAGTTTAACCAAATGCAGGATTATTGACCTTCCAAAAATCAGTGATCCACGAGGCAATCTTACCTTCATTGAAGGCGGGCGACATGTGCCTTTTGAGATCAAACGCGTCTACTATCTTTACGATGTTCCCGGCGGAGCCGAACGCGGCGGGCACGCACACAAGAATTTGCACCAGCTTATTATTGCCCTTTCGGGAAGTTTTGATGTGATTTTGGATGACGGCAAACAAAAACAACGCTTTCATTTGAACCGTTCCTATTCTGGAATATACGTTTGTCCCATGATTTGGCGCGAATTAGATAATTTCTCATCGGCCTCTGTTTGTATGGTCCTTGCGTCAAATCTCTACGACGAAACCGACTACTACCGGGATTATCAGGAATTTGTTCAAGCCCGAAATCTATGAGAGTACCTTTTCTGGAACTCAAGCTTGGTTACGACGAACTTCGCAGCGAGTTTGATGCCGCGTATCATCGAGTGATGGATTCGGGATGGTACTTGTTGGGGAAGGAACTCGAGCAGTTCGAGACTGAGTTTGCTACTTACTGCCAAACGAATTTTTGCGTAGGGCTTGGGAACGGCCTTGAGGCCCTGCATTTGATCCTAAAGGCGTACGCTATCGGCGGCGGGGACGAAGTGATTGTTCCGAGCAACACCTTTATTGCGACCTGGCTTGCGGTCTCCTACGCAGGCGCCACACCGGTGCCGGTTGAGCCTGATCCAGAAACATTCAATATCGCACCCGACCGCATCGAAGCAGCTATCACTTCAAAGACCAAGGCTGTCATGCCAGTACATCTGTATGGGCAACCGGCGGACATGGATCCCATAAATAGCATCGCTCAGAAGCATGGGTTGAAGGTCATTGAAGACAATGCTCAGGCGCAGGGGGCCAGATATAAAGGTCGGAGGACTGGTTCTTTGGGCCACGCGGCTGCCACCAGCTTTTATCCCGGGAAAAATCTAGGAGCGTTTGGGGATGCGGGTGCAGTGACGACCAACGACGCGGAACTGGCGGACCGCGTTCGCACGCTGCGGAACTACGGCTCAAAAACAAAATATCACAATGATTGCCAAGGCTTCAATTCGCGGATGGACGAACTGCAGGCCGCTTTTCTAAGGGTTAAGTTAGAAAGACTGGATGAATGGAATTCGCGCCGGCAGGCGGTTGCCGCAAATTATTTAAGCGAGTTAGGCGGGACGGCTGCATTGAAATTACCCTTCGTTCCGGAATGGGCGGAGCCGGTGTGGCATCTTTTTGCATTGCGCCATCTACGTCGTGATGAGCTCCAAGATTCTCTAGCCAAGGTTGGAATTGGCACACTGATTCATTACCCGATACCCCCCCATTTGTCCGGCGCCTATGCAAAAGGTTGGAAGCCTGGCGACTTTCCCGTTGCCGAAGAGATTGCCAAAACGGAGTTGAGCCTTCCTATTGGTCCGCACCTTGAATCCACAGGGCAGGGGATGGTGATTCAGGCGGTGCGCCGGAATTGTAAGCGGTCATGAGGGCACAGGAGCACAAGAACGGCGAAAGGCAGACCGAGTTCCTGGCGAGGCTGCGTTTGTGGTTCAAGTACAGAATTCTTGTACCGTTAAAGGGCCCACCTCGCGACGGTGTTGATAGTCACTTTAGGCCGAGAGTGGGAAGGGATGCGGTGGTTTTTGGGATTGAGCACCAGATATCCTCCATTGCGGCCTCGCTGAAGCTCGGCGACATTGAGACGTTCACGAGGCGGCTATCGGAACTGACTTCGCAATTGTTGTCCGGGCCCTTATGGGGACGGGCGCTCTTTATTCCAGAGCTGGATGAATTGGCTCGGGAAGCCAGCCTTATCGTCGCGCCATCGCACAACCGGACCACGGATTCCAAACTTCTAGTCCATGTCGCCAGCGTCGTTCATCCAATCGGTGGACATACGCGGGTCATCGAGGACATTGCCGTCGCTTTGCCCGAGTACCGACATGTGCTCATCATAACGGATATGGCTCCGATGGAATTGGCCCCTCTGATGCCACGTTTTGAGGAGCTGCACCTGCAAGTTCATCTCTTGAAAGCTTCCAACTGGGCGGAAAAAACAAGGGAATTGTCAACCTTAGTCGCCGAGCTTGGCCCGCAGGTGGTTCTGCTCCTCGCGCATTACGCTGACAGCATTGCTTTTGTGGGCGTTGCGGGCCACACGGCGCCGCGGGTAGTCTTTCTGCACCATTGCGACCACATGCCTGCATTGGGTGCCTCCCGCACAGACTACACGCATATCGATTTGACGCCTGCGTGCCATCGTTTTTGTGCGGCTCGGCCCGAACTGCAGGCATCCCTTCTCAACCTCACCGTCAAGGATAGTGGGACGGTCCGATTAGTTGAACGCCATCCGATTGTGGGAGTCACTTGCGGAAGAGAAGCTAAATACCAAGGAACAAGCAAGTTTAGTTACGGCCAACTGCTCGCCGCGCTTTTTTCGGCTGGGCTGGGAAGAATGCTTCATATCGGCGACATGCCCAGGTGGCAGAGAGATGAAATTTGTGCTGACATCACCACCAATGGCCAGGATGCCAGCCGCGTGACTTTTCTGCCCAATACACCATCGCTGTCTACGAAATTGATCGAGATATCGCCTGACTTTTACCTCGTTTCCCATCCGGTCGTCGGAGGTAAAGCTACTGTTGAGGCGATGAGCGTCGGACTGCCGATCCTATTTGCACGGCCCGACGGCGCGTCTCCCCTTTTGAATGTCGATATGACCTTTGGGACGGCAGTTCAGTTCTCCGATCTAGTACAAATTCCCGCGGCGGTTCGTCGTCTAGAAACGGAGAAGGCTACCCTTGCAATGAACAGCCGCGCAATTTATGAGAAATATTATTCGCCTGCGGCTTTCCGTGAGGGCTTGCTGTTGGCGATTAATCTTGACCATTGACCTTGTACGGTTGAGGGACGTTTTTAAGTCTGAGATTGTTCCCGAAGCAGATACTCACGATTGTGGGCGGCATGGCAGTTACAGGATAATGTATTCCTTGGGTGTCAATAGTGAGTTCATGGCGAAGATGAGTGCCAAAGAGCATGCAATACAGCAAGCCACCGTTCGCGCCATGGCATTCCATCTTCCCCAGTTTCACCCCATTCCCGAAAACGATAAATGGCGGGGGAAAGGCTTCACGGAGCGGGCCAACGTCGCCAAGGCCACGCCGCGGGTTCCCAGCCATTACCAGCCGAACTTACCGGCTGACCTGAGCTTTTGTGATTTGCAGCTGCCAATGACGGATCTACCTGAAGTAGATATGCAAGCCCGTGAGGGGTCGTGCGAGCCATTGTTTTCCACGTTCCTCAATGCCACCCCATTCTCCACGAAAAGCGGGAAAGGGGCTCACCCTAATGAACCAACGCCGAGAAGGTACGCAATCGTTTCCCGGCCAAACCAAAAGATGGTTGGAGATGACTGATGCTCGGTCGCGCCCGAAGGCTCCTTCGATACGCAATCGCCGGACCAGTCTTGGGGCGATGCCCGATCTGTGAGACTCGCACGGTATTTATAAAAACTGGTCCATGGCTGCGAGATCAACTTCTGTGCCTTCGCTGCAGGTCGATTCCTCGCTGGCGCGCACTGATCCACGTACTGGAGATGAGATTTCCTACTTGGCGCGACCAACGTATCCACGAGTCATCGCCTGGAGGGCCTTACTCAACAAAGCTTGCCCGCGAGTGCCCACATTACACGCCCACGCACTTTTTTTCAGATGTGCCGCCAGGAGGCTTCAAGGACGGAATGCGGTGCGAAAACCTGGAAGAACAGACATTTGCAGATTCCTCCTTCGATCTCGTCATCACGTCGGATGTGTTCGAGCATGTCCTTGACCCTGCGCGCGGTTTCTCCGAGATTGCCCGTACTCTTGAGGCCGGTGGTGCTCACATATTCACCGTCCCGTGGTACTGGTGGAAGGAAACGCTTGTGCGGGCAACTCGCGGCGAGGACCGGAAGATACGGTATTTAGAGCCCGCCGACTACCATGGCAATCCAATCGACGAAAAGGGGTCGCTGGTCGTCACCGAGTGGGGGCGGGGACTCTGCGACTTCATCTACCGCACGTCTGGTACCACTACATCTGCCATTTTGATACGGGATATGAGCTTAGGCCTGGCTGGTGAATTTTGCGAAGTTTTTGTCAGCACCAAACCCAAGAGCCCGATACACGCTGATGATAGGCAAGAGATGGAATCCGACCTTCACGTGCGAGCGGAGACGCCATGACGAAAAGCGTGCGCGCCATTGCGTTCCATCTTCCCCAATTCCACCCCATTCCCGAGAACGATGAATGGTGGGGGAAAGGCTTCACGGAATGGATCAGTGTCGCGCGAGCTACGCCGCGCCTCGCGGGTCACTATCAACCCCATTTGCCGGCCGACCTGGGTTTTTATGACCTGCGCCTGCCTGAAGCGCGTGCGGCGCAAGCGGAACTCGCCGCTGGGTACGGAATCTATGGCTTCTGCTACTACCACTACTGGTTCCATGGGCGCCAAGTCCTCGAACGTCCCGTGAATGAGATTTGGAGAAGCGGCGAGCCTGATTTTCCGTTCTGCCTCTGCTGGGCCAACGAACCCTGGTCACGCCGATGGGATGGATCGAATGCCGAGGTGTTGCTCCAACAGCGGTACAGTCCATCCGACGATCTGGCGCACATTCGCGCTCTTATCCCTTTCTTTCTCGACCCCCGCTACATTCGCGTCATGGACCGCCCGTTTCTCGCTGTCTATCGGGCATCCGAATTACCTGACCCGCTGAGGACCGCTGACCTCTGGAGGCGCGAGGTGGAGCGCGCCGGGCTTAAAGGCATCTTCCTCGTTCGCGTCGAAAGCCACAATGAATCTGGGGATCCCCGCGATATTGGTTTTGACTCCTCCCTGGAATTTGAACCCCGCTGGTCGGCGCTCGGGCGCCACCAGATTTTTCGTCGGAAGTGGTGGCATCGCCACAAACTCGGAACAGGTGAATCCGTATTCCGCGACAACGTTGTATACGAGTACAAAGATCTCGTCAGGCGCGCTCTGGCAGAACCACTTCCCGCATATCCCCGAATACCCTGCGTTTGCCCTGGCTGGGACAATAGTCCGAGACGAAAAACCGGAGCAGTTATTTTTATGAACTCAACCCCGGAACGTTACGAGCGGTGGCTGCGGGAAATCGTGGAGCGGCAAGCCTCTCGCATCGCGGTCGATGAAAACTCTGGTATTTCGCCCGATTCGTTGGTTTTCGTCAATGCGTGGAATGAATGGGCCGAGGGGAATCACTTGGAGCCCTGTCAAAAATGGGGCCGTGCATATCTTGAGTCGACGCGGAGAGCGCTGGGGGCTACAGCGAACCAGGACGCGGTATCCGCTGAAACACGAAGTTACTCGCCGTAGGGAACCCTTGAGCCAAGCAGCACCAATTCGAGTCACGGCCTTGATCGACACCTACAACTGCGGCCACTTCATCGAGGAAGCTATCGACAGTGTCCTGGCACAGGATTTTCCCCCTGAGCAAATGGAGATTCTCGTGGTGGACGACGGCTCGACGGACGACACGGCCGACCGCGTCCGCAAGTATGACGATCGGATTCAGTATTTTTCAAAAACTAACGGCGGCCAGGCTTCCGCACTTAACTTCGGCATCGCGCGAGCACGCGGAGAAATCGTTGCGTTCCTCGACGGTGACGATTATTGGATGCCCGGCAAACTGCGGCGCGTTGCGGCCGAATTCGAAAAGCACCCGGAAGCCGGCATGGTCTACCACAATTTCCTCTGCAAGCAGGGCACCTTGCACGACCTACTACCCGCTACCGGACTTGCGGGCCTCTCTGGATTCCTCTCGGAAAATCGCGAGAGCCTTCTGGGCTACGATCTGTATCCGACCGCCACGCTGGCGTTTCGGCGAAGCGTCTTGCAGCGTCTGTCGCCGATACCGGAGCGCCTAATTGTCCAAGCTGACGCTCACCTCTCCGCTTGCGTCATCTTCGTTGCACCGATTGTGTATATCGACCAGCCCATGACGGTTTATCGCGTTCACGCCGAGAACATGTGGAATTGCGCATTAAACACGCCGCCAGGGTGCGACATCTTCGAGGGAGATCCGGCTGGCAAGGCCAGGTTGGAGAGGCGCGTGAGCACAACTCGGGCGATAAGGGACGGCGTTCAGGAATGGCTCGGGAAAAACGGTTTTGACGTGAATTGCCCAGATCTTCGGGCGTTCTTAATGCAATGGACATTTTCGAGCAGAGCTGGCGAGTTCGCCTTATCGCCGCCGGGACGATTGCGATTTTTCCGCCACCTACTCGAGCAGCCCCTATACTCTAGGCGAATGACCTGGCGCCACAAGGTCGTGTACTACACGAACGCGTTCGGCTCGCTCTTGGTGGGTTATCGAAACTTCCATCGCCTCGATGAGTGGCGGTTGTCAATCAAACGATCCGTCAATTCCGCGCTCGACCGCTCTTGAGCTTCGGTCGCCTCATCTCCGACGTACGGAAATTCCAGAATCACTATCCAATTGGACTATCTCTCGAGGCTTGGGAGCTATTGTTAAAGAGGTGCTTGCTTCGTAGCGCAGCCAAATACCGCAATGGCAGGACGACTTCTGAGCCGATCGACTTCCAATCGAGCGATCAGAAAACTTGAAATACGGCGGCGCGGCCTTCGGAGGTAAAACCCCAGCGGAGGGAAGAGGCGTTGCGAAGGCGAAGCGAAGGGTCGAAGTGGGGAGTGCAAGGCAAGGGAGCGTCCCAGCACTGGTAGCCTTGGGCGGGGACGTAGACAGCGAGGCCTGAGAGCGTGCGTTGAAGGATGAGGATGGGCTTAGGTAGAGGCGGCGGTTGTTGGACGCCGCGCAGAGCTAAGAGAGGTTCCTTCCAGCCGAAGGAGATCAGGCACCAGATTAAGGACAAGGCAAGCGCGGCTAGCACGAGGTTGCTCTGCGGGCGGCGGAGCTGGAAATCCAGGGACATGATGCCCCAAGCACCTAGGGTCGCTGCGGTAGTCCAGATGGCGAACTGAGCGAATCGGAGGTCAGGGGAAGCTGCGAACCAAAAAATGATACCGAGGATCGAGGGAAACAGGAGGGAAAGCCAAGGAGACGCGGAACGAGGTTTTCCTCGAAAGCGAGCAGTCAGTGCCGCGGCCAGACCAGCAAGGGATATTGCCAGCGGCACTTGGAATGCGGGCCGGTTTCGAACGGCGTGATTTAGCCAGTCACCCAGCCAGTGAAAACCTCGCGTGTCTCGAAAAGGGACATCGGGCATACGTCCCCAGGATTGAATGCCGAGGGCGTACCACCTAGCGGCGGAGAATGGGATCTTCCAGGCCAAAGGAAACGCCAAGACGGTGGCTGGGAAGAAGGGATACCCGCTCAGGATGATCCCGCGGGCGCACCAGGGAAGCAGAATCAGGGTTGATAGTGCCAGAGCGGCAACTAAGTACTTGGTGCGTTGACGTGTGGAACGGCCTAGCAACCAAATCCCGCGAAAGGCTAGGCACCAAGCGAGAAGGGCAAAAACAGCGGTGGAAACTTTGAATGCTACGGCCAAGGAAAACAGAGTTGTGGCCAGAACGAGTCGGGAAGCATGAGTAGTGCGCTGCTCTCGTCCATCGCGCTGACAGATGTACTCAAAGAGAATGCCTGTTGCGATGAGGCAGACAACAGTGGCGGGCTCATCGGTTTGCGTGCCGACGATGCGGGAGCGCGTGGTCCAGAAGAAAGTAGGGACTGCGAGGATGGTGTAAAACCAGTCGGCTGGGGAGGCTGCTGCCCCACGGACCACGCGAGCACTGGCCGGTAATAGCGTGGCCCACATGGCCGAGAGCATGAAGCCGGTGAACAGATGAAACCCTAAATCCTTCCAGGGTCCATGTCCCAGCGCGGCGATGCAAAGCAAGACGGAACTGTTGAAGCCGAGTCTTCCATGAAGATTCGCCAGACCGGGAACTGCCGGGTACGTTTGGATCCAGCGGACTGCCGGAGCACCGTATAGGCCGGTGTCGTAGTACTCGCAGGTCCCGCAGGAGCGAAGAGCGAGGAGGAGGACAAGCGCAATGCCGAGGAGGAACATCCAGCGAGAACTTTTCCAGGCGGCGCTAAGGCCGTTCAGCAGTAAGGAACGGTTGAGAACGAGCCCAAGAAGGCCAACGCAAGAGAGGAACAAGGTAATCGAAGAGGTGACAGGGAAAACGAGGTTCCAAATTTCAAGAGTCGCCACAGAAATCGCGAGTCCCATCCAAAAGGCGTCCGTGGGGAATAAGTCTACGGTGAAACGTGAGAGAAGAAGCGAGCCGATTCCAGTTAGAGTCATGGCGAGGACTACCCAACTAACAAAAACTTCTAACATCGAGAGCATGAGCATCGAGGACCCGCCCTTTATTGGTAGTGCAGATTTCGTCGAGCGTGACCCCTCCGGCGGGAACCATCCAGATGAGACGCGCAGGCTCTTTTTAGCACGGCTTCCATGTTGTTGCCGGACTTTTCACGGCCAGGGCGCGATCACGCGCGTTATCGGGTTCGGTTGCACACGAAAAATCAGTCATCGTCGCTTCTGGCTCTTACTAGGGTAACGATATACTTGACACACATAACAGTTTATGGGATACCTTACCCATGAGCACAACACTCCAGCTTCCCAAGACGTTGCAGGAAGCAGTCTCTTATTTCTATGACCCTCAGCGCACGTTCGACTATGCGGTAAAGCTGCGCTGGCCGGATGGCAAGGTCACTTGCCCACGCTGCAATTCGACTGAGCACTCGTTTATCTCGACGCGGCGCATTTGGTTCTGCAAGGACTGTAAGAAGCAGTTCACCATCAAGGTGGGCACTATCTTTGAGGACTCCGCGCTTGGCATGGACAAGTGGATGATAGCCGTTTGGCTCATCGTGAACGCCAAGAACGGAATCAGTTCCTATGAAATCGCACGCGCTCTGGGAATCACTCAGAAGTCGGCTTGGTTCATGATGCACCGTGTCCGTCTTGCCCTCCATGAAAAGCAGACTGTCCAACTTGGCGGGGACGGCAAAGAGGTAGAAGTGGACGAGACTTTCATCGGCGGGGCATCCCGCTTCATGCATTCCGATAAGCGGCGCGAAAAGATTCTCGCTCGCGGGGCGAAGGGCAAAGCTGCTGTACTGGGTATCTTGGAGCGCGGCGGTCAGGTTCGCGCCCATATCAAGCAGGCAGCGCGATCTACTCTGACAACTTCGCCTCGTATGACAGGCTCAATCGGTTCGGTTACGCGCATAGTGTTGTGGACCATGCGGAGCGATACCTTGATGGACAGGTTCACACCAACGGGCTTGAGAACTTCTGGAGTCTGCTCAAGCGCGGATTGAAGGGAACGGACGTAAACGTCGAGCCGTTCCATCTCTTCCGCTATTTGGATGAGCAAGTGTTTCGGTAACAATCGCGCCAAGAAAGACCATTTCATTGGCGATGGGGACCGCTTTCAAATGGCTATGCGTTATATCGCTAACTGCCGTCTCACATACGCGGAACTGACTGACAAAGGAACCGATTCAATACACCACGAAGAGGCAGGGACGCGGCCATCGTAAAGCGGCCTAATCCTTGCCTTTCTTGGGTATTTTAGGAGCGCGAAACAATGCTTTCATTGCCTTCTCAAAACCCCGACGAGCCTCCGGGCCTTCTGAAAATTCTGGCTTCGGTTTTTTCCGGGGTTTTGTTTGGGTTGTTTTTGTCAAAGTTCGATACTCCAACTGAGAATGACCGCGAATCCGTACATCCAAAGAATAACCCCAGATCAGAAACAACGCTCGGCTCTTCGCAAATTCCGGTTACTACGCAAGTTCCACCAACCCCAAGCCAGCATTACCAACCCGACAGACGCAAAGACAATACTCCACCATGGAAAAAGAAAGCCGAAATCGCGGCTGTGTCTATCGCTGGAGGACTCTTGCTTATCAATATTTTTGTAATTATTGGAAGTTGGAGGGCTGCCAACGCAGCAAAAGAAGCCGCTGATTGGACAAAGCGACAAACGCAATTCCTTTTCGAGGAACAACGCCCCCGAGTGTGGGTAAAAATGCTCGATAACATTCAGGTCGAAGTTGGTAAGCCCATTACTGCTAACGTTGAGGTGTTCAATTACAGCCAACTTCCTGCTCAGGTTCGCGCGTATGGATACGCCGAAATTGGCCCTATGGTTATAGAAAAAGTGAGAGACCATCCCCTTGATAATTTGCCAGAAGACAAAAGCATCCGAATAATCTTGCTCGCTCCCGGCAAAGACTTTTCTGTTGAGATACGTGGGAAGGTTTTGAGTGAGGAAGACCTTCGCTTGATAATAAACGGGACGATAGAAGTGGTCGTTTATGGGCACATCAACTATACCGACCCGCGTAATCCCTGGCTGATCGATCCGCACAATCCAAGAGTAATCATTACACATCTCATGTCTAGCTTTTGCTTTCATCGACTGAAAGACGGCACTGTATCCGTATGCCCCAATTACGAGCCACACGACAATACTGGCTATACAAATTGGGACCCATAGCCCCGCTGCCCTGTCATGCATGTCACCCTACCCCGACGTGTGTGTGCGTCAAGTATGTTGTTGCCCTTACTAAAGATGGATATCGCTTATAGCCCGAAGGGTTACGGTAGCTCCGTACCGTCTGTCCCAGACTGTACGGGAAGCGTTGACGAGGCGCGCGCGATAGTGGGGAAGATAGTTTCCGAATCGAATTAAGACGGCCGGAAAAAACAAACGCTTGACAGAGCTAAAGCTATCTGCGACAGTTGGCGGTGAATGAAAGGATTCTCAACACGCCAGGCCGCCAAGAGGCTCGGATTGCATCACGCTACGTTGGCTAGGTATCTTGAGGTAAAGAAAGTGCCTGCGCCGACAACCGTTGTCCACCTCGGTCACACGCGCGTCTACGCGTGGAGCGAGACTGACATCGAGAAGGTTCGCAAGATTCTGCCGAAGTTAGTGAACGGCAGGAAGACGCGGTACAAGAAGAAGGCGAGCAAGGCAGCCAAGAAGAAGTGAGTGAACGGGACGCGCCAGTGCTAGTAACACTAACGCGCCCCTGACCAAAGTCGCCTGGATTAGAGGCAACGATGGCTGGAATAGAAAGTAGCGGGTTTGCCCCCTGGGTGCAAACCGCGCATCTCCGTTTCGTTTCCATCGCACGCTCCATCCCTCTGCGCGTCGCGCATCCTCCACCGTAGCTCCTGTGAACTAAATCCGGTTGTCGACGCACGTCGGTTCTCGACTGCATCGAGGAAGTGTGCCTCGACGCGCCTAATTAACCTCCGAACTTGCGGCCACTTCGCCGCTGAAAGGATGTTTGGTCATGGAGAAAGCACATCTATATGAAGCGCTGTATCTGGTGAATCATGGTATTGACGAAGCCGTTCGGGGAGTTCAGCGCCTGAAGAAATCTCCCAAACTCTTCATGGAGGCCTACCACAAATCCATGGCTGGCCTCGAACGCCGTCGTTCCAGGATCAACCTGCAATTCATGCTCGAAATGCGCAAGCTGGAAGAAGACGATGAGTCCCGCTTCGAGGAAGAATTCAACGTCTGGCTCTCCGACGAACCCCTAACCAACCACGAAATCTGCCAATTGATGCGCGACGTCGAACGCGAGCGCAAACTGGAAGGGAAACCGCCGTTGGTGCAATTTCTTCCCCGGAGCAAGCGCCCGAAGAAAACGCCTAAAAAAACCGAAGGAGTCCACTCCAGCCGCAAACTAAATGGTCCGATGCCGTCCGCTCCGCGTGTCGAGAGCACAGTGCGGGAGGACGGGCATGCCTAGGAGAAAAAACCCGAACCCGTGATGGTGGACGGTATTCCCATAGAGCCGATCAGCCAGGCAGAACGCAGGCGGCTGGGCAGACGAATCAAGAAGAAGTACGAAAAGCTGCGGCGACGGTACCCGGAGGTTCCGGAAGCTACAGAGTCATTCGGATTGGGAAGGAGCAGCCCGCGCCAGAATCGACGAGCCGATCACGACCAGCACGATAGCGACCAAGAGGCCCACCCATCGTGACAGGTTGGCGACTGGAAGTACCCACCACCAAACAGCAACGATTCGAAGTGCGCGCGATTTTGCGATGGTGGCGCTCGGAGCGCCACGGTTGTTGAAGAGTTGTTTGACATCTTGCCGGGAAGCGTCCTTCACGGTGCGGATAGCCGCTGGCCAACCTTGGAGAAGCGGAGCATAGTTCATCGACCAAGCCAAATCGCGATCGAATGAAACTCCTTGTTCGTTGAGCTCCGCGAAGCACCTTTCGTAGAAGAAGAGAAGAGTCGGCGAATTGACCAAAAATCCGAGGAGTGAAAAGAAGACGAGCCATCTCCTTCGGTTGCCGGTGAGCGAGCCCATCAAAGCGCAAAGGCCTGGCAACCCTGGGAGTAGGAAACGAGGTCCCCAGGACCAACCCCCTTGCCAGCTTGCCCAAGCCGAGTGCAACAAAAGAAAGGCAATAAAGATTGCCACCGTAGTGAGCGCCTCGAGAAAGTAAGACCGGGCAACGAGCCGAAAAGCGAGGGCGGCGAGAACCAGGACAGGACAATACCAGAACAGGCCGAAGCCAGGGCTGAACAGAAGCCCCGCAATTCCCCGAGGAATGTGCGACAGGCTGAATGTCCAAGACTGGCCGAAGGTCAGGGGATTGCCGAAGCGCCATTCGTTGTAACCTGCGTAGAGTGCGAAGCCAAGAAGAGAGCCGCAGAACGGAAGAAGCCAAGCCCGAGGATTTTCGCTTTTAGCAAGCAAGTAGACCGAAAGAATCGGACCGATGACGATGCCGGTCGGCTTTGCCAGGACGGCAAGTGCCGCGAGACATGCGGCGGAACTGATTTCCGTGCGTGATCTCCCAAAGGCCAAAGACATGGCCCCGACGGTCAGCAGGGCGAGAAGAGGTTCTGCAAAAAAAGTGCGGGCGTACACAAGGGCAATAGTGCCAAAGGCGAAACTCAAACCAGCCAGCCAAGCTCCTCGAAGAGAACAACCCAAGCGAACCGAGAGAGCGGCGACCAGACTAGAAGTCGCGGCGGTGAATACTCCCGACAGCACCAACGAAAATATAGCAGCCACGTAGTGCAGAGGAAGATGAGCGAACCGGCTCAGGATTGAAGCAGCGTAGACAAGCGGCACCGCAAGAAGAGAAAGAAGGGGATACCAACTCGAGAAGGTTAGGCCATTTCGCCCTACTACACCAAGGTCAACTGGTACGCCAAGGTTGTGCTGGGTGATGAGCGACTCGCTGACGGCCAGCATTGAGTTTCCGTCAACCGAATAGATTCCAGGTGGCAGGAAGGCGAGGTAAATCAGCCAGACGCCGGTAGCCAGGCCGATAAATAGACGATGCCGCTTCCATAGAGATTGTAATCGGGGAAAGCTCCCCGTTAGAGTAGGGACGATGTTAGATTGTGCCATTCAGGTTGGCCTTCGTCCCGAGTGTGACTTAAGCATGCAGATTTAATAGGGGATGCGGTCATAGCCATCTCGGGACTTTCGCAGACGGCATTGTATCCCCGGGCCGTACGAAATCATTAGAGTTTCAATCAGGCAAGGTGAAGTTTCATGAGCAGGGAACCTAGGGTTTCTGTGATCATTGTCAATTGGAATGGTGCAGAGCATCTCCGACTCTGCTTGCCGACGCTTTTGTCGCAATCGTTCAAGTCACTCGAAATCATCGTTGTGGATAATTGCTCTTCGGACGGTTCCGAAGAAGTAGCTCGGACCTTTCAAGCCAAGTGGTTAGCTCTCGAGAACAATCTTGGCCTCGCCCCGGCACTGAATCGAGGGGCGGCGATTGCCGCGGGTGATCTGCTACTTTTTGTGAACAATGACATGCGATTCGACCCGGGATTTGTGGCTGCGTTGGTGGAGCCGCTAGACAAGGAAGACGAAGTTTTTGCGTCCGACGGGATGCAATTCAACTGGGATGGTACTCACCGGGGTCATTTGGCGGCACGGCTGACAAATGTACGGCCGAGCCCGCATTCTTTTACGGAATTGGTGCCTGGGCTATACTTCTATCAGCAGGACGTGACTGAGCAGACCGACGTATTCATGGCCTCGGCGGCCTGCATGATGGTGCGCAGGACGCTGTTTGAGGAGTTAGGCGGATTTGACGACCGGTTGCCACTCGGATACGAAGACGTCGAGATTGGCTGGCGAGCGTGGATACATGGCTGGAGGACGGTATACGTCCCGAATGCGATTTGCTGGCACCGCGTGGGAAGTTCGGGAAGATCCGGGGAGGGGGCGCGCCTCAATTTTTGCGGAATACTAAGGGGCCGTCTTCTGGTTGCGACCAAGTTGCTTCCCCTACGCTATGCAGTCCACACCTGGATGGTCTCAACGGTTGCGTTGGCAAGAGATGTGATCCGGTTGCGGTGGCAAATTGCGAAGGATCGCATAGCGACACTGATTCACATGGTGGGTATCGTTCCACAATTGCTTCGAGAAAAGAAAACGTTGTTTGGGAATGCTGACAGCTCTCCTCAGGAGAAGCTTGAATTCTTGCTTCGACTAACACCCAAAAATGCCCCAGTTGACGAAAGAAACTAAAAAGCGAAGAAATGCCGCGCCCCGCCCGGGCACACAAAACGAGCCGGTTTTTTATGGAACCACATTCGCTCCGGTGATGGTTTAGCAGACTATGGCGAAACTTCTTCTGAAAGGCTTCCGATATATCAAGTGCTACAGCGAGCTGGCCTTCGGCAGCCGGCCGGAAACTCTCGAAGAGGCCATTGATTACTGTGTTGACCGCCCAATTCTGATGGCGCAGGTACGGTCTGAGATCGTGGAGCTGGGTAAACTTCTGCAGGCCGCTGCGCCCAAGCGTAGTTTCGAGATTGGAACAAACTATGGAGGTACTCTCCTCCTCCTCTGCGCCGTTTCTCCTCCTGATGCTAAGATAATCAGCGTAGACTTACCATCGGGACGATTTGGCGGGGGCTATCCCCGGCGCAAAACTCCGCTCTTTCGCAGGTTTCCGAAGGCCGGCCAACAACTCCACCTCATCAGGGCAGATTCACATTCCCAGAATACAAAGGAACACGTCCTGCGCATTCTTGAAGGTGAGCAGCTCGATTATCTATTTCTGGACGGAGACCACACCTACCCTGGGGTGCAGCGCGATTTCGAAATGTACGCGCCGCTGGTGCGGAGCGGCGGAATCGTGGCATTTCACGACATAGTCACGTACAAGAAAGAAACGGAATGTCAGGTGAGCAGATTCTGGAGCGAAATCAAGCATCACTACCGACACCGTGAAATTATCGAAGACTTGAACCAAGGATTGCCGCCCATTGCGATTACCGGCGCGTCCATGGAAACGGCCGGCCTGGGCGTTCTCTTCATGCCGTGAGAGCAGCTGGGGGATTCCCTTTGAACATCCGCACAACAAGGGGCGCTAGCCCTCGGATAAAGTCTGGAATTCCGCAGCCGGGAGTTTGACGGGACTCAAAATGTCTAGGCCGATCGTCACAGCTCTAATCGACACTTACAATCACGAGTCATTCATCGAGGAAGCCATCAAGAGCGTGCTTGAGCAGAAGTTTCAGGCATCGGAACTGGAGATTCTTGTGGTGGACGACGGTTCGACTGACCGCACCCCCGAACTTGTCCGGAAATTTCAGCCCCGAGTGCGCCTTCTACGCAAACCCAATGGTGGACAAGCTTCCGCATTCAACACTGGAATTCCTGAAGCGCGAGGGGAGATCATTGCATTCCTGGATGGGGACGACTGGTGGGCGCCAGGCAAATTAGTTGCCGTCACCACCGCATTCGCCGCGAATGCGGCTGTCGGGTTGGTGGGGCATGGAGTTACGCAGGTATATCCGGATGGAAGACAACAGACTGAGTCCCCCCGCGACATGACGCGCTTTCGGATTACCTCCTTGGAAGGAGCTAAGGCGTTCCGTACACGGAGAGGCTTCCTGGGTACTAGCCGCATGGCCTATAGGAGAGAGATTCTCCGCCAGATCGGACCTGTTCCGGAAGGGTTGACGTTTGAAGCGGACGAATATTTGTTTACGCTCGCCGGGCTGTTTGCCGACGTGATGATCTTGCGCGAATCACTCACTTTCTATCGTCTTCATGATAAGAATTTATTTCAACTTCCGAAGGGAGACGCTAAAAGTATTCGCGGGAAGCAGCAGGTTCTTGCTGTCCTGGCACAATCCCTCCGCGCAAAATTGAGGGAACACGGACTACCCGGCGAAATCGCAAGGATCATCGTAGAGTGCGTGCAGGTCGAAGCAGACCTCTTGCGTCTCGTGCTGGACAGCGGATTTCCTTGGGAGACTGTGTCCACCGAATTGAGAATAATGCGCGTTCTTCACGGCGACGCATCCTTCAAGCAGCATCTGTTTACCTGCGTGCGGCTCATTCCTGCCTTAGTCATGCCCGCGGCCGCCTACTATCGCTGGAGGTATAGGCTCTCCCGCTCAACGTTCTACAATAACCTGCGGCGAAAATTCCTCCCCTTTCCGGTGCCAAACCACGTCGAGCGGCAAGAGAAGCCTGCGCCGTGAACTGCCTATTAGTCTCAGCGATCCGTACGCGACTCATATTGAAACTCGAAACTCCTGTGCGGCAACGCCAAAGTAAGAAGGATCGGATTCCTGAATGATCACACTGGGCATCAACTACACCAAGATGCATGATTCCTCGGCCTGCATTGTGCGCGACGGCAGCCTAGTCGTCGCCGTTGCCGAAGAACGGATCAGCCGGGTCAAACACGATGCAGGATTTCCGTACCTGGCCATTCAGACTTGCTTGGAATATGCAGGGGTTCGCCCTGACCAACTCGACGAGGTGTGTTTTGGTTGGACGACCGCCGGTCCCGGATTCCGTCATGACCTAAAATGCCTTTCCACGGGAAAGCTGCAGCTCAATTATCTGAACCTTCTGACCACGAGCCTGCATTTTCTGAGCATGTGGCATCAGGAGGGAGGGGCGAAACCCTTCGCGCAACGTTTTGGTCCGGTAAGAGCACGTATGCGGTACGTAGACCACCATCTGGCACACGCAATCAGTGCTTACGCGTATTCAGGGTTCGACGAGTCCGCAGTCGTCGTGATCGACGGGCGCGGAGCTTGGGAAGCTACGTCCATCTGGCATGGAAAAAACGGCGCGCTTGACCATGTCCTGACGATTCCTTTTCCTGACTCCGTGGGGTTATTTTACAGCGTGTTCACGGAATATCTGGGGTTTCGGCCCAACAGCGACGAATGGAAAGTGATGGGTCTTGCGCCCTATGGCCAGCCGGGCTTGGATTTGAGCGCGTTCATCGATCCGGACGCTGATCCTTACCGTGTGCATACGAAGCACCTCATGGCCAACGAAGGCGCGCCGCTTTCGGAATTGGTTCGGCAACTCGGCGCGGCTCGCGTTCCAGAGAGCGAGATTGACGACCGTAGTAAGAGTATTGCCTATGCTGTGCAGGCCGCCTGTGAAGGCGCGATGATGAGCGTTGTACGTATGGCCATTGAAAAGACGCGCAGTCGCAATCTTTGCTTGGCGGGCGGGGTGGCGCTTAATTCGAAAGCCAACGGCAAGATCCTAGCCTCCGGATTGATTGACAAGATCTTCGTGCAGCCTGCCGCTTCCGATGATGGCGTCGCGCTAGGGGCGGCACTTGCGCCCTTCCTCGACTGTGGTGGCCGCCTGCCGATAGAGGCGATGCGGCATGCGTATCTCGGACCTGAGTTCGGCAACGATTCGATCGAGGCCGCCTTGAAGACCTATAAGTTGAAATACGCCCACCTGGCCGATGTGGCATCGACGGCAGCAGAACTTCTTTCGAACGGAAAGATTCTCGGATGGTTTCAGGGCCGCATGGAATTTGGCCCGCGGGCGCTTGGCAACCGGTCGATTTTGGCGGACCCCCGTGATCCCGAGATGAATGTCAAAGTGAATAACGCCGTAAAATTTCGCGAGTGGTGGCGGCCATTCGCTCCTTCGCTCAAAAAGGAAGCAGCGGGAGAGTATCTGGAGAGTGCGACAGATTCGCCATTTATGATTCTTACCGCGCAGGTGCGCCCCGAAAAGCGCGGCGTCATTCCTGCGGTTACTCACGTGGATGGCAGCGCGCGGCCGCAGACCGTCGAGAAAGAGATCAATCCGCTGTATTGGCATTTGATTGACGAGTTTGGCAAGCGCACTGGAGTGCCTGTCGTTATGAACACTTCTTTCAACTTACGCGGTGAATCGATTGTCCACACACCCACCGAGGCCATTCGAACTTTTTTCAGTTCCGGGATGGATGCGCTCATCATGGGTAACTTTCTTGTGGAGAAGTAGAATGCATGCGCAAGTCCCCGCCGAAGTGAAGGAACGCCGACTCTATCGGTTCGGGTTAAGCAGTTGTAGTCGTGGCCCTTCTGATCCGAAGTCAAGCGAATGTCCTCCGGGCGATGTAGGCGAACCGTCCTGCCAAAATACGGCGTGCAAGGGAGCGGTGCATTCCAGCATCGATATCCTTCAGGGGATACATAAAGAGTCAGACCCGACAGGGTTTGGTGGGAGATTAGCCTTGTTCGAGGTAGGGGAATAAGATCCCGAATAGTGAGCAGGGGACGGTAAGAGAGTCTCCAAAGCGTGCGTGGGTACGTGCACCAGGCGTGATACCAAGCAGACCGAAAAGAAGGACCCTTGTCCAGATTGATCCTTTTCCCTGAATCAGGAGGAGCACCCCAGAGGCTCCGAGCGCCGCGGCAGTGGTCCACATTGCGGCATCGCCGAATCGAGGGGCTGGAGCTTCAAAAAACCTAAATAAGGGACCACCAATCGATGGAACGAGGAGCCTCATTGCGTGTGTTGCTTGCGAGCTCCGATCGCGAATCCATCCGCGCCACTCGCCTAGGTCAAGACTGGTGATTCGAGCTTGCGACTGACTCCTCTGAAAGCGATAATCCATGCGTGTGGGAGCCACTAGGCAACTCATATCGGAGAATGGGGGAACAGTAGACCTATGAAAGGCGTCGTGCTTGCTGGCGGTACAGGAAGCCGCCTAAATCCACTGACCAAAGTAACAAACAAGCATTTGCTCCCTGTCTATGATAAGCCGATGGTGTACTACCCCATTCAAACCCTTGTAAACGCTGGGATTCAAGAGATTCTTCTAGTCACGGGGGGGAAAAACGCCGGCGAATTCTTGCGGCTGCTCGGAAATGGCCGCGACTTTGGGTTAAAGCACTTGAACTACACGTATCAGGAAGGGGAAGGCGGGATCGCAGAGGCGCTCGGCTTGGCGGAGTATGTTGCGGACGGGGAAGACATTTGTGTCATTTTGGGCGACAACATCATCGAGACGAATATTTGCCAAGCTGTTGGGAACTTCAAGAAGCAGAAAGGAGGCGCGAAACTTCTTCTAAAAGAAGTGACTGATGCGCATCGCTTCGGCGTGGCGGAAATTCGAAGCAATCGCGTGGTTGGCATCGAAGAAAAGCCCAAAGTTCCCAAATCCAACTATGCGGTGATTGGCATCTACCTGTACGATGCCACGGTATTCGAGAAAATTCGGTGCCTGAAGCCCTCGGCACGAGGTGAGCTTGAGATCACAGACGTCAACAATCTGTATATTCAAGAAGGCAAGCTGAGCTATGAAATTCTCGATGGTTGGTGGACGGACGCCGGCACCTTCGACTCCTTGCTTCGCGCCAACACTCTCGTCGCGAAGACAGGCGCAAATAAAATGCCACACGGAAATCACACCGCGATTCCTACTCGGCAGGGCATGGGCCAGTGAAGATCTTTGTAACGGGCGGCGCGGGCTTCATCGGCTCCAATTTCATCCAACATGTCCTGGGACTCGGTAGGAACTACTCAGTCGTTAACTACGACAAGCTGACCTACGCCGGAAATCTTCTAAACCTTAAGACCGTTACCGAGAATCCGAACTATCATTTTGTGAAGGGGGATATCTGCAATGCCATTGCGGTTGAAGCGGCCATGCGCGGCTGCAATGTCGTGGTTCACTTTGCGGCCGAGTCCCACGTGGATCGCAGCATCTACGAGCCGGGAGCCGCGATTGAAACTAATGTCACAGGCACTTTCATTCTCCTCCAGGTTGCTCGAAAAATCGGTGTCGAACGTTTCGTCCATATCTCCACCGATGAGGTGTATGGCGACTTGGCGCCAGGGACCTTCGCGGACGAAAACTCGCCCCTGGAACCCAGCAGCCCTTATTCGGCTTCAAAGGCAGCCTCCGATCTGTTGGTGCGCTCTTATGTGCGCACGTACAAATTCCCGGCATTGATTACGCGTTCTTCGAATAACTATGGTCCGTACCAGTTTCCGGAGAAATTTTTGCCGCTGTTGATCACCAACGCGCTCGATGACAAGCCTCTCCCCATTTACGGTGATGGAAAACAACAACGCGATTGGCTGCACGTCCAAGACAATTGCCGCGGAATTCTAGCGGTCCTGGAGCGCGGTCGGCTCGGCAAGGTTTACAATATCGGCAGTCTTGATACGCAGGAGAACCTAGCGATGGCGCGGCGCCTTCTTCGCGCAATTGGCAAGCCAGAAACTTTGCTTTCCTACGTGGAGGATCGTCCCGGCCACGACCGCCGCTACGCCCTTAATTGTAAGAAAATAGAAGACGAGCTAGGCTGGAAACCGCTGATTTCACTCGACGAAGGAGTGCGACAGACAATTCATTGGTACAAGTCCAACGGGGATTGGCTAGCAGGAGTGAAGGGCGGTGAGTATCGCTCCTATTACGAAAAGTATTACGAGAATCGAAATTCATCTCTCCGAGCGATTGCACAGCCAGCTCCAAGACCGCCCCATTAATCTCAAGCAATCGCGGCCAGTTGCCGAATTCTGGTAAAGTCTTGTACCAGTTTTGTCACGGTGGTATCCGAGCTATCGGACAGCGAGACTTTCTTGCAGAGAATTGAGACTTCACTTCCAGGTGTTTGGGAACTGCGCCCGAAAGTCTTTGGGGACGCGCGTGGTACTTTCACGGAAACCTACCACCTCATGAAATTCGGAGAACTTGGCATTATCGATTCTTTTGTACAAGACAACCATTCATGTTCGAGGAAAGACACCCTGAGAGGCCTGCATTATCAATTGCATCATCCGCAAGCAAAGATATGCCGAGTCGTAGAGGGGGAGGCACTCGACGTCGCGGTAGATATCCGGCAGGGGTCGCCTCACTTCGGCAAATGGACTAGTGTGCTTCTCTCCGCAAAACAGCAGAACCAGATCTACATTCCAATAGGGTTTGCGCACGGCATCCTAGCGCTAACCGACAGAGTCCAGTTGCTATATAAGTGCAGCGACTTCTATGATTTGGAGGATGAGCGCGGCGTGTTGTGGAGCGACCCTGACCTCAAAATCTCCTGGGGTATTTCAGATCCCCTGGTCTCGGAGAAAGACGCGAAACTTCCCACCCTAGCAAAGATTCCCAGGGAATCTCTGCCACAATATAAAGGTAAATGAAGCACAGGATACTGCTGACTGGAAAGAACGGCCAGGTTGGTGCCGAACTAGCTGCGATTCTGCCGCGCCTGGGAGAGGTGACCGCATTCGATCGCCATCAGTTAGATCTCTCGAAACCTGATCAGCTTCGCCGAGCAATCCGGGACACTCGGCCGCATGTGATCGTCAACGCAGCTGCCTATACTTCCGTGGATCTGGCGGAATCACAAGAATGGGAAGCTCGCGTCATCAACGCGGATGCTCCAGCAATGATGGCCGAAGAGGCGAAAAGGATCGGCGCGGCCCTGGTGCATTACTCTACGGATTACGTATTTGACGGTTCGAAAACCCTTCCATACGACGAGAATGATCCGCCGAACCCGATAAACGTTTACGGAAAGACAAAACTTGCCGGGGAACAGGCCATCCAAGATGCAGGACTTCCACACCTGATCTTTCGAACGGCCTGGGTGTATGGCACGAGAGGGCGAAACTTCCTACTCACGATCTTGCGACTCGCCACAGAGCGCGAAGAATTGAGGATAGTGCGCGACCAGTTTGGCGCGCCTACCTGGAGTCGTGAGATCGCCAAAGGCACCGCAAGAATTTTGGCGCAACTCTTCAAACATGGTGAGGAAGAATTTTCGAAATCTACCGGGATCTACCATATGACAGCCACGGGCGAGACCAGCTGGTTCGAATTTGGGAAGGCAATTCTCGAGGAAGCCTCTCGAACTTCTCAGGGCGTTTCCTGGTTTGCCAAAGCGACGGGCGGGCAACCGTTAGTCGCGCGTCTCGTCACTCCCATCACAACAGAAAAGTATCCTACTCGGGCTCGCCGTCCTTCCTATTCTGTGCTATCGAATTCGCGCCTGAAGCACATGTTTGACTCAGAATTGCCACACTGGCGTACGCAATTGCACTTCGCGTTCGCCGAGAGCCAGCTCAAAGACCAATGCATCGATCCATAACTCGCAATGACCTTTTGCTGACTGCAAGTTGTGGGCGTACTGTTTTCGCCAGAGAGTTCCAAGGTGGCTGGGTTCTGGCGATCGCAGAGGAACTAACTATCAAAAGTGTTGACCGCTGTTTCTATTTCGTTTCCCACCTCCCGAGGTGGAAGAGTTGAAAAAACATTTCAACCTTCGGATTATTCTTGAGCTATTGGGCCATTTAGTTCTTGCGCGGACTGTTTGAATCCGAGGTGGCTGCGGCTAGCGAAGACACATCCCGCCGACGCAAGATATGTAGATCTCCTTCTTTGACGCATGCCGCGTATTCAAAGCCAAACGCTTTGATTTTTGTGAGGATGTCGTGCAAACCACAATCTGCGAAAGAGTGATATTCGAATACAACCTCTCGAATTGAGGCAAAACATTCTTTCGGGGTCTGGAGCAGGATCGGGCACTCAGCGCCCTCGGCGTCGATTTTCAATATGAGATTCTCTTCTGGAAACCTCTTCCGCACATTTGCCAAAATGGTTTTCAGGGAGTTGCAAGGAACCTGTAGCTTTCCGCCTGAAACTTCGATCTGTCCGGCAATCGTGGTATGACGCCAGGATTCGTGACTCGTGTAAAGAGTCAGTTCGCCATCGACTGCACCCGCAGCCGCCTGAATTACTTCGATTATCTTCCCCTGTAGCCGGGCGGTCTCTGCAAAACGGGAGAGGCACGCGAAATTCGTCGGCTGCGGTTCATAGGAGAAGACCGCCTTTGCACTGGCCATCAATGCGTACGCCGCGAAATATCCTTTGTGGGCGCCCAAATCCACGACAACCTTGTCGCGCAGATGTACCTCGCTATACACCTCATCCAGAAGCACTTGGCCCAGAACCTGGAAGTCGATTGCCGCATTTTCTCCGTCCACAAAGATTTCTCCCACGGGCAGCCGGATCGAGTGGAAAGTCTTCTTTTTCTCCCTTCGTGTCCATACTACACGGAGTACATCCATCCGCCCCATGGTCGTGAATGATTCATTGGCGAGAATCTTGAACAAGCGATCGATCCGTCTCATCCGCAATAGAGTACCTCTTTATCCTTTCGTGTGTTTACCAGAAGACTTGGCACAAAGGGGAGATCGTCGAAATTGAGGGCTTTCTCGAAGAAGGGCCGAAGGCCAAAATCAACCAGGTTGGTTAATCTGAAATCGTCCCCAGCGATTATTGCGTGTTGTACCGAAACTTTTGAAAACCAAGATGTGTGCACTAACCCAGGAAGTCCTCCTTCCGCGCAGGCCGGGTATCTGTTCTTCGCAAGCAAAGGCATGACCTTCACGAAAGCGTCGAGATTCTCGACGCGCTGGAGGGAAAAGCGGATTTCGCAGAGAAATCACAGATGCGAGCAAGACACTCGAGGAACTCGGCGAGAGCATGCTCCATGCTTCGGTGTTCGACGAAACGAGAAACCGCGACAAGTTGCAAGTTAGCGAATCAAGCGCCCTCGAGGTTGGGCGGCCGGGGCGTTAGCCGCAAATTGTGCCGAGAGGGCGACGGTGGGTAGTCGGAACAACACCCCGAGCAAAAGCCAGAAATATGCGTTCAACAAGAAATCTTCGTAAGCCTGGATGCCGCCAAAAGTGGCAGGGAAAAGTAGGAACACAGCATACCAAAAAATAACAAAACCCAACGGAAACCAGGGAGATCCCTTTAGCTTCTTAACCACCTTCCAGGCGGAGAACGTAATCGCCAGGCTCATAACAACCCACAGAACCAGGCCGCCGATCCCCATCTCGACGATAAGAGTCCCATATCCACTTTCGACTCCTATGACGCTCGGCTTCGCATTAAAAAAACGAGCGACGTATTGCCCGCCGAGCGCGGTGGTCCCGATGCCATAGCCGTAGGGCCACCGGTCGTAGTAGAAGGCGACTAGAAAGTTCTGTACGGGATAGTCCCAGCCACGGTGCATCAATTCACTCGTTTCGCTGTTGGGCATGAGCGTTTCTTCATAAATGGCGAGCCGCGAAAGGAGAGCATCAGGATAAGCGTAGAAGAGCAAGACGATGCCCAACGCAATCCCCAGCGCAGCCCGCTGAATGGCACGAAAAATGCGCAAGGCCTCGCCCTCTCGCCAGGGGGCGCCCCAGACAAAGGCAGCACTTGTTGCCAATGCATTGATCATCCCCCACATGAACGAGCCCCTGGATGCAGTCAGGAATGCCCCGGCAGCAGTCACTGCAATGGCGACGAAGGCGAGCATTCTCCCTCGCCTCTGGCGGAGGAGGAGGTAGCCGCTGTACCCAAGGGTAAGCAGCGAGGCCACCATTATGAAATTCGAGTAGCGCCCAGCGCTGACAAATACTGAATTGGGCCGGTAGGCGATGGCGCCGGACGCAGAAACGCGATAAAGATTGCTTAATAATCGGATGTCTTCAGCAGGCTGCGCTGGGTTTAGAAAGGATGCACCAAGAATGGACTGCGCGATGCCAAGTGAAATGATTACGAGAGCAAGAACCACGTTGACTGTAAAAAAACGGCGCAATTGAGCCTCGGAATTGATAAGCGAGTAGCCTAGAAAAACCAAGGGGACGTAGTAAAAGAATAATTTGAAGCCCATGAGGCCGTACCAAATACTCGTTGAGGCTGGATTGAATACCTGGATGACGCCGAACCACACAAAGACAAGCACTGGCCCGAGGAATGGAGGGCGGAAAGTTGTCACTTCCTTTCGCCGGATGGCCGTCAAGAAAGATATGAATACTACGAGCACTAGAAAATCCTTGGCAAAATAGATCGCCATGTTGTTGCCAAGGAATTTCCGCGCAAAGTCCTCAAACAATAGCCAGCATAGGAAAAAATAGACCCCGTTGCGCCAGTTATTGAGAATTCCGATGACAATCGCGCCGCCAACGATCGCCATGCCTACGTAAGCCAGGCCTGTAAAATCGCCTTTGATCACGTATTCGGCGGCCTGGTAAGCGAGAAAGGCACCCACCACGAAAGTGCCAAAGTCAACTAGCGGGCCTTTTCGTAGGCGACCTGAGGATAAAGCAGATGAGATTCTCATAATTTAGCTTGCGCCGAGACTTATGATTATTACCGAGTATGGTTCATTCCGAAAGGGGCATCACGCTAACTTGCTACATGCGTCCTGGGAAAACCTAGAGCGATCTGGTGTACTTGCTGAGCGAGCCTGGTACATGACGACATTGGCGTCACACTAATGTAGTTCGTCAGTTCCGAGAGTCTGGCGTCTTGTCTCCTCTTTGGCCGAAGCTCTATACTCAGTCCGTTCAAGACTTCTCGCAGTGAGCGAGAAATGAGGCGGAGGAAGAGTCGATCATTGTTCGCGCAAGTTCTGGGACGAACTTAGCGGGGGCAATAAAGCGTTGGCCTTACCGATGACCCACCAGGAAAATAATAGGCCACTTGCTGTGGATGTTGTCATTCCCGTCCACGACGAGAGACCAGAAGCTCTCGCAGCAACTCTTTCTGCTTGCCTAAAGCAGACCCACCGCATTTCAAGAATTTTCGTCGTGGACGATGGCTCTCATGAACCTGTTACTCTGCCCAATTGGGCGCAATCTACGGCTCTGATTTGCCTTCTTCGCCTTCCTCAGAACGTGGGGATTTCGGCCGCTCGGAATGCAGCTATTGCATGTTCAAATTCACCGCTTCTGGCATGCATCAACACACAGGTTCTCCCTGACCCCGACTGGCTTGCGACCTGCGAGAACTATCTTTCGAACCATCCCGGAATAGGCGCCTGCTATGCGCGCCTCGTTCCCCATAAACCAAATCGCATTCTTACGCGCTGGCGTATGAGGTTTCTAGAAACAAAATTTGGAGAACAATCGGGTCCTTCCCAATTCGCTCCCGGGCACGCTGTCTTATTTCGGAAGGAAGCCCTTGACCTTATCGGAGGCTATGATGTTCGTTTTCGACGCCATCATGAGGATTCGGACATCTGCCAAAGGATGAGAATATCTGGTTGGGAAACCCACTTTGTTGCAGAGAGTCGTTGTATCTCCATACAAGAAGACACTCTGAAAGAACTTGCCGCAAAAGAGTTGCGGGAAAGCTACTGGTATTCTCCGGCCGAAAGCTCGCTGGTTCGTCTTTACGTGCATCTGAGCAAATGGACTTTCATTCGAGCTGGACGAAACATACTGAGAGGCCGTTTCTACTTCATACCTGTTGACGTAGCAGTCTGGGTCTCCGCTCTATGGACTGCCTCAATTCGTACCCTGCGTTTTTCACAAACCTCCGACGAACGAACTGGGACTACTTCCCCTCCTAAGGCAGTTGCATCGGCCGGGGCACCGGTATCTTCGGAGATGCCCAAGAAACTGTAGAGGAGAGATTGCTTGTGGGCATGGTCATCAGCTCGTGCCAGTTTTGACCAACGCGAAGTTACGCTGGCTTGATGCCGAGCGCAGCTTCGCCCTTTCGAGTACCGGTTCGCACAAGCACTGAGTGCTGTGCAAGTTGGTTGGTATGCTACGAATGGTCTTGAGAGGAAATATTCGGAAGTCGGGTCTATTCAGGCCGCGTAAAGTCGCGGTATCATTTCGTCCGGTCTTGCTTCGGAGGAGCTATTCAAAACCGTCGGTTGCCGATCGGTTTCCAGCGCGTGATGTATTGCCACTTGCCAGCGCTGAGCCCTGAATCCCGATGAAGATCCGCGTTCTCCTCACCCGGGGTTTGACAGGCGTGATTTTGCTATTTGCTTTTGGCTTGTCTGCCTATCGCGCACGCACGCAGTCAATTGCACACGATGAAGCGACGACCTATCAACTCTTCCTAGATCGCGGCGTCTACCACGTATTGTTCTACGACCCCGCCAATCACGTTTTATTCACGCTCTTGGCGAAACCCTTCGTGTGGGTCCTGGGTGTCACGGAATTCACCCTGCGCGCGCCAAGTCTCTTTGGTGCGGCGGCATATCTGCTCGCCACCTATTTGCTGTGCGCAAAGCTCTTTGGCGACGGCGTGCTGTTACCGCTGTCGGTGACACTGCTCAGTTTCAACCCGCAGATCCTGGACTTTTTGCCCGCCGCTCGCGGCTACAGCCTGGGTCTGGCTTGTTTGGCGGCCGCCATGTACATCTTCACAAAGCTGTTGGATCGGGGCGATTTCAATCCCGAGGACAAGAGTTGGCGCGGGGGATGCGCGATGGCGTCCGTGTTTCTCGCGCTCTCCGTGGCTGCGAGTTTTACCAACATCGTTCCTGCGACCTGTCTGACATTTTCGTTTTTGGTTGTTGCATTTGGAGGCCTTTCGGCGTTCAAGAAATGGGGCGAACCGAGATTCCGAGTTCTTGCCCGGCATCTAATTTTTCCAGGTGTGGCTGTCGGTCTCGCCATCCTTTGGCCGTTCTTGATTCAGGTGCGTCCCGTGCATGTCGAGACCAACATGGGCGGTGTGGCGGACGCACTTCGCGAGACGTTTAATGCGTCGTTTCTCTATAAGTGGACCGATGATGTCCACGCCAGCCTTGGCGCGGTTCCCCCCGCCCCGGGGAGCTGGCCGGCGAGAGTTTCGGACCTGGGCGTGCATGTTTTATTACCAATTCTGTTCTCTTTTGTGACGCTAGGACTGATCCTTGCCTCGCGCGCCACGGCCGAAGCCAGAACGAAACAAAATGCGCAGAGCCGCTTGTATGCCGGAGCGGCGGTCACTTCGGTCGCGTTAATATTCCTGCTTCACGTGATCGTTGGGATCAACTATCCGTTCAGCCGCTACTGTCTGTTCTTTATTCCCCTGTTCACGATTGGGGCGTTGCTCGCAGGCCGAGAAATCTTAGATCGATCTCCTCGCGTTTATTGGAAAGCGGGAGGCTTGGCGATTGCGGCGATCGTAGTTTTTGATTATGCGCTTTCCATTAATACGTCCGATTTCCGTTACAACGCTTACGACGTAATTTCTCGCGAACTATTTGAAACCATCGCTAAGGATGCTGTACCGCGAGGTTTGACGAACGTTCGCATAGGCGGCACGTGGTGGTACGAGCCGGAAATCAATTTCTACCGCCGCCGGAACAAGGCGGCGTGGCTGCTGCCATATGACATCAAAGATCGTTCGTACTTTTGGGAGACACCCAACTCCCTGGTTCCCGCGGACTACGATTATTTCGTTTTTCTTCCCACAAGCGACCCAGGGCTCACAGGTCCGCGCGTGCGAACCATTTTCCACGACGCAAAGACGCAGGTGACCATCGTCGCACTGGCCCGGCCGTGAACTTGCTGTGCGGCGAGCTTAAAGCGTGCGACTGCAGATGCGCTTCATTCTCCGACCGTGCCTGAAGCTTTTGTGAGCTTCTTCAGGTGGTTAAGAGCTGTGCTTGAAAGGACATCCTACAAAGAGTTAGCCAGTTTCACGTTTATTCGGACAGAAACGGCTTGCTTCATTAGAGAATGGACCATGCTCTCCTCCGGGCGGCCAAGCGAGAACACATTCACTCTCATCTCAGCGCGCTCCCTGCTCGGGGGAGGTTGCAACGCTCAGCGGGGTCTGAAACATTGCGACAACACTCAAAAGAAAGCTCTTCAGTTTGTTCAGAAGAACCACCAAGATCATCGAGAAGACTGCAAATGTCGCCATGTCGCTTAGCAGAAGACCGGGATACATCGTGCGCGCGAAAGAATTCTCAGCAAACAGGACTGCCGCAATGTATACGACTCCCCATCGTTCGTGGAGGCCGGTTCGCACCAGCTCGATTGCTAAGGGAAGCGTCGGCAGCAGGAAGATAAGTCGGTAGTTGTAGTTTGAGCTGACGGCAAAAGTGAAAACATATATTCCCCCGAATACCAGGAACAGCTCCCACAACCTTGCGTTCAGAACCGGCTCATCGAGCGTCGGCCGCGTTATCCAGGCGGCTCCGGCGATAAGTGCCGCTGCTAAGCAACTACAAGCCAGGACCTTCCAGCTCATATAGGAGGCCTGCTCTCTCAACGAGAGCGTGCCAAAGGAAAAATATGAGTTTATCGGCGCTGCGTGCCGAATGGCGTTGAGGTCATGCCGCTGCCAAACAAACAACGCGACTGCCGAAAGCGCTGCGGCTATGGAAACGATGCTTGCCTTGAGGGGGCGACGGATCACATCCACCATCAAGGCTGCAATGGGATAGATTTTGAGTGCGGCCGCGGCAAAATAAGCCCCCGACTTGAGGAATCTGTTCGTTGCGGCGCACCCGAAGAAGACCAAGGAGAAGATGAATAGATCGATGTTTCCACGCTCAATGGCGAAGAGCGGCGCTAGGGATAGCCCCGCAGCCAGCAATACGACCGCGCCGAAAGCGCTACTGCATCCGATGATGAGCCACGTGACACAGATCAAGTAACAAACGCAGAAGGTCACTCCCACAATCGAGACATTGGCGTCGTTGACTCCCATCCATGAGAAGAGGCGCAACCAAATCTTCGGGTAGGGTAATACGCGTAGAGAACGGTCTGCCGGGTTGCTTAGGATTGGATCGCCACCCATTTGCTGCGTTTTCACTCCGCTCGTAATCGTTTGAAGATCCATGAACGGACCCCAGTACACAGGGAAATAGAATCTCTGCCAAACGGAGACCCAGTCGGAGGTGAGCGCACGGGTAAGCGTTATGAGTGGCACCAACCATAACGCTGCCAGCGCCACTACTTTGATTCCCCGAGTCATATTCTTCCCACTCTTCCGATAGCTGACGGTTGCGGCTAAAGAAGCTCACTCGTCCGCTGAGCCTTGATGGTCCGCGGCGCCGCCATGCCATAAGCAGTTGAATGCGATTTTTGCCGGTCAATTATAAGTGCGGCAGGAATAACTTCACAGCACAATGTTTGATGGGCTGCATCTGCTTTCACGGCGGGGCGGCGACACAAATTTCCATTTCAGTCCGAATGTCTCCGGAGGAGGTCGTGACGCGCCCGTGTGCCCGGACGCGAGCGTCTCTTGACCGGAACTGGCGCACAGCACGTCATAACCCCTGTGCGGCGAGAGAATCACGTAAGACGCTGCGAACGTCCTCATCGTCAACGAGAAGAACTGTTTCCTGGCCACGGGCACTTCTAATTGAAGGTTTTGCAACGGGAAGCGCCTCCGTCGCAGGAGAACTTCCGGGAATAGAATCTCAAACGCTGTGCCGGCACCTGGCGCGGAGTCCACCCAGATCCAGCCGCCGCTTTGCTTCACGACCTCATAGACGGTCGCCAAACCTAAGCCGGTACCCTTGCCGAGAGCTTTTGTCGTGAAGAACGGCTCGAATATGCGCGCTTGCGTTTCCGCATCCGTGCCGACGCCTGTATCCCGCACGGTAATCCCGCAACCGATCACTATGCTGCAAGTTGCACCTGCAGTGCGCCAGATGATGTCTTTGGGTTGAAGGTACGCAGCTCTCCGGATGAGAGTTCTAGGTTGAAATTACAAAACGACCTCAGCCAATTGCCCTATCTGCAGGTACATACCTGCAGAGTCGTAGCCCTTCCAAGGGCGGTAGACGTCTAAACGTCGGAACGATTCCTGGACGTTGAGACGTTGCGATGCTTGGGTGTACTATATTGGACCCAGGCCCGAGTAGGAGAAGTTGCCATGGAGCACACCGGAAAAACTCACGTATGTCCCAACTGCCAAAGCACGTCTTGCCACAGGTCCAGAAGGAGCGGGGCTGTGGACTTTATACTTCATACTTTTTTCTTCATCACGCCGTATCGCTGCAAGGATTGTGACCAGCGGTTTTTCCGTAGGCGCACTTCCAAGGATTTTCGGAAAGCTGCTCCTACGCACTCGCCCACGAGTCACGCACCGCATAGGGCGTAGCGTAGGAGTTCTCGGTTTTCAGTTCACAGTGGTCCGTGAGAGGAAGAGAAGGGATAAGTGTGTTTGAACGTGGCAGACGGCGCATCGGGTGGGAGCGTGGGAAGGGAACGTTGGGACGGCGAAGAGTTAAGAATCCAAGAGGCGGATCCGCGGTTCGCGGGATTTAGCTTGACGGATGGTCTAGGTGAGATTCAGAGAGATAGACATGGCGTATGAGTACGGACAGGCGATTCGAGGTGCAGGAAGCGTGGCAAGTAGCGCGGGCGTTGACGAGAAGCGTCTACGAGCTGACGACCAGCGCGAGCTTCACTGCCAAAGGGAAAATGAAGAGGCAGATGCAGCGAGCGTCGACGGCGCTGTTGACAAATATCGCGGAAGGATTCCAGTCGCGGTCGACGACCTCGAGCCGGCAATTCCTGGGGCGCGCGGAGAGCGCGGCCGGGGAACTGCGCGAGCAGTTGTTCGCGGCGCTGGACGGCGAGTGCCTGACGGAGGGGGAGTTCCAGGGGCTGCAGGAGCAGTGCGCGAAATGCCGTGTGCAGATCAGCGAGTATGTGGAGTACCTGAAGAACTATAGCCGGCCGGCGAGCGGGATAGCGCCGAGTCTGAGGCCGTGAAACGTCTAAGAATCGAGAGTCCTGCAAAAACCGCGCCTATAATTTCTCCGCTGTTTCAGCGCATCTAGAAACTGATCTAGATTGGTAGCACTGGAAGCAAAGATGGGACCTCCACTCGCTAGCCAATTCAGTTAGACCCTGGTATTTGGATGGCGGACGAGCGGCCACCGGCACGAGCATAAGCTGCGTAGAGTAGCGTGCGCTGGCAGAAGGGCAAGTAGGCAAGCCCAGCGGCGCATAACAGGACAAGCCCCTGGAGCCGACTGAGGAAAAACAAGGGCGTCGCGGCCCAAACTGTGTCGAGCACCAATACGGCCGGGAACAACAACCGGAACTTCCGGCCAAGGTCGGGGTAATCGAAGGCCAGGGCAGTAAACTGGTAAAGACGAACCGGAGCGCCAAGCACGGCAGCCGTCAGCAGGACAGCGCCCAGCAGAGGGGACCCGTAAAGCTCGTGACTAACGCGGAGCACGTCGTGGAATTTATAGAGCGCTAGCGCATACATCACCAAGTATGAGAATTGAATGAGCATGAGCAGCGCGCGGACAGCCCCTCGTGCTATCGAGAGCGACGGTGCGGGCCCGCCAGCCATTACGGCAGAGGTTCGTCCCGACGGTTCGAGGCTTCGACGCAAAGCAGCCAGATCGAGAGCAAGGTCACGACCCGATGCGTAGCGCTCGTCAATGCGCTTGCGCAGGCATTTCTGCAAAATGCGCCCGAGTTCAGGCGGAGCCACTGGATTTTGCTGCTCAAGCGGTGGCGCTTCTTCCTTGAGGATGTTGGCGATGGTTGAAGTGGCCGACTGGCCGAGAAAGGGGTTGCGCCCCGTGGCCATCTCGTACATCACGAGCCCGAGTGCGTAAAGATCGGTGCGCGCGTCGACAGGCGCACCTTCGAGCTGCTCGGGAGCCATGTAGCCAACCGTGCCAACCAGCAAGCCTGCTTCGGTGGAGAGCGTGGCTGACTCCGCCACTGTGGCGCCAATACCTACCTTGGAAGCCAGCGGCCGGAGAAGCTTGGCCAGGCCAAAATCCAGGACTTTGACTTGGCCATGAGGAGTCACGAAGACGTTGGCGGGTTTGATATCGCGATGGACGATGCCCTTCGCATGCGCGGCATCCAGCGCGTGGGCGATTTGTGTGCCAACGTCCAGGAGCCAGGCTGTGTCAAAAGGTTTTTTGCCGATGTAATACTTGAGCGTCTGGCCTTCGAGTAGCTCCATGACAATAAAGAACACGCCCTCGTGCTCACTGATAGCGTGGATCGTGCAAATGTGGGGATGGTTCAGGGCAGATGCGGCACGAGCTTCCCGTCGAAAACGATCGACAGCCTGGTGGTCTCTGGAAAGCTCTTCGGGGAGAAATTTCAGCGCCACCGAACGACCCAAACTGGTGTCCTCGGCTTTGTAGACGACACCCATTCCTCCGCCACCCAGCTTCTCAAGAATTCGAAAATGCGAAATGGTCTGTCCGACCATGATGGTAGGAGGAGCTAGCTCTTGGCGGGCCATGTTAGGCCCCGTCCGCAGGCAAGTCAAACGAAGACAACGGAGACAGATCCAAGCCCTTGGATTCTGTGGGCATATCCCTAACAAGGGTGTCAGTGTAATTTCCTCCCCCAGCGGCTGGTCCTGGAGGCGCGAGTGTCCGGCTAAGATGACGATGTCAGGAGATTCGTGCAGGGTGGAGGCTTCAACTTCCAAGTTGCGTTGCGCCATTCTCTTGATTTCCCTCCACTTTGGTTCGCAAAGGTCATGGACTGAAAAGTGCCTCGGGCAGTGTCAGGTCGTTTGGCGATTCCAGTAAACGGAGGAGGCAATCATGCGGAAAGCAATGTTAATCGGGTTTTTGGCGCTTGCCGCTCTATCCCGAGCAGATGCGCAGGCCACGGCACCGGTCTTGTCCGGTGACCAAGTCATCGATCACGCCTCTCCGGCGGTGGTTCTCATTCTGGTTTCCACGGGCAACGGCCAGGTGTCGGGGGTCGGCTCCGGTCTCATCGTTCGCCCTGACGGAGTTGTGCTCACCGCCAACCACGTGGTGAAAGGCATGCGCGAAGTGCAAGTACGCCTCAAGAACGGCGACGTTTACGATCACGTTGAATTGATTGCGGCCGATGAGCGCCGCGACGTCGCCGCACTCCGCATCCCCGCAACTGGTTTGCCGGTGCTGCCGGCAGCCAATTCTGCGGACGTCCGCGCAGGCTCTCCGGTCTATGCAGTCTCGAACGGCGCCGGCTTACCATGGACGGCTTCCTCGGGCGTGCTTAGCGCCACGCGTCTGGCCGAGGAAGTGCCTGGAGCGGGCAGCGGGTACCGACTCCTGCAGTTCACGGCATCGCTTTCACCGGGCTCGAGCGGAGGTGTGCTGGTCGACGCGCAAGCGCGGGCGCTCGGCATCGTTGTCGGATTCATCACGCCAGGTCAAAACGTCAACTTTGCCGTGCCGGTTGACAGCGTGGCCGGCCTTGCTGCGGCGTCGGGTGGTACGCCATTTGCCTCGGGCTCACGGCTACAATTGCCTTCTGCCTTCCCCGCTGGAAACGTCCCTGGACCGGGCGCGGCCGCCCGCGCGTTGCCCCAGAGTCCTGCGGCGGACTTGCCCCGCCACGATCAACTGCAAGTTCGGACCGTGTCCGTCCACTCCAAAACCATTTACCTGCGCCGTGAACGGCTGGAAGACGATCTTCACAAAACAGGGATGTTCCCGCGGTTGGGATTGCAATTCGCCGATTACGCGCAAACGGCCGACATCGCGATCACCGTTGACAGGCCGGTCATGACGTTTGACTGGACCTACACGCTGGTTTATCAGCCGAAGTCCTTGATGCTTGCTTCGGGTACGATTGAAGCAACCGATGAATTCGACGCCGGACCGAAGCTGGCGGCAGCAATTGTTCAGCAGCTCGCCGCTTCCGTGCAGTTCCCGCGCGAACTGCCGGACAAACCGGCTCGAACACCGGCGGAGAACGAAACGGCGATTCGTGAATCAGGAAACGATCTGGCGAGAATTCTCCCCTCTGCTCGATCGATATTTGTGGAATCCCACACGATTTGGATGAAGGGCAATTTGTTGCAGGACGCACTCTACACGCGTCCCGAGACGCGGGAGTGGGGCATCCGCATCGTCGACGACCGCAGCGAGGCCGATATCTATATCGATGTCACGCGTCCCTTCCTGACGTACGACTGGATTTTCCAAATGATTGATCCGAAAACAGGCACGGTCCTTGGCACGGGGAAGGTCACCGCAATTGACGGCCCCGCCGCGGCGCAACGGCTGGCGATCGATATTGTCAACCAGATCCGCAGTGTTCGACCGGTTCCGACAACACTGTGATCCTGGGCAAACGGTGTCGGATGTGCTGCTCCGCAACTGTCGGCCGAGACAGTCGAGCGCATCCGTGCCGTTCGCTCACTTCTACGGTAGGCGCTGCTGAACCAGATACCCAGATATGTTCGCCGTATTGTCCGTTTGGATGACGAACGCCTGCGAACTGTTCGCCTGGTAGAACGAGACGTTGAGGGTTGTCGCCGAAGGCGGAATGAACGGATACCCACTCATCGGCGTCGGGATGCTGAAGCTTCCTGTGAAGCGGCCAGGATTGGCGCCGTCCGCGGCGAAGCTGCCAGTGAAGGGAGCACCAGAAACTGTCGCGGGACTCGCAGAGTTACTTTGATCATAATCTGCCGCACCATTGATGAACTTTCCGGAACCGTCGCTGGTGACGACGCCAACCAGATCCAATTCATTCGGAGTTGAGGAGGCGATGGAATTCCTGAGGTTGAGAGCCTGATTTGCCACGATCGTAGGAGGACCCGAAAGGACTTGAGGAATTAAGATGCCCGTCCCGATGATGTTTGCATCCGTGTGCAGTAGCAACGCGCCCCCTCCGTTGCCCGAAGTGCTTGGGTCAAGGATATTCAGGGTCGGATCAACCGTGTAGATATTAAAAGTCGAGCTTCCTGCTGCGTCCTTCAGATTGAGCGTGCCCTGGAGGCTCATGGTGAATGCAAACGTGCCGCTGACAGGCTTGGCCAGGTTCGGAGTGGTAGGTGGTGCTCCGCCCGCGTTTGAGTCCGAGACTCCGCCGGTGATGGTGCTGGCCCCGTTGGCGGCGAGTTGCCCGGCTGTTACCGTCCGCCCAGTGGAACTCCAGCCGGAATGTTCGAAAACAAATCCTCCCGATAGGCTCGCGGCTGCGGCGCCCTGCGCATAGGCGCTTCCGCCCATCAAATCCACGCCGTCATCCTCAAACAACCGAAGCGCCTTGCCAGAGATCATATAAAATGTAAACGATCGTGTTGCCCCGGGTAGCGGAACCGCGCTGAACCTCCCGCGCCCGTTCGAATCCGGGCCGGCATAGATACTCCCTGTGAACGCCTGAGACGTGACCGTGCCGGTATCATTTACATCCAGGGTTCCGCTGGTGATCTTCCCCGAGCCATCTGCGAAAAAGACACCGCCAAACGAGAGCTTCGCCGTCGGCGGAATCGCTGTGTCAACTCCCTCCATGGTAAAGGCATACGCGCCGGAGATCTGAGCGACGGCAAACCCGCCGGATTGTAAGTCCAAGCTACCGCTTCCCGGCTCTCCGCCGACCTCGATGATCACCGCATGCGAAGCAGAAGTCAGGACGAAGCTGAATCCCAGCGTTTCCCCGTTTTGGGTCTGAATCGTCATCGTACCGTGTCCACTCGGATCAACAGAATACGTCGAGCGCGGATCCACGGCAGTCGCGAGAATGGGATCTGCCTGATCCCGGTACATCGTGGAAACAATATCCTCGATCCCCGTCAAGATGTTCCCATTCCCATCAACGCTTACGCTTCCCATAAATGTGGTTGTGCCCCGGCTGACCGCGTTTCCCGTCGGCGCCGTCACAACGAAGGCATACTGGCCCTTCAGCGTGGCGTTCGACCCGGTTCCGGAAATGGTGACTTGCGCGCTGGCACTCTTGGAGGAATCGCTGACAGCTGTCGCGGTAATCGTTACTTTCCCACCGGATGGCGCCGCCGAGGGCGCGGTGTAGCCCGTGCCGGCACCGCTCGCTGTGGCCGTCGGACTGAAAGTCCCGCAAGCAGCCGCAGGCGCACAGCTCCAGTTCACGCCGCCGCTGGCGGTGTCGTTTTGGACAGTGGCGGCTACGCTGGCCGTGCCGCCCGTCGCTAGCACTGCAGGAGGCATCGTTGATAGCGCCACCGAAAGGGGTCGAGGGGCCGGTCCCGATGTGCTTCCCCCGCCGCAACCAGAAATCGTTGCGAGAAGGCACATGGGCAGGAATGCCGAATACCTGTTCATGGCTCCGCTCCAGAAGTGGCAAACCTCACAGTTCGACCTAGTACTAGAACTAGCATAGCGAAAGCAGCCACGTTGGTATGCCTGAAAATCAGCCGTGTTTCCGAGCAGTCAATCCCGTCGCCGTGCTGGGAGCGCACGGAGGAAGTCTTCAGGCTTCTCGGGAGGAAATGGCGAGTGGGATTGCGATCCCGTTTGGAAGCGCGGACTACTGCTTCGGAAGACCAATTTGTATTTCGGGGTAGGGTTGAGAGAGCTTGTCGAGTGAGGCGGCGGGTGCATCCTTGAGATGGACGTCGAAGAACGTATGCACGTAGTCGGTAGTAATGGCGAGGCCGCGGCGGCCTTCCAGGCGGCCGAACCCCAGTAGGCGCAACAGCGCGATGACGAATTGGCTCTTCTGGAACATTTGGTCACTGAAGCTAAAGTGATTTGCCCCGCGCGTGGTTATGAACAGACGTCCGTTCGGGAGGCGGTCGTAAATGGATTGGAAGTCCGCGCCGATCTGCTTGCTCGCCGGATCGGACAGTTCGCGACTGTGATCGCTGAGAATAAACAGGAAAGGCTGTTTGAGCCCCTCCTGAACGACGCTGCCGTAGGGAGCGCCATCAATATCAATGCCCGCCTTGCAGCGAGGATCGTCGTGACAGAATTGCAAGGACGTTGCGCCGCCGAAGGAATGCCCGAACATGCCGAGGCGCTGCATGTTCAGCCGGCCCGTAAACTTGCCGGAGGGATCTGCGCTGTTCAGGTGCTCCAGTTGGTCCACCACGAAGGATGTGTCGCTAGTCCACAGGAGTAGAAGTTTGTTGATCAGGCGATTGGCCTGTTCGGCCGGCATATCCTCGGGATCATTCGCGGGAGGTCTGGTGACGACACTGTTGTCCGCACGGACGAAGACGAAGGTTCTATAAGGCGCGTCGAAGCCCACGACGATATAGCCGTGACTGGCCAGATCCTCGGCGAGAGTCGTGAAGTCCGTGGTCAAGGCTCCTCCCCCTGCCCGCAGAATCACGACGGGATAGGAGAGCTGCTCCGAGGAGACGTCCGGGTCAGACGTGCTATGGGATTGGACCAGCGACAAATCTCGCGTCAAGAATTGACTCATCAGGGCGCCTGAGTTCTGCACGAGCGCCGAGCGCCACGGCGCGGGGAGATACTCCGCCGCTGGGGCGGATGTTGCAGCGGCAGAGGGGTACCACATCCAAACTTTGACCTCGCGCTTCGCGTTTGGAGACGGGGCCAACTCGTCCGTCAGAGCGTTGTTGACCCAGGAGAACGTCGTGCGGCCAACGGCAAAGTGGCCGCTGGGCTTGGGCAACTCGATTCGAGTGTTGTGCTCGAACCAGAGTAACGTGAAGAGCGCGGCCACCCCGAGGACACCCAACAGGGCTAGAAGCGCAATGATCTTGAGGATGCGTTTGAAAAAGCGCTTGGCGAAGGCGGGGGACTTTGGGCGCGGATTTGGAGAGTCAGAGAGGGAAGGTGTTTGAGGCATGAGCGGTATTCTATGCAAAGTGCTTTTCAATGTAAAGTTAATAGGTGCATGCCTCGCCAGTCGGAAGGGGTATATGAATAAGTCACAAGCCCTGCATCTTGTGGCGCGAATTACATTGCAGTCATGTTCGTTGCGGTAAGATTCACGCATTGCGCACGTGGGAGCGCAGGCATGGGACTTGGGACTCGCGGGGCTTGGATTGGGGTGGCGCTTCTTGGCGCGGTTAGCGTCGCGCTGGTTTTATCGGGGCAGGAGACGGGTCACGCTCGTAGCGGAATCGGGATGGTTCATGACTGGAGCCATCGCCACGTCGTATTCTCCAATCCCACAACCATCGAACAAAGCATGCGGGTCCGGCAGGATCCTCGCTTCTGGCAACAGCATTTCCTGCGAAATGTGCAGCAGGCCCTTCCCGCCGGGGAACCGGCGGCGGACACCCTTGTGGACGAACAAGAAGACCGCAGCGGCCTCGGGTACGACTGGCTTGGAGATTTGTTTCGGTGGAGGCGGCGACGGCACCACCGACCAAGCCCACCCAATACATTGAAACGAGACTGGGCGACCTCGCTGGGCCCGAGCGCGACGGTCGGCGCTGGGAACTTCCCGGCGAAGTTTTCGTTCGATATCAGCAGCGCGAACTGCGGGAACGCCACGCAGCCGGATTTCGTGGTGTACAACACAAGCGTCAGCGGATCGGACACGCAAGCGAGTATCGTGGCGTACGACAACTTGTACACCGGCTGCCTGAGCGGTATGGTCCCCACGACCTACTGGGCCTACAACACTGGGGGAGCGGTCGTCACTTCGGTAGTGCTGTCCCTGGATGGTTCGCAGATCGCGTTCGTCCAGACCGCGAACGGAAGCACCATCGCAAATCTCGTCCTGCTCAAATGGAAGCCGTCTGCTGTCGGGATAACAAGCACGAACCCGGATTCCATTACGATCGTAACTGCCAGCCAGTATCCGACGTGCACGGCACCATGCATGGTGGCCTTGAGCCTTGCTGGGGGCCCTAACGACACCAATTCGTCGCCTTTCTACGATTACACCAACGATGCCCTGTATGTGGGAGATGACAACGGATCGCTGCACAAATTCCAGCCGGTCTTCAGAACGGGGGTCCCAGCTGAAGTGGGAACTTCGTGGCCGGTCTCCTTGGCGAGCGGGCTGAAACTGAGCAGCCCCGTTCTTGACGGGGTAAGCGGGAAAGTTTTCGTCGGGAGCGGATTTAATGGCACTTCGGGGACGCAGCTTTTCGGAGTCAACGCCTTGACCGGCGCCGTCACGGGAACGAGTGCTCAACTGGGCAAAGGGAATGGAATCCTTGCCGGGCCCGTCGTGGATTCCTCTACGGGAAAGGTTTTGGCTTTTGTGGGGACCGACAATGGAACCACGTCGTGCTTCCTGACCCCGGGGATGGTTTCCTGCAGCGCCATTTACCAGTTTCCCGTAAATTTCACGTCGGGCTCTGGAAATAAAACCGTGGTGAGCTCGGGCGGAAATATGGGCGCGGTGTTTACCCTGTATGCGGGGGCGTTTGACAATGCCTACTATACTTCTCCCAACGGCACGGGGGCCCTGTACGTCTGCGGAAATGTGCGAGGTTTTGCAACGCTGTTCCGGCTCAATGTTACTGCCGGCGTCCCAAGCCTCGGCGGGTTTGGGCTCCAGTTGGGCAACAATGGGTCGCCGAACGGGAACATTCCTTGTTCAGCCATCTCGGAGGTCTTCAATCCGAGTGTGAATAGCGGCGTAAACAGTGGGGGGCCACAAGGGACCGACAGGATATTCCTCAGCACGCAGGGAAACTCCGGGTCATGCACAACAGGAAATGGCGGGTGCATCTTCAGCGCCACTGTGACGGAATGGCAGCCCAGCACGGCTTATACGGTCGGCCAGGTCATCGCGGACTCGAATGAGAGAATCCAGGTGGTGATCACGGCCGGAACGTCGAAAAGCGGAGCCCCGCCGGCCTGGCAGTTCCAGTCTGGCGCAACAACCGCGGACGGAACCGTGGTATGGGCAACCAAGAGTTCTGTTGGCGTTTCGAAGCTGGCCCTGACCTGGACGCCGAATACATTCTCTAGTCCGGGCATCCCTATCTTGGATTCCAATGGAAACGTCGAAGTGAATACCGTTTCCGGCGGCGAGACAGGGACGGTGGTGCCGACATGGAACACAAACATTGGTGGAACTACCCCCGACTTTACCCAAGTCTGGATCAACGTGGGCCCGCTGGAGAGTTTTAACCTCCCCGTGCTAGGCGGCACTGGCGGCATCGTTGTGGACAACACGGTGCCGACGGGAACGCTTGCGGGCGGTTCGCAGGTATATTTTTCTCCGCTGAGTTCCGGTTTTGGGACGTGCGGTGCAGGTAACGGTTGCGCGGTGCAGGCATCGCAGTCGAAGCTGAATTGAGATGACAGCAAAAATGCAAGACGAGAACACCGGTAGAAAAGAAGGCGCTGAAAAACCGGCTGGGAAGAGAGCCTACAAGAAACCCAGCTACCGCCACGAGCGGGTTTTTGTGACTTCAGCGTTGTCGTGCGGGAAGGTTAACGCAACGCAGGCTTCGTGCACGATGAACAGGAAGTTGTCATGACTCAGAACCAACTTGAGGAACGAGACGGAGAGCACGCGCTGAAGTGCGAGATGGCCGCGCAGGTTTTGCGGACGTTCGGCACGTTGCGATTGGAAGTGACTGGGCTGAGCATGCTTCCTGCCCTGTGGCCGGGCGATACGCTTTTCCTCGAGCGGCGCGAAATGGGAGAAATTGCGGCAGGCGACATCGTGCTGTTCGCGCGCCAGGACAAACTGGTCGCACACCGGGTGCTCTCTAAGACGGTCGTCGGCGATGAGACGTACGCGATTACACGGGGTGACGGCTTGCTCTCGACCGACGATCCTGTTTCTCCAGCGGAATTACTGGGAACCGTTCGTTATGTTTCGCGGGCGGGAGAGTATGTTTCTCCAAATGCGGATTCGGGATTTTTGGCGCGCGTGGCGTCCGAGCTGGCGCGCCGCTCCGGGTGGATTGCGCGCCTTTTAGCGTTTGTGCACCGGGCCTACGGCGGCGCAGGGAGACGGAAAATACTGTGCAGGATCTGACGTCGCTCGCTCGCGCCGAGATCACCATCGAGATCGGTGGAGTTCCGGTGCGCGTGCATTCGACGAATGACAGTTTCCTCGGGATGCTGGAACGCCGGTACGCAGGGTTTGTGACTCTTGGCAGTCACGCGGGATTCGAGTTCGACATTGAACTGGCAGAATCCGGTAGCGGTGATGCGGATGCCGAACTTCGGGTGAGCTGGGATTCCGGGCAATGGCGCCTCGAGCGCGGCGATTTTGCCGCGGAGTTCAACCCGCTGACGCGACGTGGCAGAATCCGCCAGTCACCGAACCCCTATTCGATTGATGCCGTGTTTCGCGTTCTGCATACGCTGCTGCTGGCGCAGGAAGGGGGATTCCTGTTGCACGCCGCAAGCGCCATCCGCAATGGAAAGGCCTTTGTGTTTGCGGGAGTTTCCGGGGCCGGCAAGACCACCATTGCAAGTCTGGCGCCTGCGGATGCGACACTCCTGACGGACGAAATCTCCTTTGTCCGGAAAGACGGGGACCATTACGCGGCGTTCGGAACGCCATTTGCAGGCGAGTTGGGAAAGCCGGGCGAGAATGTATGCGCGCCGATTGCCGGCTTGTATCTGCTCGAAAAAGGACCGCTGAACCATATCGCTCCGGTTACCGCCGCCGAAGCCAGCCGCGCTTTTCTCGCGAATGTACTTTTCTTCGCCGAAGATCAGGAGCTGGTCCGCTCGGTGTTTCACTCCGCCTGCGAGTTTGTTGCCCAAGTGCCGGTGTGCCGGCTCACGTTCGTGCCTGATTCCCGCGTATGGGAGATGCTCACGTGAGCTGCAAACTCTACGTGGCGCGCAGCCGCAGCGTTGCGGCACGCAAACTGGGCGATGAGACATTGATCATGTCGGGCCGCGATTCGACCTTGTTTACTTTGGACGAAGTGGCAACGATTCTTTGGGAAGCGGCAGATGGTTGGAAGCCGCTCGAGGAGATTGTGGAAGAAAAGATTTGCAGAGAATTTGAAGTTGAGCGCGGCGAAGCTTTACGGGATGCGCTAGCGCTGGTCGAGGGACTCGCAGAGCACGGAGTCCTGCTGCTTTCGAACGAGCCACTCGGCGAGCCAAAATTGCAAGGCCAGGTCGAGCGATGAGTTCGCTCATGGTGGAAATGAGCGCGAAGGCGCTCGAACTTGGCGTTCCTCTCAGCGCACAAATCGATCTCACCTACCGGTGCAATGAGCGCTGCGTTCACTGCTATCTCGATCACGACGATCATGGGGAGATGACCACCGGCGAACTCAAAAAGCTTCTCGACGAACTTGCGTCCGCCGGAGTTCTTTTTCTCACTCTGAGCGGCGGAGAAATCCTGCTTCGCAAGGATTTCTTCGAAATCCTGGAGTACGCCCGCGCGTTGACCTTCTGCGTCAAACTAAAAACCAATGCGATCTTGATTCGAGAGGCCGAAGCTGAGCGGATTCGCTTGCTGAATGTGGATTCGATACAGGTCAGCATTTACTCGCATCGCCCGGAAGTTCATGATGCGATTACCAAGGTTCCTGGATCGTTGAAGCGCTCCTTGGACGCGATTCGATTTCTCAAGGCGCGAGGGTTGAAAGTCATCGTCGCGGACGTTCTCATGCGCCAAAATGCTGAGGACTATCCGCAAGTCCGCGCACTGGCGGAGGAACTTGGCGCCGAGTTCACACTCGATCCGACCATCACGCCGAAAATGGATGGCGACCGGTCGGTTCTCGGACTGAATGCCGGCGAGATAGCTCTTCAGAACGTGTTTCGCGATCAAGCACTGGTGGGGAATGTGGAGGAGTTTTGCGCTCCGCCCTCGAAGGCCGGTGCGGATGATTTCGAAGCGCTTCCGTGCAGCGCCGGGCACACGGCCTGTTACATTTCTCCGTATGGCGATGTCTATCCCTGCGTGCAATTTCCTCTTCCCAGCGGAAATGTGCGCCGCACTCCGTTCCTCGAGATCTGGCGGCATTCCGAAGCGCTCAAGGAGGTACGTTCGATCCGGCTAGGCGACCTGACGACTTGCTCCCATTGCGTTCATCTCGCCGGCTGTACGCGCTGCCCCGGGCTGGCATTCATGGAAGGAGACATGCGCGGGCCTTCGGTTCAGGACTGCGAGAAATCCTTCGCAAGAACGGGGGTAGCCTCGGTCAATCTGCTGTCCAAAAAATCTTCCAACCCCACACTGGTGCAGATCCAAGGCCTCGGGACGTGCGCCACCGCGGCGTAGGCTTGCATCAGACTGCTTGCGGTTTCCGGACCACAGCAACCAGCCCCATGCCATTTTTTGCAGGCGACTATGCTTTTGTAGTATTGCCCCCCTCGCTATCCGGTCCTCGTGGAATGACTACCGTCGTCAGTTCAAGCGGATTCGTGCGCGCGTCCCTCCATTCGAATCCAGCACGGTTCGTCATAGTTAAAAAGCAGCGGACTGCTGCTATCCTGCCAGGAGAAAGCCGCGCCTCTCGTCCCCATCGACCAGCCCAGCGAGGATGGCTGTTCGCGGCGTGTGCACGGCGTTTTCTGTGTACTGCGGGCTGCAGGAATTGGAGCGGCGTCGAACGGATGAAAGTTCTTGTTACGGGTAGCAGCGGACTGATTGGCTCGGAAGCGGCCGAACACTTCGACCGGCAGGGGCACGAAGTTGTCGGCGTGGACAATAACATGCGGCGCGTTTTTTTTGGCGCGGCCGGCGACACGCTTTGGAACCTGGAGCGGCTGAAAGCGGCGACCAAACGGTTTCGGCATGCGGCGCTAGATATTCGCGACCGGGCCGGCATAGAGGAGCTGTTTCGAACGCACCGATTCGACCTGATCGTGCACTGCGCGGCGCAGCCATCGCACGACAAGGCGCGCGAAATTCCACTGCTGGATTTTGAAGTCAACGCGCTGGGTACCGTGAACCTTCTCGAAGCCACCCGGCAGCACAGTCCTGAAGCGGTCTTCGCGCTTCTCAGCACCAACAAAGTGTATGGCGATGCGCCGAATGAGATCCCGCTCGAGGAACTCGAAAAACGCTATGACTACGCGAGGCCGGAAGATTTTGCGGGTGTGGACGAAACGTGCCGGATCGACCGGACCCTGCATTCGCTGTTTGGAGCTTCGAAAGCGGCAGCTGATCTTGTCGCGCAGGAGTATGGACGGTATTTCAACATGAAGGTCGGTGTCTTTCGAGGAGGGTGCTTGGCCGGACCTTCGCATTCCGGCGTGGAGCTGCATGGCTTTCTGTCGTACTTGGTAAAGGTCACGCTGGCGGGGGGCACGTACTCGGTCTTTGGTTATAAGGGCAAGCAGGTGCGCGACAGTATTCACAGCCACGACGTAGTGCGCGCGATCGAGGAATTTGCCGCCAATCCCCGGCCCGGCGAGGTTTACAATTTGGGTGGGGGCCGCGAAAACAGCGTCTCCATGCTGGAAGCCATCGAGCGGGTTGAACAAATGACCGGGCGGAAGCTGAATTGGCGGTACGTCGATGAAGCGCGCAAGGGCGATCACATTTGCTACATCTCGAATCTCGGGAAATTTCGGAGCCACTATCCGAAATGGAAGATTACGAAGGGATTGGACACCATCCTGAACGAGATTATCGCGTCAGAGCGGGCCCAAATGACTCCGCCCGCTGCACGATGAATGAAATCAGGCAAGACATGTTCACGTTTTTCACAAAGGCAAAGCCTTTGACCCGGCGTGTGCGCTGACAACAAGAGGGTGTCCCTCCAGCAGCGGAATCCCCAGGAATAACTAGGCGTTCAAAAAGGGTACCACCTGAATTTGGATGGATTCGCTAACATTTCAAGTTATCTTACAAAACAGAAAGTGAGACGATTATCATGCGCGTCGAGAAATGTTTGATTCTTTTCACTCCAGCTGTGCACACTCTCTTGACCTCCCGGATGGACGCGTTGGTGACCGGGAGCTTCCTCGTCGAAAAATGAGCAATCTAGAGTGAGCGGATATCGTGCCATCGCGCTGCTCGGGCGGCGCGACGAACCAACCGACGCCGTCGAAGAGTATTGCCATTTTCTTGGCAAGGCTTTGCAGGCGCATAACTACAACTTGAAAATCGAGCGAGTTGACTGGGCGGAACGCGGGTGGAGGCGTGCCTTGCGATCCTTGCGGCGGCGTTCGAAAGTCTGGCGCGAGGCGTGGGTGCTCGTGCAATACACAGCGCTGGCGTGGTCCGCGCGGGGTTTTCCGCGGCGATTTCTCCAAGTTCTCAAGATATTGAAAGAGGCCGGCGCGCATGTGGCGGTGGTCTATCACGATTCCGAGCCGTACCATGGCGCGCGGGTGATCGATTGGCTGCGGCGGCGGGCGCAATTGCGCGTCATGCGCGAGGCGATAGGTTTATCGGATGCGGCCCTTTTCACGCTGCCGCTCGAAACGCTTTCCTGGCTCAAGCACCTGCACGGGAAGGCTCTCTTCATTCCGGTCGGAGCAAACCTTACTGCTGCGACGGAAAGGGGCTCCGAGAAGTACAGCGCGAAAGACGGGAAATTGACGATCGCCGTGTTCGGCATCACCGGCGGCGAAGCGGGCCATAAGGAAATCGAAAATATTGCCGAAGCGGTTCGTTTCGCCGCTGAACGAGTGAAGAATCTCAGGCTCCTGGTCTTCGGCAGGAATTCAAACGCGGCAGAGACGGGACTACGAGCGGCGCTACGCGATACGCACGTTGAAGCTAAGGTTCTGGGCGTTCTACCGGGGGCGCAGGTCGCCGAGACTCTTTGTTCCTCCGATGTACTGCTCTTTGTGCGCGGGCCCATTTCCACGCAGCGAGGCAGCGCCATCGCGGGGATTGCGTGCGGGTTGCCGGTGATCGCGTTCGAGGGACCGCATACAACGCCGCCAATCACGGAAGCCGGATTAGCGCTCTATTCGCCGCAGAGACATGGGGATCTGGGCGACGTGCTGATTCGCGTCCTTGAAGATGAGCACTACCGGGTTTCACTCGGCCAACGCAGCTGGCTGGCGCAGGCGCAGCATTTTTCCTGGAGCGTGATTGCCGGGCGTTACGCGGAGTTCATGAAAAAAAAAGAAACGACGCCTTGATTCTGTTTTGACGGAACAAATCAGGGCAATGCGATCACCAGTTCTTTGCCAAGACAGCTACCATCTTGGCGAGGGCATCGAGGTCACGAGTGTCGATGACTTCGCCGGGCGAATGAGAGTAGCGGAGCGGCCAGCCGAGAGGAATGTCAATCGAGCCGTAGCGGGTAAAGACCGCGCCGTCATTGCCGCCGCCGGTGACCCCATACTGGACGGGAATTTTATTGTCCTGCGCGAGTTTCACGACGCGGTCGACGTGCTCGCGGGGCGCGATGTTGGAATTGTCCACGGCGCGGATGACGAAACCCCTTCCGATTTCCGCGTCGGCGAAGCGCTTGGATTCGAGCGGGGAATCCGAACTGACAAAGGTATCGATGGCAAAGACGAAGTCCGGAGTGTTGCCGTCCTTGGCGGCGCGTTCCGCGTAGGCGGCTGCGCCTTTTAGACCAACCTCTTCCTCGGTGGACCAGACGAAAGTAACGTCGCGCCCCGGCAAATCCGGCCCAAGGGCATTCAGCGCTTCGATCAGGGCCGCGTCTCCAACGCGGTCATCGAAGCTGCGGCCGTTGGCGCGTGATCCCGCGAGCGGGCGGTATTCTTTCGGAATGGTCAGCCAGTCGCCGACTTTTACACCGAGCTTTTGCGTTTCGTCCGCGGAGCGCGTGCCGACGTAGACGTGGGCGGGTTCTTCGATTCCGCGCGGGCTGTGGGTCCATTCGAATCCGGGTTGATCCCATTCTGCCGGCAACTCCAGCACTCCGGCGAGGGACTGGCCTTCGGGTTTGTGCAGCAGAACGGGGTGACCGAGGAAGAATTCGGTGTAGCCTCCGCCAAGAACGTCCACAGCCAGGCGGCCATCGGGCTCGATGGCGCGGACTTGGTAGCCGATTTCGTCCATGTGCGCGACAAAAAGTATCTTGCGCGTTTTTGCGCCGGGCTTGGCATCCCCTAAATGAAGGATGAGATTTCCTGCGGCATCTGTCTCCGTTTTCGTTCTGGCCCATTCTGGAAGGAGTTCAGCAACTTTTTGTCGCACGGGTTCTTCATGCCCGCTTGCGCCGTACGTTTCCACGAGAATTCCAAGGAGAGACGGGCCACAATCACCGCAGCCCCATGAGCGGGCTCCGCCAGAGCTGCCCGCGGCACTGGTTCCCGCTACGTAGCGACGGAGCAGGTCTGTGAGGGAGCCTACATCGGAAATACTGAGCGTCTCCGCGGGAGTGACTGGAAAGAGCGTGGCCACGCTTAGCTGCGCGAAGCGTTGCGGGAATGCAGTTGGCTTGACGTAGCCGGCAATCCGCGGAGGCGCCGCAACCGTCGTGGTCAGTGACAGATGATTTTCGTCGGCCAGTTTTTTCAGATCAGCGGGGAGGCCGGCTAGAGATGCAGCGGCATCGGTGGCGCCCAGAAGAATTCCTTGTCCGGGTAAGGGACGTTTATCAGCGGCGGAGGCTGACGAAGCGGCGGAACCCCGCGGTGGGAACAAGCGGCCCACATAGATCATCTCGTCTGGATGAATTTCGGTAAGGAGGCGCTCCAAGCCGCGGCCGCCGGTCCATTGTTGTGTGACAAAGGCGACCGTCGTCGTGCCCGTGAATTTTGCTTTGGCGAGTTGGGACGTCATCAGCAAATTCATCAGCGCAACACATCCAAAATGATCGCCGATGCCGGGCGCGGTGTACTCGGACCGGCCAAGTGGATAGCCGTTATGGGTCAAGGTGACGGGGTCGAGGATGTCAACGCCGGCGCTACGAGCCTGCTCCGCGTTGGTTGCGCCAATGTCCACAAACATCTCGTCGGGATGCGCCATTTTTGGAGCATTCTGACGCAAAGGTTGCAAGTGAACGGACAGTCCCGCAAAGACGCCATTCACTCGTTTGCCGTCGCGCGTGATCACCCAGACCGGCTGGGCGGCGTGGAGCAAATCAAAAACCGCATTTGGCGGAGTTTGGGGCAGGCGTTGAACGCGCAGATAGCCATCCGCAGTGATTTCGCTGACCATGTAACCGGGTTCGTCCATGGGAGTGACAAGCAAGCGGTGGGGCGAGCCACTCCCGAGGGTTACATAGACGTTTCCAAGATTATCAGTCTGCGGAGAAAGACTTTTGAGCCGTTCGCGAATCTCGTCGGCGAGCTTCTGCTCATTGCCGCTCACAGCGGGCGTTTTCACGAGACGTTCCCAATCCTGTTCAGAGCCGGAGCGTTGCGCGAACGCCTGGGACGGCATCAACGCGGTCGCACAGATCGCCGCGGACAGGGACCAGGTGAAAATTCTTGTGAGCATCAACGGTTTCATTCCACACTCCTGTGAAACTCCGCAAGGTGAATTGCGCTAGCGGCAGAGCGCTTCGATCAGGGCTTCCTTCTTTTTTTCCGCTAGCTCTGTCAGAGGATCGAGCGACGCGATGTAACCGCCTAGTGCGGCAGCGGCGAGAAGCGCGAAGGCTTCGGCGGGAAGCCAGAGATTTCCCGTCCAGCGCCCCGAGAAAAGAATCACCGCAGAAATGCCGCCCAGAAGAATTTGTGAGCCAAAGGCAACCAGCACGGCCATGCCCGATTGACGCTGTCCGCGCATCTGGCCGAATTCCAATTTACGCGGAAAGGAGAGAGAGGACCAATTGGCTACCGTGAGCTGCCCGATGATCGTAAAGACCATGGCTGCCACGGTGGCCACAAGCATGTGCAGAGAAGGCAAGCCCACGCGCCAGGCAAGCATGGACAAGGACAGCGCCATCTCCAGCGCCAGGACAGTGACGAGCATAATATTTTTTCCGAGGAAGACGTCGCGGAAGCGCAGCGGCGCGGTGAAGTAGGTCTGGATGCCGCGGCCTTCGTAGGCAAAGCTGTTGTAGGCAGGGGCCATCAGAATGAGGATGAGATAGGCCATCATGCCGGGGAAAAAAAAGTCGGCGGAAACGCCCTTGCCCCAGGTCGGATGCCTGCCGGTAAAATTCATACTGAAGATAAAGACCAGCATCGGCGGGAGCAGCAAGGTGAGGAACGTGAATCCGTTGCGCGTAAGGTAGCGAAACTCTTTGCGAAGGACGGCGGCCACCTGAGGTGATAGCAAACGCAAGCGGTCGGGGCCGTCGTCTTTCGCCGCGATTGGACGGATGGCGGGGCGGGCTGGGGCTGCAGTCTCGCTGAGTTCTTCACCGCCATACTGCGCGGCAAAGCGGCGCCGCAGCAAGAGAGTGAGCGCCAGGACGTAAAAAAGCAGGCCGGCTGAGCCGAGCAAAAAGCCTGCCGGCTGGAGCTGCACGGCAGAGGCGATCGCGCGTCCCGCAAGCGAAGGGGGGAGCCAGGCAAAATAGGGCACAAGACGCAGGAAAGCGGGCCGTGCTGCAGCGCCGTAGCGATTCAGGAGCGGGGAAATGAAATTCAAAGAGATCATCGACAGAACAAAAAGTCCTAGGAAGAGTTCTCGTGTGCGGCGACGGGAAAGCAGGCGCTCCAGCCAGGAGCCGATCAGGCGTTCGAGCGTTGCGTTGAACAGAATAAATGCGGCGCCGATCAGCAGCATGGCCGGCAGCACTCCGGGTTTTGCAACGGCTGCCCCGGCAGTCATGGACAATAGCCAGCAGAGCGAGGCAATCGCGGAGAAATCCGCCAGGCCGTAGGCCAGCCCGATGATGTAAAACGCAGAGAGGCTCAGTGGAAACCGCAGAAGCGTGCGAAATTCAAAATTTGCGCCGAACCCGGCGACAAAAAGCGGGATGGCCTGCCAGAAAAGAAAAATTCCCCAGAAGAGCAGCGCGATCCAGCCGGGGCGGTTGTTCGAAAGAAACTGGTAGGCACCAGCATAGAATGCAAAACACAAACCAATGACCAGGATGCCGCCAAAGATGGCGGCAAAAATCAGGCCGATTAAATCGAGGCGGTTGTTTTTCTTGCGCATGCTGTTTCGCAGGAGACGCCAGCGAAGTCCGGCGACCAGGCGGATCTGCTCGAAGAGCCCTACGGATTGGGCTACGTCAGCCATGAGAGTTCCTCGAGCTGCGGGCGTTCTGCGCCGCTCTGACCCACGATGGAGAGGAAAATCTGCTCGAGCGTGGTCTTGCTGCCCTCCTCGCCGGAGATGCCTGCGCGCAACTCTTCGAGCGAACCCTGCGCGACGAGGCGGCCTTGATGGATGATGGCCACGTGGCTGCACAAGCGCTCGACAATCTCCAAGACGTGAGAGGTTAAAAAAATGGTGGTGCCGCGTTCGGTCATGCGGCCAAGCAGGGCTTTCAGTGTCCCGGCCGCGAGGGCATCCACGCCTTCGAACGGCTCATCGAGAAATAAAATGCGCGGACCGTGGATGACGGCGGCGGCAAGCGCGAGTTTTTTCTGCATCCCGTGTGAATAGTCGGCGATCATCGTTTTGGGACGGTCCGCAAGCTGCATGAATTCCAACAGCTCCTCCGAGCGGTGCCGGGTGGTCGCGCGATCGAGGCCATACATGCGGCCTACGAAGTTCAGGTATTCCGCTCCCGTCAATCTCTCGAAGAGGCCCATGCCTTCGGGCACGACGCCGATCTGGCGCTTCACTTCCACCGAGTTCGAAACGAAGTCCAGCCCAAGTAGCTGCATGCTGCCGGAAGTCGGCGCGAGCAGGCCTGTCAGCATCTTGATGGTTGTCGATTTGCCGGCGCCATTGGGTCCGAGGAAGCCGAAAAATTGCCCCGCTGCTACCTGGAGGTCCACGTTGTCGACGGCCGTCAGATTCCCGAACGTGCGAGTCAACTTATACGTCTGGATGGCTACGTCGGGCATCGCGTCTCCCCGGTCGAATCTCGATGAGCAGAAGCACGACTCTAACACGAGTCTTGCAGGCGGAAAGTGAAGAGAGAGGAGGTGCTCCGAGGGGGGAAGAGCACTCAGGAAGATTTCTGCGGGGTTGTTGATGTGGTGCTGAAAGGCTGCAAGTCTTTCGCCGGGAAAGCCGCGAGAACCGCGGGGAGTTCCACGCGAAACACAGCGCCGCCTTCCTGCCGGTTGTAACAGAGAATCTTTCCGGCGTGCTCCTGGATAATGCCGAAACAGATGCTGAGACCGAGGCCAGTGCCCTTGCCGACCGGCTTCGTGGTATAGAACGGATCGAAGACACGATGCGGCTCCTTGATACCGGGGCCGCTGTCTGAAAATAAGACGACGACATTCGAACGGTCACGAATGGTCTTGATCGTGAGCACGCCGCCGTTGGCCGCTTCCATGGCGTCCAGCGCGTTGCTGATGATGTTGAAGAAAACCTGCATCAATTGATTGCCATCGCCGCGAACGCCGGGCAGGACCGATTCGAGCTGCAGTTCGACGCGCGTGGTGCCGGAGCGCAGATCGAGCGCGCGGAGCTGCACGGCGTTGTTCACCACGGTGTTGATGTCCAGCAGGGTGCGTTCCGCGGGTACCTGCCGCGCGAAGCTCAGGAGATTTCCGACGAGAGTTTTTGTCCTCCGCGCCTGGTCGCGTATTTTTGCGGCGGTAGCGCGAGCTCTTTCCGGGACCGTGGGGTCATCGGCGAGCAGGTCGGAGAAGCCGAGAATCGCCGCCAACGGATTGTTGATTTCATGCGCTGCGCCGGCGGCAAGCTGACCGAGAGAGACAAGCTTTTCGGATTGCACGAGCTGGGCCTGCAGGCGCTGGAGGTTTTCGATGGATTGTTCCGACTTGGCGAGAAGCCGGGAGCGGTCCGCGTCGGCAAGGTGGGTGCGCAAAAAAATCAGCAATGCCAGCGGCACGGAGGCTACCAGCGTCACCATCAGGCGAAAATCCCGAACCGCCGCGCCCTCATGGCTGAATCGCAAGGTGTAAATCGCAAAAATAGGGAGCGAGATGACCGCGGCCATAGCGAAGCGCGCCGGCCAGACGTTTTCCTCATAGGCCGAATCGGCATCGGGCTCGTAGTTGTTTTCGGAAGGAGAGTCCAACTTGTCGCGGTTTTGATAGGCGATCACTCCGGCAAGAGCAAACCACAGAAAATTGGAGATCAGGGGAAGATCGTACAAGCTTCCGGTGTAATACTTTCCGCTCGCGATGCCGACGTTGATCACCAAAGAAGAGAGCAGGTAAAGAGCCGCGCCACCAAACAGATTGGCGTACACGATGCGCCAGACTCGATTCGAGGCCAGCCACAGGGCGGCCCATCCGGCGACGATGATCATGTTTTGAATGTTGGCCAGCAGATTGTAGTTGAAATTATATTGACCGATGGAAGGCGAAGCGTAGAGCCATGGCAGAACCGCGAAGGCATACAGAAAAGTCCACCAAGTAAGTAAAAGCACAAAATCCAGGTAGCCAAAACGCAATTGGATTTCGCCGCGCTTGCGATGCGGGCGCAACGCGAGCGCCGCCATCATGGGAATTCCCCGCAGGAAAAAAAGGATGTCTCCGCCGTTCAGCTCTGGGAGCGGCTTGTGGAGGTAGACCTCGTAATACGTCCACTGGAACTGCCCGATCATCCACAGCGTGCAGCTGAGCGCAATCAGCATCCAGAAAAGGTTGCGCCGCCATTGCGGCGTGCCGGCGTTCAAGAGCAGACCGGCGTTCGCCAGCAGCGGCACGACACACTGCACCAGGTCTCCAAAGGTGACCAACACCGGGGAGTCGCGCCGAAGCGACAGCGACGCGGCCGTGTAAAGGATCAGGACGAACAGCCAAATCCCGATCATCCATGCGATTCTGCGGGAAGAAGACATAGTTCTCTGTGTTTCCAGTGTAGATGCGCGGGGCGGGTAGGCGTGCGGGCAATTCCTCCGGCTTCACCTAAAGATAAACGAACGACGGACCCCAACCACCCGACGGCGTGACTCGCGAAAGTCCCCCCGCAACAAGGAACGCCACCGCATCCCGTGCGATCGAGCGCCCTTGCCGCCTGATAGGCAAACTCCGTGCATGCGAGAAAATTCCTGTGTCTAGCCGATTCGATTCCATGCGAAAGTTCTTGCAAGGATAGCCTATGCACATCGCACGAAATACAACACAGGAACTTGTCGTCGTGGCCGGCACCCGTTGGGTCTCCGCAATCTGCGCAGCCGTCGCACTCTTCACGCTCTACTCCGTGCTCACCCGCCGCGAACCGAAAGGCCTCTTCTTAGCTGCCTTCTTTCTGCTATTCGCCCTGATCATGAACCTCCGCAAAACCTTCACCTTCGACGCCATGCAGCGCATCGTGCGCTGGAAGGGCCGCAAAGTCTTCAAGGCTGAATCGGGAGAAATCCACTTTGACGACATCACCGACATCGGCACGGAAGCTAGCGTCGGGGACATGGGCGCCCCAATCTATCGCCTCACGATCATCACCCCGCGAGCCACAATCCCCATGGCGTACGTTTACAGCAGTGACCACGACCATTACTCCACTCTGCGCAGGCAGATCCTCGACTTTGCCAAGCCCGGCTCAACGATACAGTCCCCGAGCCTGGAGGGAGCAGATGACGGGCAAACCTCCCATAATCCGGTAAGGTAAGGTTTGCCGACAATTCGCGAGTTATCGCAACCGGGTCGGAACCGGAGCGGCCTCTCCTGAAATCAGTTGTGCTTCTTCTCGAGGATGCTCAGCACCGTAATAATTCGTTCTCCTGGATCGGCGAAGATGAACTTAGGAGGCGAGGCTGGGACGTAGAAGGCTGACAAGTCGCCGTCGAGGTGAAGGGCTTCCGAGCAATGAAGCTCGTTAACCATAAAAGTTGCCAGCTCGAATAGCGTTACGGGCTCTCGACTCACAACCAGACGGACCAGACGCCGATTCGACTGGTCAATCCCAATGGAGGTTCTGCGGAAAGACCACTTGGATTGAGGTTGAAAGCTTTGATTGATCTTGCCGGAACCAGCGAGCTGCGGACCGGATTGCGTTGCCGCGATCGTGTGCGGGTTGTCCTGCCAACTGCGCGCGGGCACGATAGACGCTGTGCCATCATCCGAGATTTGGAATACCGCGCTATCCCAAGAAAAATTGCCGCTCCCGGCTGCGGCGTTCACGTTATGCAGTTTCCCCTTGGGTGAAATCAGCAAACCAAGTGGCCGGTTGTTTGTGCCATAGATTCCAGCATTGGTGACCAGAATAGGCTTCACGCCAGCGATGGAAAGATTGCTCACGACCTCCGGGAATGTTTCCATCCGCTTATCGTCTGTCGTGGTAAAGACGATTTCCTCGGTTTGCAAATTGACGTCAGCGACGGCATATAGATGTTCTTCAAACCGCATGCATCTTAAAGCTACCTTAGGGGCTGGCATGAGGACACAAGGGAGCGAGTATGGGCCTGTCCCGGATTGCTCCTGCACACTCACGACCGATCCGAGAGCATTCCGTCCGAAGGCCCAAGATAGGGAAACAGCCAACACGAATCCCATCAGCAGATAGAGCCATAGCAGCTTGACGCTGTCCACGAGGCAGCCCCCGAATTGCTCAAGTCTCCATTTCGTAGCGTTTTTCATTTCGCACTAGACCTAAACTAGGCAGGTCTTCTGCCTGGGATGTTTGTACCATGTACTCATAGACGAGGGCGGAAGGCCGTTTCAAGGACGTCATTCCCAGGGCGATTCAGGCCAGCTGGCATAGGCAAACTTTTGTGCGAAGCAGCGAGATTCATTCAGTCCGTACAAGCCTCTTCCCACAATAATGGCACCGATCTTCGGTTACTTGGCGAGTGACGAGCAACCCTGACGTAATGCGATTAGGTAAGGATTGCGACCATCCTCCAATTGACCGTCAACTTCAGCTTGCGTGTTGACGATCGGGGATGCAACATCGTGCACGGATCCCAAAGGCGCGTATCGAATCGCGCGAGGAGAAAGGCTTATGAAAGCTGCAGTCGTACCCGCTATGAGTAGTTCCTGGCTGATCAAAGACGTTCCCCAGCCTCAACCTGGTCCTGGTCAAGTGCTAGTGAAGATGCACGCCAGCGGCATCTGCTATACCGATGTGCACCAAACGCTCGGACACCTTCCAGGACCATTTCCCCGAATCCTCGGCCACGAGCCGGTCGGCGAGATCGTTGCCACGGCTCCTGACGTGACCGCACGGAAGGTAGGCGACCGCGTGGGCTCCGCATGGATTCAATCCACCTGCGGACGCTGCGAATGGTGCCAGCGCGGCCGCAGGATGTTCTGCCCCTATTTGAAGGGCACGGGGGGCGAAGCGCAAGGCGGTCACGCCGAGTACATGCTGATGAACGCCGACGCTACGTACCTGATTCCCGACAAGGTTTCCTACGAGCAAGCCGCACCGATCTTCTGCGCCGGGTATACCGTTTATAGCGGGCTCCGCTGGGCCGATCCGCAGCCGCACGAGCGCGTGGCCGTGCTTGGAATCGGCGGGCTTGGGCATCTGGCGGTACAATACGCGAAGGCTGCGGGCTTCGAGACCATCGCGATTTCGCACTCCCCCGATAAGGACAAGATGATTCGCGAGCTGGGCGCGGATGAAATTGTCCGCGACGGAAAGAGCCTTACCGCAGCGGGCGGCGCCGACATCATCCTCAGCACCTCCAACTCGACCAAATCCATGGTGGACAGCATTCAGGGTCTGCGCCCAGACGGCAGGTTCATCGTTATGGGTGCTGACGCGGAACCGCTTTCGATCTCGCTGATCGAGCTGCTCTTCAAGCGCATCAAAATCATCGGCAGCCAGCAAAATGGCCCTGAATACCTTTACGAAGCCCTGGATTACGTAGCCCAAGGAAAAGTTAAATCGATAGTCGAGACCTACCCGTTGGCCGATGCTGTGAAGGCTTATCAACGCGTTGTCGAGGGAACGACCCGGTTCCGCGCCGTCCTCACAATGTAATAGCCGATCCGAGCACTCAGCGCCGTTTTCGGGCGGGTCACGGGCATCTCTGACTGTACCGCCGCGACATCACCCGATCATTGATCGGTGGCATGGAGGCCATCGGTCATGAAGCGGAAACCTCACTCACGAAGAAAACGTGCCACTACAAAATCTGTCCTGCGCCTGCCAGACCTCGAGCACGCCAAAGCCGCAGTCTTGAATAGCCTCACCAGCCTGGACGCGCAACGGGGTTATCGTCACGCCATCGATGAGTTCGTTGACTGGTATTGTTCGGAACCGCGTTTGGCTCTCAACAGAATCGTGGTGTTGCGCTATCGGTCGCATCTCGAATCCCGTCAACTGGCACCGTCTCGGTGCCGTGCGTCGGCTCGCATACGAGGCCGCCGACTGCGGTCTCCTCAGCGCCGATTTGGCGGCTGGCATTCGCCGTGTTAAAGGCGTGAAGAAGTTGGGAGTGCGCCTCGGCAATTGGCTGACTGCGGAGCAGGGCCAAGCACTTTGGCAAGCACCCGATCCTCAAAGACTGAAAGGAAAACGCGACCGAGCATTGCTCGCATTGCTGCTCGCATGCGGCTTGAGGCGGCATGAAGCCGTGGCGTTGAGATTGGATCATCTCCAGCAGCGCGAAGAGCATTGGGCCATTGTTGACCTGATTGGCAAGGGAGGCCACGTCCGAACGGTTCCGGTTCCTGATTGGGTGAGAACCGAACTGGACGATTGGCTCGCCGCGGCCGCAATTGATCGAGGGAAACTTTTCCGCCGGGTCAACAAAGTAGGAAGGACATGGGGAGATGGCATGACGGTGAAGGCGGTTTGGCACATTGTGAAGGAATCCGCCAGGCGCATTGGCATGGCGAAGTTGGCGCCCCACACGATCTGCGACGGACCTGTGCTCGGCTCTGCCACGCATCGGGAGGCGAGTTGGAGCAGATCCAATTTCTTTTGGGGCACGTTTCGGTGCAAACGACGGAGCGCTACCTTGGGTGCAAACAGCGGATTCGATCAGCCGTCAATGATCGCATTGGCATCGAGCCGAATCCTTGAGCTGGGCGCGCGGTTGTGGAAGGGTTGCCGCGTGGTGGTTTAAATCGAAATGTGAGGGCTGGCACGGCGAGCGAGGGGGCGGATTGTAATTATTGGTGCAGCGTTCAGTTATTCTTATGCTCGATACCCAAATAACGGAGGAAGGTGCGCAGCAGCTCGCGCTTGAGGGACTGGTCATCCTTGGGAATGACGGCCTGCCAGTACTTCAAATCGTGATCGGCAAGGATTAGTTCGACGAGAGTGCTGGTGAGTGTCATGAGGGCGAAGGATAAAGCGAGCGGCGGGTCGGGGTGCTTGACCTCTTTCCGATGCAGCAAGAACAACTCCACGAGGTGCTGGATGCTGCGCATCTCCAGTTTGGCGGCTCGCTTACAAAACGGTGTGTAAAAGCGCCCCTGCGAGAACTGCCGGAGCGCCCGCATCAGGCCGGCGTTGGCGCGGTAGCTGACGAGCATACTGCTGACAAGCTGCTCGGCAAACACGGCCAGAGGAATCTGGCGGGCCATGTCAGGTGTAAGCGCCACGCGCAACCTCTGTTCCTGGCGCTCCAGGATGCCGATGACCACAGCCTCCAGCAGCGCGTCCTTGTCGGGGAAACGGCGATAGACGGCCCCCGGGGTCAACCCGGCGTGCTGGGCGATGCGCGGAATGGTGGTGCCCTCCAGTCCGTGCTGTCCGAGCACTTCTGCGGCGGCCTTCAAAAGCTTACGCGTGGATTCCCGGCTGCGTGCCTGTTGTGGAGCGAGAGTCTTCTTGGCCATTGGCTGCCTCCTGGAACTCAGTAAAATACTGCTTGACAGAAATGTAAATGTAAATTTACATTTACATCGTAGAGATTCCACCTGACCTGGAGTGCCGGCGCCTGCCGGCCATCCTTCAAGGAGATTTCTTCATGGCGTCTAGCGCGGTTTCTGCAAACCCCGTTTCCACTGCAAATGTGCCCATCACAGACGTCGAGCATCCGCTGAGCAATCCGAATTATCGCCTCTGGCTGATCGGTGGCACGATTTCGCTGCTGGGCGACCAGTTCTATCTGGTGGCCTTGCCCTGGCTGGTCTTGCAGCAGACAGGCTCCGCCGCGGTCATGGGCGCCATCCTAATGGCCGGCGCTATTCCGCGCGCTCTGCTCATGCTCATGGGAGGCGCCGTCAGCGATCGCATGTCCGCGCGCAAGATCATGATTGCGACGGCGATGGCGCGAACTATCTGTGTCACGGTGATCGGTGTTCTGGTCTGGCTACGCGTCTTGCAGACCTGGGAGCTGTACGCTAACGCGGTTGCTTTTGGCGTGGCCGACGCATTTGCCGCTCCTGCACAAACGGCCTACATGCCCTCGCTGTTGAAGCGCGAACAATTGGTCGCGGCATCGTCGGTCAGCCAAAGCACAGCGCAGATAACCACCATTGTTGGTCCAATTCCAGCCGGGTTTGTGATCAAAGTGCTGGGCGTCGCGTGGGCCTTCTTCGTGGATGCGATCAGTTTCTTGTTTATCATCGGGGCACTGTGGAAGCTGCCGGATCCACCTAAGTCTCAGACGGCCCGGAAAGCGATGTTGCACTCGATCGTGGAGGGAATCGCCTACGTGGGAAAAGATGTGCAGCTACGCTCGCTGATGTTGTTGGCCATGATCCTGAACTTTTGCATTGCCGGGCCGGTTTCGATTGGTCTGGCATACTTGACCAAGACGAGATTCGGTTCGCCGGCCGACTACGGCATTGTGATCTCGGCGGTTGCCGGGGGAAGTTTGCTAGGCGCGCTACTGGCTGGTGTCTGGAAGATTCGCCATCGCGGCGTGATGATTCTTCTTGTGTCGTTGGCGTTGGGTGTCTGCTTGGGATCTATCGGCCTGCTGGGGAAAATGTGGAGCATCGCCAGCGTACTGCTGATCATGGGTGCAGCCGCGGGAATGGTCAACATCCACATCGGCGCCTGGATCATGCAGCGGATCGATGTCACGGTGCGCGGGCGAGTTGCTAGCGTGCTCATGCTTGCCTCCTACGGAATAACTCCCATCTCCCTCGCGGTTGCAGGATTCTTAGTTGCGTGGAGCTTGAAGCTCATGTTTCTGCTCGCTGGAGGACTCATGGTGCTGGCTGCCGCCGGAGCTGCGTTTCAGAAGCCGGTACGGGAGATTGCGTAAGCAGCCGGTGCCCACCGGCGTGGAAACTTGGAGGCCACTGACTCGTGCCGCCGATTGGGGGTGGGTCACGGGCAACTCTTACCTAATCCGGTAAGGTAAGAGTCGCCGACCACTCACGAAGTATTCATGGTGTTTCCGCTGCTCGGCACAGCTCCGCCAAGCGGTCCTGCGTTCCCTCTGGATCAGGGGCTTTCTCCGGCGCCACCCATTCGCGCGGCGAGCCGGCGGCAAGCAGCAAGCGCGCCACTTCAACATGATCTGCGCCGTTTTGCGACGTGTGTCGCCAGCCTTCACATGCCCACACCAGCGGTGTCGCGGCGAACATGCCATCTGCGGCATTCACCGACGCGCCCTTCGCC